>WNEX01001280.1_pt1 | contig 11966 bp, 9 predicted proteins | sample 5399841 | NCBI WGS metagenome assembly WNEX01 (sample SAMN13153337, study PRJNA577476) | soil metagenome | isolation source: 40 cm grassland meadow soil 2 days after 1st rain plot 5 | place: USA:California | collected 2015-09-18 | reverse complement strand
GTCGGGCAGAGCAGCGCTCGCCTGAATGTCCTGCAATAATTTGTCGAATGACTTCTTTTCATCCGGCAATTGCACGTCAGTGTTATCCGGGTTCGGTTTGGCGGCTGGATTTGTTTGATCGGCACTGCTCTTGTCGACGTTCGATTCGGTAATGCTCCTGACCTTGAACGTGGGCGTCTGCTCGCTCGGGACGAACGCGGCTTCCGCAGGCGCGAAACGCGTCCGGTAAAAGTAAGCGCATAGCGCGAAATGAATTGCCAAGGACACAATCAACCCGAACCAGATCCAGCTCCGTTCCTTGCTGCCCGCGAGCAGACCTTCAGTCTCGAATTGATCAACGTGATCGAAGTGTGAAACCCTCATCCGACCGCGAAGATATCACATTTCAACATGCGAGCGACTTGATCTCACGGTGACGCTCTTAGCAACACCGGGCTTCAGCCCGGTGATGCTCGGCTGAAAGCGCTAAGCCGTTTCAACTGCTAATGGCACTGATAAAGCCGTTAAAACGGCGAGCGTACTGGCCTGCACCTGCCTGGCTGAAGCCAGGCTCTAATGAAACAGGTCCCCGAAATAATAAGATGAATGTTAGACGTTCCCGCTAATGCGTGTTCGCTCGATGAAAGCTCGGGCAGCGCGCCGGATTTCTTCTGCCACGCGCGCCTCGGGTGACACAAACTTCGGCGTAAACCAGGGAAACAGTCCGATCAAGTCGTGCGTGACGAGAATTTGTCCGTCGCAATGCTCGCCTGAACCGATGCCAATGGTTGGGATGCCAATCGCACTTGTGATCTGCTTCGCGACGTCAGCGAGCACAATCTCCAACACCACAGAAAATGCGCCGGCTTCTTGTACCGCACGCGCGTCAGCCAGAAGCGCTTCGGCCTCGGATTGGGTGCGGCCCTTGATTCTATAGCCGCCTTCCTGCTTCACACTTTGGGGCAGCATTCCGATGTGAGCCATAAACGGAATGCCTGCTTGTGTGATCGCTTCGATCTGCGCGACATGACTCGCGCCGCCTTCGAGCTTTACCGCTTGGGCGCCGGCGTCGATAAATCGCCGCGCCGTAGCCAGCGCTTGCTCGCGCGTGTCGTAAGTGTGAATCGGCATATCGGCGACGAGCAGCGCCTGTTTCACGCCGCGAGCCGCTGCGCGCGTATGATGCAACATTTCTTCCAGCGTTACGGGCGTCGTGTCTTCGTAACCAAGCACCACCATGCCCAACGAGTCCCCCACAAGGATGATGTCGATTCCGCTTTCATCAAGTAAGCGCGCCGTCGGATAGTCGTACGCTGTCAGCGCGGTGATTTTCTCACCGCGTTGCTTCATTTGACGAAAATCTTTCATCGCTCCTGCTCGCAAGATCAGCTGCTGATTCGCGAACGCAAGCTGCAGCTATTAGGCAGGCGTGCCGGATTGGCGTCTACCAATCATGCCTGAACCGAACGACGTTGGCGGATTCCTTCAGATCCGCGAGCAGCTCACCGACCGTTTTGATTTGACCCGGTAAAATCAGCTCTGGCCGGATATCGGCCAGCGGTTGGAGGACAAAGCTTCTCAGGTGCATCCGCGGATGTGGCAGTTGTAATCGCGCATCTTCGAGCTTGCGCTCGCCGCAGTAGAGCAGGTCGATGTCGATTGTCCTCGAAATATTCTTTGGATGATCGGATCTGCGGCCTAACTCTTCTTCGATTCGAATGATTTGCTCAACCAAACTCCCGGGCTCCCTTTCGTAATCAAATTCCATGACTGCGTTCAAAAATTTCTCTGCTCCCGGTTCGCAATCGACCGGTTCGGTTTCGTAAATTGCCGAGGAAAGAATTGGCTGCTTCACATCTGGAAGAGCGAGAATCGCATCTCGTGCAACGCGCAAATTGCCGAAGCGATCACCGACATTCGATCCAAGCGCGACTGCGGTTCTCATGGAGCCGCATCTATGACCGACAGAAATCGTTGGGCGTTTGTGCCAAGCGCCATGGCGTTTCACAGAAACGCCCTACAGCTCTACAATCCCAACACATCGTGCATTGAGTAAAGGCCCGCCGGTTTTCCCACAATCCATTTCGCTGCGCGTACTGCTCCGCGCGCAAAAATCTCGCGATTCGCTGCACGATGCGTGAGCTCGAGGCGTTCGCCGGGCCCGCTGAAAATTACGGTGTGCTCGCCGACTACGTCACCTTCGCGAATCGATTGAATCGCTATCTCGTGTCCAGTTTTTTGCGCCGCTTTCAACGTCTCGGCGAGAGTTTTCGCTGTGCCGCTGGGCGCGTCTTTTTTCATCTTGTGATGCGTTTCGATAATCTCGGCGTCGAAATCACTGCCGAGCAATTCAACAGCTTTGCGCGTCAACCAGAAAAGCACATTGACACCGACGCTGAAATTCGATGCGAACACAATCGCCACCGACCGCGCTGCCTCTTCGACTGTTCGGCGTTGCTCTTGTGAATGTCCAGTCGTGCCAATGACAAGCGACCTACCATGGTGCAGCGCAGCGCGGCAGACTTCAGTAATGGCGTCCGCGTGACTGAAATCGATTGCAACGTCGCAATTTTCCATCGCTAACTCAATGGAGTCGCCCAAATCGCATTGCGCCACAATATCGATTTGTCGATCGTTCCTGGCGAGGGCGACAACCGTTTTCCCCATTCGTCCAGCCGCGCCGATGAGCAACACGCGCGCGGTCGAGTTCATTTGTTTTGCTCGAATTGTTCCAAGGTCTTGCGCAAGCGCGCCTGGTTTACTTCGATCATCTCACACAACGGCAAACGAACTTCACCGGACATTACTCCCCGCCAGCCCAGTGCTGTTTTCACGGGCACCGGATTTGGCTCAATGAACAAATCCTTAAACAGCGGCAACAATTTGCGATGTAATTGTGTCGCCGATTTGAAATCGCCTGATTCGCAGGCGCGGACAAGCCCACAGACTTGAGATGGAAACAGATTGGATGCTACGCTTACCACCCCAGCTGCGCCTACCGCCATGAACGGCAGCGTGAGCGAGTCGTCGCCGCTCAAAACAGTAAACGATTCGGGCAAACGCCGGCGCAGATCGCTAACGCGCTCCACGCTGCCGCTCGCTTCTTTGATGGACACAATGTTGCGGCATTCTTTTGCCAAACGCACCACTGTTTCGGGCATGATATCCACACCACAGCGTCCGGGAATATTGTAGAGCATGATCGGCAAGGATGTGACGGCGGCGATGCTCTTGAAATGGCGGAAGAGTCCTTCCTGACTTGGCTTGTTGTAATAGGGCGCGACGAGCAACGCGCCATCGACGCCGAGTTTCTCGGCCAACTTTGTGTCGACCACCGCGTGGTCGGTGGCATTTGAGCCGGTTCCCGCAAGAACAAGGCAACGTTTGTTTGCGGTTGCAACTGCGAGCCTTATCAGTTGTTCGCGTTCTTTGTGTGAGAGTGTCGGCGATTCGCCGGTCGTTCCAATCGCGACAATTCCGGTGATGCCCCCAGCGATTTGCGTTTCGATCAGTTTTTCAAAAGCAGAAACGTCAACGTCGCCGTTGCGAAATGGCGTGACTAATGCCGTGAACGTGCCGCGAAACATCTTGCCAAATTGTAGAGGTGCCATTCTTAAATGTCATGTCGTTCAGAAGAACAAGACACGGAGAGCCGCTAAAGTTAAACTTCAATCGACCCTTCAAACACGAACTCGGCCGGACCGGTGAGCGTGACGTTTCGAAATTGGCCTCCGATTCTGTCGAAACCGACCTGCAATTTGTTGCCGCCGCGAACCAGAACGCTGATCGAGCCGGAGAGATTTTCCATCGCGGCTAAAATCAACGCGCTCGCTACCACCCCGGTACCGCACGCCAGTGTTTCGTCTTCAACCCCGCGCTCGTAAGTGCGAATCGCGATTTCTTTCGGGCCACGTTTCTCCAGAAAATTCACGTTCGCACCTTTCGGCGAAAACATGTCATGCTGCCGGATCTTTTTTCCTCTGCTGCGAACATCGACAACATCAATCCGCGAAACATGGATGACTACATGCGGCACGCCAGTGTTGATGTAATGAACGAGAGCTTCCTCGTTTTCAATTTGCAGGCGCACGTTCATCTGCAAATCGGTTGGGTCGCCCATATTCAGTGTGACGAGGTCACCGTGAAGCTGAGCGCCGATAATTCCAGCCGGGGTTTCGAATAAAATTTTGTCGCGCGAGCCGGTAACGGTTTTCGCAAAGCGCGCGAAGCAACGCGCGCCGTTGCCGCACATCTCCGCCTCTCCTCCATCGGCATTAAAGTAACGCATCCGAAAATCCGCGTGGTTCGATGGTTCTTCGAGGAGCAAAACTCCGTCCGCCCCGATACCGCGGTGGCGATCGCACAGACGCGCGATCTGGCCGCGATCCAGATGGATGTCCCCTGTCCTGTTGTCGATCAGGATGAAATCGTTTCCCGCGCCGTTCATCTTCGTAAAACGCAGCATGATCATGATTCTAGCGGCGGCCGTGCACGTTGTCACGTCGAGCGACTCGGCTGACTCGGCGGTCGCAGACCGCCGCTACACGAACTGCGGTCGGGCGTTGCCAGATCTGATTTCGGTGGTTACTTGTCCGGCGTGAAAAAGGTCGGCGCGTCATTAATTGTCGCCATTGTCGCGCTCTTCGCCCGCGCATCTTTTGCAAACGATTACGACAACCTCATCCTGGAGCAGGTTAAACAGATGCCGCAAGGCGGCCGGTATTCTGTTTCGCATTTCGCAAAGATCCGCCTGCAATCTTCGGCGCATTTCGAGTCCGGGAAATTTTTCATTTTGCCGTCGGGACCAAGTTTCTGCTCGGGCGCAACATATCTGGTCTTCATTAGAACGATTGAGGCTTTGCGTGCACGAGGCGACCTTCATCTCGATTACGCCACCCTGGAAAAGCTGATCATTCGCGATCAACGCGATGGTGAAGGAATTTGGGGCCGCTGGAATGCAAATGGGCCAGGCACGGCCCGTCTTTTTCACGAGCTGCAGCTGGGGTCCAATTTCGACAATTTCGATCAGGCCAAGCCCGGCGACTTCATGAAAATTTTCTGGTCGCGCCAGGTGGGAAAAAATGAGCACGGGCACTCCACAATTTTTCTCGGCATGGAGAATCGTGCGGATGGACAATACGTCCGTTATTGGTCAAGCAATATTCCGTCGGGCTACGGTGAGAAAGCGGTTCCGCGAAGCAAGATTGCCTATGCCATCTTTTCGCGCCTTCAGACGCCTGCGAATCTGGCGCGAATTAACAACGCACCTTTAGTCGACACGTATTTAGCATCTCTCCTTCGGACTCGTTCCAGTATCGCCGAAGCCAGCACAAAGTGCGGGCTTTGAGATTGACTGGCCGCGTTCGTTCGGCCACCGGCTCCTCGGCAGCCATCTCTTAAAACTGGCTTGCGTCACTGCAAATTGATCCTTAAAAGAATGCAATGCTTATCGAGACCTTAAAACGTCATTGGTGGGTTCCGGTGATAAGGGGTGTTGCTGCAATTATTTTCGGCATTATTGCCTTCGTGTATCCTGGGCTAACAATCGCGGTGTTAGTGCTGCTGTTTGGAGCTTGGGTACTGGTTGACGGTGTCTTTCGCGTTATCGGCGCGATCGGCCATCGTGCTTCCGACCCGGACTGGGGATTCCATCTGATCATCGGGATTCTCGGGATCATCATCGGCTTCCTCACATTCCATGCCCCCAGGATAACGGCTCTGGCGTTGGTCATCTACATTGCTGCGTGGGCGCTGATGATTGGCGCAACGGAGATTGCTCTGGCAGTGAGGCTGCGCCGGGAAATCAAGGGCGAATGGTTCCTCATCCTTATGGGCCTGGCTTCACTTGTCTTTGCGTTCCTGCTTTTGTGGAATCCGGTCGCCGGGGCGGCGGCAGTGATCTGGATTATCGCATGGTACGCAGTGATATTGGGCGTTTTGGGGATTATTTTTGGCTTCCGGTTGCGCAGCTTACCGACATTGCCTGTCCGCTAGTCAGCGGAAGATTCCCTCTTTCTTTCTCGCATCGGCATTCGACGCCGATCCAGTGATCTCGTCAAAAGGCTTACACGGGAGTTCTTTGGCTTCCGGCGGCACAACGTTACTCGCCGCTTCGTCGTTTCTTATTAGGGAATCTCTGCGACGGAGTGATTTTTTGCGCGACCAAAACGCGGTAACGGTGGTTTTGTTGAAAGAAAATGCGGCTTGGTGTGACGGATTCGGCGATTACTCTACGGCGCAGGAAATGAACCGTCTCGTATTTCGCGTCGAATTTGCCACGAAGGGAACTCCATTTTTCTAAGGCCCTATTCTATGAAGAAAACTCTGTCTACTAGAACTCGACCGCGGAAACCTTCGCAGCCTAACGGAAATGAATTTGATACGAGGCAATTGCTCGCGGCGTTAATGGCTTTCAAGCGCGGTGATTTTTCCGCGCGCCTCCCGGAGGACTGGACGGGTTTGTCGGGGAAGATCGCTGACACGTTTAACACAGTCATCGAAACCAACGAGCGCATGACGCAGGAATTAGAACGGATCGTGCATATGGTCGGGAAAGAAGGCCGAATCACACAGCGGGCATCGCTGAACAACGTGTCCAACTGTTGGGCCGATGCCATCGGGTGCGTCAACGTTTTGATAGAGGATCTGGTTCGTCCCACGAGTGAAATGGCGCGCGTGATCGGCGCTGTCGCAAAAGGGGATTTGTCCGAAACGATGGCCACCAAGATCGAAGGACAGCCGCTCAAGGGAGAGTTTTTGCGCACGGCAAAAATTGTAAACACCATGGTCGATCAGCTGGGCGCATTTGCGTCGGAAGTTACGCGGGTGGCGCGTGAAGTAGGCACGGAGGGAAAGCTCGGCGGCCAGGCAAAAGTAAAAGGCGTCGCCGGCACCTGGAAAGATCTTACCGAGAACGTCAATTTGATGGCCGGCAATCTCACGGCTCAAGTTCGCAACATCGCGACAGTCACGACTGCAGTGGCGAACGGGAACTTGACCAAGAAAATCACCGTCGATGTCAAAGGTGAGTTTCTCGAGCTGAAAGACACGGTCAACGTGATGGTGGATCAGCTTCGGTCGTTTGCCTCGGAGGTAACGCGCGTGGCGCGTGAAGTAGGTTCTGAGGGAATTCTAGGCGGACAAGCTCGCGTGGAAGGGGTGTCCGGTACGTGGAAGGATCTTACCGATTCGGTCAATTTCATGGCGCGCAATCTGACCGGACAGGTGCGCAATATTGCCGCAGTCACGACTGCTGTCGCGAGGGGGGATCTGTCGAAGAAGATCACAGTCGATGTGAAGGGTGAAATCCTCGAGCTGAAAAACACGATCAATACCATGGTTGATCAGCTCGGTTCGTTTGCGTCGGAAGTGACACGCGTAGCGCGCGAGGTGGGCACCGAAGGAAAATTAGGTGGCCAGGCCGACGTCAAAGGAGTCGCAGGCACATGGAAGGATCTCACCGACAGCGTCAATTTCATGGCCGGCAATCTTACCGGACAGGTAAGAAACATTGCCGAGGTAACGACCGCAGTCGCCAATGGCGATCTTTCAAAGAAGATCACAGTCGACGTAAAAGGCGAGATTTCAGAGTTAAAAAACACGATCAACACGATGGTGGATCAGCTCAGTTCGTTCGCGGCGGAGGTGACACGTGTGGCTCGCGAAGTCGGCACAGAAGGCAGGCTTGGCGGCCAGGCGGACGTGCGGGGCGTGGCCGGCACTTGGAAGGATCTTACTGATTCAGTGAACTCGATGGCCTCCAACCTAACGGCCCAAGTTCGCAACATTGCCGACGTCACAACCGCTGTGGCCAAGGGTGATTTGTCGAGAAAGATCACAGTGGATGTACGCGGCGAAATTCTCCAACTCAAGGACACGATCAACACCATGGTGGATCAACTCCGCTCGTTCGCTGCAGAAGTCACGCGCGTGGCGCGCGAGGTCGGAACAGAAGGAAAACTGGGTGGTCAGGCGCAGGTGCCAGGTGTCGGCGGCACCTGGAACAATTTAACCGATTCAGTGAACTCGATGGCGGCGAATCTTACGGCACAAGTGCGTAACATCGCTGCAGTCACCACGGCCGTTGCCACAGGCGACCTCACCAAAAAGATCACCGTGGACGTACAAGGTGAGATTCTCGAGTTAAAGAACACCATTAATACGATGGTGGATCAGCTTTCGTCGTTCGCAGCGGAGGTGACGCGTGTCGCCCGCGAGGTCGGTACAGAAGGAAAACTCAGCGGCCAGGCTGACGTGCGCGGAGTGGCCGGGACGTGGAAAGATCTCACCGATTCTGTGAACTCAATGGCGTCTAACCTCACGTCGCAGGTGCGTAACATCGCTGCAGTGACCACAGCCGTCGCGACTGGTGACTTGTCCAAGAAAATCACCGTCGACGTGAAAGGCGAGATTCTGGAACTAAAGGACACGATCAATACGATGGTGGACCAACTTCGCTCGTTCGGGTCGGAGGTTACTCGGGTGGCGCGCGAAGTTGGTTCCGAAGGGAAATTGGGCGGACAAGCTGACGTGCGCGGGCTGGCAGGCGTATGGAAGGACCTCGGCGACAATGTCAACTTCATGGCCTCCAACCTCACGACACAAGTGCGCAACATCGCTGCCGTAACCACTGCTGTTGCCACTGGCGATCTGAGCAAGAAAATCACCGTCGATGTTAAGGGCGAAATTTTGGAATTGAAAAACACGGTCAATACGATGGTCGACCAACTGTCGTCATTCGCCGATGAAGTGACTCGCGTAGCACGCGAGGTGGGCATGGAAGGCAAGCTCGGCGGCCAAGCCGTAGTGAAAGGCGTTTCGGGAACTTGGAAGGATCTTACCGACAACGTAAATTTTATGGCGTCCAACTTGACTGATCAGGTGCGTGGCATTGCCAAGGTGGTGACGGCAGTCGCAAACGGCGATCTGAAACGGAAACTTTTCCTCGAAGCTAAGGGCGAAATTGCCGAGCTCGCCGAGACGATCAACAACATGATCGATACGCTCGCGATGTTCGCCGATCAGGTTACGACCGTGGCGCGCGAGGTGGGTGTCGAAGGGAAACTCGGCGGACAGGCCAACGTGCCCGGTGCCGCAGGCACATGGCGCGATTTGACTGATAACGTGAACCGAGTGGCGTCAAATCTGACCACCCAGCTTCGTGCTATCGCTGATGTCGCGACAGCAGTAACCAAGGGCGACCTCACCCGTTCAATTCAGGTCGAAGCACAAGGCGAGGTCGCATTCGTAAAGGACAACATCAACGAAATGATCCGCAATCTGCGGGACACCACATTGCGGAACAAGGAACAAGACTGGCTTAAGACCAACCTCGCAAAATTTACCCGCATGCTGCAGGGGCAACGCGATTTCCTGACCGTTGGCAAATTGATTTTGTCTGAGCTCGCTCCGCTGGTTTCGGCGCAGCAAGGCGCCTTCTACATGATCGATAATTCTAACGGAGAATCCGAGCTTAAGCTGCTCGCGAGCTACGCTTTCCAGGAAGGCAATGGTGCAAGGAACCGCTTTAAAATAGGTGAGAGTCTTGTGGGACAAGCGGCGTTGGAAAAGCGGCCCATCCTTCTGACCGATGTACCAAGCAACTATGCGAAAGTGAGTTCCGGTCTGGGCGAGTTTCATCCCACAAACATCGTAGTCCTGCCGATTTTGTTTGAGGGCCAGGTAAAGGCAGTCATGGAACTCTCGTCCATTGAGCGATTCAGTCCGACACACCAGGCGTTCCTCGATCAATTAACCGAGAGCATCGGTATTGTGCTCAATACGATCGAAGCAAGCACGCGAACGGAAAACCTGCTCAAACAGTCGCAATCGCTCGCGGCGGAGTTGCAGAAGACAAACCTGGAGCTCGAGGAAAAGGCACGCTCGAATCTGGCAAAGGATCAGTTTCTGGCCATGCTCAGCCACGAATTACGCACACCTCTAACGCCGGTGCTCGCCTCTGCTCTCGCACTGGAGAGCGAGCCGGAGTTGCCGACAGATATTCAAGAATCGCTGCAAATGATTCGCCGCAACGTGGAATTGGAGGCGCGGCTAATCGATGACTTGCTTGATCTGACCCGCATCGATCGCGGCAAAGTGCAGCTGAATTTCGAGGTCGTTGATGCGCACATGTTGCTGCAAAGCGCCCTGGAAATCTGTCAGGCGGAAATCGATCGCAAGCACCTGACGCGGTCTCTAAAGCTCGCCGCAAAAAAGGTGTATATGCGAGCAGACCCCGCGCGGCTGCAACAGATTTTTTGGAACCTGATAAACAACGCGGTGAAGTTTACCCCGCAGAATGGGCAGATCACCATTACGACCAGCAATGATTCCAACGATCAATTGCGTGTTGAGATCGCCGATACCGGCTTGGGAATTGAAGCGGAAACGCTGCCGAAGATTTTCGATGCGTTCGAACAAGGCGGCCGGACGCAGCTGGGAGGCTTGGGCCTAGGACTCGCCATTAGTAGAACTCTTGTGGAAGCACATAAAGGAACGATCACCGCGCAAAGCGCCGGCCGAAATAAAGGTTCAACGTTCATGCTGGTCTTTCCGACTTGCCAAAAGGCGGAGGCACAATTCGCCCCAGCGGTATCACCCCGGCTGCCGGACCGTCAGCGGATGCGGATCCTGCTCGTGGAAGATCACGAAGACACAAATCGCTCGCTTACGAATTTGCTTCGGCGGCGCGGTTATCATGTGCAATCAGCGCTGGACTTTCAATCTGCTGTTAATCTAAGCGCAAAGGAACAGTTTGATGTGCTGATTAGTGACCTGGCTTTGCCAGATGGCAGCGGAATCGATCTGATGCAGAAGCTCAAGTCCAAACAACCGCTTTTCGGAATCGCTCTCACCGGTTTTGGGATGGAAGACGATATTCGCAAGAGCTACGATGCTGGATTCAAGCATCACCTTGTAAAGCCGATTGACCTAAACAAGCTCGACTCGCTGATTCAAGAAAGCGCGGCGACGCTGCCAGCCGTTTAAGATCGATTTCTTCGCGTACGTTTGCTTCAGCCGCATGGACATCATTTCGGCATTCATCGTTGTACCGAAGAGTGATATCGTCCATCCGGCACGCTGCGATGCAGAGGAGATGATCAGCGCGGGGCGTGCAAAATGGGCCCGCCAGGATTCGAACCTGGGACCAAGGGATTATGAGTCCCCTGCTCTAACCGCTGAGCTACAGGCCCGCTTTTCATGGGTAAAAATTTCGACCAACGGAATTAGAAATATTAGACTGATTGAATGGACATGGGCAAGGTGCTGTTCGCGGTCGGCAGCGATTTCTTGAGGGCGACCTTCCCGCTCGACTATCGGCAGGTTATTTGAGAGTATCCTTGCGACGGGCATTTCCATGTGAATCCATATGGCTGCCGAGGTTAAAAAGGAAATTCAGCTCGAGATCGCGCATGTCTTGTTCACAGACATTGTCGGTTACTCGAAGCTGCCGATCCATCAGCAACGAGCGGTAGTCGAGCGGTTAAACGAGATTGTCCGAGGTACGGATGAATTCCAAGCCGCGGAAACGGCGGGGCGCTTGATCAAAATCCCGACAGGCGACGGCATCACGCTGGTTTTTTATCATAGCCCAGAAGCGCCGGTTGAATGCGCGTTGGAAATAAGCCGCGCTCTCAAGCAGCATCCGGAAGTTCAGCTGCGAATGGGCATACACAGTGGACCCGTCAGTGGGGTCATCGACGCAACCGGAAAAGCGAACGTGGCTGGCGCCGGCATCAATATCGCACAGCGGGTCATGGACTGCGGCGATGCCGGACACATTTTGCTCTCGAAGCATGTCGCTGAAGATCTCGAGGAATACCCTCACTGGCAGCCGCACCTGCATGAACTTGGCGAGTGTGAAGTAAAACATGGCGTTCGCGTCTCCGTGGTGAATCTGTACACTGCGGAGCTTGGGAACCCGGCAGTGCCGGAAAAACTGAAGGCGGCGCGTGTGGCTGCTGCCGCACGAAGAAAACGAGTCGCAT
>WNEX01003732.1_pt1 | contig 11999 bp, 13 predicted proteins | sample 5399841 | NCBI WGS metagenome assembly WNEX01 (sample SAMN13153337, study PRJNA577476) | soil metagenome | isolation source: 40 cm grassland meadow soil 2 days after 1st rain plot 5 | place: USA:California | collected 2015-09-18 | reverse complement strand
GCTGACAAGAACCCTGAAGCGACCTACCTGGCGCAGCGCACGCAGCTGGGCTCGGGCAACACGCGCGACCCGGTGGCGCCCCACAACCGCTCCTCCTCCGCCCCCAAGGTGAGACACGAAGGCAGCCCCGAAGGCGACTCCCTCACCTCGAGCGGCGCGACCTCCGGTGGCCAGGACGAGCGCATCCTCACCACCGTCGCCTGGAACACCAACGTGCGCTACCTCACCGACGCGGGCAGCGACGCGGTCCGCGAGCGGCCGCTGCTCATTGACGAGCCCTCGGTCGCACAGCCCGGACCGCAGGATGAGGAAGGGCCCGTGAAGCTGCGGGGGCCGGAGCGCGAGGAGCTGTGGGTCACGCCGGACACGCGTGCGGCAACCCTGGCACCCTACCTGGATGCCTGGCGGCGCAAGGTGGAGCGCATCGGCACCATCAACTATCCGACCGCGGCCCGGAGCGCCGGCACTCAGGCAAGCCCGGTCGTCGAGGTGGGCATAGCGGCCGACGGCAGGCTCGACCGGGTGGTCATCCGCCGCACCAGCGGCAACCCGCAGCTCGACCAGGCGGCGCTGGCCATCCTGAGGCTGGCGAGTCCCTTCGATCCGTTCCCGCCCGAGCTGGCCGCTCAATACCGCGTGTTGCGCTTTGCCTACGAATGGCAGTTCGTCGGCGGGCGTGTCGCCCGCGGCACCCTGTCAAGCGTTCCTTGAGAGTCGCAGGCGCCATGCCCATACTGGGGACATGGGCGGCAAGCACAGCGCCACGGGCAGCGGCGCCCGGAGTGAAGGGGCCGGTGGCGAAGGCACCGGACTGGCCGAGGCCGAGGGCGGCAGCCTCACGAACCATCTGCTGCTCGCCATGCCGCAGCTGGCCGACCCGAACTTCGCGCAGACCGTGGCGCTCATCTGCGAGCACACCGACAAGGGCGCGCTCGGCATTGTGCTCAACAAGCCGCTGCCGATGAAGCTCTCGGATGTGCTCTCGCAGATGAAACTCGAGCCCTCCAGTGAGCACATCGCCGCGCAGCCCGTGCTGCGCGGCGGGCCCGTGCACACCGACCGCGGCTTCGTGCTGCACCGGCCGGGCGGGCAGTGGGACCACACCCATAAAGTGTCGGACAGCATCCAGGTGACCACCTCGCGGGATGTGCTGGCGGCCATGGCGCGCGGTGAGGGCCCGTCGGATGCCTTCATCGCTCTGGGCTACGCAGGCTGGGAGTCCGGCCAGCTCGAGCGCGAGTTGCGCGACAACGCCTGGGCGTCCATGCCGGTGGATCCGCGGGTGGTGTTCGAGTTGCCGTTCGAGGAGCGCTGGGCCGGTGCCTGGCGGCTGCTCGGGATCGACGTCGATCGCCTGAGCCCGGAAGCCGGCCATGCGTAAGGCATGACCCGCGCCCAGACCGTCCTCGCCTTCGACTTCGGACTCAAACGCATTGGCATCGCCTGCGGCGACACACTGACGCGCAGCGCCGCACCGCGGCCCGCAGCCGCCGCCGTGCGGGGGAACCCCGACTGGCAGGCCATCGCACGTGAAGTGCGCGCGCTCACGCCGGGGTTTCTGGTGGTGGGGGCCCCGTATAATGTCGACGGCAGCGAGGGCGACTTGAGCGCCGCGGCGCGCCGCTTCGCGGCCGAGCTCGAACGCCGCTTCGCGCTACCCGTTCACCTGGTCGATGAGCGCTTCTCGTCCCTGGAGGCGAGCGCGCAGCTCAAGGCGCGGCGCGCGAGCGGGAAGCGCCGGCGGCGCGTGCAGCGCGCGGACGTCGACAGCGCCGCCGCGGCGGTGATCCTGGCACGCTGGTTTGCCGGCGAGCGGGGCTGAGTGCGGCGGCCGGTGCGGGCGGGCGCCTTCAAGAGGACGCGATGTCGGGGAGTGTGATGACTGACCAGCTGCGCGCCGACGGCTCACTGCGCCACCTGCTGACGCTCGAGGGCCTGCCGCGGACACAGATCGAGCGGCTGCTCGAGCGTTCCCAGGGCTTCGTGCGCCCCCTGGGCGCGACACCGGCGATGAGCCGCTCGCTCGCCGGGGCTACGGTGGCGAATCTGTTCACCGAGCCCTCCACCCGCACGCGCGTGAGTTTCGAGCTGGCCGCCAAGCGCTTGGGCGCCCAGGTGGTCAATCTCGAGGTGCAGCTGTCCTCGCGCGTCAAGGGCGAGAGCATGCTCGACACGGTGTACACCCTGCAGTCCCTGCACGTGGACGCCTTCGTGATCCGCGACGCCGAAGCGGGCGTGCCGGGACTCGTGGCCGCGAACGTGGCGCCCCACGTGAGCGTGCTGTCCGCGGGCGAAGCGCACGTGTCGCACCCGACCCAGGGGCTGCTGGATGCCCTCACCGTGTATCAGCGCAAGCAGCGCTTCGAGGGGCTCGCGGTCGCGATGGTGGGCGACATCCGCCATTCGCGCGTGGCGCGCTCCGCCTGGCATGCACTGCACACCCTCGGCGTCGGCGACCTGCGTATCGTGGCCCCGCCGGTGCTGATGCCGGAGCGGGAAGAGTTCGCAGGCTGTACGCGCCACACGCAGCTCGCAACCGGACTCAAGGACGCGGACGTGGTCATGATGCTGCGCATCCAGAAGGAGCGCATGGGCCAGGGGGACCTGCCGCAAGGCGCGGCATACTTCGCGGCCTGGGGACTGACGCGCGAGCGCCTTGCCCTGGCGCGGCCGGACGCCATCGTGATGCATCCCCAGCCGATGAACCGCGGCATCGAGATCGCCTCCGAGGTGGCCGACGGACCGCAGTCGGTGATCCGCGACCAGGTACGCAACGGCGTCGCGGTGCGCATGGCGGTGCTGGCCGAAGTGCTCACCTCGCGCCCCGGTGGGGCGTGACGGGCCGGCGATGACTGCCAGCGTCCGCGGCACCATCTTCCTCGAGAGGGCGCGCGTCATCTCACAGCAGGCCCATGAGGCGAAGCAGTTCGTGCTGCGCGTCGCCGCGTCCAGGTGCGCGGCCCATGCCCTTCCGGGGAGCTTCGTGCACATCACGTGCGATAACGCCATCCCGATGCGCCGGCCGCTGTCCATCATGCGCTCGGATGCGCGCGGCGGCTGGATCGAGATGCTCTACAAGGCGCTCGGTCCCGGGCTGCACGCCCTCGCCAGCCGCAGGCCAGGCGAGGAGCTGAGCGTGCTCGGTCCGATCGGGCGCCCCTTCGTGGCCCATCCCGAGCGGCCGCGGACTGTGCTGCTCGGGGGCGGTGTCGGCATCCCGCCCATGGTGTTCCTCGCCGAGTGGCTGCGCGCGGGCGGCGGCGCGGCGTGGAAGCCGCTCGTGCTCATGGGATCGGAGGTGCCGTTCCCGTTTCCCACCCGGCCCTCGAGGCTCATCGTGCCCGGTATCCCGGCGGGCGCCATCGCGTGCATGCCGCTGCTGGAGGACTGGGGTATCCCGAGCCGTCTGGCGAGTGGCGCGGACCTGCCGGGGTGCTTCCCGGGCCTGGTCACCGAGCTGGCGGATGCGTGGCTCGGCTCCCTCGGCGCGGCGGAGCTTGGCGAAGTCGAGGTCTTCTCGTGCGGGCCGACGCGGATGCTCGAGGCCAGCGCAAAGCTGGCGCGCCGGCATGGCGTGCCGTGTCAGGTGTCGCTGGAGGAGTTCATGGCGTGCGCGGTCGGCGGCTGCGCCGGCTGCACGGTGCTGGTGCGCACCAGCGCGGGGCCGGCGATGAAGCGCGTGTGCGTGGACGGGCCGGTGTTCGATGCGTACAGCGTCTTCTGAGCGGGCGCGGACGATCGGGCTCGCAGCACTCGCGGTCTGTGTCCTCGTCCTCGAGGCCGCTGGCTGCGCGCGCAAGAGCGCGCCGGGCACCATGCCGGCGGATCGGGCCGAGCGAACTCTGAGCGCTTGGCCCCAGGGGCACACGCAGCCCCTGAAGATCACGGACGCTCTCACGCTCGAGATACCACTGCAGTACGAGCGCTCCGCGATCTCCCACGACCAGAGCGCGACCCGGGCACTCATCTCGCAGCAGTCGGACCGCTCGGAGGCGCGGTTCGATTTCTTTCTGCCGGATTTCACCGGCTACACGCTCGAGAACTTCCGCAACGAGTCCGACGAGAACCGGGTCGAGGTCGTCTACCTGCATGCCGGCGACGCGCATGAAGCGGATCCGGACGCGCCCGGCGAGTATCCGCCCAACATGCTGAAGCGCTCGCTCGAGGATCTGTTGAACCCGAACGACTACCAGGACATGTACGGGCTACGCTGCTACCAGGGCCGCGCTCGCTCGAAGCGCATCACCTGCTACGGCAGGCGCGACGCAGCGAGCAAGGAAGACATCATGCTCAATGCCGCCGTTCCGCCGTACTCAGAAGGGGCCACTTTCCCGCTGATGCAGGCCCGGTACTACTCGAGACGCTACGGCGGAGTGCGGATCGCCTGGCGCGCGCATGTCGGCAACCTACCGCACTGGCACGACATCGACGCGCAGGTCTGGAAATTCATCGACGCGTGGAATGTTGTCCGCGCGCCGGACGAGAGTCAGCGCGCGGGCAGACCCGCCGCCAAGGGCGGCGACTAGTTTTTCGCTTTGCACCTACGCGGCGGCGCGGAAGTCGCTCAGCTGCGCGTCGAGCGCGCGCTTGAAAGCCGGGCGGGCCGTGCAGCGCTCGACGTAAGCGACCAGACGCGGCTCGACCACGAGCTCGGGAAGGATGCGCAGCACGGTGGTCATCATCAGGTCGCCCGCCGTGAAGCGCTCGCCGTCGAGATAGGGCTTGTCGCCCAGCGCCTTGGCCAGACAGCTCAGGCGATGGCGCGCGAATTCCACTGCGCTCGGGCGGCGCAGCTTTGCCCACTCCTGATCGGCGTAGAACAGGCCGAGCACCGCGACGTTCATGATGTGCGGCTCGATGGAATTGAGCGCCGCGATCAGCCACTGCATCGCGCGGGCGCGCGCGCCGGCGTCCTTCGGCAGGAGGTTCTCGGTCCGCTCGCCGATGTGCAGAACGATCGCGCCGCTCTCGAACAGCACACGGCCGTCCTCCTCGAGGATCGGCACCTGGCCGAAGGGTTGCAGCGCACGGTAGTCGGGCTTGTCCTGGTCGCCCTGCTCCAGCAGACGCGTCCTGTAAGGCAGCCCTGCTTCCTCGAGCGCCCAGCGCACGCGCAAGTCCCGCACCTGGCCCTGTGCAAAGGGGGGAACCCAGCGAAAGGCGGATATCGTGATCATGGTGGGGCGTCCGTGAGGGCCGCAAAGCTACGGCCGATAGGAAAATATCCAGCCGGCGAGGATGCCATGTCAACCGCGCCGCCCACGAGCGCGGGACCTGCGGTGAAACATCGCACTTTGAGCGGCAGCGCGCGCGCGGGGCCTGATCGGCAGCGCTAACCGAAGTTGATCTTGGCTTCCAGGTTGGCGCGCGAGTCGGCGTTGGACAGCGCCTCCTCCAGCATCACTCTTCCGCCCTTGTAGAGCGCATACAGCGCCCCGTCGAAGCTCTGGGTGCCGCGCTCGGTGCTGGTGGTGATGGCTTCCTTGATCGACACCACGTCGCCCTTCTTGATCAGGGTCGAGATATGCGGGGTGTTGATCATGACCTCCACTGCGGCGACGCGCCGGTTCTCCTTACCCATCACCAGGCGCTGCGCCATGATGGCGCGCAGGTACTGCGACAGGTCGAGGAAGATCTGGTTGTGCTGCTCGCGCGGGAACATGTTGATGATGCGGTCGAGCGACTCGGCCGCGTTGTTGGCGTGCATGGTGGAGAGCACCAGGTGCCCGGTGCCGGCCAGGCTGATGGCCGCCTCCATGCTCTCGCGGTCGCGGATCTCGCCGATCAGGATCACATCCGGGGCGGCACGCACCACGCCGCGCAGCGCGCGCGAGTAGCTCCTGGTGTCGAGGCCCACCTCGCGCTGATTGACGAGCGAGCGCTTGTTGGTGTGCAGGAACTCGATCGGATCCTCGATGGTGACGATGTGATCCGAGCCGTTCTCGTTGCGGTGGTTGATCATCGCCGCGAGCGTGGTGGATTTGCCCGAGCCGGTGGCGCCCACCATGAGCACCAGGCCGCGCCGCAGCAGCACCAGCTCGCTGACCACCTCGGGAAGCCCGAGTGACTCCAGCCGCGGCATGTCGGCGGTGATGTAGCGCAGCACCATCGCGGGACTGCCGCGCTGCATGAATACGTTGACGCGGAAGCGCCCCAGCCCGGGCTCCGAGATGGCGAAGTCGAGCTCCCATTCCTGCAGGAAGTGGTCGCGCTGCTCGGGGGACATGAGCGCGAAGGCGGTCTGGCGCACGGTGTCCGGGGCCAGCACCTGCTTGTTCACCGGCAGGATCTGGCCCTCGATCTTGATCTTGATGGGCGCGTTGGAGGTGAAGAACAGGTCCGAGGCCTTCTTCTGCACCATCAGCTTGAACAGCGGCTTGGTGTTGAGGGTGGGGTGACGCGCGCTCGGCAGCGCGCTCACCGCTTCCGCCTCCGGCGCAGGCTGCGCGCCGCTCTCGGCGCCGAGCGTGGTATCGAGCGGCTTCGCTTCCTTGGCCGCCTTCACAGCTTGCGGCCCTGCTCTTCCTCGACGATGCGCAGCGCGCCGCCGTCGTCGACCACCTTGTGCTCGCGCTTGCTCTCGAGCTTGACGCGCAGCGCCTGGTCGAAGGTCTTCATGCCGAGGCGCGTCGAGCGCGACATCACTTCCTTGATCTTGGCGACCTCGCCCTTGAAGATCAGGTCCTGGATGAGCGGCGAGTTGAGCATGATCTCCATCGCCGCGATGCGCCCGGCGCCCGACTCGCGCGGGATCAGCCGCTGCGACACCAGCGCGCGGATGTTCAGCGACAGATCCATGAGCAGCTGGTCGCGGCGCTCGTCGGGGAAGAAGTTGACGACGCGGTCGAGCGCCTGATTGGCGCTGTTGGCGTGCAGCGTGGCCAGCACCAGGTGCCCGGTCTCGGAGAACTGGATGCCGTACTCCATGGTCTCGCGGTCGCGGATCTCCCCGATCAGGATCACATCGGGCGCCTGACGCAGGGTGTTCTTGAGCGCGGAGTGCCAGGAGTCGGTGTCGACGCCGACCTCGCGGTGCGTGATCACGCAGCCCTTGTGGGTGTGCACGTATTCGACCGGGTCCTCGATGGTGACGATGTGCCCGCGGGTCTTGTCGTTGCGGTACCCGACCATGGTGGCGAGCGTGGTGGATTTGCCCGAACCGGTGCCGCCGACGACGATCACCAGACCGCGCTTGCTGAGCACCACCTCCTTGAGGATCGGGGGCAGGTCGAGCTCCTCGAAGGTCGGGATCTTGGCGTTGATCAGCCGGATGACGCAGCCGACCGCCGCCTGCTGCACGAAGGCGCTCACCCGGAAGCGCCCGATGCCCGGCGGGGCGATCGCGAAGTTGCATTCCTTGGTGGCGTCGAATTCCCTGGTCTGCCGGTCGTTCATGATGGCGCGCACCAGCGTCGCGGACTGCTCCACGGTGAGCGCGCGCTCGCTCTGGGGCCGGATCTCGCCGTCGAGCTTGATCGCCGGCGGGAAGCCCGCGGTAATGAACAGGTCGGAGGCCTTCTTCTCCGTCACCCGCCGCAGCAGGTCCTGCATCAGCTTGATGGCCTGGTCACGGTCCATGGCGTTCTCCGGCGAACCCCGTTGAATCCTGCGCGCAGCGCATCACAAAGAGTCCTTGTTCTGCGCCTTGTAGCGCGCCTCTTCCTTGCTGACCACGCCCTTGGCGACCAGCTCCGCGAGGCACTGGTCGAGAGTCTGCATGCCCTGCGCGCCGCCGGTCTGGATGGAGGAGTACATCTGCGCGATCTTCCCCTCGCGGATGAGGTTGCGGATCGCAGGCGTCCCGATCATGATCTCGTGGGCCGCCACCCGACCGCCGCTGTTCTTCTTCATCAGCGTCTGCGAGACCACCGCGCGCAGCGACTCCGACAGCATCGAGCGCACCATGTCCTTCTCCTCGCCCGGGAACACGTCGACGATACGGTCGATGGTCTTGGCGGCGGAGCTGGTGTGCAGCGTGCCGAACACCAGGTGACCGGTCTCGGCGGCGGTGAGCGCCAGGCGGATGGTCTCCAGGTCGCGCATTTCACCCACCAGGATGACGTCCGGATCCTCGCGCAGCGCCGAGCGCAGCGCCTCGCTGAAGCCGAGCGTGTCGCGGTGCACCTCGCGCTGGTTGACGAGACAGCGCTTGGAATCGTGCACGAACTCGATCGGATCCTCGATGGTGATGATGTGGTCGGGGCGATTGTCGTTGCAGTGATTGACCATGGCGGCCAGCGTGGTGGACTTGCCCGAGCCGGTCGGACCGGTCACCAGCACCAGTCCCCGCGGCAGCATGCACAGGTCGCGGAAGATCTTCGGCGAGTTCAGCTCATCGAGCGACAGAATCAGCGACGGGATGTTGCGGAACACGGCGCCCGCGCCGCGGTTCTGGTTGAAGGCATTGACGCGGAAGCGCGCCAGCTTTGGAATCTCGAACGAGAAGTCGGTTTCGAAGAACTCCTCGTAGGCCTTGCGCTGCTTGTCGTTCATGATGTCGTACACCATGGAGTGCACTTCCTTGTGCGACAGCGGCGGCATATTGATGCGCTTCATGTCGCCGTCGACGCGGATCATCGGCGGCACGCCCGAGGACAGATGCAGATCCGAGGCGTTGTTCTTGACGGCGAAGGCGAGGAGTTGCGCGATATCGACGGCCATTGATGCTCCCGGGAACGGCGCGGCCTAAGGTGCAGTAAGGGGACGTGCGAGTCTGCGCCTTGAGCGCGCCGGCAGTATAACGGAGGGGTCACACGTCCAATATGTTAATGGGTCCGCAGAATTTGCCCGAGCGCATCGCCGCCGTGCGCGAAAGAGTGGCGCGCGCCGCCGCCGGGGCCGGGCGGAGTGCGCAGTCGGTCACACTCCTTGCCGTCGGCAAGGCGCAACCCCCGGAAGCGCTCGCCGCCGCCGCCGCCTGCGGGCTCGAGCACTTCGGCGAGAGTTACCTGCAGGAGGCGCTGGCCAAGATGGCCGCGCTGCCTGATCGGCAGCTCACCTGGCACTTCGTCGGGCGGGTGCAGGCCAACAAGACCCGCCCGATCGCGGAAGGCTTCGCCTGGGTGCACGCACTCGACCGGCTCAGGATCGCCGAGCGCCTCGCCGCGCAGCGCCCGTTCCACGCACCGCCGCTGAACGTCTGCCTGCAGGTGAAGCTCGCCGAGGAGCACACCAAGGGCGGCGTGATGGCGGCCGAGCTGCCCGCCCTCGCCGCCGCGGTGGCGGGGCTTCCGCGGCTCTCGCTGCGTGGCCTGATGTGCATTCCGCCCGAAGAGAGCGAGCCGGCGCGCCAGCGCGCCTGGTTCGCGAGGCTGCGCGAGCTGCTGGAGCGGCTCAACGCCGCCGGCGCGCGGCTCGACACCCTGTCGATGGGCATGAGCGGGGACTTCGAAGCGGCGATTGCCGAAGGGTCGACCATCGTGCGCCTCGGGACGGCGCTGTTTGGCCCCCGCCCTCCCTAGACACGAGCGGCCATCTTTTCGCCGGCGAAAGTCACGCCTTTCGCCGGCGTGTTTGCTGTCATCGATGGGTTGGCCCGGCGAAAGCGCCACGGGCGCTTTCGCCCAATCCGACCAGTACAATAGCGCCCGCATGACCAACAGGCGCCTCGCCATACTCGGAGCCGGCAACATGGGCCGCGCCCTCATCGGCGGGCTGCTGCGCTCGGGTACGCGGCCCGAGCACCTCAGCGTCGGCGAGCCCGTCGCCGGCGCGCGCGAGGCGCTGGCGCGGGACCTGGGCATCACGGCCGGCGCCGACAACGCCGCGGCGGTTCGCGGCGCCGCCGTGGTGGTGCTCGCGGTGAAACCGCAGGATGCCGCCTCCGTGCTCACCCTGCAGGCCTGGTGCGGGCCGGGCGTCGCGGTGGTGCGCGCCATGCCCAATCGGCCGGCGCTGGTGGGCGCCGCGGCCACGGGCCTGTTTGCCCCGCCAGGCGTGGCGGCGCCGCAGCGCGCCATCGCCGAGCAGATTCTTGGCTCGGTGGGCGAAGTCGTGTGGGTTCCCACGGAAGCGGCGCTCGATGTCGTGACGGCGCTCTCGGGCAGCGGCCCGGCTTACTTCTTCCTGCTCGCGCAGCTCATGGCCGAGGCCGCCGCGGGGCTGGGACTCGAGGCAGCGGCCGCGCGGCGCCTGGCCGCCGCCACGCTCCACGGAGCGGGCCTGCTCGCTCACTGCGCGGATCCTGACCTCGCGCGCCTGCGGGCCGAGGTCACCTCCCGGGGAGGCACGACCGAGGCGGCGCTGCGCGTGTTCGAGGACGCGGGCCTGCGCGCCACCGTGGCGCGCGCGCTCGAAGCCGCGGCGCTGCGCGGGCGCGAGCTGGCCGCAGAGCAGCCAGACCTGATCCCAACCGCCGGTGACTCATGAGCGCGATCATCTTTATCGTCGAAACGCTGCTGTCGCTGGCGCTGTTCGTGGTTCTGGCCCGCCTGCTGCTGCAGTGGACGCGCGCCGACTTCCGCAATCCGCTCTGTCAGGCGGTGGTGCGGATGACGAATCCGCTCATCCTGCCGCTGCGCCGTGTGCTGCCCCCCATCGGCAAGCTCGACACCGCCTCCGTGGTCGCGGTGCTGGTGATCGCCACGGTCGACGTCGGCTGCATTTTCGCTCTGCACGGCCTGGGCTTTCCGCCGCCGCTCCTGTGGGTGCGCCCGGTGCTCACCGAGATCGCGCGCACGCTGCTGTGGACCTATCTGTCCGCGATTTTCCTGTACGCGCTGCTCAGTCTCATCGCCCCGGGCGGCTACTCCCCGCTCCAGTCGGTGCTCGCGACGCTGTGCGAGCCGGTGCTGCGGCCGATCCGACGGCTGATCCCGGCGGTCGCTGGGCTCGATCTGTCGCCGCTGTGGGCCATCATCGCCATCCAGGCGGTCCTGATCCTGATGCGCTGAAGTGCGGGTGCGCGCGCATCGCTCACCGCACGCGCACGTTGCGCTGACGGAACACACGCTTAGCGCCGACATCGCAACGAGAATCGCAGCATTGGCGCGCACCGCCGCGGTGCGCGCGGGGGCGGCGTCGCTCACGCCCGCGCGCGCTGCAGCTATCACGCAACGCAAACCCTGAGAAAAAAGGCACTTTCGCAACACCCAACGGAAAAAAGCGCTTGCGAAAGCGTGCGCATGTGCTATTTTCCGCGCCGATTCTCATCGCGCGGCTGTTCGGCGCCGCGTTTCGCAACGGCAAATCCTCGAGGAGTAGCGCAACATGGCGAAAAAGGGTGGCGCACCGACGAAGTCGGAAGTTCTGACACACATCTCCAAAGACACCGGGCTCTCCCGCAAGCAGGTCGGAAGCGTCTTCGATTCGCTCGGCGGTGTGATCAAGAAGAGCCTGCGCGGAAACGGTCTGTTCACCATGCCGGGGCTGCTGAAAATGAAGGTCGTCAAGAAGCCGGCGACCAAGGCCCGCGAAGGCATCAACCCGTTCACCGGCCAGAAGATGATGTTCAAGGCCAAGCCGGCGAGCAAGAAGGTTCGCGTCATGCCCCTGAAGAGCCTGAAGGGAATGGTCAACCAGTAACTGGGACTTTTTCCGCCACCGCGGGCAAGAGCCCGGGAGGAGCGCGCTCCTGCCGGGCTTTTTGTTGTCAGGCGCTCACCTTCGCCGCGGCGGCCGCCCTCACGCGGAGCTGGCCATGAACGCCAGCACCACGTCGCGCAGCTCGTTGAGGCGGCCGTGGAAGAAGTGGCCGGCGCCGTGCAGCACCTGCAACTCGGGCGGCGGTGACAGTGTGTCGACCCAGGCGCGCACGGCCTGCGGCGGCACCACCTCATCGGCGTCGCCCTGCACGATGAGCCACGGACAGGCCGGTGGCGCGGCATCCGTGAGCGCAAGGGTCGTGATGCCCGGCGCCACGGCGATGAGGCGCTGGGGGCGCGCTTCTGCCGCCGCGCCCACGGCCACCGCGCCGCCGAAGGAGAATCCCGCCAGCCACAGGGCCGCCTGCGGCCAGCGCCGCCGCCCGTAGGCGATGACCGCCAGTGCGTACGCAGTCT
>WNEX01001273.1_pt1 | contig 11999 bp, 8 predicted proteins | sample 5399841 | NCBI WGS metagenome assembly WNEX01 (sample SAMN13153337, study PRJNA577476) | soil metagenome | isolation source: 40 cm grassland meadow soil 2 days after 1st rain plot 5 | place: USA:California | collected 2015-09-18 | reverse complement strand
TCTCTGTTTCATTGCTTGTGGCTGGTTCTTTCTTGATCTCTCTCGCTCAGTCTCAGGAAGCTCCTAGAACCATGACGAAGGTCACGACAAAGATCGTCGAACCTAAGCCCGAACCGGGTTCGTTCTCGGCTCAAGCTAAGACCGTATGGCGGGCCGGAAAAAAGTATGCGCGCACCGCCGAAGCTCCCGATTCACAAAACCACATCCACGGCCTGGCCATCATCAACGAGCCCGACGCCTGGATGATAAATCTCTTCGACAAATCAGCAAGGCACTTGGTCGACCCTGGTCCGTCCTTCAATGTGCATCTTCCCGTTTTCGAGACGCAGACAGGAATCAAAACGAAGTTGGTCGCGTTGGAATTCGGCGAAGAAGTAGAATTTTTTGCTAAGAACGACGCAAGGGAATCAGCCGGTGAGATGGCCGATGGCAAGCCCACCGTCCGCCATGAGGTGAACTTTAGCGGCGGTAGCGTAGTTCTTTGGACCGATGCCAAATCCAAGAAGCCGGTGCGTATAAGCCTAATCCAGGGCGTGCCAGAGACAAACCATCGCATACGTTGCTTACGACGATGACTTAGCATTCGATCCCACGCTATTTCATCCTCCGACCGAAATCGCAGTTGTAGACTCTAAGTAATCGCGCAAAAGTCAGTGACGAAGAATACGCGTGGCTGGAAGCGCTGGCCGGAGGCCGGCCGATGAGCGAGTGGAGCCGTCGAGTACTCTTGGGCGCTGCAAACATTGGCCAGGGCTCTGCAGGAGAACAATTGAAGATGACTCGGCGCACAGAACAGTGTCTGTGAAATTACTAAGCCTGAATACCGTCGAGCGGACTGGCAAACGCGACGGGAAAGGTGCAGGCGTGATGCGCTTGACCGTTGGTCCTTCCGGGTATTCGCACCCTTGCGCAAGAACTGGTGGTCAGCCCGAACACCATTGCTCAGGCTTATTCGGAGCTTGAACGCGCGGGCCTCCTCGACCTTCGCCAGCCGATCAAACCGACGACGGTGGCCAGTGTCGGCGCCTCAGTATGCGGATTCCGTGCGCCTGCCCTCAGGCGATGGCCTTCTTCACAACGAAGCCGTCCACATCCGTCAGCCGAAAATATCTTCCCTGGAACTTATAAGTCAGCTTCGTATGGTCGATTCCGAGGCAATGCAGGATGGTGGCCTGCAAGTCGTGGATGTGGACGGGATCTTCGAGGATGTTGTAGCAATAATCGTCGGTCTTGCCGATGGTGAGGCCGCGCTGGATTCCGCCGCCGGCCATCCAAATCGAAAAACAGCGAGGATGATGGTCGCGTCCGTAGTTGGTCGCGGTAAGTTTTCCCTGGCAGTACACGGTTCGGCCGAATTCGCCGGCCCAGACGACCAGCGTGTCGTCCAACATGCCGCGCTGCTTGAGATCGAGGACCAGAGCGGCCGAAGGCTGGTCGACGCCTTTGCACTGCAACGCAATATCACGCGGCAGGTCGTTGTGTTGATCCCAGCCGCGATGATAGAGCTGAATGAAGCGCACGCCGCGCTCGGCCAGCCGCCGCGCGAGGAGGCAATTGGCTGCATACGTCCCTGGCTTCTTCGAATCTGGCCCGTACAATTCGAATGTAGACTCGGGTTCTTTTGACAAATCCATCAGGTCGGGTACGGAGGTCTGCATGCGATACGCCATTTCGTATTGAGCGACGCGCGTGTCAATCTCCGGATCGGCATATTTTTCTGACAGCAAGCGATTCAGTTTCGCAATGCCGTCCAGCATGCGGCGTCTCATTGTGGACGGCATGCCGGGCGGATTCGACAAGTACAGCACCGGATCGCCGCTCGAACGGAATTTCACGCCCTGGTACCGCGAGGGCAAGAATCCACTTCCCCACAGACGCGAAAACAGCGGCTGGTCCGGATTTAATGCATTGGCCTGCGAAATTAAGACCACGAATGCAGGCAGATTCTGGTTTTCACTTCCCAGCCCATAGCTGACCCATGCGCCCATGCTCGGACGGCCAGGCTGCTGAAAGCCGGTCTGCAGGAACGTGATGGCAGGATCGTGATTGATGGCTTCCGAGTAGACAGTCTTGATGATGGTGATGTCGTCCACAATTTTCGCGTGATGGGGCAGCAGTTCGCTGATCCACGTGCCGGACTTTCCGTATTGATTGAACTTAAAAATTGACGGCGCGACAGGAAATGACGACTGGCCGGAGGTCATGCCAGTAATGCGCTGGCCCTGGCGAATCGAATCCGGCAACTCCGTACCTTGTAATTTGACCAAGTTCGGCTTGTAGTCGAACAACTCCATTTGCGAAGGCGCGCCGGATTGGTGCAAGAAGATGACTCGTTTTGCCTTTGGCGGAAAATGCGGCAGTCCAGGGAGGCCGCCCGTTTTCGAATCCGAGGCGGCATCAGCGGCGAAGCCATCGGCAGTGAGCAATGTGGCCAGAGCCGGAATGCCGATGGCAATTCCCGCGGTGCTTCGCCGGAAAAACTGCCGCCGCGTCATGGACGCGCTGATTTCCGGAGTCAATCTGTCACTCATGCCCTGCCTCACTTCAGCTATTCCTTCGTAACCGTCTCATCCAGGTTCAGTATCATGCTGGCTACCGTCGTCCACGCTGCGAGTTCGCGCGGAGCCAGGCTCGAATCCACTTTCGTGTCGCCAACTGAGAGAAGTTTCGTTGCGTTAGCCTGGTCCTGGGCATAGGACGAGCGGAATTCCTTGAGCGAACTGAGAAGTACGGACCGTTCCTGCGGATCGGGGGTTCGCGCGGTCGCCAGCTTGAAAGCAAAATCGATGCGGGCTTGATCCGATTTGCCGCCATTCCGCAGCGTGCGCTCGGCGAGGGCGCGTGAAGCTTCGACGTATGTCGGATCGTTGAGGAGCACGAGCGCCTGCAACGGCGTGTTGGTCACCGCCCGGCGCGCTGTGCATTTTTCGCGGTCAGGCGCGTCGAACAGCGTCAGCGACGGTGGCGGGACCGTGCGCTTCCAAACGGTGTACATCCCGCGGCGGTACAAGTCGGCGCCAGAAGACGGCGTGTAACTCTGGCCCGAATAACCTTCACCGAAGGCCATTTCTTCCCACAAGCCCTTTGGCTGGTAGGGATACACACTCGGCCCGCCGATTTTGTCGTTCAGCAATCCGCTAACGGCCAATGCGTTGTCGCGAATCATTTCGGCGGGCAGGCGGAATCGCGGGCCACGCGCGAGGAGCCGGTTTTCCGGATCGCGCTCGATGAGTTCTTTCGATGCTATGGACGATTGACGATAAGTCGCGGACGTAACAATCAGCCGCTGCATGGCCTTGATGTCCCAGCCACTGCGGACGAATTCCGTGGCCAGCCAGTCGAGCAATTGCGGATGACTCGGCGGTTCACCTTGTGAGCCGAAGTCCTCCGCGGTCTTGACGATTCCAGTTCCAAAATACTGCTGCCAGTAAAGGTTCACCGCAACTCGCGCGGTGAGCGGATTCGAGGGGTCGAGAATCCATTTGGCGAGGCCCAAACGATTGGGGGGCATGTCGCGCGACATGGGAGGCAAAAAGGAAGGAACGCCGGGCGTAACCTTATCTCCTTTGTTGTCGTACTGACCGCGGCCCAAAATGAAAGTGTCGCGCGGCTTGGACATCTCCGCCATCACCATGGTGGTGGTGATGGACTTTTCGAGTTTGCCGCGCTCCTCGCGGAGCTCCGCCAGGCGCGAGTAAAGCTGCGTGTATTTCTCCGGAGCGTCGTGCTTCAGAAAGTACTCCGTCAAGCGATCCTGGTGTTGCTTTTCGAGTCGCGCTTGCTTCTGTTCTTTGCTCTCTGCTTTAGCTAATTCACCAATGTCGGCTTCTTCCGGGGGCTTGTCGGGCTGAAGCGCAGCAATCTCTTTCGCGGGGACGCCTGCAAGCTCGGTCAGCAACACGCGTGCAGGAAAATGTACCGCGAGATTTTCAGCCTCGGAGTCGATCAGCGTGCGCGTATAAATGCGCAGGTCGCCGAGTTCGCCTTGAAACAAGCCGCCGGTATTCTTATTTCCAATTTCCAATGACGCGGAAGTACGGATGGCACCGCTGAGCGCATCTTTGGTTGCCTCGGTCTCCCACGGCTTGCCATCAACGTAGATTTTCAATCCCGCAGCCTTGCCTGAGCCATCATAGTTAACGAGCAAGTGGTGCGCGCCGTTCATGAGCACACGATCCTTCGTCCGCACCTCGACGGCATTGTCGGGCCAGTGTGCCGCGAAACGTGCAACCACGCGGAGATTCCGCTGGTGACGTCCTGTGTACGCAACGTCGTTAAAACCAAGCTGATAGCCGGCCCAATGCTCGGAGGCGTCTTTTTTCTGAAGAACGACGCTGCTCTTCAACCCGTAAACATCGGCCCACACGGCAAGCGCAAACGGCTCGTGTGCGTCGAAATCTCCGGCCTGGCCCAGGTTGACTTCCGCTTCGCCACTGAATTCCGCGGCTTTGCCAGCCAGCCCATCTTCATAGACAACTTCCCCTCGCACGAGTTTTCCATCGTTCTTTGACAAGGCGTCCAACAGGTCACCGTTGAATGTATAGTGCGCCGCCAACCCATTGCCTGGCGGTTCGGGCAAGGAAGTAAGCCGAGTCTTCTGCCACTCGTTCCGCAGCGCCAGCATCTCTTTTTCCGGCATGGCCGTCAAAACGGCGTTGATTTGCTGATTCAGCTCTTCCATCTGCCGCTTCTGCCCCGGAGTGGGCAACTGGAGAACCGGATCGGCATTTCCTTCATATCCATCGAGGCCGCGCTCCGGTACGGTGTTGAAGAACGCAAAGAAGCGATAGAAATCTTTCTGCTTGATGGGGTCGTACTTGTGGTCGTGGCAGCGCGCGCAACCCATGGTGAGTCCGAGCCAGGTGGTTGCCGTGGTGCTTGCGCGGTCCACCACATACTCCACGTGATATTCCTCGGGGATTGCGCCGCCTTCAAAGTTGATCTCGTTGTTGCGGTTGAACCCGCTCGCGATTTTCTGTTCTACCGTCGCGTTGGGAAGCAGGTCGCCGGCCAGTTGCTCGATGGTGAACTCATCGAACGGCAAGTTGCGATTGAAAGCGTTAATGACCCAATCGCGCCAGGGCCACATCTCGCGCAAGCTGTCAATGTGATAGCCATGCGTATCGGAGTAACGGGCCAGATCGAGCCACGGCATCGCCATGCGCTCGCCGTAGTGCGGGGACTTCAGCAACTCGTCTACGCGTTTTTCGTAAGCGTTGGGAGAATGGTCTGCGAGAAACGAGTCCACCTCGGCGGGAGTGGGCGGCAAACCCGTCAAATCGAACGAAACGCGCCGCAGCAGCGTGGCCTTGTCAGCTTCGGGCGAAGGTTTCAAGCCCTCAGCTTCCAAGCGAGCCATTGTGAAATGGTCGATCGGATTCTTTGGCCAGGTTTTGTCTTTGACGTCTGGGATCGGGGGACGCTTGGGAGGATCAAAAGCCCAATGGGATTGCCACTTCGCCCCTTGATCGATCCATTGGCGGATTAATTCGATCTGCTTGGGCGTCAACGTTCGGCCGGATGATGCCGGAGGCATCCGCCTTTGCGTTGCGCTAATCCTCTGATATAGCCGGCTGGCCGTACTGTTGCCGGGAACAATGATCTGATACCCACCGCGATCTGTGAATACGCCTTCTTTGGTGTCGAGGCGCAAGTTCCCCTGGCGGCCGTCTTCTTCAGGCCCGTGGCAGGCAAAGCAGGTGTCCGAGAGAATGGGGCGAATGTCGCGATTAAAGTCTACGGGCTTTTCTGGAGGATTTGACGGCGTTTGCAAGGCAGCGAGAGCGGGAAGGCACAAGACTACCGCAGCAACGGGAAACCATCGGCAGATGATCGGTCGTAACAAGTCTGCCTCACCGATTCAGTTAGGCAACCGCGATACCATACTACGGAGACTTCCGCTTGGGAATACCCTCTATACCTGAATCCCCGCGAAGACTGGCGACATGCGGTGAGGACGCGTTGCGGCTGTTTCGAGAACCTCTACGATCACGAAAACCTGAGGCTGAGCTGCCTGAGACATAGGTAACACATTGTACCGGACACGTGGGTAACACTTTTTCCCGTTAGGGGAGGGAGTGAATGCCTTGGAAGGAGTGTTCGGTTATGGATGAACGTGTTCGTTTTGTAGGGCGCTTGCCGGATGGGGCCGCCTCAAAGGCGGTTGTCCCGTTGGTTGAAGCGTCGCCTTCGTTTACCTCGGGCCCAGTTTGCAATCACCTTTTTGCGGACTTGCTCGCCAAAAACTGGACTGTAACCCTAAGCCCAATTGGCAGGGGCCGAGAATTGTCCTCTAAATCGATCACGGCTTCTAAAACGTCTCGATCGCTTTTGTCGGCGGGGTCGCCTGTCGAGATACTCTTTCTCCCCATCATGTCGGACACGCTCGCCACGGAGCCAGTGAGTTTTTTACCGTCAAGAGCATCGGCTTGGATTACCACTCTCTGCCCTACAGAAACTTTATCTACATCTCTCTCGTCGATTTCTGCCTTGATGTGTCGAGTAGAAGTGTCTGCGAGGCTGAACAGCGGGCGGGGAGTAACCGTACTGAAGGACTCACCGCGCCTTGCGTACACTCTCAAAACGGTTCCGTCGATCGGGGCCTGGATGGAGCACTTTCCGATTCGTTCTTGTACAATTTTTACGCGACCCTCGGCGGCTGCTACATCAGCATCGGCACGCGCCGCGTCTTCTTGCAAAGGAGGCGCGGCAAGCAATTCCTCGGTTCGAGTGGCGGCCTTCAGGTTGGCATCGGCGACGTCGCGATCACGGACAGCCTGATCATAAGCAGACCTGGAGATCTGTTGCTTCTCGTAAAGAGCTCGCTGCATTTCCAAACGGGACTTGGCTTCTTCGTATGTCGCCCGGGCCGCCGCCGTTTTGTCGCTGGCAATTTTCCTCTCTTCTTCACGCGCGCCACGCATAAGCCGGGCCTTTGCCTGCCGCGCTGCATCGGCTTCCGCGAGGGCGGTTTGCAGGCTTGCTTGGAGCTCATCGCAGGCGATCTCACCCAGCAGCGTTCCTCTTTTCACCAACTGGCCCTCTTTCACGTACACCGCCTTTAGGATCCCGTCCGCGGCACCTCCCACTTGTGTGGTTTCAGAGGCACCCTCAACTCGACCAGGGGACGCGAACATCACGGTCGCAGATTTCTCTAACGGTGTCCCATGAGCCTCTACTGAATTCCTGTGCCGCGAGGTCCCCAGGAATGCCGCACCTGCAATAACCAGCAGGACCGCAAGACCGCCGACGCCCCATCTGCTATAAACCTTGAATTGCTTCAATGACTCCAATGCCTCCATTGCTTTCATAGAACTCCCACCTCCTCTTCCACCCGGCCATCGCAGAGAGTGATGGTGCGATCAGCGAATTTCTCCCATCGCGGATCGTGGCTGACCACAACAACAGTTCTTCCCTGATCGTCGACTTGCCTCCGAAGGATCTTGCAAATATTTTTTCCGGCTTCGGCGTCCAAGGAAGCTGTCGGCTCATCTGCGAGAAGAATGGGGGGATTCCCAGCGAGGGCCCGTGCGATCGCAACTCGCTGCTTTTCCCCAGGGCTGAGTTCATTAGGTTCTAGATTGAGCTTGTCAGCCAAGCCGAACTGAAGCAGCAAGTCTCGCGCCATTTCCTCTCTTCCAGAGGCAGCCGCGTCGCGAATTTCGAAACCGAGCGCCACATTGTCCAAGGCGCTAAGAGAATGAAAGAGACGGAAAGCTTGGAATACGAAGCTGATCTTCTTTTGACGAATGACTGTTCTCCCTGCCTCACTTAGCTCGTTCACAGCCTCGCCATCTACGAACACTGTCCCTTTATCTGGCGACAATAAACATCCAAGCATGGATAATAATGTAGTCTTGCCGCTGCCTGAAGGACCCATTAACAAGGAAAGCGTGCCTTTCTCGAAAGTGAGAGAAACGTCCTGAAGAGCGCGCACACGAGCTTCCCCTTGTCCAAAGGACACACTCGCCTCCTCGATTCCCAAGAAGAGCTTAGGCACGGAACACCCTCCCAGGCTCAACCGTGAGGGCGCTGCGAACAGAGACAATGGACGCTAATGAGCACATGGCCAAGCTCGGAACAACCATAGCGCCGGGCAACCACCAGGGCGCGTGGATCCAGGGAATCAGAGATTTCGCGTAATTGATGCTTGGAATGACGGCAAGAAGCCCTAGGACGCTGCCGATCATCCCACAAATCAGGGCCTGACTAAGAACGATGCGCGCCACGAAAGCTTGCGAGGCTCCTAAGGCCTTCAAAGTCGCGTATTCCTCGATGTTCTCCATCGTGTTCGCATAAATCGTTTGAGACACAACTACGAGTCCTATCAGAAACCCCAACACAGCCGCGGTCAGAATCGCTCCCCCCGCTCCTGTCTTTATGGTCCAGTACATTCGGGACTTATGCGCAAATTCATCTTGAGTGAGCACGTCCACTTCTGGGAGTCGTTGCTTCAGATTTTGTTGGACCTGAGAAATGGAATAACTCTGGTCGACCCGCAAGAGAATGTACATTCCTTGTTCAGGGCCAGAGTCCATATACCGAACGGCGTTCCTGTACGAAGTGAATAGGAAAGGGACCCCAAGGAATGCCCCGTATCCCCGTATCTCGCGTTCGATGCTGGCTCGGTGACGGTTTATCTCTACTTCTGCCGGTAGCTCGTTCACATCAATCTGCTTGCGGTCGCTGACGTCGTAGAGCACTGCATCAGGTGACATCTCACCGGCGGATTCAAGCCTATCGGGAACAGGAAATCGCCTTCCGACACCGGGATCCGCCCCGACTAATGCCACAACCTGCTGTTTTCCAACAGGTGTGCGGTAAACAGCAAAGGCCATGCAGACCCTGCTCGTATCCGTGACGCCTGGCACACCGGCTGCCATCTCCCTAACACGGCTTTCCAAAGCTGTACCAAACTCAAAGGCTTGCACTCCCCTAGCGGTGATCCAAATGTCAGAGTCGCTGGCATCGATCAACCTGGACGCAGCCTGTAAAAAACCGGACAGAAGGCTGCCTTGAAAAACCATCAAGAATACGGCAAATGACACGCCGAGAACGGTCACGGAGAAGCGGCCGCGGTCGTGCAGGATATTTTGCAATGCAAGTTTCATAGAGCTATCTGGGCTGCTCGCACATTTGCCAGGTCGGCTCTCCCTCCAACAATGCCGTGGAATTTTCAGCCGACAACGGTTTGGAGAAGTAGTATCCTTGTGCGTACTTACAGTGCAACTGCTTGAGCAAGGCTACCTGCTCAAGCGTTTCCACGCCCTCAGCCACTACATCCAAGCGCAGATTATTCGCCATGGGCAAAATCGTCCGCGCGATTTCCATGCCTTCTCCGTCCTCCTGCATATCCCGGATGAACGAACGATCGATCTTTAACGTGTCGAGCGGAAAGCGGTGCAGGTAACTCAGCGAAGAGTAGCCTGTCCCAAAGTCGTCTATGGCAAGGTGGATACCGATGGACTTTATCTGCTGAAGCATTTCCACAGCGGCCGAGGGGTCCGCCATAACCGCACTTTCTGTGATCTCTAATTTCAGTGCATCCGGAGACAGCGACAATTCATGCAGTAGCTTTCGAATGTCGACGACCAGGTTAGGTTGCAGGAATTGCTTCGCAGAGAGATTTACGCTGATGATCAGGTCCGGACGACCATTTGGACCGGTTCTCCAATCGCTCATTTGACGGCAGGCTTCCCGCAGATTCCACCAGCCCAATTCGCGGATCAAGCCGGTTTCCTCAGCCACGAGAATGAATTCTTCTGGGCCAAGCAGTCCTCGAGTGGGATGCTGCCATCGCAGCAGCGCTTCGAAGCCGACAATCTGCCCCGAATCTAAAGACACGATCGGCTGGTAGAAATTCCGAAATTCCTCGCGTTCCAGAGCGCCACGCAGGTCGGTCTCCAACTGCAAACGTGCCATTACGCTGGCCCGCATATCCGCATCGAAAACTTCGAATCGAGCCTTACCCAAAGATTTGGCTCGATACATGGCCGTGTCCGCGTCGCGAAGCATATCCTCCGCATGTTCGTAGGCGGTGTTGCTTAAGGCGATTCCGATGCTTACGGACGTGAATACCTCTTTGCCACCCAAAATGAATGGGGGAGCTAATGCCTTCATCAATCGGTCCGCAGCGCTCTTGGCATCATTGGGATCCTTCAGATCGTCGAGGAGCACGGTGAATTCATCCCCGCCGAGGCGAGCCACAGTGAACGATTCTCCCAGACGGGCCACCGTGTCCGTGGAACGCAAGCATTTTTCCAGGCGGTTAGCCACTCCGAGCAAGAGCTGGTCGCCGATCAGATGACCCATGCTGTCGTTGATCATTTTGAATCCGTCAAGATCGAGAAATAGAACCGCGAACAATATGTCCTTACGCCGTTTCGCATGTTTGATGAGTCGCCCGAGCCGGTCTATGAAAAGCAGCCGGTTAGGCAGGCCAGTCAGAGGATCGGACACCTTTCGCTCAGTGATGTCGGTCTGCGAGCCGGCCATCCGCAAAGTTTTTCCCGAATCGTCGAATACCGCGAGCCCCCTGTTCAACATCCACCGAAATGTTCCGTCTTTGTGGAGCATCCGATGCTCGCTCTCGAAGTGAGGCGTCGAGCCATTGCGATGGGCGGCTATCTCTTCTTTTACTCTTTTGCGATCTGCGTCATGAATCCGGTTGAACCATTCTTCCGGAGTGTTGCTGATTTCGTTTTCGTGCCAGCCCAGCATGGCTTTCCAGCGAGGTGAGTAGTACACATGGCCGGTCTGAATATTCCAATCCCAAAGACCATCATTGGCACCGCGCGCCGCCAATGCGTACCGTTCTTCACTCTCTCGCAGCGCTTCCTGAGCTCGTTTGTGCGACAACTGAGTTCCGATGCGGGCAAGCGCCACAGGAAGGTCCACTGGTTTCGTCAGATAATCGTTTGCTCCCAGATTTAGAGCCTTGACGATGTCTTCGCTTTGACTCTTCGCTGTTACCATAATGATCGGAAGCTGAACGGGGGAATAGCTTTCGCGCAGAGTTTTCAGTGCATCAAGGCCACTAATTCCGGGCATTTCGATGTCGAGAAGGACCAAGTCAACGGTGTTTTGCTTCACCCGTTGCATCAACTGCTTCGCGCTCTCCACGACGTCAACGAGATAGCCGTTCCGCTCCAGTCGGCGGGCAAGCATGTCCCGGTTCATTTCGTTGTCATCCACTATTAATAAGCGGCTCTGTTGCGAACTCATGACGTTTTCCTCACTAGCAACAACTTCTCCATCTTTTCACTCAGCCGCCCAAAATCAACGGGTTTGGTATCGAAGTCGTCGCATCCAGCCTCTAATGCCTTTTCTCGGTCCCTTATTAACACGTGGGCCGTCAGTACGATGATGGGAATATGGCGGGTTGCTTCTTCGGCCTTTAGAAGGCGTGTGACCTCCCACCCGTCCATCACCGGCAGGCTGAGATCCATCAAGATGAGGTCGGGTGCCTCCGAACGGGCAAGTTGATATCCTTGCCTACCGTCCTGAGCCATAACAACGCTGTATCCCCTGCGCTCTAGCCGTCTGGATAACATGTCCCTATTCATTTCGTTGTCTTCCACGAGCAAGATTCTCGGCATGACTAATCTCTCCTCGGACCGACGGGTTCGAGTTTTCGCGAGCTTTTCTGACCTTTAGGGGGCCAATTGGCCGGCGGTACGCCAGGTTTTCCGACCGTAGAGAAACGCATTGCCCGATGTTTTTCGATAAGAGTTGCAAGTCGTTCGCGGTCAACCGGCTTGACCAGATAACTAGAGGCGCCCAAGTCCAACCCCATCGCCTCGTTGTCCACGATGGTGACCATGATGACGGGAATTTCCGCCAATTCGGCATCTGCTTTTAGCTTGTTAAGAACTGTCCAGCCATCCCAGTCCGGCATGATAACGTCAAGGGTGATCACTAGCGGCCGAAGTTGTTTTGCTAGCCGTAAACCTTCTTCTCCGCCGGCAGCAGCCACTACGTGAAACCCTTGACGTTATCAT
>WNEX01003706.1_pt1 | contig 12032 bp, 9 predicted proteins | sample 5399841 | NCBI WGS metagenome assembly WNEX01 (sample SAMN13153337, study PRJNA577476) | soil metagenome | isolation source: 40 cm grassland meadow soil 2 days after 1st rain plot 5 | place: USA:California | collected 2015-09-18 | reverse complement strand
TTGGAAGATGCGCGGACTAATATTTTAGAGACTCTCTCCACTCCTGGATCGTGGCCCCCGACACGGAAACGGACAAGGGCAACAGGTTATTCGCAGTTCGATTCCCGTGAATGCTATTTCGGTCAGGCCGCTGACATCGCGGCGGGTTTAGCGCGGCATGTATATGAGACAGAGAAACTCGTCACTATAGTCTCGCGTTTCGAGCAGGTAACTCACAACGGCGAGCGGATGTCCCTGAAAGGCGCAGAAGAGCAGATGCGCCGGACTCAACTAGGGAATGGATGAAGATTATGCTGTGGTTTTCTTCCCGGCTCTTATGACTTTGTTCCTGTCGAGCCGCTGGAGCTACCAGTATTAGAAGAGCTTCCTGAAGGGCCAGAGCCGCCCGATTGGTTTGTTGGTGCCTGCGTTGGCGGTTGAACAGGTGTAATGGCAACAGGCTGACGCCCACGATCTTCAGTGCCCGAAACAGGGGTCATTGCAACGGGTGATCGGCCTTTTTCGAGATTCGTCTGAACTGGTGTAATGGCGACTGGCGCTCTTCCCTCTCTTACGCGCACGATCTTTTCATTCTTGTTCACAACGGCCTCCTCTTCAGCCAAGGTTTTTCATGCAGAATACGACTGTACAAATTATACCAGCGAGGAAGAACGCGGCGGCGGCCCAAGTGAACCAATTGAGCACAATTCCGGCTGTGCTCTTTTTCGTCAAAAAAGGTTTCGTCTTTCTTTTCGTAGTAGTGCTGTAAGTATTCCAAGTGCTTGTTCAGGGCAGCCACGCTCAGACGAAAAGAAAACACGGTAATCACAATGCAAACCGCAAAGCACAACCAGGAGGCGTAGAGAACAAAATGCCATCGGGTTGCTGGCAGACGAACGATGTCTTTAATAAACGCTACTGAGAATCCGAGTGCGGCGCTGGAAACCGCCAGTAAATTCTTGTCGAAATTATCTGTAGAACTCTGAATATCCTGCCACGCCTGCTTTCGATGTTCGTCCCACAAATCACGTCGGCGCTTGTCATCGTCCTGAAGTTCAGTCACCTGGCCTCCGGTCTTTCCTAAAGTTACTGACGGTCGCGATAAACCAAAATCTGATCTACATCGTGGCCAGGCCATCTGAGGTACTTGCCGTCTGAATCGTAGAAAATAGACCAGCCTTCCGCTAACACTCTTGGGAGTTGATCTTCACGAGCGAAGCTGCCATTGATTCCGGCTCTCGTTGGATAGTTGAAATCTATGATCTTGCTCACGCCGTATGCGCCAGCGGGCCCATCGGGCGGTTTCTCCGGGAACAAGTCAAAATTCCGTCTGGCTGTAACCCATTGAAGTCTTCCGCTCAGTTGCACAAGAGCGGGTTTCTTGTCGCCAAATTTGTGAATTTTCTCGATAAAGGACTTCGGGATATCGATGTATCTGTCGGAGTCCAGTTTTTGAAATGTAAAACACCCTTCCGAGTCTTCCATGAGCATAAATTCGGATTGCTCATGCTCACGAGGAACTATAGGTTCGATCCGCACTCGTGCATATTTTGCCAGACTCACCGAAGGGCTGTTGGTGGGTACTGCGGTTTTGCCTACGCGAGCTTTGGCTTCCTCTTCAGCATCAGCTTTCCATTTCTTCAGGACTTCAACGGTGAACCGAGCCGGGTCATTGTCTATTAACTTGGCACAGGTCTGGCATAACCAGATTCCGTTTTCGGGTCCGCCCCGTTTTTCGGTCAAAAATGTCGGATCGTAGCGGGGGCCTCCGGGTGATGCCGCCGTGATGTGTGCTGCTACACCAACGTTGACTGACTTCGCCGGATCACCCTGTGGACCGCTAGTGGGCGCTCGACAGTCTGGTCGGGATGAGGCAATACCCAAGCACGACCGAGATGCAAGATGTCGCCAATGGTGCATTGCTTCTCGTTCCTCAACTCTGCACGACGGTTCTCAAGTCGGTTATTTAATTCATCGAGATGGGATTCTGACAGGGCGATGTTGCCGTCCAAACCGGGCACGGTGACACCCGACTGCTGCTGTCGCCCCACAAGTTCCGCCAACTGGAGATTTTGGCGATGGATCAACTCGCCTAGCGAAATCTCCATGTGGCGGGAGATGGTGTCCACTTCTTTCGCACGTTGTGCAGCAACCTCATCCAAGAAAGACTTCAATGCATTTTCAACGAGCGCACGCTCAACACTGGCACGATCCGGGAGATTACTGTCGTCGGGAACGGGCGTCCCCTTCGGAGCGGGGGATACGTCCAACACAATCGTTGGTTGCTTTATCGTCAGGCTTCCGTCCGCCTGAGCATCGACCACAAACAGACGGCGGTGGAGGCAATTGGCCCTGCCATCTTTTATCGATGCAGCGAACACATCGAGCCGGTAGGAGACTCAATATCTTGAGCAAAGAACATCTGCCAATCCCCGCCCTGCCACCCAGTACAGTCGCGCCAATTGAGATACTCACGCCTCAGCAACTCGCGGACCGCCTCCAGGTCAAACCCTCATGGGTTTATGAGCAAACGCGCAACCGCTCAGGCGTTCGCAATCCCGACCCGCTACCCCATATAAAAATGGGGCTGTATTTGCGGTTTGACTGGCGAGACGTTCTGGCGTGGCTTGAGCGCCAGAAACGGCGTGAGCGCAAGGCGGCCTAAGCTATGCCCTTATCCTCACAGCCCGCTTGACAAATCGGCAGACTTATCGGTATACGATAAGTCATGCGAATGGGTCGGCCACCGAAACTCCGCTCAAGGGTACGCTCGCTTGTAATTCCTGTCCGGCTCACTAGAACACAATGGCGCGAATTGCAGAAGCGTGCCAAAGAACAAGGGCTTCCGGTATCCGAGTACATTCGCAGAAAACTAGATTTGCCAAAGGAGGATTAATTGAAAACACAGACCGGAAGTATCAAACGAATAGGAGGAAGCTGGTACGGACGCTGGCGCGAAGACATAATCAAGAAGGGCCAGACCGTCCGCAAACAGCGGTTTGAAAAACTTTGCGAAGTTGATGACCGCTACCGGACGAAGGGGGATGTACGTCCACTGCTAGCCGAAAAACTACGGCCATTAAACGAAGGCAAAACGGACGCCCGTAGCTCACTTACGCTCGCGGCGTTTGTCAGCGAGTACTACGATCCATACGCACACGAAAACTTCAAACCTTCAACCGTTCACGGCTACTCCAAGCTCTGGAAAGATGCGCTCTGTCCCAGAGTCGGCCAGATCCGGTTGCGAGACTTCAGAACAGTGGATGCCGCAAACACCCTTTCCTACTTTGTGGGGAAAGGATGGGGACGCTCTTCGCTGAAGCACGCGAAGTCCCTCTTGAGCGGTATTTTCACCTTCGCCAAAAACATTGGAGTCCTCGACGGGGTTAACCCCGTCCAAGGGACGATCATTCCGCGGAAGGCAGCTAGGCCGTCGGATACTCACGCCAGCACGCCCGATGACGTAGTCGCAATCCTGGATGTGCTCAAGCGGGCAAAAGACGTAGAAGGACGCCTAAAGCTCCAAGCCCAAACGGCGATTGCTTTGATGTTCTTTGCCGGCCTCCGCCCCGGAGAGGCTCGCGGAGCGAGGTGGGAGGATTACAACGGAAAAACTCTCACCGTCGAGCAGAGCGTCTGGCGTAAGCACACAACCGATCCGAAAACAGCGAGTGCCGCAAAGCCCGTTGTGGTGATTGAGCCGCTTAGAGAGCTTCTTACGCACCTTCGCCAGATCGAGCGCAATCCGGTGAAAGGTCCAATCCTACGCGGCGTGAAGGGGGGGCCGCTCGACCTCAACATGCTGGCAAAGCGAGTCATCCGGCCCACTCCGCAACCGAGAGAACTACCGCGACGGCGAGTCGAAAAATTGGAAGCCCCTTGAGTGGCACGGCTTCTATTCACTTCGCCGGGGCATCGCAACTCAGCTAACCGCGATAACCCGCGATCCAATGGCCGCGAAGGGGCTGTTGCGGCATTCCAGCGTCAACACAACTCTCGTGCACTACATCAAAGACGTGCCCGAAGTCACAGCAAACGGAATGGCACAAGTCGAGCAGTTCTTTAGCGAGCTAGATGTAGCAGGGCAGGCAGTACAGTAAAACCAATTGGGATAAAACTGTGATAAAGAGCCGCGCAATCACCCGCCTCAATCGAAACGGCAATCCTTCTAACTCCAAAGCTACGTTTTGTTTAGTGGCGGAGGAGAGGGGATTCGAACCCCCGAGACCCTTTCGAGCCTAACGGTTTTCAAGACCGCCGGTTTCAACCGCTCACCCACTCCTCCGCTTTTGATTCTAACGTATCCTGCAGGGAAGCAGCAGTGTTGTGACAGCCAGTACGTTTGTGACAAGGCAGAGGCTGTCTCTCCAATCATCCGTAGCTTGACCCGCCGAAGTCGGTCAAGGGGCGAAAAGGTATGCTGGTGAATCAGAGGTCTCATGCTTTTCCGTTTTCTAAGCAGTCCGGACTGTGGAGTCTTACCTATGGTTAGAAGCGGGTGGACTGGTACATTGAAATGCCTTTCGGGTACATCCAAATGATTCTAAGGAGTGGATTAAAATTTTCAATTAGCCCATACTTCGAACACCGCCTGAACGGGGGCTGGTTCGGAAAACATCGCATGTAAGGACCTTCCAATTGCAGGGAGGGCGTTTAGCGCCGCTTTGTTTATTCTAGGCGGGTCGCAACAAAGAGGCGATGCATTTACACATTTTGGGTGGGACTTCCATCCTGACTTGGCAAAGCGGCTTTAGTCTCGAATGGAGCGCAGTCATGATACTCCATTTCTTGCGATCGTTCATATTATTCATGGCGTTCGCGCCGCTCGTCTACTATGTGATTGCGACTTATTGTGGCTGGTCCTATTTTCATGAATCGCGGAGGTCCGTCCGACTCGATTCCAAATTCACACCCCCTATAAGCATCCTCAAACCCGTTTGCGGCTTGGATCGCGAAGCCTACGAAAACTTCGCTAGTTTCTGCAGCTTGGATTACCCGGAATACGAAATTCTATTCGGCGTAACGGATGAGAATGATCCGGCGGTTCCTGTCGTGGAAGAATTGCGGCAGGCCTTTCCCGGGCGAGCGATCCGGCTGCTTGTGGGAGCGCCTTTGCTGGGAACAAGCCCAAAGATGAATCTCCTCTGCCGCCTGGTTCGCGAAGCCAAATACGGCTTGCTCGTTATCAATGACAGCGACGTTCGGGTGGACGCGGACTATTTGCGAAATGCAGCGGCGCCGTTCCAGGATCCAAAGGTCGGAGCTGTTACCGCTCTTTTTCGAAGCATTACGGAAGGAGATTTTGCAAGCGACCTGGACGCCGTCGGTGTCCCGAGCGATTCTTCCGCGAGCGCCCTCGTAGCTGAAAGATTTGGTGGCATGGATTTCGCGCTAGGGTGGACGATGGCCACGACGAAACAGCGTCTCGCGGAGATCGGCGGGTTTGAAGCCATGGCCAATCATCATTCCGACGATTTTACGCTCGGGAACGAAATCGCTCGGAACGGCTACCGCATCGCACTGATGCGCAAGCCGATTTGGATGGTTTTTCCCAAGGAACGATTGAGCCAATTCTTAAGGCACGAGTTACGATGGTCCATCATGTTGCGAAACATTCGACCGGTGGGCTACCTGGGACTGGTGATGACATTTGGGCTACCTTGGGCGGTGCTTGCCGCGGTCGCTACGCATTCGTTTGCTTATCTTTTGGCCTATCTCATTTTAAGGTTGGCCATGGCTTGGACCATTGGTGTGTGGGGGCTTGGGGACCTGGTGGTCCGCAGGAAGATTTGGCTGGTCCCCATGAGAGATGCCGTAAACTTCTTTGTTTGGGTAGCGGGATTCTTTCCTAGTAAAGTCCAATGGCGAGGAAAAGAATACCGGGTGAAGGGAAGCTACCTGATCCCTTCAACGCCCGACGGTGTGGCAGACACCGCTTTGCGTGGTGCAGCCCCTGCCACGGTGCTTTCAGCCAGAAGATAATGACCTAAGTGTTCAGGTCGTGAGAAAGTGCCACGCGAGTCGTCAAACGCTAAGAATAAGAATGAGAACGGAACTGCGGAATGCGTTATGCGTTCAGAACAAACCCGCTGGCACGAATCACATCAACGGCTTCACTCCGGCTCTCAGCGTCCACCTGCTTCAGAATCCGGTGAATGTGATTCCTTACCGTAAACTCCGACAGATTCAGGAGCGAAGCGATTTCCTTATTTGTAAGGCCCTTGGCAACAAGCGAAACCAATTGCTGTTGGCGCAAAGTAAGTTCCGGCCTCAAAGCGGAATCGCGCGCCGGCATCTCCTTGGCCGTCTGGGCTACGAAACGGAACAGCGTGGAACAAAGCTGCGGCGGGCAAACGGCTTCACCGCGAAACACGGAGCGCACGGCGTTCAGCACGTCCGAAGCGGATGCGTCCTTGAGCAAATAGCCTGTCACTCCGGCGCGGACCGCAGCCAGGAACTCTTCTTCGTCACAATCCATTCCGATCAAAACCACCTTTAAACTAAGTTGTCCGATACATTCAAGCGTAATGCTTGCGGGAAGACAATTTGTTTGAAATGAAGCGACGACCAGCACATCGCAGTTCGAATCCAAAACTTGCTGAACATTCAAATCAGCCTGCAGCAGGCGGTTTTCTATCAGCAAGAATACTCGGATGCTTTCGCTGGGGACTGTACTGCCCATGGGAACCCTTTGCTGAGTTACAGCCAGAATTGTCTTAGAAATTTAGTGTCCTAACGCGACCGGGCGGCACAAAGACACAGTACAACCTAATGGTTCTTCGAGCGCGCACTAGGGTAAGCTTTGTTTATTCAAACTGTCAACTCCAATATACGGAATATTTGTGTCCCAAACCGACACAGCACCCTCATTTCATTTCTCGGAACCCGGGTTTGGCAACATTGATGCCTAGAGACGCGTGTGAAGTTGCCAAGTTGGAACGTGTAAATTATGAAATTTTCGTAACAGCTGTCGCCCATCTCCGACAGTTAGCCCGTTGGGTCATTACTTAAGCTTTGTTAGTTCAAATTTGGTATTCACCAATCTCCCCTTGGTTCGCTGGCTTGTTCCAGCGTAATCCCTGCCGATAGATCCGCTTTGATTCTTACGTTCGCCGCCCGTTACCGCGATACTGTGCTCGCAGGGAGTAGTGCCATGGAAAAACCTATCCGCGTGCTCGTGGCGAACCGTCCGCGCTTAATGCGCGAGACGATTCTTTCGACTTTTGCCGACCAGCCCGACATCGAAATTGTCGGTGAAGTCGAGGATGAGTCGGAGATTTTCGAGAGCGTGAAGAAAACTCTGCCCAATTTTGTAGTTGTCGCGCTGGACCACCCCGGGGAGCGGCCGCGCATCTGCGACATTTTGCTCAACGAACATCCGGAAGTGCGAGTGATCGCCGTGGCACAGGCAAACAACTACGTCGTTTACTACTGGGCATCGCTGGACATTCATTCGAGCAACATAGAGCCCTCCGAGGAGGGTGTGCTTGGCGTTTTGCGAAGCAAACTTGCGACGAGCAAAGCGAATTGAAATGTTTCCTGCCCGGTCCAGGGAGAACGTATGGTGAACATCAAGAACTTGGTGTGGCGGACTTCCCTTCTTTTCTTGGGGATGACTTTCTGCTCCTCCTTGGGCGCGCAACAGCAAGTCGATAGGCAACGCCCGCGCGAGCAAGAGGCAGTCAGTTATGGCGTCAAAGAAACCTCCGATTTGGCCCAGGACAACCTTAACCGCGTTGCCGCCTCGGCCGCTCAAATTCGAATTGTCCTGGCAAGAGATGAAGGTTTGCTAGTCGATTTAAAGCGCTGGGTCGCAAAGGAGGCTACTGATAACGGGCAGGTCGTAGACGATTCGAATCTGACAGACCAAGCTATCTCTGAACGCTTGGAACAAGACATCGTTTTTCGATCCGTGGCGACGCGCCTGCTGCAGCGTTACGGCTACCTCATGCCGGCTGCCAATCCCGATTCCGACTTTGCAAAGGAGAAGGACCTGATTCTCAAGGAACGCGCGCGGCGGCTCGTCCAGATCGAATCTCAGGAAGATTCGGAGTCGCTTCGCCCCCAAACGAGCAACCAGCAAATCGAGCAAACGGCAGCATGCGATCCAACTCTGGACGAAGATTGTCCCCAGCCGCTGCCAGCAGAGCGCCGGCAGCAACGGACGCGCACTCCGGTGGACTCGCCTTCTACTCAGCCGAACGGTCCAGCACCGGCGGTGCCCGACATGCTTCCGCAGCAACAGAACCTGCCCCGGATCATGCAGGCGGACGGATTGCAGCAACCCCCGGATCTGAAGGGCATTCTGGATTCTTCCGCCGGGTATCAGCTAACCTCCAGCCCCCTAAGGGCAAACACTAATCCTCTCGATGCCTCTGCGGCCTTGAGCATGGGCACAGGCGCTATCGATGGTCTCCCGCTTATGCGAGACCTTCCGTCCTTGGTTCGTGAACGAGCAGGTGCAAACGACACTCCCTCGCAAATCACCGAAAAGAGGCAACTGCGGCGCGTCCCAACTTACAGAGGATGGCTCGCAGAAGAAGAGGTTGCTCCCGTGCGGATGACTCACCGAGCCAATCCTTACGCCGACATCCCCTCTCTCTACGATATGTACGTGCAAGCTTCCGCGCGGCAGAAGCCAACCGAACGCTTCGGCTTGGACGTCTTCCGCAACACCGCGAACGACCCCGAACAGCTCCCTATGGATCTCCCCGTCGGCCCCGACTACGTCGTTGGACCGGGAGACAGTCTGGAAATTGACATGTGGGGAGGCGTTTCGCAGCGCTTGTTCCGCGTTGTGGACCGGCAGGGACGCGTCTCGTTGCCAGAATCCGGGCCTCTGCTGGTTAGCGGCCGGAGTCTGGCGGATGTCCAGCAAAACGTGCAGCAGGTGCTGCGAAGCCAGTTCCGGGACGTTTCCGCGGACGTGTCGGTTTCGCGGTTGAGAACCGTGCGCGTGTACGTTGTCGGTGAAGTAAGCCAGCCTGGCGCTTACGACATCAGTTCTCTCTCGACGCCATTAAATGCTCTCTTCGCTGCCGGGGGCATTACGCCTCGCGGTTCTCTGCGCACGCTCAAACACCTTCGTGGCAACCAGCTTGTAGAAGAAGTCGACGCCTACGATTTGCTCCTTCACGGCATGCGTTCGGACCTCCGCCGACTGGAGAACGGCGACACGCTGCTCGTTCCTCCCCTGGGACCGCAAGTCACGGTGGACGGAATGGTTCGGCGGCCAGCCATCTATGAATTACAGGGCGAGAAGTCTTTGGCGGATATACTCGAGCTCGCTGGTGGAATCCTCCCCACCGCCACGCTCCGGCATATCGAAGTGCAACGCGTGGAAGCCCACGAAAAACGAACCATGCTTGCGCTCGACCTTACCCCGAGCGGCGATTCCGATGGGGTCAAAAAACAGTTGGACTCCTTCGCCATTCGCGACGGCGACCAAGTGCACATCTTCCCCATCGCCCCGTACAACGAAGACGCCATCTATATTCAAGGGCACGTCCTGCGCCCGGGCCGCTATTCCTACAAGGCAGGAATGAAGCTTTCCGATTTGATCGCTTCCTACAAAGACTTGCTGCCGGAACCGGCGGCACACTACGCAGAGATTATCCGGCTCAACGCCCCTGACTTTCACCCAAGCGTCACGAGCTTTGACCTTTCCGCGGCCTTAGCCGATCCAGCCTCCGCGCCGAAACTTCAACCGCTCGACACCGTGCGTATATTCAGCCGCTACGACTTCGAGCCTGCTCCAGAAATCTGGGTCGGCGGAGAAGTTCGCGCTCCTGGGAGGTACCGCACATCGGGACAAGTTCGGTTGAAGGACGCGGTGTTTCTCGCCGGCGGCGTAACTCAGGACGCTTCACTGGATTCTGCGCAACTCTTCCGCACGCAGCCCGACGGCACCTTGAAAATCCTGAGCGTGAACTTGGGTGGAGCCCTGAGTGAAAATTCCGCTGACAACATTTTGCTTGAGCCGCGGGACCGGCTCATCCTTCACCGCAACGCGGCCAAAGTGGACCCGCCTACGGTCTACGTAAAGGGTGAGGTTGCCAAACCCGGCCGTTATCCGCTTACCACCAACATGCGCGTAGAGGACTTGGTTCGCGTGGCTGGTGGCTTGAAAAAAACTGCGGATACCGGCACCGCCGACCTGACGAGCTATGCCGAAAGCCACAGCCCGAAACCCGTTGCAAAGAATATGGATGTCAAGCTTTCCGCAGCCATGGAGGGCGACAGCTCCGCGGATTTGCCGCTCCACGACGGCGACGTCCTCACCATCCGGCAAAATCCAGGCTGGAACGACATCGGGGCCATGATCACTCTCAAGGGCGAAGTCCAGCATCCCGGAACGTACGGCATTCGGCCTGGGGAACGGCTCAGCTCCGTGCTAGCCAGAGCCGGTGGCTTCAATGCTCAGGCTTATCCCTATGGTGCGGTACTCATGCGGCGCGACGTCCGCGAACTCGAAATGCAATCTCGCATGGAACTCGTGCAGCGCGTCAAGGTCGAGCAAGTGTCCCTCAAAGCCTTGCCAGATTCAGATGCTGACCAGAGGAATGCGAAATTGACGGCCATCGCTGAAACAGAAACAACCCTGCAACAACTCCAGGCCAATCCTCCAATCGGCCGGGTCGTGATTCATATCCAACCGAATCTCAAGGAGTGGCGCGATACGACAAAGGATGTCGCCATCCGCGATGGAGACGTGCTCCTTGTTCCGAAGAAGGCGGGCTACGTGATGGTGAATGGGCAGGTATACAACCCCACAGCCATCAGCTACCAGTCCGGACGAAGCGCCAAGTGGTATCTCAGCCAAGCCGGTGGACTGACGCCGCTTGCGGATCGGAAGGGCGTTTTTGTGATTCGTGCGGACGGTTCCGTCATCGCTGCGAAGAACAATTCCAGTGGATGGTGGCTGGGTGATCCCCTGAGCACAACGCTCAAGCCCGGCGATTCCATCATTGTGCCGGAGAAGGCTCCGAAGATCGGCGGCCGCAATTGGGCGACGGTGCTGCAATCGGCGCAGGTGGCTTCTTCATTGGCTTTGGCCGTGGCGTACATCCATCCGTGACGAGGGAGTCTTGAGAGAGTCGAGGACCATTCTGATGTTGCTGGGTTGGCTCGTGAGTGCTTCGCTGACGAGCACGGCGGCTCTTGCTGCCCCCCCGCAGAGTCCCGAGAAGCAGAATGACAGCGTTCGCGCAAAAGTCACTGCGGAAACCACGCCAGATAAAACGCCCGAAGGGGCGCGGAGCCGCATGAGCGAGAATTACGAGATCTCGTCCACGTCGCACCACAGTATCCAGAGACTGTCATCCGATTTTCTGGTGGACCAAAAACATATCTGGACGAGTCCCGCAAAGCTGAGGCTTTCGGATACTGAGTGGCTTGTCCCGCTCAGCGGAATCACCGCGGGACTCTTTGTGACGGACCGCGATTTCAGCGCGCATTTGTCCCCGAGCCCGGCGACGATTAATCACTACAAAACGCTTTCGAATGCGGGTGTGGCAGCGCTTATCGGCGGAGCCGGTGGTATGTGGCTGTTAGGTCATGCCGCGCACAACGAGCATTGGAGCGAGACCGGCTTCCTTGCCGGCGAAGCCGCGATCAACAGTCTTGTGATGGTCGAAGGAATGAAATATTCCTTGCGGCGCGAACGTCCTTTTCAGGGCGATGGCAGTGGCTCGTTCTTTCAGGGGGGCGGCGCTTCCTTCCCCTCGGAACATGCTGCGGCAGCGTGGTCCGTCGCCAGCGTGGTTGCGCACGAATATCCCGGTCCGCTCACGAAGATCTTCGCGTATGGCCTTGCGTCTCTGGTGGACATTTCCCGCATGAAAGCGCGCCAGCATTTCCCTTCTGACGTGCTCGTCGGCAGCGTACTCGGCAACCTCATCGCGCAGAACATTTACAGCCGGCGCCACGATCCCGAGCTTGGTGGCGAAGCTTGGAGGTCGATCGGCCAGCTCTTTCGCGACGGACCTCATTCTCCAGCGAATCAGGGTTCGCCCTACGTTCCTCTCGATAGCTGGATTTATCCGGCCTTGGAC
>WNEX01003099.1_pt1 | contig 12054 bp, 13 predicted proteins | sample 5399841 | NCBI WGS metagenome assembly WNEX01 (sample SAMN13153337, study PRJNA577476) | soil metagenome | isolation source: 40 cm grassland meadow soil 2 days after 1st rain plot 5 | place: USA:California | collected 2015-09-18 | reverse complement strand
CGAGACCGTCGGGGTCCACTGGAAGACCTGCTCGGGCGACTCGCCCGAGCGGCCGCAGCTGCCCGCCAGCGCGCTCGTGCCGCTCGTCGTGCCGCTGAAGGTCCCGCCCGGCGCGGGGATGACGGTCGGGCTGCTGCAGTCCCCCGCCAGCGCGGCGGAGATCTGACCGGCCTGGCCCTCGCAGACCGCGACACCCTCTCGCTTGCAGCGCCCGAGCACGCCCTTCCTGCACGCCCGGGGGTGGCCCCCGGCGGCGACGCACGCGGCGATCCCGTCGCCGCACGCTTTTCGACACTGCCGCGAGAGCGACGCGGCCTCCGCGGAGGTCGCGACGTGAAGTGCCACGAGCAGCGTCAGTAGTAACACGAATGTCAGAGCTTTCGCTGATTGGCGCATCCATCCCCTCCGCGAGCCTCTTCGAGCCGGCGCTCCGGGAAGGTGCACCGGGAGCGGCGGGCTGCCCGCATGCGCTAGGGCATGCTAGCAAGACACTATGATCTTGAAGAGAGGCTCAGTGTTTCTGTGCGAGGAGAAGTGCCCCAGTCCTATGCCGGAAGGATGAGGTGAAAGTCAAATTCGCTGCGTAAAAAGGCGCACACCCTGGCATGGGCCGGACCCACTCCGCCGCCAGAACATGCAGGCGCGGACGGACGTCCGTCAGGCACCGGTTGGAGCGAGCGCTCGCGATTCACCAACGGGTGAGGTGGCGGACCGCTTGCACGCGCCTGCCGGCACCGGCGCTTCGGGGCTCGCGACCGGCGCAGGGGCGCAGGGCAGCAGGGGCGTCGGGCCAGACGTGTCCGCTGCGTGCCCCGGTCGGCTGACGAGAGACCTCCGGTCGCGCTTCACGCTCATCCCCGTTTCCTCCTCTTCGCCGGGGTGCTCGTTCCTTCCGCTTCACGCCCCGGGCGCTCGTCGGCTTGAACGGACGAGCGAGCAAAACCCGTCGTTCGGCGACCGGGGCGGCTCGCACGGGCCGGCCGCACGGCCGGTCGTCAGCACCAGCAGACTGGTGTAAGCATCTGCCGTCGTGATGCGTTTGCAGAGGTCGCTCACGCTTACGAGCGCCTGCTCGGCGAAGCGATGGAGGGTGACCCGACGCTCTTCGCGCGCGAGGACGGCGTCGAGGCGGCGTGGGTCATCGTGCAGCCGATCCTCGGCGGCACGACCCCGATCTTCACCTACGAGCCCGGCAGTTGGGGGCCGGCCGAGGCCGCGCGGCTCGCGGCCGAGGTCGGCGGCTGGCATTCGCCCGCGCAAGGGCCGGAGGAAGCATGAGAGGGACACGGGACCCCAGGGCGTCCGACGTGCTCTACGTCGTCGACGCGCTGCAGGGGGGACGATGAGCGCCGGGCCGGCTCTGCTGCTCGCCGGGGACGTCGGCGCCACCAAGACGAACCTGGCGCTGTTCACGACGGCCGGCGGCGTCCTCACCTCGGTCGCCGAGGCCAATTTCGTGAACGGCGGCTACGGCGGGCTCGAGGACGTCGTCCGGGCTTTTCTCGCGCGCGGCGCATCCGCCCCGACCGCGGCCTGCTTCGGCGTCGCGGGGCCGGTCGCCGAAGGCCGCGCCCGGATGCCGAACCTCGGCTGGCTGATCGACGCCGCGAGCCTCGGGCGGCTGCTCGGGCTCGAGCGCGTCGTGCTCCTGAACGACCTCGAGGCGACGGCATACGGGATCGCGGTGCTCCCGCCCGAAGAGCTCGTGGTCCTCAACCCGGGCGTCCCGCGCCCCGGCGGCAACGCCGCGCTCATCGCGGCCGGCACCGGCCTCGGCGAGGCGGTGCTCTACTGGGATGGGACGCGCCACCGCGTCTCGGCCTCGGAGGCCGGCCACGCGGACTTCGCGCCGCGCGACGTCGAGCAGATCGCGATCCTCGGGCGGCTCATGGAGCGCTTCGGGCACGTGAGCTGGGAGCGCGTCGTCTCGGGCCCCGGGCTCCACAACATCTACGCGGCGCTCGCGGTGGCGGAGGCGCCGGAGGTCGCCGCCCGCATCGCAGCGGCCGAGGACGCGAGCGCGACGATCACGGAGCTCGGGCTCGCGGGAGCGTCGGCGCGCTGCACGCGGGCGCTCGACGTCTTCGTGTCGGCCTACGGTGCCGAGGCGGGCAACCTCGCTCTCAGGGCGCTCGCCACCGGCGGTGTCCATGTCGGCGGCGGCATCGCGCCGAAGATCGTGGGCAAGCTCGCCGACGGGACGTTCATGCGCGCGTTCACGGCCAAGGGACGCTTCGCCGACTGGCTCGGACGCATCCCGGTGAAGGTCATCCTCGACCCGAAGACGGCGCTCCGCGGCGCCGCCGCCTACCTCGCCAGCGTGGAGGCACGCTCATGACCCAGGACCTCAATGCGCGACCAGCACACCGATTGCGTGGCGCGCGGCGGCGAGGTACGCGGGCGACGGAGTGAGCTCGTGTTCCCGGAGGCACGCTTCCGTGAACTTGATCGCGTGCTCGTCGCCATTGGCAATCGCCATGTCGATCAGGGTCTCCCGAGACTCGCGCGGCGGCTCGATTTCGCCGGCGGGCGCCGGCGACTTCCCGAACGCCGAGTAGAGCGCGCATCCCGCCTGCCAGGCGTAGCGCGTCGCATCGCGGGCGGTCGCGTCCGGCAGATACGGTAGTATCGACCGCAAGGCGGCTGTGCTGGTGACGCCGTGAATGAACACGATCGCGCTCAGGAAATCGTGCGCATTGGCGAGGTACACGCGGGCGAACGTCTCGCTCATGTCGGAGAGCACGGGCGCCGGCTCGGGCGTCACGTCGAGCAGCCCGATGACGTGGGCGAAGTCGGGAAAGTCGTCGAGCGCCTCGAGCGAAGAGACGATCGTGCCGCTGAACTTCCGCTGCGCGGGCGGTACGACGGGAACCCTGGCGATCGCTCGGCGCGCTCGCAGCGCGCCCGGCGTGTCGCGAGCGGTGGGAAGGGTCTGGTAGGCCGCGGCCCAGTAGCCGAGTCCGTCGGCGAGCTCACGGATACGCGCCGTGGTCTCCGCTTCGCCGAGGCTCCGTACGGCGTGCCCGACGCGGATCACGCCATGGGTCGCCGAGGCGCAGATTGCGGGTGCCAGGCGCGCGATCCAGCGCGCGAGGACCTCGCGCCAGGGCGCGTCCGCGAGCGCGTTCGCGAAGAACGCGCCCCAGTCGGCGACGCGATCCGTCCTTCCCAGCGCGGCGGGCCAGTCGTCGCGCCCGATCTGCCCGTGCGCGACGGGCCGCGGCTCCATCCCCTTGCGGTAGTCCTCGAGCCACGGCATCACCGCGTCGGCGCGGCCGAGCGCGGCCAGCGCCTCGACCGCCATCGGCGCGTGACTGGTGAGCCCACTCCGCAGATCCGGCCCGTACGCCGCGAGAAACTCGAGCGCCGGCTCCATCATCGAGTAGTCCTTCATCGTCCCTCCGAGCGCGCGGCGGTAGGTCCGATCCACCCGGCTACGCTGCTAGTCCTGCCTGCGTGGCGTGTCCAGCGCCGATGGCCCCCGGAAGGCGCCTGGCGAGCGCCCGGGGCGGCCCGTCGTGGCGGGGACGCGCTCGCGGTCGGGTGACGGGATGTGCTATAGGTCGATGCTACACGAGCGCGGGGAGGCGGAGCGGTGTATGAACGGTTCTTCGGGCTGGTCGACGCGCCGTTTCGGCTGACGCCCGACCCGCGCTACTTCTTCCTCTCCCCCAAGCACCGCGAGGCGCTCGCACACCTCCGTCTGGGGCTCACCGAGCCGGGTGGCTTCGTCTGCATCACCGGCGACATCGGCACCGGCAAGACGACCCTCCTGCGGACGTTCTTCGAAGGGCTCGGGCCCGACGTGGCGATCGCCTACGTCTTCAATCCGGCGCTGTCTGCCGAGGAGCTCCTCCAGCGCATCGTCCGGGAGCTCGGGGTGGCGGCCGCGAGTGGCACGCAGGCCGCCCTGACCGACGCGCTCAACGTGCACCTCTTGGCCGAGCGCAAGGCGGGACGCCTGTCGGTCGTCGTCATCGACGAGGCGCAGGCGGTCTCGATCGAGGTCCTCGAGCAGCTCCGCCTCCTCTCGAACCTCGAGACCAACACCGAGAAGCTCCTGCGCCTCGTCCTGGTGGGACAGCCGCAGCTGGCCGAGCTGCTTCTCGATCCCGCGCTCGCGCAGCTGAATCAGCGCATCACGCTGCGCTGGCACCTGGGGCCGCTCACCGCCGAGGAGACGGCGGCCTACGTCCGCCACCGCCTGAGCGTGGCGAGCGGCGGGAAGGTGACGGACCTCTTCACCCGTTCCGCGCTCCGGCTCGTGCATCGCCTCTCACGCGGCGTCCCGCGGCTCGTGAACATGATCGCGCACCGCGCCTTGCTGGTCGCGTACGTCGCCCGCCGGCGCCACCGTCGTGCTGGCGGTCGTGACGCTCGGCGTGCCGCGGCTCGAGCGGCGGCTTCCCGCTGCGCTCCCGGACGGCGGCCCGGCGGCGCCCGTGGCGCGCGAGGCGCCCCCAACCTTCACGGCGCCGCCAACCCGCGCGCCGGCGCCACGCGACGCCGCGGCAACCACGAGGCCGGCGCCCGCCCCACCGGCGGCGGCGCCTGCGGCGCGTGCCGCGCCGCTCGCCGCGCCCGCCGAGCTCGAGCGGCGGCTCGCCGGCCTCGAGGCGCGGCAGAGCGCGCGGGTCGCCCTCGACGCGATCCTCGCCGCATGGCGGGTGTCGGGATTGGGCGCCGACGAGGCGGACGTGCCGGCCCAGCTCGAGCCGATCGCCTGGCGGCGCGGCCTCGAGGTCGTTCCCCTCACGGGGAACCTGAGCATGCTCCGTCTGCTCGACCTCCCGGCGCTGCTCGAGCTCCGGGTTCCGGGCGCCACCGAGCCGCGCTACGCGGCGCTCCTCGGCGTCGACGACCGGGGTGTCGTGCTGTCGGTCGACGGTGTCCCGGTGGGGGCCGACGCCGCCTTCCTCGACCGCGCCTGGCTCGGGCGGGCGCACATCCTCTGGCGCGACTTCGAGAGCCTCGGACGGACCTTCGGCGTCGAGACCCGCGGCCCGCAGGTAGCGCGCCTGCAGCGGCTGCTCGCACGGGTGGGCGCGTACGGAGGCGCCGCGACCGGCGTGTTCGACGCGACCACGGCGGATGCGGTCCTCGGCTTCCAGCGCTCTCGCCTGCTGGAGGCCGACTGTCGCGTCGGGCGCTTCACCCGCATCGTGCTCTACGCCGCCGCCGGCAGCTATCCCCGGCCGACGCTCGCGCCGGGCGCGGGAGCGCCGTCGTGAGCTCGATCCTCGAGGCGCTCCGAGAGCTGGAGGCCAGCAAGGCGCCGGCCGCGCCGGGGACGGGCGCGTGGACGGAGGAGCGCAGCCGATCTCGGAGCGCTCTCGAAACGATCGGCATCGTCGCCGGCGGCCTGGCGGTCGGCGCCGCCGCCTTCGCGCTCGTCATCTGGCTTGCAGGATCGGCGTTCCGGGATCCGGCCGAGCCGCCGAGCGGCGCGGCGCCGGCGACCGGCACCGCCCCGGGGACCGACACCGCCCCGGCAGCGCCATCTCCACAGGCCGCGGAGCCCGCGGCCGGGCCCGCGGCTCCTCCAGCCTGGCTGGGCCGCGCCGAGCCTCCGCGAGCCCGCGTCGCGCCCGGCGCGTCCCCGTCGGAGCGGATGCCCTCCATGTCGCGGGCGGCACAGGAGCCGGCGCCGTCGCCGGGCGCCGCGTCGCCGGCGTCGGACGATTCGATCGTCGTCGTGAGCTCCATCAGCTACTCACCGGATTCCCGGCGCCGCAGCGTGACCCTGCGAGTGGGCGGAACCCTCGCGACGCTGCGCGAGGGGCAGTCCATGCACGGCGTCGAGGTGCAGCTGATCCTCCCGGGCTCGGTCTACGTCCGGCGCGGCGGGGACGTCGTCGTGCTCGAGCCCGAACGCTGAGGGACCAGTCCGCGTCGCTCTCCCGGCATTCGGCCGGGCCCGCTCACCCGGGCAGCCTCGCGAACGCGGGCGGCACCGGGGAGACGAAGCGCAGGCGGGCGCCGGTCCGGGGATGGTCGAAGCCCAGCACACGGGCGTGGAGCGCCAGCCGGCCGAAGGGGTCCGTCCGGCTGCCATACGCGGCGTCGCCGGCGATCGGATGCCCGAGGCCGGCCAGGTGCACGCGGATCTGGTTCCGCCGCCCGGTCTCGAGCCCCACCTCGAGCAGGGTGTGCCGCGCGCCTGTGCGCAGCACGCGCCAGCGGGTGACGGCGGCGCGCCCCCGCCCGGGGCGGCGCGTCTCGCGCACGCGGCCGGGCGCGTCGTCGAGGAGCCGGCTCGCGATCGTGCCCTCGGGGCGCGCCAGCCGGCCCTCGACCACCGCCAGGTAAGTCCGCTCGACGCTGTGCGCCGCGAACTGAGCCTGCAGCGCGCGCTTCACGCCGGGCGACATGGCGAAGACGAGGAGCCCGGAGGCGAGGCGGTCGAGGCGGTGCACCACGAAGACGCGGGCGGGTGGCTTCCGGTTCCGCGCGCGAGCCATCAGATGTGCGTACACGGTCCGCTCTCGCTCGCGCTCGGTTGCGACGGTGAGGAGCCCGGCCGGCTTCTCGACGACGATCACGTCGTCGTCCTCGTACACGAGCGCGAGGCCGGGCCGCAGCGCCGCGCGCGGTCCCTTGGCGGCGACCTCCACGACGTCGCCGGCGGCGAGTGCGACGTCCACGCGCCGCGTGATCGTCCCGTTCACGCGGACGCGGCCCCCGGCGAGCATCTGCTTCCGCGTCCGGCCCGATGCCTCGGCGAGCAGGCGGGCGAGACAGTCGCCGAGCGAGACGGGCGCCGCTACCGCGTAGCGCACCGCCGCTCAGCCGCCCGCGAGCGCAGCGTCCCAGCCGGCGACGTCCTCGAGCGGCGGCGGGGAGTCGTCGTCGCGCGCGGCGAGGTAGCCGTGCGGCAGCCGGACCTCCTGCGTGTGTCCGCCCTTGCTGCGGCTCCGGCGGAGGCCACCCGGCGGGAACGGCTCGTCGGGATCGAGCCGGGCGAGGAGGCGGAGCATCTCGTCGAGGCTCTCGATGCGGATCAGGTCCGCGCGCAGCTGCGCCGCGCCGCGGAAGCCGCTCGTGTACCAGAGGCACCACTTCCGCATCTGCCGGATGCCACGCGCGGCGCCGAAGAAGGCCATCAGGCGCTCGGCGTGGTCGCGCATGATGGCGGCGATCGCGCCGAGCCGCGGCTCGGGCGCGGGCTCGCGGCCGCCGAACACGGCGGCCAGCTCGGCGAAGAGCCACGGCCGGCGGAGGCAGCCGCGGCCGACGATCACGCCGTCGCACCCCGTCGCGCGCAGCATGCGGAGCGCGTCCCAGCATTCCCACACGTCCCCATTGCCGAGGACGGGGATGCGGACGGCCGCCTTCAGCGCCGCGATCGCCGACCAATCGGCGTCGCCGGCGTAGAGCTGGGCCGCGGTGCGGGCGTGGAGCCCGATCGCCGCGGCACCCTCCGCCTCGGCGACACGTCCCGCATCGAGGTAGGTGAGGAGACCGTCGTGGATGCCCTTGCGGACTTTCACGGTGACCGGCACCCCGCCCGCACCGCGCACGGCGGCGCCGACGAGGCGAGCCATCAGCCGCGGCTTCACCGGGATCGCGCTGCCGCCGCCGTGGCGCGTGATCTTCGGCGCCGGGCAGCCGAAGTTGATGTCGACGTGGTGCACGCCCTCGCCGGCCAGGCGGCGCGCCATCTCGCCGACCACCGCCGGGTCGCTGCCGTAGATCTGCACCGAGCGCGGGCGTTCGTCGGGCCGGCTGCTGGCGAGGAGCTGCGTTCTCGCGTTGCCTTCCAGGAAGCCGCGTGCGGTGATCATCTCCGAGACGTAGAGGCCGGCGCCGAACGCCCGGCAGAGGCTGCGGAAGGGGTAGTTGGTCACGCCCGCCATGGGAGCCAGGACGACGGGCGGCCAGACGGAGAGGGGGCCGAGGACGAGCGGACGGAACTCACCCGGACGGGCGGCGGGCACGCTCTGATTGAGCGCGCTGGCGAAGCGGGGGACGGCGGGCATCGGGCGCCAGTATAGCGGCCGGGAGGACGTCATCGTAACGGTCCGCGGTCCGCGGCGTCCCGCTCGAGCAGCGCGAGCCAGCTCCGCCCGTACGCGCGCCGTTCGCGCTCGACCAGGCCCGCCGGCATCTCGGGCAGGTCGACGCCGCGCTCGCCGCGGATCACGAGGCGGCCGGCGGGCGCGAGGCAGCGCGCGCCGAGGCGCAGCAGCTCGGCGACGAGCGCGGGATCGTCCGCGTACCAGGCGAAGGGAGGGTCGGCGAAGAGGAGGTCGACGCCATGGAGCCGGGGCAGCACCGCCCGGAACGGCCGTGCGTGCAGGATGACGTTCGGCGGGTTGCCGAGCTTTGCCGCGTTGGCCCGCAGCACGGGCACCGCCTGCGGGCCGGGCTCGATCGCCTCCACCCGTCGGGCGCCCCGGCTGAGGGCCTCGAAGGTGAATGCCCCCGAGCCGGCGCAGCAGTCGACGACCAGGAGCCCGTCCAGGCGCTGCCCGAGCCAGTCGAACAGCGCCTGCTTGACGCGATCGGGCAGCGGCCGGGTCTCGAGGCCTCGTGGGGCGAGCAGCCGGCGGCCCTTGAACGTCCCGCCGATGATCCGGAGACCGCTCATGGTCGGCCGGCGCGGCGGTGGGTCGTCGATCGCGGAGGCCGCGGCCTCACGCCGTCCGGCCCGCCGCCGAGAGCCGCCGGTCGAGATCGTAGGCGGCGCTGATGAGCGCGAGGTGCGTGAACGCCTGCGGGAAGTTCCCGAGGTGCTCGCCGCGCTGGCCGAGCTGCTCGCCGTACAGCCCGAGGTGGTTCGCGTAGCCGAGGATCTTCTCGAAGTAGAACCGCGCCTGCTCGAGATCGCCCATGCGGGAGAGGCACTCGACGTACCAGAAGGAGCACATGCTGAAGGTCCCCTCCCTCCCGGAAAGCCCGTCGGAGAACCCGTCGCCGAGCCGATAGCGGTAGACCAGGGAGTCGCAGACCAGGTCCTGCTCGATGGCATGGAAGGTGGAGACCCAGCGGGGGTCCGTCGGCGAGATGAACCGGATCAGCGGCATGAGGAGCGTGGCGGCGTCGAGCGCGGTCGAGCCCTTGGCCTGGACGAACGCCTTGCGCCCGGGGTCCCAGAAGTGGGTGAAGACGTCGCGGTAGATCTCGTCGCGCACGTCGTGCCAGCGAACCAGTGGAGCCGGGAACGAGCGCTTCTGCGCCAGGCGCACCGCGCGGTCGAGCGCCGCCCAGCAGAGCACGCGCGAGTACAGGAACTCCTGGCGCCCGCCGCGCACCTCCCAGATGCTCTCGTCCTGGTCGCGCCAGTGGGTGCAGACCCAGTCGATGAAGCGGCTCACGTTGGACCACAGGTCGTAGGAGATCGGGGCACCGTACTTGTCGTAGAGGTAGATCGCGTCCATCAGCTCGCCGTAGATGTCGAGCTGGAGGTTGGTGGCGGCCGCGTTGCCGATGCGCACGGGCGCCGAGCGCAGGTAGCCCTCGAGGTGCGGCAGGGTCTCCTCGGGGAGCCGGTGGCGACCGTCGATCCCGTACATGATCTGGAGGGAGCCGTCGGGCTCGAGCTCCTCGCAGCGCGCCTCCACCCAGCGCATGAAGGCGGCCGCCTCCTCGGTGAAGCCGAGGCGCATGAGGCCGTAGAGCGTGAAGGAGGCGTCGCGGATCCAGGTGTAGCGATAGTCCCAGTTCCGCTGGCCGCCGAGCTCCTCGGGAAGCCCGAAGGTGGGGGACGCGACGATGGAGCCGTGCGGCCGCGAGGTGAGGAGCTTGAGGGTCAGCGCGGAGCGGTTGACCATCTCACGCCAGCGGCCCTGGTAGGAGGAGCGACCGAGCCACCGGCGCCAGAAGTTGACGGTGCGCTTGAAGGCGTCCGCGACGTAGTCGGGCGCGGCGCTGGGAGAGTCCTCGCCCGGCCGCACCTGCTCGAGCACGAACGAGGCCGACTCGTCCGCGCGCAAGGTGAACTCGGCGACCGCGGCGCCGGCCTCGATGCGCACCGGCACCGACGCGCGGAGATGGAGCGCGATCGGATGGTTGCCCGACGAGAGGAAGCGCACGCCGTCGGGCGTGCGCTCGGCCGTGGGGCTCTCGCGCGCGTAGTCGAAGCGAGGCTGGCAGAGCATGCGAAAGCGCACCTCGCCCCGCACGGTCTTGGCGCGCCGGACCACGTTGTGCTCGCCTTCCGCGTCCTCGACCGGCATGAAGTCCGACACCTCGGCGATGCCCGTGGTCGCGAGGAAGCGCGTCAGGAGCACGCAGGTGCCCGGCAGATAGAGCTGCTTCTGCCGGGCCCCGTCGAGCAGGGGTGCGAGCTGAAAGCGGCCGCCGCGGCGGTGATCGAGCAGGGCGGCGAAGACCGAGGGTGAGTCGAACTCCGGCAGGCACATGAAGTCGATCGATCCGTCCATGCCGACCAGAGCGACCGTGTGCAGATCGCCGATGATCCCGTGGTTCTCTATCGGCTGGTAGCTCATGCGACGCTCAATGCGCGTGATGGTCTTCGAGAACTTCTCGCCCTCACCGCATCAGACGACGAACCTGACGAAGCTGCGCGGAAGCGCGATGATCTCGGGATCGCCGGTCACAACGGGAGCGTGCTCGAGACGCGCCGTCGCCACGGCCAAGGCGTCAGCGTAGGAGACCGGATGCGCGGCCTTCACGCGCCCGGCCTCGAGCACCAGGGGTTCCCGCACGGGGACCATCTCGAAGGGGGCGGCGCGGAGGCGCGCGAGGTGCTCGTCGGCTGCGGACTGGCCCGTGATCTGGATGAGGCGGTAATAGATCTCGCCCAGGTTCACCAGATTGAGCAGGAGCCGGAGGTTGCCGGCGCGAGCGCGCTGGAGGAGCCGCCGCATCGTTCGCGCCGCTTCGCCCTCTCCTCGGATCGCACCGAGGACCGCCCAGGAATCAGCGACGGCGGCGCGCGCGCTCATCGGCCTTGGTCTCCGCACGGTGCTCTGCTTCCAGCGCCGCGATGGGATCGCCGTCGCGTGGCACACTTCATCTTACCGCCAGGTAAGATACCTGATGCCGCCGGTCAAGCCGGCGTCTCGGCGCCACATCGTACCCTTGGCGAAACATCACGGACGTTGCGGGCGGCCAGCGTGAGCCCGTGAACGAGCGCGCGGGGGCGGGTCCCCTCAGGCCGCCAGCGCGGCGGAAACTTCACGTCCTCGTCGATCAACGCGAGCGCCAGCGACGTCGGAGGCGGACGATCGCTGCGCAGGCGGCCGCGCGCCCGCACCATCAGGCCGCATCCGGCGGCTCGGAGCCCGGGTTTACGGGTGTGATCGCGAAGTGGGACAGGATCGCGTCTTCACCCGGATGCGCCCCGACCTGCTCGCCGGGATGCCGCCGTTGGAGGTGGGTCGCGAGCAGGGTGAGTACACTCAAGCTGATGTCGCCGACCAGCGCGACGGGCCGGCCGCAGTGGACACAGGAGATACGGAGCCGCGTCCTGGGCATCCGCACACTTGCGAGCGGCGTGCCGAGCTCGATGAGAGCCTGACGGCAATAGGCGCGGGAACGGTCCCCGCCTGTCTCGCCTGTCTCACATGAACGCTCGTTCAGAGTAGGAAGGGGGGCAGGTCCCGCCGTTCACAGGGCCGGAAGAACAGAACCCCGAGTTTCCTACACCCCGTGGCTCTTTGCCTCTCAGCCGAGCGCTTTGTCCTTACCCAGGACGAGCAAGTCGAGGGCGTCGATGACCGGTCCGGCTTGCCGCACGCAGCCGGGCTACGCCAGCGTCGTACTCCGCATCGGTGATGAGCTTCAAGGGAGTGTGCGCATCGCGGCGCATCGCGGCAGCGGCGGCCGCGAGAGACTCGGCCGTCTGCTGGGGCACTGGTTCCAGCGCGACGTACTCGAAGCCCGCTGCGTCGAAGGCGGCGCACACGTCGGCGACACTAGGGTAGGCGTCGAGTACCCGGACGGCTTCGGGAAAGAATCGAAAGAGCATGATGCGCTGGTGCCTGCCTGGAAACACGGACCGAATGAGCACTTTCGCGCCGGTACGGAGCACGCGCCGCAATTCGACGGCTGCGGCCCGGAGATCCGGGATGTGGTGGATTACGGTGG
>WNEX01001261.1_pt1 | contig 12073 bp, 5 predicted proteins | sample 5399841 | NCBI WGS metagenome assembly WNEX01 (sample SAMN13153337, study PRJNA577476) | soil metagenome | isolation source: 40 cm grassland meadow soil 2 days after 1st rain plot 5 | place: USA:California | collected 2015-09-18 | reverse complement strand
CTACTCGGGAGGCTTCTCGCCCGACCGCAAATGGGTCGCTTCTTTCGTCAATGGCCCGCCGCCGAAAGTGACCCTTCTGCCCACCGGCGCGGGGGACCCTAGACCAATCCCTGTGCCTGAAATCGATCGTATCGTGGGGTTCGGCGTCGGGTTCTTTCCGGACGGACAGCATCTCTGGCTCAACGCGGCCGAGGCTGGTCACCCCGCCCGCACCTACCTACAGGATATTGAGGGTGGGAAGCTGCACCCGATCACTCCCGAAGGTGTACTGGCTGAGGGGGTCTCCCCAGACGGGAAGTCTGTGGTTGGCCTCGACCTCGAAGGCAGGCTTTCATTGTTCCCAACGGATGGCGGTCCTGCGCGCATTGTCCCAGGACTAGCCTCAGGCCTGGATTTTGTGCAGTGGGGCCCGGGAGGGAAGTCGCTTTATGTGCGGGACAACAACAACTTGCCAACTACGGTTTTCCAAGTCGATGTCTCTACCGGGCAGAAACGAACTGTGCGGCAACTGATGCCGGCCGACCCGTCCGGAATCAGGACGGTATGGGCGGTCGCCATGTCTCCTGACGGAAAGTCATATGCCTATAACTATTTCCGCCAGTTGTCGCAGTTGCTCGTGGTGGAGGGGTTGAAATAGAATTCTGCCCGGAGCTTGACACCGAAAAACTACGAGAGCGAGTTGCGGCCGCAGAAACCGCAATCTTCAATCGTCTTCAGGCCATTTCGCAAGGCTCGAATCACACTGCGGAACGGCAGGCCATTGAAGATGCTCTGGCAAGCCTCCACGTTCTCAAGAGGGACAATCTTGGATTTCCTGACTGGGAAAAGAAGTAAAGAATCACGCGGCAATGTGGTAACGGTGCGGGGATCAATCTTCTTTCCAATGGACGTTTTTTTGTGACCGCAAGAAAACTTTGAACTCCCGTAGGTCGTCACCAGTGATCTCATCCAAGTGAACTTTCCCGCAGCACTTTCGGAACAGCTTCAAGGCCTGTGTGTAGGATTCAATTTGTCGCTGGTGATGCGGCAGTTGCTGGGCATGGGCACGCCGCGAGGTCTGCAAGGGCTATCGGCGGATGCGTTCCTGGCCTTTTCTGCGGCTCTGGATCGCGGTTTTGGTTCGCACAACACGGGAAAGCGCATTGGTTCCGATACCCAAGTCCTCCTGCCGTGCGCAGCGAAACTTTCATACCGCTCGCAGCAGAGTGAGCAAACCATTTCTGCCACGGGCTGCTAGGTAAGGTTTGGATCGCATTCCCAGCCTGGTCAGTCAATACAGTGAATACTGTAGGTTTGTGAAGCAGCTTTCGTGGTATGAATCGTAATAACGTAGAGCTTGGGCGCCGGGCATGGCCTTTCATTGACCCTCAGGCCACACAGCGCGTATGGTTTTGCCATTCCTTTGAAATTGACCTTTAGCGAAGTGCCGAGTCGGGCTGTCACAGGGCGACGGTCAGAAAGCAGATGACAGTCGACTTTGGCATGCGCCCGGGCACCGGTCCATTCAGGAGATCACGATGAAGAGAAGCAATAATGTGGCGACCGAGAACGGTGAGCCGAAAGCGAATCTCAAAGCCACTTTAAAACATAATGGACATCCTAAAGTTCAAGCCGAGTCTCTCTCCGCAAACGATCTTAGTTTGATATTGGGAAGCCTGCAAACGATGCGAGATGGTGACTTTTCGGTTCGGCTACCTGGTTCCTGGACGGGAGTGGCGGGAAAAATCGCAGATACATTTAATGACATTGTGGCCGCCAATCAGCAGATGGCGAAAGAGCTGAGGCGTGTGGGGAAGGTCGTGGGCAAAGAAGGCAGAACGCGAGAGCGCACGAAATTCAATGAGTCCCGAGGATCGTGGGGCGAGATGGAGGTTTCGGTTAACACGCTCGTGGAGGACCTACTCCGACCCACTACAGAAGTGACTCGCGCAATCGGAGCCGTCGCCCAAGGCAACCTCACCCAAACTGTGCGGCTTGACGTGGACGGGCGCCCCCTGGAAGGAGAGTTCCTTCGCTCAGCCAACATTGTCAATACCATGATCCAACAGCTGAGCGTGTTCACCGCTGAAGTCACGCGTGTGGCGCGTGAAGTGGGTACGGACGGAAAGCTCGGCGGTCAGGCTCAGGTTCCTGGTGTGGCCGGCACCTGGAAAGACCTCACCGACTCCGTAAATTTGATGGCTAGTAATCTGACCGGGCAGGTCCGCAACATTGCAGAAGTGGCTACAGCCGTAGCGAGCGGGGATCTTTCGCGAAAAATCACGGTAGACGTGCGGGGAGAAATTCTCCAGCTGAAAGAGGCTATCAATACCATGGTGGACCAGCTGCGATCATTTGCTTCTGAAGTGACCCGCGTCATCCGCGAAGTGGGTACAGATGGCAAACTCGGCGGCCAGGCCGTGGTACCTGCTGTGGCGGGCACGTGGAAGGATCTTACCGACTCAGTGAACGCCATGGCGGGAAACCTGACGGCTCAGGTCCGAAACATTGCTGAGGTGACTACGGCTGTGGCCCGCGGCGACTTGTCCCGCAAGATCACGGTAGACGTAAAGGGAGAAATTCTCGAACTTAAGGACACCATCAACACAATGGTGGACCAGCTCAACGCCTTCGCGGGCGAGGTGACGCGGGTGGCCCGCGAAGTGGGTACCGAAGGTAAGCTTGGTGGCCAAGCGCAGGTGCCCGGTGTGGGCGGTACCTGGAAAGACCTCACCGACAACGTGAACTTTATGGCTAGCAACCTGACTGGTCAGGTGCGAAACATTGCAGAAGTCGCAACTGCGATTGCGAGTGGCGACCTTTCGCGAAAAATCACGGTGGATGTCCGCGGCGAAATCCTGCAGCTCAAGGAAACTCTCAACACGATGGTGGATCAGCTCAACCGGTTCGCCGGCGAAGTGACACGCGTTGCCCGTGAAGTTGGAACAGAGGGAAGGCTTGGTGGTCAAGCGAACGTTCCCGGAGTGGCAGGCACGTGGAAGGATCTTACTGACTCCGTTAATTCCATGGCTGGAAACTTAACCGGCCAGGTGCGAAACATCGCGGAAGTGACAACCGCCGTGGCCAGGGGCGACTTGTCTCGCAAAATCACAGTGGACGTTAAAGGCGAAATTCTCGAATTGAAAAACACCATCAACACCATGGTGGACCAGCTCAATGCGTTCGCGGGCGAGGTGACCCGCGTGGCACGCGAGGTGGGCACGGAAGGCAAGCTTGGCGGCCAGGCAGAGGTGCCTGATGTGGCAGGTACTTGGAAGGATCTTACTGACAACGTGAACTTCATGGCCGGCAACCTGACGGCCCAGGTCCGTAATATCGCGGAGGTGGCTACAGCCGTGGCACGCGGTGATCTGTCGCGCAAGATCACGGTCGACGTGAAGGGAGAAATTCTTGAGCTCAAGGATACTATCAATACGATGGTCGACCAGTTGCGCTCATTTGCGTCGGAGGTGACACGAGTGGCCCGCGAGGTCGGTACTGACGGCAAGCTGGGTGGTCAGGCGCAGGTACCTGGAGTAGGTGGTACGTGGAAGGATCTCACTGACTCGGTCAACTCGATGGCTAGTAACTTGACGGGACAGGTGCGCAATATCGCTGAAGTGTCTACGGCCATCGCCAGCGGCGACCTCTCGAAAAAAATCACAGTTAACGTAAGCGGCGAGATTCTTCTGCTTAAAGAAACCATCAATACGACGGTGGACCAGCTCAATGCGTTCGCCGGTGAGGTAACGCGCGTGGCGCGCGAAGTGGGCACCGAAGGCCGATTAGGCGGTCAGGCCAATGTGCCTGGCGTAGCTGGTACGTGGAAGGACCTCACCGACTCTGTGAACTCGATGGCGGGAAACCTCACGGGGCAAGTGCGCAACATCGCCGAGGTGACCACCGCCGTGGCCCGTGGCGATTTGTCCCGCAAGATCACTGTGGATGTGAAAGGCGAGATTCTTGAACTGAAGAATACGATCAACACTATGGTTGACCAACTCAACGCTTTCGCCGGCGAGGTGACGCGTGTGGCGCGCGAGGTCGGCACTGACGGCAAGCTCGGCGGTCAGGCGCAGGTGCCTGGCGTAGCTGGCACATGGAAGGACCTCACCGACAATGTCAATTTCATGGCCAGCAATCTCACAGGCCAAGTCCGCAACATCGCCGAAGTGGCTACTGCCATCGCCACGGGCGATCTTTCGAAGAAGATCACTGTAGACGTGCGCGGCGAAATTTTGCAGCTGAAAGAAACGCTCAACACGATGGTCGAGCAGCTCCGCTCGTTTGCAGCTGAAGTGACGCGGGTGGCCCGTGAGGTCGGAAGCGAGGGAAGGCTTGGCGGACAAGCCAACGTGCCCGGCGTGGCCGGAACCTGGAAGGATCTCACGGATTCGGTGAATGCAATGGCGGGGAACCTCACCGGGCAAGTACGTAATATTGCGGAGGTGACCACAGCGGTGGCACGTGGAGACTTGTCTCGCAAGATTACGGTGGACGTGAAAGGCGAGATTCTTGAACTGAAGAACACCATCAACACGATGGTTGACCAACTCAACGCTTTCGCGGGCGAGGTGACGCGCGTCGCACGCGAGGTCGGTACTGATGGAAAGCTAGGTGGACAAGCGCAGGTTCCCGGTGTGGCCGGTACCTGGAAGGACCTCACGGACAATGTCAACTTCATGGCCAATAACCTGACAGGACAGGTCCGCAACATCGCAGAAGTCGCCACGGCCATTGCAACCGGTGACCTGTCGAAGAAGATCACCGTAGATGTGCGCGGAGAGATCCTGCAGCTCAAAGAGACCCTCAACACCATGGTCGAGCAGCTGCGCTCCTTTGCAGCAGAAGTGACTCGTGTGGCTCGCGAGGTAGGCACGGAAGGGCGCCTCGGCGGACAGGCTAACGTGCCTGGTGTCGCCGGGACGTGGAAGGATCTCACGGATTCGGTAAACGCAATGGCCCGCAATCTCACGGGTCAGGTACGCAACATCGCGGAGGTGACGACCGCTGTCGCTCGCGGAGACTTGTCTCGCAAGATTACGGTGGACGTGAAAGGCGAAATTCTTGAACTAAAGAACACGATCAATACCATGGTGGACCAACTCAACGCTTTTGCTGCTGAGGTGACGCGTGTGGCACGCGAAGTCGGTACCGAGGGCAAGCTTGGAGGGCAGGCACAGGTGCCCGGAGTTGCAGGCACATGGAAGGACCTCACGGATAATGTCAACGTGATGGCCGCGAACCTCACGGAGCAGGTACGCGGAATCGTCAAGGTCGTTACCGCCGTCGCTAATGGCGTGCTGACTCAGAAGCTGACGGTTTACGCGAAGGGCGAAGTGGCGGCTTTGGCGGAGACGATCAACAACATGACAGACACGCTTGCCACCTTCGCGGACCAAGTCACGACGGTTGCTCGCGAAGTCGGCGTCGAAGGCCGTCTTGGCGGCCAGGCTCACGTGCCTGGTGCCGCAGGGACCTGGAAAGACCTCACGGGAAACGTCAACCTGTTGGCAGACAACCTCACGAACCAAGTGCGAGCTATCGCAGAGGTCGCCACTGCTGTCACCAAAGGTGATCTAACACGGTCAATCCAAGTCGAAGCCAGTGGCGAGGTCGCCGAGTTGAAAGACAACATCAACACGATGATTAATAACCTCCGTCTCACGACGGAACGCAATACCGAGCAGGATTGGTTGAAGACGAATCTGGCTCGCTTCACAGGTATGTTGCAGGGTCAACGTGATCTGACTACCGTGGGACGGATGTTGCTCTCAGAACTGGCTCCCCTGGTGAATGCCCAACAGGGGGTGATTTACCAAATGGAAGACGAGAACTCGGCGACCATGGTGCTTCTCTCCGCGTTTGCTGGCGACGGAGAAGATGGACATCTCCGACAACTAAAGATTGGGGAAGGTCTGATTGGACAATGTGCGGCGGAGAAGAGACGGATGCTGATAAATGACTTGCCACCCAACAGCATCTCGATTCGATCCGGTTTATTCGAGGCTGTGCCCAGAAATGTGATTGTGCTGCCCGTACTCTTTGAGGATCGCGTCAAGGCAGTAATTGAGTTGGCCTCTTTGGGCGCCTTCACCGCCTCGCATCTAGCGTTTCTAGAACAGCTGACTGCTAGCATTGGCATTGTCCTTAATAGTATTGAGGCGACGATGCAGACCGAAGGGCTGCTGAAGCAGTCCCAGCAACTAGCGACAGAGCTCCAAACCCAGCAGAAGGAATTACAGCAGACGAACGAGCAGTTAGCCCAAAAAGCCCGGCAGCTCGCTGAGCAGAATGCCGAGGTCGAACGGAAGAACCAGGAGATTGAGCAGGCGCGGCGTGCATTGGAAGAGAAGGCCAAAGAACTGGCGCTCACTTCCAAATACAAGTCCGAGTTCCTTGCAAACATGTCGCATGAGCTGCGTACGCCTTTGAACAGCATCCTTGTCCTCGGCCAGCAACTCAGCGATAACCCTGATCACAATTTGACACCAAAGCAGGTTGAGTTCGCTCGCACTATCCACGGTGCGGGAACAGACCTTTTGAACCTGATCAGTGATATTCTCGACCTGTCAAAAATCGAATCAGGAACGGTCTCCGTAGACGCTGAAGAAGTCTTCTTTGCTAGCCTCCTCGACATGATTGGGAGACCCTTCCGGCATGAAGCAGAAAATCGCCGGCTTAGCTTCGAGGTGCATACTGATCCCCACCTTACTCGTGGCATGGTCACCGACTCGAAACGTCTACAACAAGTACTAAAGAATCTGCTATCCAATGCTTTCAAATTTACCGAACAAGGTGGCGTGCGCCTCTCTGTCTCGGCAGCTGAGAGCGGGTGGAGCGATGACCACCCAATTCTCAACCGTGCGGGCTCCGTCGTGGCCTTTGAAGTTGCCGATACGGGGATCGGTATTCCGCACGACAAGCAGCGAATCATCTTCGAGGCGTTTCAGCAGGCCGATGCTGGCACGAGCCGCAAGTACGGCGGCACCGGTTTGGGCCTGGCAATCAGCCGGGAGCTGGCCAGTCTCTTAGGCGGAGAGATCCAGTTGCGCAGCACACCTGGCAAAGGAAGCTCGTTCACGCTATATCTTCCACAAACATACGCAGGCCCGTCCGCTCCCAGCGTTTCCGTGCTGGAAGGAAAGGCTTCGCCGTCGTCCCTGCCTCTTCAGTTGGCGAGCGTGAATGTTTCGGAGCTTCCGGCCGAGCATGTCTCCGACGATCGTGACAGTCTCGAAGCGGGCTACGCCGTGTTGCTCATCATAGAAGATGATCCGCATTACGCCCGGGTACTTCGCGATCTGTCCCGTGACAAGGGTTTCAAGGTTCTCGTTGCCATGCGGGGTGCCGAAGGCCTTGCTCTGGCTCGTGAATTTCACCCGACCGCTGTGTCGCTGGATGTTTTTCTGCCTGACATGCTGGGCTGGACAGTGCTTAACCACTTGAAACAAGATCCGGCGACGAGACACATTCCAGTACAGATGCTGACACTGGATGAGGATCGACATCATGGCTTGGCAAGAGGGGCATTCGCCTTTGTGACAAAACCGAGCACGCCCGAAGGCCTTGATGCGGCATTGGATCGAATTAAGGAGTATGCAGGTCCACGTCGTAAGCGGCTGCTGGTTGTCGAAGACAATCCAGCCGAGCAACTGAGTATCCGGGAGTTGCTCGGTTACGATGATATTGATGTTACCGTCGCTGCTACCGGCACTGAGGCGCTCGCCCTTGTTAACGACCAGCAGTTCGATTGTGTTGTCCTCGACCTCCGTCTTCCCGATATGTCGGGGTTTGAGATCTTGGAGAAGCTACGTGATACTCCGTCCCTAAGCGACTTGCCGGTAGTAGTTTTCACCGGGAAGGAATTAACGTCCGAAGAAGACGCTCGGTTGCGCACGCTCGCGCGGAGCGTGGTGGTTAAAGGTGCCGAATCTCCGGAGCGGCTGCTGGATGAAACGGCACTGTTCCTCCACCGCGTGGTCGCTGATCTTCCAGCGGAGAAGCAAAAAATGCTGGACCGGCTGCACCGGTCAGATGATGCGCTAGTCGGAAAGAAAGTACTGGTGGTCGACGATGATGTGCGGAATATCTTCGCCTTAAGCAGCGTCCTCGAGCGTAGAGGGATGACCGTGCTAACGGCCGGCACTGGTCGTCAGGCGATTGAGACGCTCGAGTCAACTCCGGACGTAGCTATCACGCTGATGGACATCATGATGCCCGAGATGGACGGATACGAAACTATGCAGGTGATTCGTCAGAACTCTTCGTTGCGGCGCTTACCTATCATCGCGCTAACCGCGAAAGCGATGAAGGGAGATCGTGAGAAGTGCCTGGAAGCGGGGGCGTCTGAATACCTGGCGAAGCCGGTCAATACAGACCAACTACTTTCAGCATTGCGCATGTGGCTCCATAGATAGCTAGCACGTCCAGGAGTATTCAAACTGAGCACGTTGACTATCGTGATGCTGAGAGAAACATGAGCGTCAATCCGAAGGTTAACATTCTGATGGTGGATGATCAGCCTGCCAAGCTGCTGAGTTACGAAGTAATACTGAGCGAGCTTGGAGAGAATCTGATTAAGGCTACTTCAGGCCGTGAAGCTCTCGAATACTTGCTCAAAACCGATGTAGCCGTTGTGCTGATGGACGTCAGCATGCCGGAACTCAACGGCTTTGAACTCGCAGACATGATCCGTCAGCATCCTCGCTTTCAGAAGACAGCGATTATCTTCATCTCGGCTGTTCACCTGACCGATTTGGATCGGCTCAAAGGATACGAAAGGGGTGCTGTCGATTACATCTCGGTGCCCGTCATTCCGGAATTGCTGCGAGCAAAAGTCAGCGTATTCGCCGAATTGCACCGGAAGGCCCGCCAGCTTGAAACGTTGAATCGTCAGCTGGAAGAGCGGGTTCTGCAACGGACGGCAGAGATTCGAGAGCTTAATAGCGAGCTTCAACAGCGCGTAGCCGAGCTTGAGACTATCATGCAGGTTCTACCAATGGGGGTCGCGGTTGCGCATGATCCTGAGTGCCGATTCATCACAGGAAACGCGGCTCTCAGCGACCTCATGGGAATGAAGCAGGGCGATAACCTATTAAAGAGCGGCGACGGGGAGCTTCCGTACGATATTTATCAGAATGGCCAAAAACTCCAACCCGGCGAATTCCCCGTCCAACGCGCCGCCGCCAATCGAGAGTTGGTCGGTACCGTCGAACTGGAAGTTCGACGTAGAGACGGGCAGATGGCACATGTGCTCGCCAGCGCAAATCCTCTCTTCGATGACTCTGGGCAAATCCGAGGTGCTGTAGGAGTTTTTTTTGACGTTACCGAGCGCAAGAGCTTGGAAGACATACTGCGCGAAAGGGCGGAGCTCCTCGACCTCGCTTCTGAGGCCATTGTGGTCCATGATTCAGCCGGGATTCTTTCGTTCTGGAATTCAGGTGCGGAGGCCCTTTACGGCTGGAAGCGCGAGGAGGTGCTCGGCGAAGATATCAACCGGATCTTGCGAACGGGTTTTCCCGTGCCCCAGAAAGAAGTCGAGGCGCCCCTTGCCGCAGCTGGAAGATGGGAAGGAAACTTGACTCACTACACCAGAGACGGTCGGGAACTGATTGTCGCTAGTCGTCAGGCTCTTAAGCTCGGGAGTCGAGGCCGCAGCGTCATTCTCGAAATCAATCGGGACATCACAGCGCAACTACAGGCGGAAGAAGCTCTACGTCGCGCGGAAAGACTTGGGGCTATGGGGCGAGTTGCTGGGATTATTGCTCACGAAATCAATAACCCTTTGGAAGCGATATCTAACGCGTTTTACCTTCTTCGAGATCATCCATCGCTCGACGAGGAAGCTCGGTATTACGCGCGTCTTGCCGAGCAAGAGTTGGCCCGGGTCGCTCATATTACCAGACAGACACTCAGCTTTTATCGAGAATCGCAGTATCCCGTCTCGGTTGCCATTTCGGAGGTTCTGGATAATGTTCTTGAACTTCAATCGCGTCGTGTACAGCTGAACGGAATCATTCTAGAAAAAGTGTACCGCACCGCAGGAATAATCCAAGGGTTTCCTGTTGAGTTAAAACAAGTATTCTTAAACATTGTTGGAAACGCGATCCAGGCGATGCCTCAAGGAGGGCGCCTGCGCGTCCGAGTGTATGAATGCATTGAACCTAGCACCGGGCGACAGGGGGTCCGTGCCTCCGTTTGCGACACCGGATCGGGTATTGACCCAGAACACGCCAAGCGACTTTTCGAACCCTTTTTCACGACGAAAGAAACAAAGGGGACTGGTTTGGGCCTCTGGATCAGCAAAGGAATAATTCAGAAGTACGAAGGCACAATTCGGTTTCGCAGCTTGCGGTTCGCTCGGGAGCATGCCACATGCTTTTCCGTATTCATCCCTGGAACTGCTTTTGGGCAGAAGCAGGAACTCACAGTTTCATTGGCGGCAAGCTAAGTGGACACAGTTATGATTTCAGACAAACCCGTCATCTTGTGTGTAGATGACGAAGAAAACCCGTTGATTCTTAGAAAGCTCGTCCTGGAGAAGGCCGGCTACGAAGTAGTTACGTCAACGTCCGCGAGATCCGCTGTCGAGATTGTCTCCTCCCGCCACGTAGATCTTGTGCTGTCGGACCACTTAATGCCTGGCGCAATAGGAACAGAGCTTGCCCGTCAAATCAAAGCTAACCATCCCACCATTCCTGTAATTTTGCTCTCAGGTGTGAATGAGATTCCAGCGGACGCAGGAGCCGTTGACGTTTTTCTGAGCAAGGCGGAAGGTCCGGAAAGGTTGTGCGAGAAGATTGCTGCTGCACTCGCCGAGTATCGAAAACCTCGTAGCACGCCTTAGCTGATCACTCGGTCCGGCTCACGGCAGCGCGCAGGTTAGCTGGAAGGAGTAGTGTTTAATCGGCAGCCAAGTGACGGCCCGTTTCGAAGCCAGCTAGTCCGGGAGCGTTGGCTTGCTTCAGGACGGGGGTGTCGGAGCCGCATCTCACCGGAGTTCACACATGCCTCGAAGGTTGCAACCGATTTCCGACGCGATCCAGGCAAAACTGTGGGAGGTTCGGGTGGCCCGCCTTGCAACCCTGGGTGTGGAAATAGCATGAGGTAGCTAGGTTAGCGGGATCTGGCTTTCATAAGGGAGGCCGACCAGCGAAACTCGCATCCACGCATCGATGACGATGCCCTTGTCCAGCACCCGATCAAGCACGTCTAAGAGGCTGTTCTCGGCCGCCCCAGGTTTCAGAGCCATGACTGCCTACCGAAAAATCCTGTACAAACCGCGCTGCGTTGGCGTGTTGCTTCTGGACGCAATACGCGAAAACGAAAAGAAGAGAAGTTACGTCGCGCTATGCTTCTGAGTTCTTCAGCGGTGGGTTCTCGTTGAGCGCAAAGAAGAACTTCATCACTGCGCGTGATTTACTCAACATTCGCAAGCTTCGCGCTGACTTAAGATGCCCTTCCATATGCCGAAGGTTGTTAAGACGAAGCGCCGAGTATGCTGGTTACAGGATAAGCAGTAAAAAAATAAAGGCAGCTTGCGATTTGCTAGCGAGCCTCCCCAGCAAGCATTCCTGATCCCTCGCAGCCGCTCGCATAACATTGAAGTTTAGTTTTTAATGACGAGTTCGATCTGTACATTCGGGGTCGCAACTGCGACCGTGCCGTAGAGCGGTCACCTGCCCTTGAAGGCCTCGACCAGTTGCCGGCCTTGCTGTTCGGTGACGCCTTTCACGCGGAAATTCAGGCGCACGGAGTTGAACAGGGAAACATCTGGGCGTACGGGGTGGGAACGGTCGATGGTGCCGCGAATATCCGCCGCGATGCCGTGCAGCGGAACCGCCTGTGCCTTGGCCAGCACCTGCACCAGTTCGACCCCGCACGCCCCACGCCCGAGAGGAACAGTTCGGCGGGATTGATGGCCTCGCCGGGGCAGCCGTTCTGCACCGGCCCGTCCACAACGAAGTGATGGTTTCGGGCGCTGCACAACACACGCCCGAAAGTGTCCGTGGAAGCTGCCTGCGCCGCGTACTCGCGCACATCTGTATCGGTCATAGTCCACCTCGCATTTAACCTTAACCTATCCGAGTGG
>WNEX01001259.1_pt1 | contig 12088 bp, 10 predicted proteins | sample 5399841 | NCBI WGS metagenome assembly WNEX01 (sample SAMN13153337, study PRJNA577476) | soil metagenome | isolation source: 40 cm grassland meadow soil 2 days after 1st rain plot 5 | place: USA:California | collected 2015-09-18 | reverse complement strand
CCGAATTCCCCGGTCAACGCGCCCGGGAACTCTTTGTCTCCGCGCCTGGAAATGCCGTGAGCTGTGCCGCCAGCTCCTCGATCCCCGTCAGCGTGCGGCTGGCCGCCAGCCGAGCATTTTCCATGAACGAGGAATCCAGTAGAAAAGCGCAACGGTCGACGAAGGGATGGTCCGCTGCTTCAAAGGGTTTTCGCGTGCGACGTTTCGCCGCCGCGCGCGTCAGCAATTCTTGGTATATCTGCAAGTCCCGCTGAAAATCGAGCGCATCACCCGCGGTCCAGCCCTGCTGCCGCGCCAGTGACGCCAGATATTTTCTACGGAACGCCGTGGCATCCCGCCGCGGCATGGGACGCGGCTTGGATTTCCCCGCGGCGTGCGGCTCATCGCAAACGATTGCCAAAGCGCGCACGGTCAATGCGAGCAGCGCTTCCCGCTGCAACAGCGCCAGCAGATCGCGATAAAGCGATGCGTGAACCTGCAGCGCGTGGCGGCCGTTCTCAACGACGTAAGAATCTACAAACCGGGGCACGACGCGCTCCCGCAGCAGCGCTTCCGTAATGCGCTTGGCGAGTTCCGCCGGGGCATCCACCGCATTTGGCTTTTCTTGCGCCATCTTTTCAGCCACATGTTAGCAGGACTTCGTTTCTGGGCCGCTAGAGTGTCGCCGAAAATGAAAAGGCCCGGGAAACCTCGCCGGGCCCTTCCGTTTCACCCTTTGTAGAGGCGCCCGCTGGGGAGGGCACTCGATTTGTTTACGACTCAACGTCTCTCAGTGAATCGCTCTCGGTCCCTCTGGGCCGAGGCGCTTTTGCTTTGGTTCTGGTTGCGGGACGATGGGTGGCGTTACCGCTTCCTTCTGCAACGCATGTTCGAGAACTTCGTCCAGCGTATGCACGTAGGTGATTTTGATATCACCGAGAATGTCCGGCGTGAGATCCGCCACCACATTCGGCTCGTTGTCCGCAGGCAGCAGCACTTCCTTGATGCCCGCCCGCTTCGCTCCGAGCACTTTTTCCTTTACGCCGCCGATCGGCAGAACCACGCCCGAAAGCGTCATTTCGCCGGTCATCGCAAGCCGGTCCTTCACTGGGCGCCCGCTCAGCAAGCTCACCAGCGCGGTGACCATTGCCGCCCCGGCAGACGGGCCGTCCTTCGGCACTGCGCCCGAAGGCACGTGGATGTGAATGTCCTGCTTGCGGAAGAAGTCCGGATCGATACCGTAGCGCTCGCCGTTCGCTCGCGTCCAGGTCAGTGCCGCAGTCATCGATTCCTGCATGACTTCTCCCAAATGGCCGGTCATGGTGAACTGCTTGCCGCCACGCATACGCGTCGCTTCGATGAAGATGATGTCGCCTCCCACCGGTGTCCAGACCAGTCCGACGGCAACGCCGGGACGCTTGACACGCTCCTCGACTTCCTTTTCCGTGCGGAATTTCGGCACGCCCAGGAATTCGCGGACCACTTCCGGTGTAACGACCATCTTTTCCATTTTGCCTTCGGCCATGCGCCGCGCCTGTTTGCGCGTAATCGTCGCGATCTCGCGCTCCAGGTTGCGCACGCCCGCTTCTCGGGTGAAGCTGTGGATAATCTCCTGCAAGCCCTCGTTCGTGAACTCGATCTGCTCGCCGACTTTCAGGCCATGTTCCTTGGCCTGCTTGGGGATCAGGTACTTGTGCGCGATGTGCAGCTTCTCTTCGCCTGTGTATCCAGGCAATTCGATGATCTCCATGCGGTCCCGCAACGGCTCCGGGATGGGATCCATCCAGTTCGCCGTGGCGATGAACAGCACTTTCGAGAGATCGAACGGCACATCCAAATAGTGATCTCGGAACGCGTTGTTTTGCTCGGGGTCGAGAACTTCCATCAGCGCCGATGACGGGTCGCCGCGGAAATCACGCCCGAGCTTGTCAACCTCATCCAGCATCATCACCGGGTCGTTCGTCTCCCCGCGCTTCAGTCCTTGAATAATTTGTCCGGGCAACGCGCCGATGTAGGTGCGCCGGTGGCCGCGGATTTCGGCTTCGTCGTGCATGCCGCCAAGCGCGATGCGCCCGAATTTGCGCCCCAGAGAACGCGCGATGGACTTGCCCAGCGAAGTCTTGCCCACGCCTGGAGGTCCGACAAAGCAAAGAATCGGCCCTTTCATTCCCGGCTGAAGCTTCTTCACCGCCAGGTAATCGAGGATGCGCTCTTTCACCTTCTGCAAGTCATAGTGGTCTTCGTCGAGAATCTCGTGCGCTTTCGCGATGTCGATCTCCGAGGTGCCCGAGGATTTACTCCACGGCAGCGCAGTCATCCATTCCAGATAGGTTCGCGAAACCATGTATTCGGCGGATGCCGGTGTCATTTTGGACAGCCGCTTCAGCTCGCGCTCGCACTCCTTCTTGGCTTCGGCGGTCATGCCGGCTTCTTCCACTTTTTTGCGGAGCTCGTCGATCTCCTGCATGGTATCGTCGGATTCGCCGAGTTCCTTTTGAATCGCCTTCATCTGTTCGCGCAGCAGGTACTCGCGCTGGTTCTGGCTGACCTGCTCCTGCACTTGTTCGTGGATTTTCGAGCGCAGCTCCAGGACTTCGAGCTCCTTCGACAGCTCTCGGATCAGCGTTTCCAGCCTCTTGCGCACGCTGGCGGTCTCGATTAATTCCTGGCGCAACAGTGTGGAAAGCGACGGCAAAGTCCCAGCGATGAAATCCGTCAGGCGGCCCGGATGATCGATGTTCATTGCCGCCGATTGCAGATCGTCGGAGAGTTGCGGCGAGTGGCTTACCACGTCGCGGAAGAGCTCCTGCGTATTTCGCTGCAGCGCTTCCAGTTCCGTGTCGGATTCACCGATGATGTCCGGTTCCGGCTGTACGCGGGCCTGCAGAAACGGACGCAAGCCGATCAGCTCCAGCACCTGAATGCGCTGCAAGCCTTCCAAAAAGATGACCACGTTGCCGTTCGGCATTTTTACGGTCTTATGGACCTTAGCCAGTGTTCCGACTTTGTGCAGGTCCGCGGCGGCAGGATCCTCGATCCGCGGGTCGAGCTGCGCGACCACTCCCAATAGTTTTTCCTCGCCGTGCAGAGTATTGACCAACGCCAAAGAACTCTCTCGTCCCACGGTCAGAGGCAGGACAGCGCCCGGAAACAGGACGGTGTCGCGAACCGGCAGGATGGGAAGAGTCTCTGGCACGATATATTTTTTTTCAGCCATGATGTCCCCTAGTCACCGATGGGACTCCTCTGGAGCCCGTCGATACAATTTTAGATGCAAACATGCCGGAAAGGGTGCACAAAACTATAAAAGTTGCTAGCATAAAATCTTAGTACTTTACGCTCATATTATACCAAGAATCTTGCCGACTGCACTAGATTAAGTAATACATTTATTTTCAATCAATTACAGTCACTTTCTCGATGTTCCTTCCTACCAAATTTGCTCAGAACGTATTCTTTGGCCTCCCTGCGCGTGGTTACGTCACCTTCTAGTTGGGCGTCCTCCAGCGCGCGGAGGATCTTAGAAAACTGGGGACCAGGGCGAAATCCCATAGCCTGGAGGTCGTCTCCCGTCAGCAGCCGTTCCGGGCGGACCTGCTCGGGTGGGGTGACTTCCAGGAACCGTCGAACGAATTCATAGGAATCCAACTGGCGGTGGCTGGAAAGGCAATCGAGGCGGTGCAGCGCCAGGTGTTCCTCAAAGAGCGGAAGCTGTACAAATCTCTTTAGCGTTGATGCCCGCATCTCCTCGACCGCTCCAAACTTCATGTGGTTGCCCACCAGCGCAAGGATCTGCTCGGTGTCCTCATTGGAGAAGCGCAACCGGCGACAGATGGCCTCCGTCATCCGCACGCCTACTTCCACGTGATTGTTAAAGCGGATGCGATCTCCAGTTTGCGCGGCGGACTGGAACGTCGGCGGTTTGCCGACATCGTGGAGCAGAACGCCCCAAGCCAGCGTCGGGGAAGCGTCCTTAGGCAGCCCTTCGAGCATCATGCGGGTGTGAATCCACACGTCCCCTTCGGGATGATACTGCGGTGGCTGCTCGACGCCTTTCATCGCCCCGATTTCCGGAAGGACTTGTTGGAGCAGCCAGGTTTCATCGAGCAATTCGAACGCCTGGCGGGCTGCGCCCTCGGTAAGCATTTTCGTAAGTTCGTCGCGGAGGCGCTCGGGAGAAACCTGGTGAATTTCGGCCCCATGGCGGCGGACGGCACGAAAAGTCTCGGTCTCGATTTCGAATCCAAAGCGTGCGGCGAAGCGCACCGCCCTCATCATTCGCAGTTTGTCTTCGCTGAAGCGGCGGTCCGGCTCGCCAATGGCTCGAACGATTTTCGCCGTGAGGTCGGCCTGCCCGCCAACGTAGTCGAGCACTTCGCCGGTGTCGTGGCGCATCAGCAAGCCGTTGATGGTAAAGTCGCGGCGCTGCACGTCCTCTTGCGGAGTCTTCGAATAAACCACGCTGCCCGGATGGCGGCCGTCGCTGTAGCCAACATCCGAACGGAAGGTAGCCACTTCGACTTTCAGTCCGTCACGCGGAATCAGGATTACGCCGAACTGCGCGCCAACCGCAACGCTTTCAGGGAACAGTTTCACTACCTCTTCCGGCTTCGCATTGGTTGTTACGTCGTAGTCGGCGGGCTCGCGGCCAAGCAGCAGATCGCGCACACATCCGCCCACAAGCAGCGCCTGGTAACCATTGCGGCGGAGCGTCTCGCAAATCAAATTGGCCATTTCGCGTGGGGTCACGCTGTGATTATGCGACAGACGGGGCGGCGAAGGGAAAGCTGTGTGTTCGAGAGTTCCGCTGGAGCTAGCGGCTGCGAAAGACCAGGCAGGTAATGTCATCGGACTGGCGCGTGGCGCCGACAAATTCATCCACGCGCTTCATCAGGAATTGCAGGGTCTCGGAGGCATCCCAATCCGGCAGACTGCGAATTGCATTGAGCCAGCGCTCGTTTCCGAATTCCTCTCCCGATTCATTGAAGGCTTCGACGACGCCATCGGTGAAGAAAATCAGGGCATCGCCCGGTCTGAGATCCAGCGAGGCGGTCTCGTAATTGATCGCACTTCGGATGCCGAGCGGAAGGCCGCCGGTTTCCAACGTTTCGATTGCACCACTCGCGCGGCGCAAAATTGGCGCGTTGTGGCCGGCGTTGACGTAGGTGAGTCTTCGCGTCGTCGGATGGTATTCGGAAAGAACGGCAGTCGTGAAACGCAATCCATTTAAGCTGTGCGCGCAGGCATAGCGATTCAGCCGCGCCACCAAATCCGCGAGCGGGGCGTTTTCTCCGGCGATGGTCCGCAGGCTTGCCTGGAGGGTCGCCATGAGCAGCGCTGCAGGAACGCTCTTGCCGGCGACATCGGCGATTACCACCATTAGTTTTTCGCGATCTTCTGGATCGGGATAGAACGCGTCGTAATAATCACCGGCCACGGAATTCTGCGGGCGCGTAGCGAAAGCGATATTCGCTCCCGCGACTTCCGGCGCCTGGGACGGCACCAGCCAGGTTTGAATCTCCCGCGCGATTTCCAGGTCGCGCTTCATCGTGACCTTGTCGGCCAATTCCAGCGAAAGCAACAGCACGAAGAGCAAAACGGCAATCACTTCGAAATTCTTTTGGGAATTGATTGCAGACAGCGCCAGCATGACGAAAGCAAGGAGCAGAAGGATGCGCCGGGCGGGAGACATTTTCAGCAGCAGCGCCCAGAAAAATTGCCTCGCTACATGAAGTGGCCGGTGCCAGGGTGGAAGCTTGTGAATTTCTTCCCAATCGACGTCACGGTCATAAAAGCCGTAACTGGAGCGAGCGTCGGCCGCGAACTGCGACCAGAGATCATCGATCTGGCGGCCTTCGCTGACGCGCTGCCAGAAGTTTCGCAGGCGATCCATTCCGTGGAGCCGGGAAGCTGGAGAAGTAACACCGGGCGTTGGGGAGGCGCTCATGAATGATCTTTCTCGGAAGATTAAAGTATAGGACATTCGGCAGCGTACGCGCTGGAAGTTACGAATCGTCGCGATCTTGTCCGGATTCGTCGTGGCGCAGCGAGCCGCCGAATTGCACTTTGCCAAAACCAAAACGGTCGCGGAGACGGTCCGCGGCGCGGGTGAGTTTTTCCAGTTTTGCGCGGTGATCGGCATCCAGCAAATTGAGTTGTTCGCTGCCATGAGTCAGCCCGCTGAGGCTGACCCCGAGGAGCCGGACCTTTCTTTTCTTGTCCCGATGAGTTCGAAAGAGTTCCTGAAACACGGCAAAAATGTCGGAATCGAGACGCGTCGGTTCTCCCAGTGTTTTGGAGCGTGTGTGCGTATCAAAGCCGGCGTAGCGAATCGTCAGCGTGAGGGTGCGCGTGGCGAGGCCGGCTTCGCGCAGGCGCTTCGAGGCTTTCTGCGAAAGATGGCTGAGCATGGCAGAGAGAGCGTCAGAATCGTCTGTGTCCTCGCCAAAAGTATGATTGTGCGAGATCGATTTTGGCTCGGCATCGATGACAAATTCGTACGAATCGCCGCCGCGCGATTTGCGGTAAAGCGCGGTGCCCCACTGGCCGAAAATGCTTTCCAGCTTTTCCTTGGGCATGGCCGCAATCTGTTCGACGATCTCAATGCCGAGGGCTCGAAGCGCGCGTTCCGTGACTTCGCCGATCCCGGGGATTTTTCTTACCGGTAGCGCCGCCAGAAAGCGCTGCTCGCTGCCGGCGGGAACCCAGACGAGCCCGCGCGGCTTGGCCTGGTCGGACGCGACCTTGGCAACCAGCCTGGTCGCCGCGAGTCCACCGGAACAGGGAAGCGAAGTATCGCGCGTAATTTGCCGCAGGAGTTTATCCGCGGCCGCGAGCGGCGGTCCGTGCAATCGTGCGGTGCCGGCGAGATCGAGGTACGCCTCGTCGATCGAAACCATTTCGACAACGGGAGAAAATGTCGCGAGGATCGTGGCGACGCGGTCGCTCCACTCGCCGTACTTTTCGTGATGGCCGTCCAGGAAAATTGCGTGCGGGCAAAGCCGTCCCGCGGTGCGCAGCGGCATCGCGGAGTGGATGCCATATTTCCGCGCTTCGTAACTCGCAGCGGAGACGACGCCGCGTTGGTCGGGACGGCCTCCCACAACAACCGGTTTGCCGCGCAGCTCCGGGCGATCGAGCAATTCCACCGACACGAAAAACGCATCCATGTCCACATGGAGGATCGATGCTGTCGCCTCCGCCGACCGCTCATCGAGCGGGCCATGCTTGGCTCGAAAACGCGCCAGGTCCGGCATGGCCCTAGCCTACTCTCCCCCCACGCCTGCAACAATTCCGATTTGGCTGTGCTGGTGGAACTAGAATGGATTCGGTGAGGATCCCAGGACGAACAGAAAATCGCGCGGCGTGAGGACGCGTACGCCATGGAATTGCGCCGGAAAGTCCCGAATATTTCCGGTGACGATAAAATCAGCTCCGGCTTCGAGTGCACACTCCATCACCCTATCGTCATCTGGATCCCGCGCTACCGTTACTCTTTTTCGAGGCACAACGAATATGGCAATCTCTCGAAGGTCTCCGATGAATCTTGCTGTCCTGCGCTGATCCAGTCCAAGGTAGTCGCGGGTCAGAACTTCGCGGTATTCATCGAGGAGAAATTCCGAGATATAACAGCGAAATTGTTTCGAGGTCGCCGCATCGAGGATGGCTGCCGGCGCGCCTTTCTGATGCAGAAGCCCCGAAACGACGACATTTGTGTCCAAAACCACCCTAAGCATTCTTCAACTTCTGCTTGCGCTCGCGACGGTAGCGTTTGATCTCCCGGTTTATTTCTCGCATTGTCAGACGGTCTAGCCCCTTGGCCTTGGCCTCGCGTCGAATTTCTTCAACGACGGGAAGAGGCTTCGCAAAGTTTCTCAAATATTCCTCGATGCCCATAATTACCACTTGCGGCTCACCACGTCTGCCGACGACGAACCTTTCCTGGTTCTGCCCCGCTCGTTTGAGGATCTGGCCGAATTGTGTACGCGCGGTCAGCGCCGACACTATCTGCGCAACAGACCGCGATCCCGCTGATCGTCGTTTTGCCATTTGTCCATCCCGTCTGCTCTGAACTGATTAATTAGTTCAGGAACCATTGTAGCGTCCAAAGCCAACGCGCTCAAGTGCGTTCGGCGGCGAGGACGCGGGGGATTCCAGCGAGGTCGTTGGTGACGCCGACGTTTGTCCAGCTTGTTGCATCAAGGAGTGGTTGCACGGCGGGCAAACTGTTGTGGCCGAGTTCGAGGACCAGGATGCCGCCTGGTTTGAGATGCGCGGCGGCTTGCGTAATGAGCTCGGCGTAAAGTTCGTAGCCTTCTTCGCCGCCGTAGAGTGCGATTTCCGGTTCGTGGTCGCGAACTTCGCGCATGAGCGTAGCGGCTTCGCGTCGGCCGATGTAGGGAGGATTACTCACGACGAGGTCAAGGAGCGGCGGCACATCGCCCAGAAGATCTCCTTCCAGGAAACGCACACGGTCTGCAACTTTGTGACGCGCAGCGTTACCGCACGCGACGGCTAGGGCTGCGGGGGAAATATCGGTGGCGTAGATCGATGCAGCAGGAAGTTCCTTCGCAAGAGCGATGGCAATGCAGCCGGAGCCGGTGCCGATGTCGGCAATTTGCAGGCCTTCGCCGGTGAGCGTCTGTTTGCGGCCGGCGCGGAGCTCGCGGAGGGCGAGACGGTCAAGAGCGACTTCAATGACATGTTCCGTTTCGGGGCGGGGAATCAGAACGTCGGGGGTTACTTCAAACTCGAGGCCCCAGAATTCCTGTTTGCCGGTGAGGTGCTGCGTCGGCTCGCCATTCGCGCGACGCCCAATCAGCGCGAAGAAACGTTCAGCGTCTGCGGCAGAGATTTGCTCTTCGGGATGTGCATAGAGCCAGGTGCGGTCGCGGTCGAGAACGTGGAGGAGCAAAAGCTCCGTGGCGAGTGTGAATGAGGGCACCTGCGCTTCGCGCAGCCGGGCGAGCCCTCGCTTCAGTGCCGTGCGTACGTCAGTCATTGCTTCCATTCAAGTCAACCGAAGGGAGATTTCTCGCTCCGCAAGCGCATCCGTAGCGCAAGAAACGCGCTTCGTTCGAAATGATGACGGATGGAATGGGGAGGGCAAAGTGAACCTTACGCGGTGGCGAGTTCTTGCTGGAGGCGCTCCGATTCGTAATGCGAAACGAGTCCGTCGACGAGCGGGCCGAGCTTGCCTTCCATGACTTCGGTCAATTGATGGAGGGTCAAGCCGATGCGGTGATCGGTGACGCGGTTCTGCGGGAAATTGTAGGTTCGGATTTTTTCGGAGCGGTCGCCGGTCTTGATTTGCCCGCGGCGTTCGGCGGAGAGAGCCGCCTGGCGCTTTTCCTGCTCCTGCTCGTACAGGCGCGCGCGGAGAACGCGCATGGCTTTGGCGCGATTCTTGATTTGCGATTTTTCGTCCTGCTGGGAAACGACGAGTCCACTAGGAATGTGCGTGATGCGCACGGCGGAATATGTGGTGTTGACGGACTGGCCGCCGGGGCCGGAAGAACAGAACGTGTCGATACGCAAATCCTTGGCTTCGATTTTGATATCAATTTCGTCGGCTTCAGGAAGAACCGCAACGGTGGCCGCGGAAGTGTGAATGCGGCCTTGTGTTTCGGTGGCGGGAACACGCTGGACACGGTGCACGCCGCTTTCGTATTTCAATTTTGAATAGACTTTGTTGCCCTGAATCGCGGCGACAACTTCTTTTAATCCGCCGAGCGAAGACGGCGAGCTTTCGAGAATTTCCACTTTCCAGCCCTGTGTCTCGGCATAGCGCGAATACATGCGGAAAAGCTCTGCGGCAAAGAGGGCGGCTTCGTCGCCGCCGGTTCCGGCGCGGATTTCCACGATGACGCTTTTTTCGTCGTTGGGATCTTTCGGCAGTAGCAGGAGCTTTAGTTCGCGCTCGACTGCGTCCTTGCGTTCCTGAAGATGTTTTTCCTCGTCGTGCGCCATCTGTTTCATCTCGGCGTCTTCCGCTTCGATGAACATCTGGTGCGCGCCGGCGAGGTCCTTTTCAATTTGCTTGAATTGGCGGTGTTTCTCGACGATTTCCTCGAGTTCGGCGTGCTGCTTCGCAACTTTCTGGTAGCGCGCGGAATCGGAAGCCACTTCGGCGGTAGAAAGCTGCTGCGTCAGCTCGTCGTAGCGGGCGCCAAGCTGATCCAATTTTTCAGTAAGCGTAAGAACGGCCATCGTAGTACCTCTGTAGTTCCAAGTCCCTCGTTCTCGATTGTTAGTAAATGAAAAAGAAATTCGGCATGAAATGTTTCCAGCTTGCAAGGAAATGTGGGCTCCCGGTGAAGGAGCGAGGGGCGCGTCAGCTAATAGAACTCAGCGTACATCGATTTGCTCTGCTATAAGAATAACTCCGATTTCAAATTCGTGCAAATTGGAGTTCGGAATGGGCAAATTCATGCCGACACCTTGGGCATTGCTTTGTGGTAGATTGCGGACCGTGACGCTACGTGAATTTTTCTTGGAGAACATGGCCGGAGATCTGGAATACCATCCGCGCCGCGCGATGCTCTATCTGGGGCTTGCCGTGGCCACGATGTGCTTTTGGATCTTCTCCGCACCGGAAGTCAAATTCACGACCATTCCTCTTATCTTCGGTCTCGGCAGTCTCACTCTCCTCCTGAAGGGAATTTTCCTCCTCCGGAGGTCATCCGAGGGACTCGGTCTGACCTCATCAGAACTTGCTGATCTCTCCGATGCTTCCAATCGCAAAAGTCTTCCGTCTCTCCCAACCAGGCTGCTCAGATCGTTCAGGATTTCGGCGTCGGCGCGCTCGTTCTCGGACCTCTTCTGAATGCCGGCAAGGATATCGACCACACCTGGGTTAACCCGCCGCGCGTTCCTGTGTTTTTGAGTGGTGCCGTGCTCTTCTCTTTGGGTTGGCTTATCCGGCGCCTTACTTCGGCTCCATCCGAGCGTTCGTAGGAGTTGAAGGCGGTATACTACGATGCGGCTACGACGATGAGCGAAGCGGTGCGAACGATGATGCGGATGGATGCCGAGGCGGCGCAGGAGGCTGCGGCGCAGGCGGACGCCGGGTTTTTGTGGGATTTCTGGTATCCGGCGGCGCGCAGCACGGAGATTCGCGGGCAGAAACTCGTGACGGCGATGCTCCTGGAAGTCCCGCTGGTGCTGGGGCGGACTTCCGAGGGGAAAGTGTTTGCGATGCGCGATTCCTGCCCGCATCGCGGAATACCGCTGTCGTACGGACGGCTCGACGGCAAAGTGGTGGAGTGCTGCTACCACGGGTGGCGGTTCGATGCGTGCAGCGGGCAGTGCGTGGAGATTCCATCGCTCTCCAGCCAGGACAAGCTGAAAGTGGAGCGGATCTTTGCGGGGCATTATCCCTGCGAAGAGCGAGACGGGTATGTTTGGGTTTATATGAATAGCCCTGGGACGCGCCTGCCGGAGACGATACCGGCGGCGCCCGCGCTTGCGGTATTCGGCGGCAAATACAAGGTCACGCATCTTTCGTGCGAGTTGCCTTCGCATATTGACCACGGGATCATCGGATTGATGGACCCGGCGCACGGGCCCTTCGTGCATCAGTCGTGGTTCTGGCGGAAGCGCGGAAGCATTCACGAGAAGGCCAAGCAATTCGAGCCGATCCCGAACGGATTCCGGATGAGCCCGCATTCACCGAGCACGAACAGCGCACCGTATCAGTTGCTGAAGAAAATTACCGGCGAGCCGGTGACGACGACGATTGATTTCGTGCTGCCAAATATCCGCACGGAGATCGATCAAAGCGGGAAGATGTGGTTTTCCAGCCGCGCGACGGTGACGCCGGTGCGGCGGGACATTTGCCGGATCGATTTTGTGGCGGCATGGAATTTGTTCTTTCTGCCGGTTTGGATTTTCCGGATCTTCGGGAAGATTTTTCTGCGGCAGGATCAGGAGACGATGATCCAGCAAGCGGAAGGGCTAAAGCACAATCCGCGATTGATGCTGATTGACGATGCGGACCGGCCAGCGAAATGGTATTTCGCGCTGAAGGCGAATTTGATCGAGTCACGGAGGACGGGCGCGCCGATGGTGCATCCGATGGATGGGCCGGTAACGCTGCGCTGGCGATCCT
>WNEX01001253.1_pt1 | contig 12114 bp, 10 predicted proteins | sample 5399841 | NCBI WGS metagenome assembly WNEX01 (sample SAMN13153337, study PRJNA577476) | soil metagenome | isolation source: 40 cm grassland meadow soil 2 days after 1st rain plot 5 | place: USA:California | collected 2015-09-18 | reverse complement strand
GGGCCGCGGCCTCGACAACCCCGACATGGGCCCGGTGGTCAGCGAACGGCTGATGAACCGGGTGCTCGGTTACCTCAACGCCGCCGCCCGGGATGGGGCGACAGCGGTCACGGGGGGCGGTCGCTCGACATCGCGCGAACTCGCCAATGGCTACTTCATCGAGCCGACCCTGCTCGACCATGTCGCCCGGGGCTCCGTCCTCGAGCAGGAGGAGATCTTCGGGCCGGTACTCACGGTCACAACATTCGAATCCGTTGACGAGGCGATTGCCATTGCAAACGGAACCCCCTACGGACTGGTCACCGGCATCTGGACGCGCGACCTGACAAAGGCGCTGATGGCGGCGACCGCCATCAAATCGGGCCAGGTGCGGATCAACGCCTACAGCGTGGAAGGCAGCATTGGCCTGCCGTTTGGCGGCTACAAACGCAGCGGCTTCGGCCGGGAGCAGGGCGTCGAGGCGCTCGCCAACTACACGCAGATCAAGAATGTCATGATCAATTTCGGCTGACCGGGACGAGTGAGACAGGTCAGCCGGCGGTCCATTCTCAAGCTGCTGGCCGGGCTCGGCACGAGTGGGCTTACGACGGCCGCGATGGCGGCGGTTTTGCAAGCGTGCCGTTCCCCGTCGACCAATCGGGGATCCCCAGCCCCTCCCGGGCGGCCGCTGGGGGCCATTCGCGCCGAACACGGAAAACTCGTCGCCGCCGACGGCCACGAGGTGCGCCTCACCGGGGTGAACTGGTTTGGTTTGGAGACTCCCAACTTTGCGCCGCACGGCCTCTGGGCGCGCAACTGGCAGGACATGCTGGACCAGGTCGAGAAGGCCGGTTTCAATGCCATCCGGCTTCCCTTCAGCAACCAGGTGCTCGAAGCCGGCAGCCTGGCGAACTCCATGGATGCGACGAAGAATCCCGACCTGCTGGGCCTGAGCGGGCTCCAGGTCATGGACCGGATCGTCGAGGGCGCCGGGCGGCGCGGACTGGCGATCGTCCTCGATCGACACCGGCCGACCGCCGACGCCCAGAGCGAGCTCTGGTATACGGATCGCGTGTCCGAGGCCCGCTGGATCGACGACTGGACGATGCTGGCGCGCCGCTACCGGGCGCAGCCGGCGGTGATCGCGGCCGACCTGCATAACGAGCCACATGGAGCCGCGACCTGGGGCGACGGCAACCCGCGGACTGACTGGCGGATGGCGGCTGAGCGCGCCGGAAACGCCATCCTTAGCGTCAACCCCGACTGGCTCATCGTCGTGGAAGGGGTCGAACGGGTCGGCGCCGACACCTACTGGTGGGGCGGTAACCTGGCGGCCGCCCGGGATCACCCGGTTCGCCTCGCCCGCCCCGATAAGTTGGTCTACTCCGCGCACGACTACGGCCCGGGCGTCTACCCGCAGCCCTGGTTTGCCGCGCCAGACTACCCCCGGAATCTGCCGGCGATCTGGCGCCGCCATTGGGCATACCTGCCGGCGGAACGTATCGCTCCCGTTCTGATTGGCGAATTTGGCGGCCGTTCCATGGGGCACGACCAGGAAGGGACCTGGCAACGAAGCCTCGTCGAGTTTCTGAAGGCCAGCGGACTCAGCTATACATACTGGTCGTGGAACCCCGACTCGGGAGACACCGGCGGGGTTCTCGAGGACGACTGGTTGACGATCGACCGGGCAAAGCTCGATGTACTGTCCAGCTACCAGTGGCCGCGTCTGGGCCAGGCGATGGCTGCGCCCGCTGGAGAACGGAATGCCGCCTGACGCGACCCAGGTCTCGCTGGACTCGGCGTCGATTGAGCCGTTACACGCGCTCCTCGAGAACGCCGCATGGGATGGCTTTACCCGCACCATGCGAGACACGGCGGCCCAGCTGAAAAACCGCGCCATCTGGAACATCAACTCCACCGCCCACGGCGGCGGAGTCGCTGAGATGCTCGCCTGGCAGATCCCCTACGAGCGCGGCGTTGGGATGGATGTTCGCTGGCTCGTTATTCAGGGCGGCACGCCGTTCTTCACCTTCACCAAGCGGCTGCATGCCTTGCTGCACGGGGTTGCCGCCGACGGCTCGATGATCAACGAAGCGGAACGGACGGAATATGAGCAGACGCTTGCCCGCAACGCCGAGGCGATTGCGCGTGACATCCGACCCCGTGACGTCGTCATCCTGCACGACCCACAGACGGCCGGGCTTGTGCCCTTTTTCGTCCGGTACGGCTGCCGCGTCATCTGGCGCTGCCATATCGGCGTCGACCAGCCAAATGAGGTCGTGCAGGGTGCGTGGCGCTTCCTCCTCCCCCAGGTTGCGGCCGCGCACGCCACGGTGTTCTCCCGCCGCGCCTACGTCTGGGAAGGCCTTGATCAGCCACGCGTGGACATCATCCCTCCTGCCATCGACGCCTTTGCTCCGAAAAACCAGGAACTGGACGGCCAGACGGTGGCGGCCATCCTGCGCACCACGGGGATCCTGGCGGATGGCGCTGCCGGCCAGCCCCGCCTGGAGGTTAGTGGGTTGTCGGTCGAGCGGACTACCGATCTCTTCCCTGGAACCAGGCTACCGGAGGACGCCCGCCTGACGGTCCAGGTTTCTCGCTGGGACCGCCTCAAAGATCCGCTGGGTGTGATGGAGGGCTTCGCGCAATTCGTCGCGCCGAGGGTCGACAGCCATCTCATCCTGGCCGGCCCCGGCGCGAGCACGGTCGCCGACGACCCCGAAGAGGCCGGGGTGTTGCGCGAGGTCGAGGATCGTTGGCACCACCTGCCGCCGGCGGCACGCGATCGTGTCCACCTGGCGCGACTGCCCATGGACAACCCCCAGGAGAACGCCATCAGCGTCAACGCGCTGCAGCGGCGGGCACAGGTCGTGGTGCAAAAGAGCCTTGGCGAGGGCTTCGGGTTGACGGTCGCCGAGGCGATGTGGAAGGGTCGGCCGGTGGTGGCCAGCCGCGTGGGCGGGATCCAGGATCAGATCGAACACGATAAGAGCGGCCTGTTGATCGACGATCCACATGACCTGGACGGCTTTGGCGCTGCCGTCGTGAGCCTCATTTCCGACCCGGCGGTCGCCGATCGACTCGGCGCCGAGGCCAAACGGCGGGTGCAGCGCCAATTCCTGGCGCCGCGGCTGCTGATGCAGCAAGCCAACCTGATTGGGCGGCTCCTGCAGAGCGCAAAGTAGCGCGACGGCGCGGCTCTGTGGCAGCGTAGTCGAGAAGGATGCTGCTTCAGCTCGTTCTTTTCTTCACCCTGGCCTCCGTCATCACCACGCTGGCGGTGATGGTGCCGGGCTTGATCCGGGCGCGCGCCTGGGCGAGCATTCCGCTAGGCCTGGCCATTCTCGCCGGTGCCGGCTGGCTCACCAGTTTGATCACCCAGGACGCGGTGGCCGGAATGATCCTGCCCCTCTTCGGCGTGGGGGCGGTCATCGAAACACGGCGCCACCTTCCCCAGTGGAGCATGCTGGCCGCCCAGCTGCTGGCCTTGCTGCTGGTGGCATCCGCTGTCTACCTGATCTACGCGGCGGTGCAGCCAATCGTCGATGGGCTCAGTCCGTTGGGGGTAATCGCGTCGTTCCTGTTGTTGCTGCTCGAGGCATCCGCCCTGTCGCTGAGCGTCTACTACCTATTCGAGATCCTCGACGTCTTCAGCCGCCGTACCCGAATTGCCCATCGCGCCGAGCCCTCGTACCGTCCGAAGGTCGCCATGCAGGTCCCCTGCTACAACGAGCCGATCGAGGTCATGCGCGAGACGCTGACCGCGCTGGCCCACCTCGATTACCAGGACATGATCGTCCAGGTGGTTGACAACAACACCAAGGATCCGCAGATCTGGCGCTCGCTCGCGGCGCTGTGTAAGGAGCTGGGCGAACGGTTCCAGTTCATCCACCTCGAGCCCTGGCCGGGCTACAAGGCGGGCGCGCTCAATGAGGCCACGAGGCGGTTGCCGCAGGACGTCAGCATCCTGGGCATCGTCGATGCCGATTATCTGGTCAAGCCCGGATTCCTGAAGGAGATGGTGGGCCACTTTGCCGATGAGCGGGTGGCATTCGTGCAGACGCCGCAGAACTATCGCGATTGGAGGGACAGTGGCTATCTCCGCGGCCTCTTCTATAGCTACCGCTATTTCTTCGATGTAACGATGCCCAGCCGCGCCAACCGCAACGCCATCATCTTCGCCGGAACGATGGGATTGATCCGCCGGTCCGCGCTGGAGCGGATTGGGGGGTGGGACGAGAACATCATCACGGAAGATGCCGAGGCGAGCCTGCGCCTGCTCGGCCTGGGTTCGACCGGCGTCTACGAACCGACCGTTTGGGGCGAAGGCCTGATGCCGTTGAGCTTCGACGGGCTGAAGAAGCAACGATTCCGATGGGCGCTCGGCGGGATCCAGATCTTGCGCCGCCAATGGCGGGAGCTGCTGCCCCTTGCCCCACATCGGCTTCGCCTGACGTTGGGCCAGCGGCTTGCCTACCTGTTCGGCAGCGTCCACTGGTTCTCGGATTTGCTTACGGTTGGCTTCACCGCCCTCCTGCTGCTGACCGCCGTCGCCGCCGCCCTGCATCACCGGCTGCCGGTCCGCGAGCTCACCGGGCCGATCCTGGTCGTGCCCCTGGCCTTCTTGATCACCGGCGTACTGCGAGGACTCTGGGCGTTGCGGCGGGCTGAGCGGTGCAGCTGGAGCGATGCCTTCAGGGCGCTCGCCATCTGGTTCGCGCTGAGCTGGGTCGATACCCTGGCGGTCGTGCGCGGGCTGCTCAGCGGCCAGGCGGCGTTCCTGCGCACGCCCAAGCAGAAAGAGGGTGGCAATCGACTGTGGCCGGCGATTCGGTCCTCGGCCATCGAATCCCTGCTCGCCATCCTGGCGCTGGTCGGGGCGGTCGTGATGCTCCTGGCGGCGCCGGCCCTTGCGACCGTCATCCTGGCGGTCATGTTGCTCTTCGAAGCATGGATCTTCGGCAGCGCGCCCTGGGCCAGCCTCGCGGCCGAGGGCATCCAGCTGACTCCGCAGCGGAAGATCTACTTGCGATCCGCGCAAAACACCGGTGATCGACCAGAGCGGCCGAGTCGCGCCGCGGTGATCCCGGGCGCCCTGGCGGTCGTGGTCGCCGTGGTGCTCGCCTACGGTCTGCTGAACGCTCCGCAAACCACGCCATCCGGGCAGGCCGACCTGCCGCGGATCGGGAGCATCACGAACAAGCAGTTGCCCAAGACCGGGCCCGCACCGACGCCCACCCCGACCGCGTCGCCGTCGGCGAGCCCCAGCGCAACTCCGAGCGCGTCGGCGACCGCGACGACCAGTCCCTAACGCTGGCCACGATTCAACTCGGCGAGCAAGCCGAGACCGTCCAGGTCGTCGAGGTTGTACCACTGGAGCATCACGCGCTCCACGCCGACCGCCGACCAGGCATCCAGCTCGGATCCGACCTGGTCCGCGGTACCGACCAGCCAGTGGCGTCGCCGCAGCTCGTCCAGGGCCGCCGTGGGCGCGACGCCGGACAGCGCCGCCAGAAACGACTGCATCCAGCGCCCCTTCTCGGCAACCTCTGCAGCGTCGCGGCCGATCACGATCCCGCCCATCCACGACCGATGAATCGCATCCGGGTCCCGTCCCACCTCCCGGCAGTGTTCTTCGAGTCGAGCGCGCTTCCCGCGATACGCCTCCGGTCCCGGGGCATGACTGTTCCACTCGTCGGCGTCTTTCGCCACGATGCGCAGCAGCCTCTTCTCGCCGTCGCCGCCAATCAGCAGCGGGGGCGCCGGTCGTTGCACGGGGCGGGGCAACGCGGCAGCGCCCCGGAGTCGGTAGTAGTGGCCGTCGATGTCCACCGGCCCGCCGGTCCATAGCGCCTTGATGACGGCGATCCCTTCCTCCAGCCGGTCGAACCGCTCCTTGAGCGGTGGCAGCGAGATACCAAAGGCTTCGTGCTCAGCTTCGTTCCAACCCGCGCCGACGCCGAGGGAGAGCCGGCCGTTGGAGAGCCCGTCGACGGCAGCCGCCATCCGCGCCAGCAGGGCGGGATGGCGAAACGTCATCGGGCTGACCAGCGGACCGAAGCGAATCCGCTGCGTCCGTTGCGCCAGCGCGGTCAGCGAGGACCAGCATTCCAGCGCCGGTCGCTCCGGGTGGCCCATCAGGCTGAAGAAATGGTCTGAGCGCCAGAGCGAGTCGAGACCGAGCGTTTCGACCCGGTCGGCGATCCGGAACCATCGGTCCCAGGTCAATCCCTCCTGACCCTCGATCATCACGCCGATCCTCACGGCTGTTGACGTTAACCGATGCGATCCCGTAGCAATCCACGGAATACCGAACAGCCCGACCCGGTTAGTACTACTGATATGCCGGCGGTCACGGTCGAGAACGTTCTGACTCTCCCCCGCATTCCGGACGTCAGTCCGGTCGGGGCGCTCGAGCGTCCCCTGCTCGCCATTACCACTGCCCCGCAGGGCGTCGAGGGCGAGGGCTTTCCCGTGCGCCGCGCGTTCTATGGGCTCGATCAGCGTGACCTCGATCCGTTCATTCACATGGACCAGATGGGCGAGGTCGAATACGGCCCAGGCGAACCGAAAGGCACCGCCTGGCATCCGCACCGCGGCTTCGAGACCGTCACGTACATGATCGACGGCACCTTTGCGCATCAGGATTCAACCGGCGGAGGCGGGCTGATCACCAACGGGGCGACGCAGTGGATGACAGCCGGCGCTGGGATACTGCACATCGAACGGCCACCGGAGGCGCTCATCGCCAGCGGCGGGCTTTTCCACGGTATCCAGCTCTGGGTCAACCTGCCGGCGGAGCAAAAGTGGACCGCGCCTCGGTACCAGGACATCGGGGCGGCGCGCGTCACCCTCCTTTCCTCACACGATGGTGGGGCGCTCGTGCGCGTGATTGCCGGCGAGATCGCGGGTCACGCCGGGCCCGGCGTCACCCACACGCCGATTACCCTGGTGCATGCGAGCATCAATCCCGGGGCGGAGCTTCGCCTTCCCTGGCGGCGTGAGTTCAACGGCCTCGTCTACGTGCTGGCCGGACGGGGAACGGTCGGCTCAAGACGAACCCCCGTCCGCACCGCTCAGCTGGCGGCCTTCGGCGCGGGCGACCTGATAAGCGTCACCGCCGACCTCGCCCAGGAGAGCCGTTCGCCCAACCTCGACGTGCTCGTCCTCGGCGGTGAGCCCATCGGGGAGCCGGTTGCGTGGTACGGACCGTTCGTGATGAACACGCACGAAGAGCTTGCCCAGGCTGTCGACGACTACCGGCGCGGCCGGATGGGAACTATTCCCGCCACCCACCTCGGCAACTAGGGGCGCGGGCCGCGCCATGGTTCAGCGGATGCCGCTGTCGTACTCGACGTTGATCATCGTGTAGTTTCCCGGCGTCACCGTTACCGACGTCGGGATCGGTCGGGGTAGGAAGCCAGTCCCGATGTTGAGCCCCACCACGGTGTAGGAGCCGGGCGCAAGCTCCACCTTGAAGTGGCCATCGGCCCCCGAGTGGAAGCGGCTCACCTCAGACCCGCTCCCATCACGCACCACCACCGTCGCGGCGAGCGGACGCGGAGGACAGGGAGAATTGATGCGCTCGACGGGGCAGGTCGGCCCGGCCTGCACGGTTCCCTGGATCCCGGTACCGGGCTGGGCAGCCGGCGTGCCGCAGGCCGCCATCGTCAGGGCCAGGGCGAACGACACAATGCGTGATGTCATAAAAGACCTCGAGGATTACGACGCCGGAGCCCCCGAAAAGTTCCGCCCGGTCAGTCGCCCCGCACGCCCGAGGTCGGGTTCCCCTGCGCGTCGACTGACTGCTGGGCAACCTGATCTGCTACGGGCGATCCGTCACCGGGATAGACCACGACCGGCGTCCCGATCGGGGCCCAGTCGAAGAGGAGTCTGACGGCGGCCAGCGGCACGTGGATGCAGCCGTGACTCGCGTACGGCCCGTTCTGGGAGCCAGGTCCGAGGGTGCTGTTCGGTTGCCAGCTGGCATCGTGCAGACCTTCGCCGTTCTGCGTGAACCACACGACCATCTGCACCGGTGTATCCGGATACCATTCGGCCGACCCCCGGGGCCAGGGCGACTTCATGGTCCAGGGAGCGTCCTTGCTCAGGACCTGCATGGCGCCGATGTCGGTCGGCAGCGCGGGCCGGCCGGTCGTCACCAGCGTATCGACGATCACCCGACCTCGCTCGTAGGCGATCAACTCCTGCGCCTGCAGCGACACGGTGATCAGCTGGCCCGAGCCGGCACGGAGCAGGCCGGTGTGGATTTGTGAGGCGAAATACCGAACGCCGGCCACCCCCAACGCCACCTGCTGGTCATGGACGCTGTCGAGCATCGCGCCATTTCGCTCGAGCCCGGCATCGAGCCGGCGGGCCCAGCCGAGTTTCAAGAACTCGGCGACGGTCGCGTCGTTCCGTCCAGCGGCGAGTCCGGCGCGGCCCGCCTCCAACAGCCCCTGCCGGTTGCCTCGATACTGCGAGGCCAGCCGGCCGGCGTCGGCGTTGATGGTGGCTGCCTCGGCGCTCTGGGCGCGGACCCCATGGCTCGCGCCCGCGGCACTGACGGCATTCACCCCGGAACTGCCGAGCCCGACGCCGGCCATCAGGACGACGACGAGCAGGGTGCGCCGGCGCTGCCATTGGAGCCGCGCAACGCGGCGCGTCTGTCGCTGCCAGAACGCCGGCCACGACCGTCGGACGCGGCTGCGTCCCCCAGTTGCGGTAGCAGACATGATGGTAGCTCTATTGTAACGTTCGAAGCTCGAGAACCCGCCGGTACCATTGATCCGGTGGCGGTTCCCTCCTTCAGCGGTCTGGTCCGTGCCCCGGATTTCCCGGAGGGGCTCGACTGGCTCAATGTCGCCCGACCACTGCACATCGCCGATCTTCGTGGGCGGCTGGCGATCGTCGACTTCTGGACCTTCTGCTGAATCAACTGCATCAATACCTTTCCGCAGTTGCGGAAGATCGAGCAGAAATACGGCGACAAGGTGGTGGTCGTCGGGGTCCACTCGCCGAAGTTTCCCGCCGAGCGCGAAACCGCCAACTTGCGCGAAGCGGTGCTGCGCTACCGGATCGAGCACCCGGTCGTCAACGATCGTGACTTCCAGGTGTGGCAGCGTTTCGGCGGTCGCGCCTGGCCCACGCTCATCTTCGTCGACCCCGAAGGCCGCATCATCGACAGGCACGAAGGGGAGCTGCCCTTTGAGCAATTCGACCCATTGGTCGACCGGATGTTGCTGGACTTCGAGGCACGGGGTGTGCTCAACCCGCGCGCGTCCCCTATCGCCGTGGAAGGGATTGCTGAACCCTCACACACGCTGAGCTTTCCAGGGAAAGTGCTGGCATGCGACGAGGCGCTTTTCATCGCGGACAGTAATCACCATCAGATTGTTGAGGCGGGCCCCGACGGACCGATTCGGCGCAGGTTCGGCAGCGGCCAGCCGGCACTGCTCGATGGGCCGGCCGGGGTTGCCGCATTTGCGCAACCCCAGGGCATGGCAGTGATTGACGGCAGGCTCTACGTCGCCGACACCGAAAACCACGCCGTGCGCGAAGTCAACCTCGGGTCGGGGGCGGTTCGAACGATTGCCGGCACCGGCGTGCAGGCAGTGCGGGCCGGTCTCGGCGGTCCCGGGCGCTCCACACCGTTGAGTTCGCCGTGGGACCTCGCCGCCGATGGGCGCACGCTCTACATCGCGATGGCCGGCACGCATCAGATCTGGTCACTCGACCTCGATCATGAAACGGTGACGCCGTTTGCTGGCACGGGTCGCGAGGGCCTACGCGATGGGCCTCTGCGCGAGACGTGGTTCGCGCAATCGAGTGGACTGGCGCTGGCGGATGGCCACCTCTACGTGGCCGATTCGGAGGTGAGCGCCGTTCGAGATATCGAGCTGCGAGCGAAGGTCGTCACCACGCTGGTCGGCGAGGACCTCTTTGTGTTTGGCGACCAGGACGGGGAGGGGAACGTCGTCCGTCTTCAGCACCCGCTGGGGATCACGGCGAGGGACGGGCTTCTTTACCTGGCAGACAGCTACAACAACAAGATCAAACGGTTGGACCCGCGGCAGCGCGCCGTGACCACCTGGCTGGGGTGCGGGGCCGCAGGCCGATCGGACGGCCCGCCCGCTTCCGCATCGTTCCGTGAGCCGGGCGGCGTCTGCGCCGGGGTAGGCGGACTCTACATCGCCGACACGAACAACCACCGAATCGCGCTGGCGGACTGGCGGTCCGGCGAGGTCCGAACCGTGATTGGCGATTAGAAGTAATCCCTGAGCTGCGCAAATGACTGGAGAACCAGCAGGCGCCGATCATGTCGGACATCGGCGTGCTCCAATCGCCATGTGTGCGGGTGCGGGATGAACACGGCGCCCAGGCCGGCCTCCAGCGCCGGGTTGATGTCGGAACGCGGGGAATTTCCAACCATCCATGCCTGGCCGGCGTCCACATCGTGTTCACGGATGAGCTCTCGATAGGCGGCGACGTCTTTTTCTTTTGTGACGACGACCTGGTCGAAGCGAGGCGCGAGGCCGGATCGTTGCACTTTGAGCGTCTGCTCCTCCGGCTCGCCCGTGGTAAAGAGAAGCAATCGGTGCCGGGCCGTCAGGTAATCCAGTGTCGGCGCCACGCCGGGCAGCAGGTCGAGCTCGACCTGCACGATCCGCCGGCCGAGATTCATTACGTGCTCGAGGTGGCGGGTCTCGATGGCTCGTTCCGCCAATCGCTCGTAGGTTTCACGCAGGTTGCGAGCAAAGGCGGCCGAGCCGTAGCCGTGAACCTCGCTGTTGAGCCGCTCGATTTCATCGAGTGTGGCCCGCACTTGCTCCCGGCTGAGCGTGGAGTGGGCGAGAAAGTCGATGAAATCCTCGATGGCCTGCTCGAAGTAGACGTTGTTCTCCCACAACGTGTCGTCGCCGTCGATGATCAAGACGGTCCTGGTCGACATCGATGTCCTGAGCATAGTCAGCTCGCGTGACGCCCATTCCGCCGTGCTGGACGGGATGGTGGACCGCCAGTAGAATGGGGCCACCCTGTGGGGGCGGGGCGGAGGTCGGGGAATGCGGACGCTGTCGATCCTGGGACTCGATGCCGCCGAGCGTCCGCGTTTGAACGCGAGCTCGATCCGTCAGCTCGCCAAGCTCGGCACGGTCGTCCGATGGCCGGGCCTGCTCTTTGCCGCCGTCCTGTCGCTCGCCGTTCCGCCAAAACTCCCCCTGGGTCTGGCATTGCTGCTCATCTGGGTGGCGGTTTATAACGCCTGGGGCATGATCGCGATCTCCAGGGCGGACGATACCTCGATCCTGCGGGTGGGCCGGGCGCTGACGCTGATCGACACGGTGAGCTACTTCTTGGTCTTGTTCGTGTTTGGGGGCGTCGGTGCCAGCACCAGCATCTACGCGGCCTACATCCTGCTCATCGTCTGGATGGTCGCCTACGACGGGGCGGAAGGGGCCATGCTCTGCGTGGCCATCTTCGTGCTGGGGATGCTTGCCTTGCATGCCGCGCTGGGGGCGGCATTCAACCAGGATTTCGCCGCTCGGGACGTGCTGCTCTGGAGCCTGATCATGGCGGTCGCCGGAGCCATCCTGGCGGCGTACGACCGGATCGTCGTCGGTGGGGTCCAGGCATCGAGCGTCGGCATCCAGCCGGCGGTGGGCAACGCGCAACCGGCTGTGCGGCTCTCGCGCCGGGAACAGGAGGTGCTTCAGCTGGTATCCGAGGGCTACTCGAACTCCATGATCGCCGGCCGCCTCCACCTGAGCGAGAACACCATCAAGACCTATGTCGAAAATCTGCTGAGCCGGCTCAATGCGCGCAACCGGGCCGAGGCCGTCGCCGCCGCATCCCGACAGAATCTGATCTAGAACGCGCCCCTCTCCCCCATTCGGCCTCCCCCACTTGGAACTGGAGCCGGCCGCGTTTTCATCACCACGGGGGATACCGCCCCCCATCGAGCGCCGCTAGGCTTGTCGCGGTGGGGGCGCCAATCGACCTGGGGGGCGCTCCAATGGCGACCAGGATGGTGGGGGGTTTCATCCTGGTCGCCTTCTTATTGTGCATCCTGCTGGCCTGGCCCGGACGCCGGCGCTGGCCCCACTGGTTGATCGCCGGTCTCTGTAGTTCGGT
>WNEX01001252.1_pt1 | contig 12118 bp, 6 predicted proteins | sample 5399841 | NCBI WGS metagenome assembly WNEX01 (sample SAMN13153337, study PRJNA577476) | soil metagenome | isolation source: 40 cm grassland meadow soil 2 days after 1st rain plot 5 | place: USA:California | collected 2015-09-18 | reverse complement strand
ACGAGCCGTGTGCCCGTTTGCTATGCGAACTTTAGTTTTTTGTGGCAGGACGCTTGCCCTTCGAATTGTTCCGAAAGGTGACGGGCATGCAGTACGAATAACTTCTGGTGGTTGCCCGACGAGGTTTTTGGTAGGGACAATCACAAAATCTGCGCAAGACACGCTCTGTGAGCGCAATTTTTACTTTGTGCGTTTTTGGGGGTTGGGGGTGTTGGGGGTCGTCGGACTTGACATATCAAGATGTGAGCGTAGACTTCTGCCCACGCCGGATACTCATCGCGAGGCTTCCAACACGACACAATGCCACTTCTTGTAAACTCATTATCCCGCAGACGCGTCTGGCTTATCGGTGCCCTTTCGCTGTTGATAGTTGGCATGATGGTCGGCGGTCTTTTTGTGCGATTTCGCACCCAAGCTGGTCCCCCCTATAGCCAGAGAGAAGCTCTCCGGACGATTCGAATTGACAAGGGCTTTCGTATTGAGCCCTTTGCCGCGGAGCCGCTGATCAAGAGCCCCGTCGCGATGGATTGGGACGAAGATGGGCGCATCTACGTCGCCGAGGATACCGGTTATCCGCTCGATACCAGGCCGATAGGCCGCATCGTGCTCCTTGAGGATACGAACGGCGATGGAATTCCCGATCGTCGCACGGTCTTTGCTGATCAAATCGTCATGCCAAATGGCGTGATGTGCTGGAAGGGCGGCGTCCTTGTGACCGCAGCTCCCGACGTGTGGTTTTTCAAGGATACAACCGGAACCGGCAAGGCTGACGTCCGTGAAAAAGTCCTTGCCGGTTTCGCGTTCACAAACCCGCAGCACATGGTGAACGGTCCGCTTTACGGTCCGGATAATTGGATCTACCTAAACCACCAAGGACCGATTCACACCGTGGTATTCCAGGACCCATTTGGAGACCGGGGAAGCGACATTCGCTTCGCGGATGGGCAAGGGCCGCGGTTAAAAATGGCGCCGCGCAGCGTACGATTCAGGCCAGAAACACATGAGCTGGAGTTCTTATCCGCTTGGTCGCAATATGGGCAGGCCTTTGATGAATGGGGACGCCATTTCACCGTCACCAACGACAGCAATGGACGCCACGATGTTATCGCCGCTCGCTACTTGCAGAGAAATCCCGCTCTCTTGGTGTCAAACGTTCAGCAGGATGTTTCCACGGATGAGAACAACAAAGTTTTTCCGATCACGCGAAATCCGCGATTCGAAATCCTGACAGACGTCGGAACGCTCACTTCTTCGTGCAGTATCACACTGCCATCCATGGGCGGCACGTTCCCGGCTTCATTTGATCGCGTGGCCTGCGTTGCTGAGTCTGCGCACAACATGGTGCATTGCGATGTCTGGTCAGATGCGGGCGCAACTTACCTCGCGCGCCGCCTGGAACAGAACGCCGAGTTCATTGCCTCGACAGATGCGTGGTTCAGGCCAGTCAATATGTACATCGGGCCGGATGGGGCGCTGTACCTCATCGATTATTACCGCAACACCATTGAGCATCCGGAGTGGATGGCCGCGGACACCTATCATGCCGGATACCTCTATAACGGACAAGATCGCGGTCGAATCTACCGGATTGTTCCCGATTCAAAGTCGCCCCTAGCCTTCGCCAAAGACATTCGACTCGGCCAAGGGTCAGACGCGGAGCTTGTCCAAAAACTGGCTAGCCCAAACATCTGGTGGCGCCGGACGGCTCAGCGTTTGCTAGTAGAGCGCCATCGCACCGATGCCGTTCCATTGCTAGTTCGACTTTTCCAGGAAAGCACGTCACCGCTGGGGCGCGTGCACGCATTGTGGACACTCGATGGCTTGGGAAAACTTGAGCCCAGTCTAGTAACAAAGGCGCTCGACGATCCCGTAGCGGGTGTCCGCGAAAACGCAATTCGCCTGGCCGAACCCTACTTGGCGAAGTCTCCCGTGCTGGCTCGGAAGCTCACGCAGATGGCCGGCGACCCGGATGCCAAGGTGCGGTTCCAGCTCCTTTGCACGCTGGGATTGATTGACTCCCCGGATGCAGCAGCCGCTCAGAACAAGCTTCTCGCAGACGGCGTGGAAGACCCGTGGATGCAGGTGGCTGCACTTACCGCACCTCCGCGTCGTGCGCTGCCGTACTTCGAGCTGGCGGTTTCTCGCTTTGCCAACAGCGAGACGAAGGGACGTCGCGATTTCTTTCATCAAGTCGGCTCTGTGATCGGCATGAAAGCCGACACGAAACAAATGCGGCGACTTCTCGCAACCGTGGCGAACAGCTCCCAACGCAATTCCAATTGGTGGGGCGGGGCCACGCTCGACGGCATGGCTGAGGGCGTTCGCGCGAATGGTGCTGATGCCAAAGCAGCGCTAAAGGCAGATCGCGATACCTTTCTGCGAATGTTCGAGCGCCGGCCGGGGCCAGTCGGTCATGCCGCGGTTCATCTCCTGGCGGCGCTCGGACTTCCGGACGACTCCGCTGCCTCAGAAGCGCTGAAGCGCGCTGAAGTCATAGCCGCAGATCGCAAAGCCGAGGCCACTGTACGAGCTGACGCATTGGAGCTCTTGGCGCTCGCAAAATCCGATCGCGAGGCACACTTACTGGAAAGCCTGCTGGACCCCCAGGAGCCCGACGCCGTTCAGATCGCCGCCGTGAAGGCGCTTAGCTCCGTCAGAGGTTCCAAAGTAGGCGGATTGTTGCTGGCGAAGTGGAATGGCATGAGCGCTACCGTTCGAGCGGAGGCTACTAACACCCTCCTGAGCGGAGGTTCCGATCGTGTTCGTCTTCTGCTGGAGGCCGTGAAGAACGGAGACGTGCAAACCTGGCAGCTCGAACCGGACAAGCCCCGCCTTTTCATGGACTCCGATCCTGCTGTCCGACCGTTGGCAAGGTCGCTTTTCGAGCAGAGCTCGGCGCAACGCGAGCAAGTCTTGAAGGAATATCAGCCGGCATTAAACATGGCTGGCGACGTAGCGCGCGGCAAAGAAACCTTCACGCGCGTCTGCTCGAGATGTCACGCTCTCGACGGCGTCGGCGTGGCCGTCGGTCCCAACCTCGGAACAGTTCGCAATCATCCCGCATCGGAGCTTTTGGAAGACATCATTCTGCCCAGCAAGTCAATCGAACACGGCTTTGAAACCTATGTCGTGGAGCTGGCATCCGGAGACATCGCGAATGGAATTATGAGCGCGCAGACTGCCGCAACGATTACCCTGCGGCAGGAGCAGGGAAGGGCGACGGTCATTGCTCGCCAAGACATCAAAAGCATGCGCGTCAGCAAGGTTTCCATGATGCCCGAAGGCCTCGAGAAGCAGATCAGTGTTAGTCAAATGGCGGACCTGCTGACGTTTTTGAAAGCCGTCCGCTGAGTTACATGCGCTGCTTAATGTTCAGAACAAACCCAACAAACCAACAAACCCGGTATCAACCACCGTTGCCACGAGCCATGCTAAAATCTGGCCCGTGAACCGCCGGCAGACCCTCCAGATGCTTTTCCGGCTCGGGCTTTGCTCTTTGCCGCCCTTCCCTCTTCTCTTACCCGCAAAGACTGGCAGCGAGGACGAGTACTTCCCAAACTATGTTGACGTTGCCCTTCAGGCTGGGTTGACCGCGAGGACTGTGATCGCGGGACACGAAAGCAAAGACTTTCTTCTCTCCACAACCGGTGGCGGAATTGCTCTATTCGATTATGACAATGATGGATGGCTGGACATATTTGTCGTGAATGGCTCGGGGCTAGCTCGGTTCCCCAAAGGAGAAGAGCCAACAAATCACCTCTATAGGAACAATCACGACGGAACATTCACGGACGTGACCGCCAAAGCCAATCTCGCGCGCTCCGGCTGGGGCCAGGGAGTATGCGTCGGGGATTACAACAACGATGGCTTCCTGGACTTATTCGTCACCTATTACGGCAAAAACGTGTTGTACCGCAATAACGGAGATGGCACCTTCACCGACGTCACCCGCGAATCCAGGCTGCTCCAACTTGAGGACCACTGGAACTCCGGGGCGGCTTTCCTCGATTACGACCGCGACGGTCATCTCGATCTCTTCGTCAGCAACTACGTTGCCGACGAATCCGGCCTCGCGCTGTACGATTCGGATCCGTCCCTGGTCGGGGTGCAATCGCCCGTGTTACACGGGCCCGCAGGATTGCAAGGATCAAAGAACATTCTCTATCACAATAATGGCGACGGAACTTTCGCAGATGTGTCCAAAGCAACTGGTATCGCAAACTCCGATGCCGCGTATGGTTTTACGCCTTGCGTTGCCGACTATGACAACGATGGTTGGCCCGATATTTACGTTGCGAACGATTCGACCCCGAGCCTGCTTTTCAAAAATAATCGTAACGGGACATTCACCGAGGTTGGCCTGCTCGCTGGAGTGGCCGTTGACGAAAATGGGGGCTCGCAGGGCGGAATGGGTGTGGATACTGGGGACTATGACGGCGATGGTCTTCTCGATATTATAAAAACGAACTACTCAGATCAAACCACGTCCTTGTACCACAACCAGGGGAATGGATTCTTTTCGGATCGCACATTCCAAGCCGGCCTAAGTGGACAGACTTCTTCCGTGAAGTGGGGCACTGCTTTTTTCGACTTTGATAACGACGGTCAGCTCGATGTTTTCATCGTCACGGGCGCGATTTACCCTCCGGGGCTGGGCGGACGGCACGGCAAGCCGAAAGAAGAGGAAGGCAAGAAAATTTTGTACCGCAATTTGGGAAACGGCCGCTTCCAGGACATCTCTGCGCGTGGCGGACCTGGCTTGGTGTCTCCGCGTTGTAGCCGGGGAGCGGCTTTTGGCGACATTTTTCGTACAGGGCAAATCGATGTGGTTATCAACAATCTGAATGACTTCCCTACGTTGCTTCGGAATCAGTCGCCTTCGCCGAACTCATGGCTGCTTGTTAGACTTGTGGGAACGCGTGCCAACCGCGCCGCAATAGGATCCCGTGTGATTGTCGAAGCCGAGGGCCGCCGGCAAATTCAGGAGGTGCGCAGCGGTGGCAGTTTCTGCTCGCAGAGCGACTTCCGATTACACTTCGGCCTCGGCCGCGCGCGCGAAGCGACTCGCGTAACGATTAAATGGTTAGGCGACAGGCAGGAAATCTTGGAACACGTGCCTGCCAATCGCTTGGTTGTGATCCAAGAGGGAAAGGGTATTGTTGGTCAGGAAAAGTTTTGAAGCTGTTTTGTCGTGCTATTTTCGACCGATTGTTCTGGCTTTCCTCGTCGTAACTGTTCCGTGTGCGCTACTGAAAAGTCAGGGAAATCCTGCCAATACATCTTCCGCGTATGACCGAGCCTTCCAATTATTGCAAGCCGGACAACCTGACGCGGCGCTCGCAGAAATAGATACCGCATTGGCCCGTGAACCGGACAATCCCTCTCTGAACAACCTTCGAGGGCTCGTAACTGCGAAGCTCGGTCGTTCGGCGGAGGCCGAGGCCAGTTTCAGGAAAGTCATTCGCCTGCTGCCTCATGCGGCGATGGGCTACAACAATCTTGCCGCACTGCTTTGGCGGCTGGGGCGCAGTGATGACGCTGCGAAAACATTTCGTCAGGCTCTTTCGGAGGAGCCGCACAATTTCACAGCGTTAGTAGGTCTCGGTACCATTTTGGCGGAAAGTCGAAAATCTGCAGACGCTCTCCCATACCTTGAAAAGGCGTGGGGCAGCCAACCCGGGGACTTCCAGACTGGCTATGAGTTGGCTCGAAGCCTGACCGAGCTCAAAAAAGCGGGTGAGGCTCAGAAAGTGCTAGCAAGGGTAGCCCCTCCCCAAGACAGTGCAACCCGTGCGAAGTTCTATGTCCTCTCCGCAGAAATAGCCGAACAACTTGCCGACCAACCTGCCGCAAGTCGTGATTATCGACGCGCATACGACCTTACTCCGCAATCGTTCGAGATTTACCTTGCCTTGGTGCGCAGTACTCTCGCGATGCGCGACCCTTCATGGAGGCAACTGCCTCCTCCGCCGGCAGGTCTTTCTCCGGAACAACACTTAGCGCTCGGCGTAATGCTTGCATCGAGTGGCACCTACTCGGAAGCGATTTCGCATTTTCAGCAAACGCTGCAGCTGCAACCCACGAGTCATCTCGCAGCCTATAACTTAGCCTTGGCCTACAAGGAGGAAGGTAAATCGCAGGCAGCCATTGAGTTGCTTGAACACACAGTCGATCAACAACCGAATGCCGAGCTCTACGACCTCCAGGCATCACTCGAAGAAGACGCAGGCCGCTATGTGCAAGCCGTGCGTCATTACCAAAGCGCCGTGGATCTCGATCCCGGGAACGAACAATATTATTTTGACCTCGCGGCGGAATACCTTGTGCATCTGACATTTGGTCCGGCACTCGAGGTGTTTCGCGTAGCCTCACAGAAATTTCCTGCATCTGCGCGCCTGCATGTCGGCGAGGGGTTGGCTCAATTCGCCCTCCGCCAATATGGCGATGCCGCAGACACGTTTATGGACGCCCTGGAGACTGATCCCACCTCTCCTGACGCCTTTCTCGCCTGGAATGCGTTGCCCACTTTTGTAATCGTAGCTGCATGGGAAAAGATACAGCCTCGGCTGCGGCATTTAGCGGGACGCTTTCCTGAGAATCCCCAGGCTGTGTTCTGCTATGCATCGGCGCTTTTTCGTCAGAACGTGGCTTCGGGTCAATCGGACGGTCTCGACTTGGCACAATCTCTGCTCGGGAAGGTAGTCCGCTTGAACCCCCGGATGGCTGTTGCCCACCTTGAATTAGGAGCAGTCTATGCCGAGCGCCAACAAAGCGAAAAGGCCGTCGCCAGTTTTCTCGAGGCAATTCGATTGGATCCCAACTCCGAAATGGCGCACTACAAGCTTGGGCAGATCTATCGGGACCTGAATCAATTGACTTTGGCTGAGCGGGAATTGGATCTCTATCGGAAATTGTCGAGAAACCATCGCGACCAAATGGTGCGAAACCGAAGGGCGATCAGGCAATTCGTGCTCGCAAAGCCTGCATACGACTCTGCTTCGACAAAAGAAAAGGCACCCTTGTGACCTAACGGAGACGGAAGAACGAAACGGGTCGGGCTAGAACTTGTATTTCAAGGCGAACTCGATCTGCCGGTTGTCCGTCGCGGTACTGGTGATGCTCGCTCCTCCTGGCTGATCCACAGTGTTGCCAGGCAGGCCGAAATTGGGGTGGTTCAGCATGTTGAAGAACTCGGAGCGGAACTCGATCTGGTGAGTTTCACGCAGGTTGAAGCTCTTTTGCAGAACAAAATCCACGCTGACAAGCTTCGGGCCGCGCAGGTTTCCAATCCGCGAGTTGCCGAACACGTGCGCGACCTGTTGTCCGGGGGCCAAAGACGGCACAACGAATACGGCCTGGTTATACCAACACGCCAGCGTTTGGTGGCCGGGATTATCGCAACCCAGACTCGCCTGTTGGGCCGTCCCAGTAGAAAACTCGTAAGGATTGCCGATCTGGTCCGGCCGATAACTCCCACTTCCGGTGTTGCTAAGATCACCGGACATGCCGGCCGTGAATGCCTCGCCGCTCTGCGCACTCGTTATTCCACCGATCTGCCATCCGCCGATAATCCCCTCGGCAACACTGCTGAGATTACTTACGAAATGTCGGCCTCGGCCAACCGGTAGCTCGTAGATATAGCTCACGACGAAACGGTGCCGAAGATCCGGCAGGACCGGGCCATACTCTCTTTCTGGATGGTGAGCATCCTGGATTGCGGCGCCCACGTTGCCATCCGCGTTGCCCAGATTGTGAGCCAGCGTGTACGAGGCCAGGAAGTTAAAGCCGTTTGACAGGCGTTTGTTCAGCGAAGCCTGGAAAGCGTTGTAGGTCATCTGAAGTTGTGGAAAATCCAATGGCAATATGTTGCTCAGGTCCGGCAAGACGTTGAAATATGGCCGACCAAAATTACCTGTGGCATCAGAGAAGTTGGAGTCCAACGGCTGAAGAGGCTGGTTCAGGTCGCTGACCTCATGGTTCCACAAGTGGTACGCACGCGTGCCGACATATCCAATTTGCGCCACCCAGTTCTGCGAAAATTCGTGTTGAATGCCCAAGTTCCACTCGAGGATCCGCGGCATGCGACGCACAGGTCCAGTGGTTCGCACGACCCCAATGGGGTGGCTCGGATCAGCGAACGGAATCGTCGGCGAAAAACCGGCGGATATAAATTGGCTCGCGGAGGGCACCTGGCCCACATTGAAGGTGCGCGATGCAAACGCCAGTTGCGGCGGGTTCAGGCCTAAGTCATCGAAGATGTTACCCTCGCTTGAATAGAAGATGCCGAAGGCGCTGTGGACAACGGTCTTCTTCTGCAACGACCAGGCTAAACCGATGCGAGGGGCCCAGTCGCTCTTATCGAACTGAACGCCGGCGTGAGGCACCGCATTCGGTCCATAGGAATTCACCACAACAGCGCGGTCGAGATCGAAGTTACCAACGCGTCCGTTGGCGGGCGAAGTCACCTCATACCGCAAGCCAATGTTCAAAGTAAGGTTCGGCAAAACGTGAAAATCATCCTGTGCGAACTCCGCGAGGTCCCAATAGCGTGTCGGATACAGCCCGGTCAGGAAATCTTGGCCGGACGAATTTGGGATTCCTAGCAACAAGTCAGCCAGTCCGTTGCCGCCGGTCGAGGTGGTCAGGTCCGCGGTATATCCGCCGGGAAAACTGAATTGTCCGCGAGACGCCGTAAGCTGAAAAAAGTTCCGCTGCTGCCGGCGGAAATCAATGCCGAACTTGAAAGAATGCTTGTTCCGGACCCAGGTCACAGTGTCCGCCACTTGAAAAATGTTTTCGAAAGCATGTTCGGGCGTCCAGAGCGAGTCGCCGAGAGAAGTAAAGCTGGCGACATCGATAAAAGACAATCCCGAAGAGTTCACGTCGCCACGATTTGCGTTGGGAATTCCCACCTGCTGAGACAGGTTTTTGCCGAAAAGCAGTGGCAAAGCATTCACCGTGTAGCGGAAGAACCCGCCATGAGCGTCGTTGAGCAGGCGCCCTGAAAAAGTGTGAGTCCATCCAAGGCTAATGTGCTGAGCTCGCGTCTTGTCGCGACTTGGACAGCAACTTGCTCCGCCCAGGTCCCCTAACGGTCCTGGCCTGAAGCTACGGATATCATCGAAGCTGTACCCCGCGAAGATTTGATCCGGTTCGCGGAAATGATGGTCGAGCCGAATGTCGAACGAATCCTGATCGTTCATCCGACTTGGACTGGAGAAATAGTTGTTGAACAAGCCCGGACCGTTAGGCATTGGGTACAAATTGGCAATATTCGAACCCGTCGCATCGATGATTGTAGGCGGGATCACGTTCAGTTGGCTGTTGTAGCTGATCGGATCGCGGAGCTGAACGCTTACGGGCTGCCCGGTTTTCGGATCCGGATTAACGCACGTATAGTTGCGAGTGCTAAACGGGTCAAAAATAGTGCCTGTGTCGAACGACTCGCCTGGACCGGGAGCGGGACAAGGCGAAAACGATTGCCCTGTCAACCGGTCGCTAAAATCCCCGGCACGCTCCGCGGCGTTCGGCACGGTGGATATGTAGGGTAGGCCCTCCCGCACCCTGGTCCCCTGGTAATCGCCGAAAATGAATGTCTTGTCTTTTTTTATCGGACTCCCGAGGAAAGCACCAAACTGATTTCTCTTAAAAGCTGGTTTTGGCGTGGGTGCGAAAGAGAAATAATTTCTCGCGTCCAATTTTTCGTTGCGGATGAACTCGAATGCGCCACCGTGAATCTGATTGGTCCCGGACTTCACTACCACGTTCACCGCAGCGCCGCCGCGACCAAATTCCGCGCTCATGGAGTTTTCTTCGGTGCGAAATTCCTGAATCGCGTCGGGCGGCGGAAGCACGACAACACCTCCGAGGCCGAATTCATTGTTATCCACGCCGTTCAGCAGAAAGTTATTGTTCGAAACCCGCAGCCCATTTACAGACAGCGCTTCATTCGCCCTTTCATTCTCAAAGACGCCGCCGGACACGTTGGAGCCGGTCTGGCCGCTATTAGCGCCTGGCCCCAGATAGGCAAGTTGAATGAAGTTGCGGCCGTTTAACGGCAGGTCAGAAATCCGCCTCTCCGTTTCTATCGTTCCTAGGGACGAGGTCTCGGTCTGCAGTAAGGGGGCCGTTGCGGTTACCTCTACTGATTCGGTCGTGGAACCCACCTGCAGAGTTAGATTCACCCGTACCACTTGGTTGACGCCTACGCCGACATTCGGCTCAACGGCCTTCTTAAAACCTTGTTTTTCCACGGTCACTGAGTACGCGCCAATGCGCAACACGTTGGCTGCATATGCCCCGGAGCTATCCGTTGTGACCTCAACTAACTGATCTGTAGCCAAATTCTTTATAGCTACCTTTGCCCCTTCCACGTTTGCGCCACTGGCATCGCTCACTGTGCCCACAATACTGCCGCGGTCAACTTGGGCGATTAGGGCAGAAGCATGGGTGATTACAACCGAAGCGAAAGCCAACTTCAGAGCCCGGCTAGCAACTGACAGTGCCTTCATATTGCCCCCTTGGCGTTGTGAGGTGAGGGGTGAATGGTTGGAATGAGAGCTCTAATACCCCACCACAAGCCCCCTGTCAAGAGGGTTATTGTAAGGTGCTTGTTAAGGTGCTCGAGGTGCTCGGGTGCTCGTGTAAAGGTGCTCGAAAGTTGTAGGAAGGTCTACCAGGCAGAGTTAGAATGCGGTCCTGCATGGGAGTATCGTCATGAACACGATTCGCCTCTCAACTTTTGTCCTTTTGGTCTGCTCCGTCGCATGGCCGCAATATCACGGTCCAGTGGGAAACGGTCATGATAGAAAACGGTGGGCCGAGCCCCCGGAACAGCACAATGCAACTCACCTAAGCGATAGGCCCGACTTGCGAGAGCTCAAAAGAGATGCAGAGGAATTGGCCAACCTGTCGCAGACGATACCTGCTGACGTTGAGGCCATTAGTCGCGGCTTGCTTTCCAGCAATTTGAATGAACGGCTCAAGCGTATTGAGAAATTATCCAAGAAACTGCACGATGCCGTGGAACGAAGCAAACCGTGACACGGAGAGTTGGTGTGTCTCCGTTACTGCGGATTCCGCGCGAGAGATGATCAGTACTGAACAAAACTGGTGGCGTAGCGGAAGGCTTCTACGTAATGGCCGTCCTTTCGAGGCTGCTGCCGTCGCATGTCGGCTTTGGCTTTGGCCAGATCGGCAGGCTCCCAATCGGACCGATACTGGCTGACCGCCGGCTCGAACTGGCTGACTTGTCTAGCGGCCGCATCGAATTTGAGTTCGGCCACCGCATCGATGTTTACGTAATAATTGGCTTCTTGCGGCGAAGGGTAGAAGAAATACGTTTCGGGAACTCTGTACGGCTGCAGGCCTTGCTGCAGGCGCTGATTCGGAAAATACAGCCAGAACTCCGCCGCACGGACCGCATCGATAGTATTAAAAGCCGCCATGCGATGGTCCGTTTTGTGCCATCGCTCATACCATTCCCCGGGATCCACACTGAGTAGTACATCGGGGCGTATGCGCCGGATAATGGCTGTGGCCTCCTCAACGAGCTTCGGCTGTGGCGCATATTCCAGCATGCCGTCGTCATATCCCATCCATATGATGTTTTCTTTCGGTGTGCCAAGTAGGCCCTCGGACACTTCTTCCTCGGCCTTTCTGATTCGGGCCAGCTCCTGGGATGTCATCTTGGGATCGTACGAGCCTTTGTCGTCATTTGTGTAGATCACGATGTAGATCTTGTTGAGATTGCGGTTGAGTAGGGCGATTGTCCCACCAGCACCAAAGACATCATCGTCAGGATGCGGCGTAAAAACCAGAACGGTCTTGCCATGGATATTTTCCAGACGCGTGTCCTGTTTTTGGACGACAGCACCCGCCAGGGTCAACATGATGATTGCGAATACCTTCATTTTCGGCTACCCCTGCCGAATCATACCTGCTAAAAACTCCGTGCAGATTGAAATCGTTGCATTTACAGAACCACAACCGGTAACCTTCCCGGGTCATGCTGACTCTACTTTTGTCTCTGCGAGATTGTTTCCGGGCTCGTGCCTTTCTGCAAGCAGAGATTCTTGCTCTCCGACATCAGCTTCTGGTCTTGCAACGTTCGAACCGC
>WNEX01001715.1_pt1 | contig 12218 bp, 10 predicted proteins | sample 5399841 | NCBI WGS metagenome assembly WNEX01 (sample SAMN13153337, study PRJNA577476) | soil metagenome | isolation source: 40 cm grassland meadow soil 2 days after 1st rain plot 5 | place: USA:California | collected 2015-09-18 | reverse complement strand
GATCCCCAGCTCATTCAACAGATAATTGCTGCGTCCGAGAAAGGTAGGCTGCGACTGTCCCTCCGGTCCGCCGTGAATCACCACCAGCACCGGCCGCTTGCCGCTAAACTTCGCCGGTGGCTTGTACAAGAATCCCGAAATCATTTTTCCATCGAAACTCCGCCACCGCACCAGCTCCGCTTCGGGAAACCCATCGGTCTTCACCGCCGTTTCGCTGGCCGTCCACCGTTCCACCTTTCCGGTTGCCACATCCAGCGAATACACATCGCCCGGTCCACGCGCATTGTTCAATGAAAATCCAAGCTCATGCCCATTCTTATGCCAACGCAAGGAACCAACAACTCCCTTCGGCAGCTTGGGCAGGAGCATCTCTTTCTTCGTGGCTGTGTTCATCACGTGCACAACGCTAACGCCTTCTTCATCCGTCACGAACGCAATCATTTTGCCGTCATGCGTTAGGTCGAAGGCTTCCACGTCCCACGAAATGTTCGTCGTCAGGAACTGCGGCTGCTTTGTCGCTAGATCGCGGTAAGCCAGGCGGTGGAATTCCGAAGCCTTGTCCGTAGTGACGTAAATCCCCTTGCCATCTTTGCTGAACCGTCCTTCACCATAAGAAACTTTCTCCGTCGTATTTCTCGGCGTCAGCTCCGTCTTCTCACCAGTGGCCGCGTCCACCAGCCACAAGTACGACTCGTTGATGGATAGCTCCTCTGCTAGCAAGATCTTCTTGTCATCCGGCGACCAATCGAGCGGCTGCCATCCGCCCCCGGCCAACTGCGTCAGCAAGTGATCGCTCTTCGGATCACTCGGGTTCATCACCCACAAGTCCGTATCTTTCCCCGTCCGGCGTGTGGACATATACGCGATCTGATCGCCGCTCGACGACCATGGCCCCGGCAAATTCCGTGCCTTCCCATCCGTCAGCAGCGTAACGTCGCCAGTAGCTACGTCATAGCGATAAAGCTGGTACCACTCACCGCCGCCAACATCCTTCGCAAACAAAACGTAGTCTCCACCATTCGGATGAAACCGCCCGCCGCCAACCGAGTCCACGAGAAACGTCAACTGCTGACGTGCCCCGCCCGGCATTTTCACCAGATGAAGCTGCGGCGTATCCGCAAACCGTGTGGCTATCAGCATTTCTCGCTTTGTCGGATGCCAATCTGCCAGGTTCGCGCTCCGGTAAGACGCATACCGTCCAGCAGTGTCCGCGATGGCGACGGGAATCTTTGGCACGCCATCCATGACAAGATTGTCCGAGGGCACGATGACGGAGTCTTGCGCGCGCACCGGCGCGAGCGCGAAAAATCCCACTGCAAACAACAAGTAGCATCGTTTCATCTTGGCTTCCCTCCGAACGTCAGGCGCAGGGCTGTGTATACACCATCTGTGCCGCAATCGTGAAGAGCGCTTCCAACCAGAGAACTCCCACTCGACAAATTACTGCACACGACGAAGCTGCAACTTTGTGCGCTTCAATGGCCGTGTTACGCTTTACGGCCAAATCCGATTGCTGGAGCTCCCGATGCGCCTTCGAAATCTTGCCGCTGCCGGCCTGCTCCTATGTTTCGTGGCGGAAGCTGTGTGTGCCCAGAATAAGACTGTAGCCGAACGCCTGGGCTATCCAGCAGATTCGAAACTCCTCATCGTCCACGCCGATGATCTTGCTGTGGCTCATTCCGTGGACACCGCCAGCTTTGACGCGCTCAATAAGAATGCGGTTACTTCCGCCAGCATCATGGTGCCTTGCGCCTGGCTCACGGAAGTCGCTTCCTACGCGAAAGATCATCCGGACGTCGACTTCGGCTTGCACCTTACGCTCACAAGTGAATGGAAAGCCTACCGTTGGGGTCCCGTGGAATCCAAAGACAAGGTTCCGAGTTTACTCGATTCCGCGGGCTATCTTTGGCCGGACTCTCCAACAGCCGCGTCCCATATCAAGCCCGAAGAAGCGGAACGTGAAATCCGGACACAGATCGAACATGCTATCGCGGTAGGGATCCACCCGACACATCTCGACACTCACATGGGAACTCTCTTTAACTCTCCTGAACTGTTTGCTGTTTTTTCCAAAGTTGCGCGTGACTATCATCTGCCATTCTTGGCGCTCAGATTGCCTGGCGAACTGAGTAAACTGCTGTCGCAACTTTCCGACAAAGATGTCGTTGTCGATTCCTTCGTAATGGCCAACCCCTCTGTCCATTCCGGAGATTGGAAGGACTTTTATATCAACGCGGTAAGAGACCTGAAACCCGGTCTCACAGAAATGATCGTCCACCTCGGTCATGACGACGCCGAACTTCAAGCGGTAACTGTGGATCATCCGGACTTCGGCTCGGCCTGGCGTCAGCGCGACTATGACATTGTCACCGGCCCCGAATTTAAGAAGGCCATCGAAGATAATCACGTCATTCTCGTCAAGTGGAAGGATTTGAAGAAGCTGTTGAACTAGTTTCACTGAAGCACAAGAGCTCCGCCGATTCGTTGTGTGCGCTTCCCTCCGTGCTAAACTCGCACCTCGCTCAAATCTTCTATGTTCAAGAAAATCCTGATCGCCAATCGCGGTGAGATTGCCGTGCGCATTCTGCGCGCCTGCCGGGAACTGGGCATCCGCTCCGTAGCCGTTTTCAGTGATGTCGACCGCAAATCGCTTCACGTCCGTCTCGCCGACCAAGCCTATCCTATCGGCCCTGCGCCTTCGCGCGAAAGCTATCTATGCATCGATAAGCTAATGGACGTGGCGCGGCGCGCCGGCTGCGACGCCGTACACCCAGGTTACGGGTTCCTCGCGGAAAACCCCGCACTGCCCCGCGCCTGCGTTGATGCTGGCCTCATTTTCATCGGCCCGCCCGCCGACGCTATGGAATCTCTCGGCTCCAAAACTTCCGGCCGCCAGCTTGCCCGCCGCGCCGACGTTCCCTCTGTCCCAGGAACAAACGACCCAATTGAGAATCCGGCTGCAGCGCAAGCCCTCGCGCACCGAATGGGCTATCCCATTCTCCTGAAGGCCGTCGCCGGTGGCGGCGGCAAAGGTATGCGCCTGGTGCACAGCGATGCCGAATTCGAATCCGCATTCCGCGATGCTTCTTCCGAGGCTATGAATAGTTTCGGCGACGATCGCCTCTATCTCGAAAAATGTCTCGACCGTCCTCATCACGTGGAAATCCAGATCCTCGCCGACGCCCACGGTCGCGTCGTCTCTCTTGGGGAACGTGAATGTTCCGTGCAGCGCCGCCATCAGAAGGTGATCGAGGAAGCGCCTTCCCCCATTGTCACTCCCGAACTGCGCAGAGAGATGAGCGATGCCGCTGTCCGCCTGGCGCGCGCTGGCCGCTATGTCAATGCCGGTACGGTTGAATTCCTTGTTGATGCCAATCTCAACTTTTACTTTTTGGAAGTGAACACGCGTTTGCAGGTCGAGCATCCTGTCACGGAGCAGGTTACCGGTCTCGACCTCGTAAAACTCCAGATTGCCATCGCCGCCGGACACCGTCTGCCCTTCGCATGGGAATCCGTCACCCCGCGCGGTCACGCTATGGAAGTTCGTCTCTACGCTGAAGATCCCGACAATAATTTCTTTCCCTCGCCCGGTAAAATTCTTTCGCGCCAGGTTCCCAGCGGACCGGGCATTCGCCTGGACGATGGCGTCTATGAAGGCTGGACCGTGCCCAACGATTACGATCCGCTTCTCAGCAAGCTTATCGCCTGGGGCAATAGCCGCGAAGAAACCATCGCCCGCCTTCGCCGCGCCCTCGAGGAATACATCGTCACCGGCATCAAGACCAATGCCGGTCTTTTCCGCCGTATTCTTGAAGAACCGGATTTTCTTCGCGGCGAAATCCACACCAAATGGCTGGACGAGTTGCTCCGCCGTCCGCATTCCACTGCATCTCTTGGGAACGATAATCAGCGGGGAAGCGCTGTTTCCGATGCCGCAGTCATTGCCGCGGCAATCTGGCAGGCCAGCCAGTCGGAGAAACAGGCTTCTGTGTCCTCTTCCGCAGACCGGCCCTCTCGCTGGAAGCTCGAAGGCCGCCGCGAGCAACTGGACCGCCTGCCGTGAAATACCAAGTCCAACTCGCTTCTCCATCGGGAGAAAATACACGCATTGTCGAACTCGAACACGCTTCCGCGGGGTGGCGCGTGATGCTGGATGGCAAGCCTGTAGCCGTCGACGCCGTCGAGATCGCCCCCCACATTCTCTCCGTTTTGTTGGGCGGTCAATCCTTTGAAATCACCGTGACGCCGTCTCCGGACGGCAAATTGAAACTTCAGGCCGGCGGGCAGGACTTCATCGCCGAGGTCATCGATCCTCGCGCCTGGAGCGGCCGCCGCCACGGCGCCGTCGAAGCCGAGGGCCGGCAGCAAGTCCTTGCGCCGATGCCCGGCAAAGTGGTGCGCCTTCTCGTCAAAGAAGGAGACCATGTCGAATCCGGCCAGGGCCTGCTCGTTGTCGAAGCCATGAAAATGCAAAACGAAATTCGCTCGCCCAAAAGCGGCACGGTTGAGCGGGTCCTGGCCAAGGAAGGCCAGCCCGTCAACGCCGGCGAAGCTCTTTGTGTGGTTTCTTGAACTTCAGCGCACTTCACTACTCTTCATGCCGCGCGGAATTGGAAGGCTCGTATTTCGGAGAGAATAAGCGGCTTTAGTGCCCGATAGAGCGCTGCGGCATCGTGGTTTTCGCCGCATCCGGCAGTTTGCCCGCCGCTTCGATGACTTGTTCCGCCAGGAAGTTCTTCACCTGCGCGCCATCCCGCGCGATTGCCAGATACGCGAGGCGAAGCAATTGTTCCTTGCGGTTGCGAAGCGTGTCGCGGATGGTTTGCTGCACTTGCGGTTCGGCGATGCCGCGCAGCCCGGGAGATTCGCGCGCAATAAGCTTTAGGATCAGGGTGCGTGGCCCATCTTTTGGCACCACTTGAATCGGCTGACTGACTTGCCCCGCCTTCAATCCAACCACGACCTTTTTCAGTGCCGGGTCGGACTGGTTCAGCGCCGATTCCGGAACGAAACCCAGGTCCCCACCGGTTCCAGCGGTGTTCATGTCTTCGGAATAATCCATCGCCAATTGGGAGAAGTCCGCGCCGCTGTTCAGCCGGTCCATCAGCATCTTCACTTTTCGCAGGGCCTCTGCTTCATTGGCTGCATCGTCGTTCTTCCGGTTGCGGATCTGCTGCTCTTTCCGCGGCGTCACCACGATCTGCGCGATGTGATATTGCGGCTCAGCCACGTTGAACTGCGCTTTGTTCGCGTCGTAAAAACCCGAGATGTCCTGGTCGGTGATGGAAATCTTCGCCACCACTTCATGGTTCAACAATTTCTGAATCGAGAGCTGCCGCCGCAGCTCCAGCTTCAGATCCTCCACAGTCATGGCCTGATCTTTCAGCCGCCGCTGAAATTCGTCCTCGGTGTACGGGCTCTTCAATTCGGTGAACTTGTCTTCGACTTCGCCGTCGCTGGCTTCCAGGTTCAACTTCTTCGCTTTTTCCAGCAGAATTTCGTTGTTGATCAGTTCATCGAGCACATTCAGCTTTTGCGAAAGCGATTCTTCCTGCGAAGGCTCCTGACCCTCGGGATTTACGCGCGTCCGGTAATACTTGTCGACTTCTTCCCGCTTGATTTCTTTCCCATTCACCACCGCCCACACGTCGGGCGCGTGCTGCGCTTGCTTGTTGCAGCCCGTGGTAAGCGCAATGGCCATCGCTGCCAAAGGCAGCCACGCTGCTGCGCGCTTCACTCCGCTTGAGTGCTTCATCAGGTGCCCCACGGAACGCAGGTTCGCATCGGTCGGGTTCAAAGTTGGATGCTCAGGCGGCTTTCTTTACTTTGCCGGCGCGAATGCATGCCGTGCACACACGGACTTGCTTCCTCACGCCCGCCACAACCGCATGCACGCGCTTCAAGTTAGGATTCCACCGCCGCCGCCGCGTATTATTCGCGTGGCTGATCACATTTCCAAAACGCGGCGCTTTGCCGCAGAATTCACACTTCAGTGCCATTTTTGTTCCCGCTTAATTTGTAGTTGGGCTTCGGTTTCCCGCTCGAATTGTCGTAAAACCAAGCTCCTTATTCTAGCAGACCACATACCTCCGGCAAAGTCTGGTGTTTGCATCCCGGATGAATCTTCGGAATACGCCTCTTGTATCCCAGATGGCTTTGCGGGACGCGCTGTTTGTCGTGTCCCACAGACGCCTGTTCTTCCGTACGGGATTGTTTCGCTCGTGGCGTACCAGTAACGTCCCCAATCGTATTGAACCTACAGGGTTTGGCTACAAAAAGCAGCGCCGCTGGCCGTGCGTACCATTGTTGGCCTCTCTCCCCACAACTAATTTGTCATTCAGCGTGCGCCGAATACGGAGCGCTCGCGTAGACCCATGAACGATTCGACCATAGGTATCCCCGGGGCCCCTCAGCCCGCTCCTCGCATGGAGCGGGCCGCTCATCACCATTCGGCAACCCCGAATCGCTTGCCCCGTTACATTTCCCTGATGATTTTCCTAACTGCCCTTTCCACTGTCACGGGCTACCAAGTCGCGCGTACCGAAATCTCCGGAGCCAATTGGTTCCGCAACGCTACTCTGTTGCCTGCGTCCGCCCCGTCGCGCGTCCTTGTGCCAGCTTCCACACCGGGCGCCATCAACGCCGACCTCGAAGCCATCAGCCACTTAGCGCCACAGCAGCAGGCCGAACGGCTTCTAGAGCTTGCCGTTCAGCGCCCCGACCAGTCTCTCGGCTTAATCCACAAGAATCTCGCTTCCTGGCGCGGTCATCTGGCGGACACCGACCGGCTTTTCCATCTCGTCCTTGCGGCTTTGGATTCCAACGACCCTCGCGTGCGCGTTGCCGCCGTGGAAATCGATTTGATCGCCAACAACCTGATGAAATCACCGCAGGGTCTTGCGAAGCTCTTAAATCAAATTCATAACGATCCTGACGCGCGCTATCTCGCTCTCTGGAGACTCGGCGCGCTCGGCAATCGCGGGGTTGAGCCTGCCACAGTCTTGTCCACGCTCCTTCGTTATTCTCGCGATGCGAATCAGCAAACGCGCTTCTGGGCCGTCGAGGGATTGGCCATGCTTGGCACCGCGGAGTCCGTCGATCCGCTTCTTTCTATTCTGGCCCACGACCCCGCAAGACAAGTTCGCGAGCGTGCGGCCACCAATCTCGCTCGCTCCGGCATGCTCACTGGCGAGCAGCGCCTGGGTGCCGTTCCCCAACTCCTAAATCTTCTCGATGACGACTCTCTTGAATCTGCAACCCAGGACTTGGTCTGCGCCGCCCTGCGAACCATCACCGGCGCCTCATTCGGCAAAGATCCTGCCGCCTGGCGCGACTGGTGGGCGCATCACGATCGGCCCGAGACCCGCCGGGTCCATGTCCCCAAGGGTCTTCTCCTCGCTTAATACTCCTCGCTTAATGTTGAATTAGCGGTACTTATCCTCACGAAACGTCTTCCGAATATAAGAAATTGCTTGACCCCGCGCGTCGGCACTCGTAAAACTATCTCTGCGCCCTGCCTGATTCCAAAATGGTCCATTCCCAAGTCCAAAGGATACCGATGTCGGAACAGGAGCGCCGTACTGCACGCCGTCTGATCATGAAAGTCCCTTTAAGGTTTCGCCCCATGCAGGAGACTGCCAACCCCGAGCACGAGGCCGCCTCCATGAATATCTGCAACCATGGGGTTTATTTCGCCACGGATCGAAAGTTGCCGGAAGGCGGGATGATTCAGGTCCACCTAAGGATGCCACGGGAAGTGGTGGGAGAAGATGTGGCGGAGTGGTGCTTCACGGGCCGTGTGGCGCACGTAGAATTGTTGGGGCCCAAGGGCAGCAAGTTGGGCGTGGGCGTGCAATTCCTCTACTATGAGGTTCCTCGGCCCTCACTCTAGAGCGTTTCGCCCGGCTTGGTAACCTATTGCCCCTTTCGCGCGTCCATTGGGGAGTAGACTAGCCCCGGAAGCGCATCTGCAGGAGGCCGCATGAAACGCCGCGATTTTATCCATCGCATGGCCTGCGCCGCTGGAGCGGCTTGGATCCATCCCCCTGCCTTCGCTCGGACTACCACCGCTCTTCCCACCCTCCCGCGCAAATTCAGCGCTTCGGATACTGTAACTCTCGGTAAGACAGGCATTCAAACCAGCCGCCTCGCCATGGGCACCGGCACCGTCGGTAGCGGTCATCATTCCCACCAGACTGCTCTCGGCATCAAGGGCCTTTCCGACATGCTCCTCAACGGCTACGACCATGGCCTGCGCTTCTTCGATTCCGCCGATTCCTACGGCAGCCATCCGCACGTGGCCGAAGCGCTCAAACATGTCCCGCGTGATAAAGTCACGGTGCTCACCAAGACGTGGGCGCGCGATCCTGCCACTGCTCGCGATGATCTCGAGCGTTTCCGCCGCGAACTCGGCACCGATCATATCGACGTCTGCCTCATGCACTGCCTCACCGAAGGTGATTGGACCGAGCGCTTCAAAGGCGTTATGGATGTGCTTTCGGAAGCCAAGGAAAAGGGCATCATTCGCGCCCATGGCTGTTCTTGCCATAGCATCGAAGCGCTTCGCGCTGCCACAAAATCTCCCTGGGTCGAAGTCCATCTCGTTCGAATCAACCCCGTTGGCGCATTCATGGATTCTGATCCCAATACCGTCGTCAGCGTCATGCGCGAAATGCGCGCCGCGGGAAAGGGCATCATTGGCATGAAAATCCTCGGCCAGGGAGAGCTGCGCCACCGTCAGGACGAAGCCCTCAATTTCGCTCTCGGGCTCAATCTCCTCGACGCCTTCACCATTGGCGCCGAATCCCAGTCCGAGCAGGAAGACCTCATCCGCCGCATCGCCGCCGCGTAAAAACCCCTTCTAGTTCTTTACGTCGTTGTTTTGGGTTATGTCGATCCGCTGGCCGCGCTGAGATACGAATACTTCGCAGCGCCTTTGACGAGCGCTCCGATCAAGGCTGCTATTTTGATGGGCATCCATAAAACGAGTCAGGGTTTGCCTCGTCTAAGCGGGGGACGAGGGTAAGGGGGGCATTCGAATGATACAAATACGAATCTTCGCTCTATCGGCAATACTCATCTTTACCGCGGCCGCTGTGGTACAAGACACGAGGAGCGCCGCAGCATCAAGCGCCTCTCAATCGCCGCAGTCTCCGCCAACCATAGCTTCCATCGTGGATCGCGAAATCAGCACGGTCGAAAAGCAGATTGTGGAAGCCGCGGAAGCCATGCCGGAAGACAAGTTCAACTTCTCCCCTGAAAGCCTCAACATTCCAGGGAGCGAGTACAAAGGTGTGCGCACCTTTGCCGTGCAGGTCAAGCATGTCGCCTCTTCCAACTATTTCATTTGGTCACCGCTTACCGGCGATAAGGTGCCCGAGAGCATAAAGGACGGGAACGGTCCTGCGGACCTGAAGACCAAGGCCGACATCATCAAGTTCCTGAAGGATTCTTTTGCCCTGGGTCACAAAGCCGCTGCTACGTTGACACCGGAGAACATGTTGCAGACCACGGGAAACAGCAAGTCGACGCGCCTGCGCTTGGCTGAGTTTGGCGTCGCTCACGCCTATGATCACTACGGGCAGATGGTGGAATATCTGCGCATGAACGGAATTGTGCCGCCAGCCAGTCGCGGAAAGTCAGACTGATCAGAACGCAAAAGGAGGGATTTACGATGAAGCGGTCTTCGAGTCGGCCTGGGCTTGCGCTTGTTGCAGGCATGCTGCTTGCTGTCGGCGCATTGACCCTTTACGGCCAGGGCCAAACGCAGAGTCAGGCTCCGCCCGCTGCGCGCTCCCGGGCGGACGAGACGCTAGAGTGGTGGAACCAGATTGGCAATAAGCTGATCGCCATGGCCAGGGATTTTCCCGAAGACAAGTACGATTTCAAAGTACAGAAAGACGAACGCTCTTTTGCCGAAAATCTTCTGCACGTTGCTGCTGTCGATTACGATGTGATCCGCAGAGTTTCCGAATCGAACATTGGCCCTGACTTTGGGAAAGACAAGCACAACCCGTCACGGGACGCATACAAGACGAAAGCCGACGTAGTGAAGTTAATCGAGCAGGCCGTCGCGGACGGAGCGGCGGTAATCAAACAACAGGGCGAAGCTGGCTTGGACATTCGTGGGAAACCGGGAAGCATGTGGTCCACAATTCCTACATTTGGATCGCCGCCATCGAGCACAGCAGCGAACACTTCGGGCAGTTGGTGGTGTATTACCGCGCGAACAACCTGGTGCCGCCCGAATCGCGCCGGTAATTAAAATGTACTTCATTTAAGAACTTCGATCTCTGGGTAAAGCGGCGAAGAAATGTTGAGCCGCGATGCGCTTGTCCCCTTAAGGTACGCGTCGAAAAAGCTGCGCAGGCAGTGCGCCGTCACCGCAAGCTGGCGGCGTCCGTCGATGCCGACAATTCCTAACATGCGCAGCGTTCGCATCACGATATGACTCTTCAATAGGGCTCCGTCGTCGCTGAAGAGAAAGTGGTTCGCGCCACGAATCTCCAGAAACGCCCTTCCATCCGCAGGGAGACGATCGTAAATCGACCGGATGTTGGCCATGATCTGACCGCCCTCGGAGTCGGACTCGTGACTGTGGTCGCTTAGAAGAAACAGGAATGGCCGGTTGATCCCTGTTTGAATGACGCTGCCGTGTGGAGCGCCGTCTACATCGATGCCCGCCTTGCACCGGGAGTCCTGCGAGCAGAATTGCGCGGCCTGCGCCCCGCCAAAGGAGTGCCCAAATACTCCGACGCGTGTCAGGTCGAGTCGTCCTGCAAACTTGCCGGATGCAGGCGATGCGTTCAGCTGCTCCAACTTATCAAGCACGAACGCCATGTCCGAAGTCCACGCAATCAGCAGCCTGTTCGCGCAACGGTCCCGCTCCTGGCCGGTTTTCTCTAGGCAGAGTTCCGGGTTGTTTTCCGGGATGCGTCTCATCACCCGTCCGTCAGGAAAACCAACGCTGGAAGTGCGGTAAGGCGCATCTAAGCCGACGACGATGTAACCGTGACTAGCCAGATCCTCGGCCAGCGTCGAGTAACTCCACACCGCGGCGGATGCCCCGCCTCTCATGATCACCACAGGGTACGATCGCTGCTCCGGCGACAAATCGGCCTCTCGAATACTGTGCCCGTGAACCTTCGCCAGATCTCGCGTGAGGAGTCGCAGCGGACCTCCGGCTGGTCCAGCCACCGTCCGCATCGGAGCGGGCAGATACTCGTCCACCGCAACAGATCGCACAGCCGCCGACGGGTACCACACCCAGACGAGGAGTTCCCGCTTGGTTCCTGGAACCGGCGCCAGCGTGTCCAGTTTCGTGTCGTCGGTCCAATCATAGATCGCGCGTCCAACCACGAATGGTCCCGTGGGCGTCGGAAGTGTGATCTCGGTTCTCCGCTCCAGCCACAGCGATCCCAACAACGCCGCGATTCCGAGAACACCCAGCATCGCCAATACGGCGAAGCCTTTGAATATCCGGCGAGCCAGCCCCGGTCGCTTCACCCGTGAGTCGTCCATCACAGCCCTCGCGCCCAGTGACTTAGAGTGCAAATATAAAGTACTTTACGTTGAAAAGTTACTTCTTGTCAAGAAGGCTGTCCCGGCTCCCCTCCTCAGATGGAAATGCATTGGGTGGTTCGGCAGAGCACTAACGATCTAACCTTCGCCTTTTCGCGCAATTCCGCCGTCCCCAATTCCTCTGGCAACGGCCGCGCATTCAATGTAGAATTATTTCATTCCAATCGTGTCCGTGAAAACCGGACATCGGGCGCAGTTGTCACGCATAGACGGCGCCAAGGACAACGCCCATGTTCGTCCCGCAAATCGCTGTACTCGTTTAAATCCGCCACCAGCGGATCTGACCTTCTCTCTCGTTTCTATTATTGAACGGCCGCACCGCGTCAGCGCCACTGCATTCTGGGAAGCGCCCACGCAGAACGTAAAGGTCTATATGTCATTGGAACAAACCGCTGTCGCCGCTCCACCACCCACGTTCTGGAGTTCCGTCCGCGAAGCCCTTCGTGGCTCGCACCAGGACTTCACCTCTGGCAATCTCAATCGCGCCATTCTCCTGCTGGCCATTCCCATGGTCCTCGAAATGGTGCTGGAATCCCTTTTCGCCGTCGTGGACGTTTTCTGGGTAGGCCGTCTGGGCGCGGACGCCATCGCCACCGTCGGCCTCACCGAATCGCTTCTCAGCCTGGTCATGGCCATCG
>WNEX01001754.1_pt1 | contig 12334 bp, 13 predicted proteins | sample 5399841 | NCBI WGS metagenome assembly WNEX01 (sample SAMN13153337, study PRJNA577476) | soil metagenome | isolation source: 40 cm grassland meadow soil 2 days after 1st rain plot 5 | place: USA:California | collected 2015-09-18 | reverse complement strand
GACGCGCTGCGGCGCGAAGTGGGGGAATCGAATCCCGACACCACTCTGTTCCGCCAGTTCCCCGACGCGATCTTGAGCCTCAACCGGCGCGCCGCCGAGCGGTCGCTGCGGGGCGACCGAGCCTACGCGCCGCCGCCGCCGCCCCCCCTCGCGCCACCGCCCGAAGGGGCCGAGCCCGCCGAGCGGGAGGAAGATCACAACGAAAAGCCGGCGCTCGCCGGTGCGGCATTCGAGCTCGCCGAGCAGAGCGAAACGCCACGCCAGTGTCCCTACTGCGGCGAAACACTGCCCGGCAGCGGCAAGGTGAACTTCTGCCCCCAGTGCGGGCAGCCGCCTTCGGGAGAGCTGCGCTGTCCGGCGTGCGGCGGTGAAGTGGACGTGGGCTGGCGCTACTGTGTGAGCTGCGGCCGCGCGACGGGGTTCGAGTGAGACGTTGCAGAGTCGCCGTGATCCCCGGGGACGGGATCGGGCCTGAAGTTATCAGTGCAGCCCTCGATCCCATCGAGCAGGCCGCCGCGAAGCACGGCGTCACCCTCGAGCTCGAGCGTCTACCGTACGGCGCCGATCACTACCTCAAGACCGGAGAAACGCTCCCGGACCGGGCGTTCGACCACCTGCGCGACGACGCGGACGCCATCTTGCTCGGTGCGATCGGGGACCCGCGGGTACCGGGCAACGAGCACGCGCGAGATATCCTCCTGGGGCTCCGGTTCCGGCTCGATCTGTACGTCAACTTTCGTCCCGTGACCCTGCTCCATCCCGACCTCACCCCGCTGCGGGGGAACGCCCGGCGTATCGACTTCGTGATCTTCCGCGAGAACACCGAAGGGGTGTATCTCGGCCGGGGGCGCATCGGCGACGATGAGTACGTCGCCGAAGAAATCAACACCGCGAAGGGCGTGGACCGCATCATCCGCGCCGCCTTCGAGTGGGCGCAGGATCACGGCAAGACCCGCGTTACGATGAGCGACAAGGCGAACGCCGTCCCAGCTCACAAGATCTGGCAGGAGACGTTCAGGCGCGTCGCCGCCGAGTTCGGCAGGATCGACGCCGAGCACCGCTACGTGGACGCATTGGCGATGGAGCTGGTGCGCGAGCCGGAGCGCTTCCAGGTCATCGTGACCAACAATCTGTACGGCGACATCCTGTCCGACTTGGGCGCCGCGCTCGTCGGCGGGCTGGGGCTCGCCGCGAGCGCAAATATCCACCCCGGCCGGGGGGGAGCCGGGCTGTTCGAGCCGGTGCACGGCTCGGCTCCGCCGCTCGCCGGCAAAGCGATCGCGAACCCCATGGCGGCCGTGCTCGCCGGCGCGCTGATGCTCGAGCAGCTCGGCGCTCCCGAGGCGGCCCGCGACCTCGAGCGGGCGGTGAAGGAGACGCTCGCGGCGGGCGTGCGCACGCCGGATATCGGCGGGAAGGCCACCACCGGGGATGTGGCCCGAGCGATTGGGCGCGCGCTCTAGCGTGAGGGGGCACCGGGCATGGCTGGGCGCGGCGGCCGCGCTCGCGACCGGCAGTGCGGCACCGGCCGCGAGCCAGTCCCCCCACGCCGCGAACCCCGAACGCCCCACCTTCGCCACGCACGCCTACGCGGTGGCCCCGGGCTACGCGGAGGTCGAGCAGGGACTCGCGGCGCGCGGCACCGGCTCGCTGCGCGAGGCGACGAGCTGGGACGTCAATCTCAAGGTCGGCCTCTCGCGCCACGTGCAGCTCGGGCTGTTCGGGCCCCTGTATGCCCGCACGTCCGCCGGCTCGGGGGTGGGAGATCTGGGCGCGGCGCTCAAGGTGCGGACGGACCTGTCATCCCGCGCGGCGGTGGCGCTGGTGCCGTCGGTGACGGCGCCCACGGGCAGCGAGGCCCGCGGGCTGGGAGCGGGCCGTGCGCTCGGCGGACTCGTGGGGGTGGTCAGCGCCGATCTGCCGGGCGTGCACGTCGACATGAACGCCGGACCGCAGGGAATCGGCGCAGGTACGCCCCAGTGGTTCGTGTCCCTGGGCGGTTCGCGGACGTTCGGTCGAGCCGGCCTCGCCGTCGAGCTGTTCGAATTTACGCCCGGCGGGGCGGGCCCGCGGCTCGCGGGAGTCCTGGGCGCGGCGACGATCCGCCTGGCGGAGTGGGCCGTGGTCGATGCGGGCGGGGCGGTGGGGGCGACCGGCGGGACGCCGGACCAGCTGTTCCTGGGCATCACGACCAACCTGGGGCGGCTGTTCTGATCCGGCTCCCGCGGTGACCGTCCCGCGGGAGCTCGCCCGCGTCCTCACGCTGCGCGACCTCGTGCTGATCGTGGTCGGGACCACGATCGGGTCGGGGATCTTCACGGTGCCGGGCGCGGTGCTGCGGCAGTCGGGGGGCGACCTGGGAGTCGCGCTTGTGGTGTGGGTGGTGGGCAGTGTGCTCGCGCTGCTCGGGGCCCTTACGTTCGGCGAGCTCGGCGCCATGCTGCCCGACGCCGGCGGCAGCTACGTCTACGTGCGCGAGGCGTTCGGCTCCCTCCCCGCTTTCCTCCTCGGGTGGACGCTGTTCCTCGCGATCAACACCGGCTCGACCGCAACCCTCGCCGTCGCGTTCGCGAACTATCTGGGCGAGCTCGTCCCGCTCCCGCCGGCGGCGCACGACTTCGCCGCGGTCGCCATGATCGCCGCCGTGGCCGCCGTGAACATTCGGGGCGTCCGCCACGCGGCTTCTGTTCAGAACTGGAGCACGGGGCTGAAGGTGGCAGCGATCCTCGCGCTCGCCGCGGCCGGTTTCGCGCTCGGCGACGGCTTTCACGGCACGGGCACGCGCGCCTTCATAACGCCCCTCTCGCTCGCGTCGCTCTCGGCCGCCGGCGTGGCGCTGCTCGGCGTGCTGTGGGCGTACGAAGGGTGGCAAAACGTGACCAATTCCGCGGGGGAGGCTCGAGACCCGCAGCGCACGTTCGCGCGCGGGATTGGGCTGGGCACGGCGGCGCTCGTGGCGATCTACCTGACAGCGAACGCGGGCTACGTCGCGGCGCTCGGAGCTGCCGGAGTGGCTGCGACAGACCGGGTCGCGGCCGACGTGGTGCGCACCCTGTTCGGCTCCGATGCCGCGAGGGTCGTCACGCTCGTCATTCTCGTCTCGATTTTCAGCGCCGCGAACGGGCTCGCGCTCACAGGTCCGCGCATGTACTTCGCGATGGCGCGCGATGGGGTGTTCTTCCGGTCGCTCGCCGACGTGCATCCCCGGTTCGGTACGCCGGCCCTCGCGGTCGCTGTGAGCGCCCTGTGGGCGATGCTGCTCGCCGTGAGCGGCACGTTCGAACAGCTCTTCACGTACGTCGTGTTCGCGAGCTGGATATTCGCCGCTCTCGCCGCGGCGAGCGTCTTCGTGCTGCGGCGGCGCCGTCCCGACGCACCGCGGCCGTTTCGCGTCCCCGGCTATCCCGTGACGCCTGCTCTGTTCATCGCCGCCGCGGCGGCGATCGTGGGGAATACGATCGTGGCGCGGCCGGCGCAGGCGCTGATCGGCCTCGGCATCGTAGCCACGGGCGTGCCGGCGTATTTCACGTGGACGTGGCATCGTCGTCGTAGGCGCGAGTGAACTCGCGACCGCAGGGAGTCCTTTAGGGCGGCTCGGCGTCTGCCCCTAAATGGGCCTGACGTGGCCGCTTGAGCGGCAGGGCCGAGCCGCGGCTTCAGCCGTGAGTCCCCGACGGGAACAACGTCCATCTCAACGACATCCGGACCCCGCGCCCTACCGCCCTCCCCCGATCTCCCCGATATTCCCCTCGTCTCACGTGGAGCTTCCCCCCAATGAAGACCCAGGGTTCCAATACAGATGTGGTGTTCCTCTCGGGTGTCCGGACCGGCTTCGGCACCTTCGGGGGCACGCTGAAAGACCTCTCGGCGATCGCGCTCGGCGCCGTCGCCGCGAAGCACGCGCTCGAGCGCTCGGGCGTTCCGCCCGCCGAGGTGGGCCACAGCGTCTTCGGCAACGCCCTGCAGACGTCCCCCGACGCGATTTACTGCGCCCGCCACATCGGGCTCAAGGCGGGACTGCCGATCGAGGTCCCCGCGGTGACGGTGAACCGGCTGTGCGGCTCGGGATTCGAGGCGATCACCCAGGGCGCTCAGCTCATCCTGCTGGGTGAGGCGCGAGCAGTGCTCGCCGGCGGCACGGAGTCGATGAGCCAAGCCCCCCATGTGGTGCGCGGCGCACGCTGGGGGCTGCGGCTCGGGCCTTCGGCCCCCCTCGAAGACCTGCTCTGGGAGGCGCTCAAAGACCCGCAATGCGGCCTGTCGATGGCCGAGACCGCCGAAGGTCTCGCCGAGAAATACAAGCTGACCCGAAAGGAAGTCGACGAGGTGGCGCTGGCGTCGCAGCAACGCGCCAAGCAGGCCTGGGACGCGTGTGTGTTCCAGGACGAGGTGGTGCCGGTGGCGGTGAAGGGAAAGAAAGGGGAGCCGACCGAATATCGCGCCGACGAGCACATGCGACCAGGCACGACGCTCGAGGTGCTGCTCTCCCTCAAGCCCTATTTCAAGAAGGACGGGCTGGTCACCGCGGGAAACGCCTCCGGGATCGTGGACGGCGCCGCCGCGACCGTGATCGCGAGCGCGGACTACGCCAAGGCCCACGGCTTGAAGCCACTCGGCCGCCTCATCGCCTGGGCGGTGGTCGGGGTCGAGCCCAAGTACATGGGGATCGGTCCGGCGCCCGCGGCACGCAAGGCGCTCGAGAAGGCGGGGATGAAGCTGGAGCAGATGGATCTGGTGGAAGTGAACGAGGCGTTCGCGCCCCAGTATCTCGCGGTCGAGCGGGAGCTGGGCCTCGACCGCGCCAAGACCAACGTGCACGGCGGCGCGATTGCCATCGGCCACCCGCTCGCCGCGACCGGGACCCGCCTCACGATCCATCTGCTCCACGCCCTGCGCCGCGCGAAGCAGCGCTTCGGGCTCGGCTCCGCCTGCATCGGTGGCGGCCAGGGCGCGGCGGTGATCGTGGAAGCATTCCCGGGTTGAGGAGACCCTCATGGACGTCGTGCTCACCGCGATCCTTGGCGTCGTCGTGCTCTATGTCCTCTCCGGGCTTCGCGTGTTCAAGGAGTATGAGCGCGGGGTGCTGTTCGTGCTCGGCCGCTCGTGGGGCGCGAAGGGACCCGGGCTGAGGTTCCTGCCACCACTGCTCACCAAGATCCAGACGGTCTCGCTCCGCGTCGTCGCGTTGGACGTCCCACCGCAAGACGTGATCACGCGCGACAACATCTCGATCAAGGTGAACGCCGTCCTCTACATGCGCGTCGCCGATCCGGTGAAGGCGGTCATCGGCGTCGAAAACTTTCTCTACGCCACGAGCCAGCTGGCGCAGACCACGCTGCGCTCCGTGCTCGGCGAGACCGAGCTCGACGAGCTGCTGATGAACCGCGAGAAGATCAACAACATCCTGAAGAACATCATCGACAAGCGCGCCGAGGACTGGGGGATCGAAGTCTCCGCGGTGGAAGTGAAGGACGTGGACCTCCCACCCGAGATGAAGCGCGCGATGGCGCGGCAGGCGGAGGCGGAGCGCGAGCGACGGGCCAAGGTCATCAACGCCGAGGGCGAGCTCCAGGCCTCGGAGAAGCTCGCCCAGGCCGCTCACATCATCGGCTCGGAGCCCGCCGCGATCCAGCTGCGCTACTTGCAGACGGTGACGGAGATTTCCTCCGAGAACAACTCGACGACGTTCTTCCCGATCCCGATCGATCTGTTCAAGGGATTCCTCGAGGCGGTGGCCCGGAAGCCGGCGACGCCCGCGCTACCCGAAAAAACGTCAGGGGACACGGTACCGGCCGAGCCGACGAAGGCAAAGGCCAAGGCGTAACGATGGCGGGCGACCTCATCCGCCGAGAGGCGCTCGAGCGCATCATCCAGCGTGCGGCGGAGCTGCAAGCCGGTGAGCAGGACATCGGCGAGGGGCTCACCGAGCCCGAATTGCTCGCGCTGGGCCAGGACGTCGGGATCCCGTCGCGCTACCTGCGCCAGGCGTTGCTCGAAGAGCGGACGCGTCCTCCGGTCGAGGCGCGCGGCGGCCTGCTGGCGTGGCTGGTGGGCCCCGGACGGCTCTCCGCCCAGCGCGTGGTCGCTGGCGAGCCCGCCGCGGTCGATCGCGCGCTCGGCGCCTGGATGCAACAGGAGGAGCTGCTCCAGGTGAAGCGACACTACCCCGACCGCACCACCTGGGAGCCGAAGGTCGGCGCCTTCGCGTCGATTCAACGGGCGCTCGGCGCGGGGGGCCGCCGCTTCGCCCTCGCGCGGGCGGCCGAGGTCGCCGGCCAGGTGACGCCGCTCGAGAGTGGCTTCTGCCACGTCCAGCTGGTCGCGGACGTGCGTAATGGCCGCCGCCAGCGGCTCGGCGGCGCGGGAACGCTGCTGGGCTTGGGCACCGCGGCGACCGGCGTCCTTTGGGCGATGGGGCTGCTCGCGCCTTTCCCGTTCCTGCCGCTCCTGATCCTCAGTCCAGCCGCCGCTGCGATTCTTCGCAGCCACCGCCTACAGCACGAGCACGTCCAGATCGGGCTGGAGCAGGTGTTGGACCGGCTCGAGCGCGGAGAGATCAAGGCCGAGCATGCCCTGCCAGGCCAGAAAATGAGCCCGTTCGTCCGCATCGCGGACGAAATCCGCAAGACGTTCGAAATCAACTGAGCGAGACATGACCGACATCAAACGGGTTGGGGTGCTGGGTTGCGGGCTCATGGGAAGTGGCATCGCCCAGGTGGCGGCCGCGGCGGGATACGACACGACCGTGCGGGACGTGTCCCAGCAGATCTGGGACAAGGCGCGCGCCGGAATCGAGAAATCCCTCGCCAAGTTCGTGGAAAAGGGGAAGCTCCCGGCTGCGGACCGCGACGCGGCCCTCAAGCGCCTGCATTTCACGACCGCCACACCCGACCTGAAGGCGTGCGACGTCGTGGTCGAAGCCGTGACGGAGGACCTGGAGCTCAAGAACGCCCTGTGGAGGGAGCTCGACGGCCTATGCGGCCCCGCCGCCATCTTCGCCTCGAACACCTCGAGCCTCACGATCGCGGCGATGGCGGCGGCCACGAAGCGAGGAGACCGCTTCGTCGGCCTGCATTTCTTCAATCCCGTGCCGCTCATGCCGCTCGTGGAGGTCGTTCGGACCGTAACCACCTCGGCAGAGACCTTTGAACGCACCTTCGCGTTCGCCCGGTCGCTCGGCAAGGAGCCCGTGGCCGCGAAGGACACCTCCGGCTTCATCGTCAATTTGCTGCTCGTCCCGTATCTGCTCGACGCGATCCGGGCGGTCGAGCGCGGCGTGGGGAGCGTGCCGGACATCGACAAGGCGATGCAGCTCGGGTGCGGCTATCCAATGGGGCCGCTCACCCTGCTCGACTTCGTCGGGCTGGATACGACCTACAAGATCGCCGAGATCATGTTCACCGAGTACCGCGAGCAGCGCTACGCCCCGCCGCCGCTCCTCAAACGAATGGTCCTGGCCGGGATGACTGGCCGGAAGAGCGGCAAGGGCTTCTACGACTATTCCGTCGATCCACCGAAGGTGCTCGCCCTCGGCGTCTGACGCCCGCCACTTCACCTTCACCCCAAGGATCTGAATGTTCGGCTACGACTGGCCTCGTTTTCACGCGGCGGTGAACGATCTCCCCACTGCGTTGCTCCTCGTGACGGTGCTGTTCGACCTCGGCGCCTGGCTCACGAAGCGCGATTCGCTCAAATCGGCGGCGTTATGGACGCTCTGGGCTGGGGTGATCGGCGGCTGGGTAGCGGTGCTCGCCGGCCTCCAGGCCGAAGAGGCAATCGAGCATGGCGAGGCGATTCACGAGTTGATGGAGACGCACGAGACCCTCGCGCTCACCACCATGGGCATCTTCACGGCGGTGCTCGCGTGGAAGCTATTCCGCCGTTCCAAGCTCACGGGCGCCGAGGAGGCCGGCCTACGGGTGCTGAGCCTCGCGGGGCTCGTGACCATCGTCTGGACCGCTGTGCTCGGAGGAAAGTTGATGTTCGAGCACGCAGCCGGGATTCCCAACGCCACCATGCAGCGGGAAATGGAGAACCGAGAGGCGGGGCATCACCACGAGGCGGGCGAGGTCGAGGAACATGAGCACGCGGAGCCCGCCGACACGGCCAAGCGCGCCGGGCACACGCATCCCCCCGGCACACCAGCGCATAAACACTGATGCGGAACGCGGAACGCGGAACGCGGAACATAAGGGTAGGAGTCGATGCGCGTGACCTTACTCTACCGTTCCGCGTTCCGACTTCCGCGTTCCGCGTTTGCCTTCTCGTCGCCGCCTGCACGCCGGTTACGACCCGGCCGGACTTCCGGCCCGACCCGGGGGCGCTCGTGGTGACCCTCGATGCACGACCGGAGCGGATCACCGCCGCCCTCGACAGCCTGGTGCCGGCGGAGAGCCTCGAGATCGCGCATGCCAACGTGCGGGACGGCTACGTCGAGACCGCGTGGTACGACACGCAGGCCCATCGCACGCGCCGCCACGAGCGGGACATCACGAATCTGGCCGCCACGGTGAAGATCCGGTTCTGGGCCGATCCGTGGGTGCCGGGCCAGACCCGGCTCACTACCGAGCCGGTGTACCGGCCCCGCTACGATCCGTCACGCCCTGAGCGCTCCCTCGAGGCGATCGTGTCGAAGGAGCTCGAGGGCTACAAGATCGCGCAGCGGTTCGTGGACAAGCTGAAGGAGAGATTCGGCGTCCCCAAGGCCGCCCAGTAGCGGCGGCGGGCTACGCCCCCACCAAGCTCTTCACCCACTGCTCCATCACGTCGAGATCGAGCATCGCGTCGCGGCACGGCCCGTTCGGGAGCCGCATGGTGAGCCCGAGCACCGGCAGACGTCCGGCCACGTCGCGGAGCCCGGTCATCATATCCCGCTCGCACGCCACCGCGACGACGGCGCGGGGCCGGCGCTCGCGGATGACCCGCCGCGCCAGCTGCCCTCGGGTCGCGACGAACACGGGCACCTCGTAGCGCCCGGCGATCGCCAGCACGCCGTCGAGCGCCTGCTTGGACAGGCAGCGGGGGATGAGGACCAGCAGCTCGCCCGAGCCGACCGTCCGCCCGCGCCGCTCCGCGAGCGTGTTGTATACGTCGATGGCCGCATGCTCCACCCAGTCCCGCTTCCCGAACGCCCGGGAGACGTGGGAGGTGAGGCTCATCAGGCGGAGATAGGGCCCCCGCTCGAGCCAGCCCTCGGGGAGGGCGAGCACGCCAGCATAGAAGGAAAAGACCAGTGTCCCGAACCACAACCACGTTGCCGTGGCCGCCGCCCCCAGCGCGATCCACAGCGCGCGGGGCAGCAGTGGCCACAGGGTGCCGAGTCGCGGGCCAAGCAGGAAGATGAGGGCCGCCCCCAGCGCCATGCCGATGCCGATGGTCAGGGCGGCGAAACGGAAGAAGAGTCCCGGGGGCGCCGAGAAGTCGCCGTTCTCAGGAAGCGGCCGCCCGTCCCACTCGTCCCACTCGTGACCGAGACGGCGGTCGGTCTCGATATGGATGAGTTGGGCGCGTGGAGCGTCAGCGGTCATATGCGGGTCAAGCATCACCCACGCCGCTGGTGGTGTCAAGCGTGAATGGTGCGTGGTGGGTGGTGCGTGGTAACTTCCGTGCACGTGACAAACCACGTACCACGCACCACGCACCCGGGTTGACGCAGCCTCAGCCTGCTCTCCTGACCGATATTCGCAGCCGAGCCGCATACTCGGAAGGCGCCGGGATCTATCGGATCGTCCCGGCAGCGGTCGCCGTGCCGCGGGGCGTGGAGGAGCTGCAGGAGCTCGTGAGGTGGGCGGCAGCGACGGGCACCCGGCTCGTGCCGCGGGGTGCGGGGAGCGGGATGGCGGGCGGGAGCGTCGGGCAGGGCGTCGTCGTGGACCTGAGCCAGGGATTCCACTGGGTCGCGCCCGACTGGCCGCGCCGGAGGCTGTGGGCCGGTGCCTCCGTCACGTGGAGCGAGCTGACGGCCGCCGCGCGACCCTTTGGCCTGCGCCTCCCTCCCGACCCGTCCTCCGGCGCGTTCGCGACCTCGGGCGGCATGGTGGCCACCAACGCAGCGGGGCCGACCTCGGGCGGCATGGTGGCCACCAACGCAGCGGGGCCGCGGTCGGTGCGATGCGGCAGCGTGCGGAGCTGGGTCGAAGCGATCGAGATCGTCGACGCCGAAGGGCAAGCTCGCCGCATCACCAGGGGAGCGGGGAGCCCTAAAGGAGTCCCTCCCGGTCCCGGGGAGCGGTTCACCCTGTCGCCCGAGGGGCGACGGCTCGTAGAGGCCCGCTTCCCGAAGACACGCAAGAACTCCGCCGGGTACGCGCTGAATCATTTCGCCGACTCGGGGGATGAGCTCGATCTCCTCGTCGGGTCGGAGGGGACGCTCGCGTTCGTCACCGCGGACGCTCGCGTTCGTCACCGCGGTCGAGTGGCGGGTCGAGCCGGTCCCCGCCGATGTGGCGGGCGCTGCCCTGGGGTTCGGGGACCTGCGGCACCTGGCCGAGGCCGTCCCCTACCTCGTGGCCCTGAACCCATCGGCCGTGGAGCTCCTGGACCGGACCCTGCTCGACGTCGTGCGGGATGCAGGCGCCCCCTCCGGCCTGCCCGAGGGGCTCGAGGGACTCCTGCTGATCGAGTTCGAGCGGGAGACTCAGGCGGCGGCTCGGGGTGTGGTCGCGGACGCGGTGCGCGGCCTGCGCGCCGGCACGGTGCACGTCGCGACGGCGGTCGACCGGGTGAGCCTCGAGGAGCTGTGGGCGGTGCGCCGCCTGGCGAGCCCCGCTCTGGCCCGCCTCCCGGAGAGCCGTCGCTCCCTCCAGGTGGTCGAGGACGGGTGCGTGCCGCTCGAGCGCCTGGCCGACTATGTCGCGGGGATCCGTGCGGCGGCGGCGGGGCGCGGCATTCCGGTGGCGATCTTCGGCCACGCGGGCGACGGCCACGTCCACGTGAATGCGCTGCCCGACCTGACGGTCTCCGGCTGGCGGGGTGCGCTGGCGGCGCTCTACGCCGACGCGGCCGAGCTGCTGCTCCGATTGGGCGGGACGCCGAGCGGCGAGCACGGGGTCGGCCGGCTGCGCGCCGGGCTGTTGGAGCGCTTCTACGGCTCCGAAGTGACCGCGCTGTTCCGAGAGCTGAAGCAAGCGTACGACCCGCACAGCACGCTCAACCCGGGTGTTATAATCCCCTCGGCTGATTGGGCGCCCCTCGCCGATCTCAAGGTCGGGCCGGAGGCGACGCCGATTCCCGACGACATTGCCGCCCGGCTGCGCGAGGTGGAGCGGACCGCCGGCTGGGCGACACCAAAGCTCGATCTGACAACCCCGAGCTCCTAACCCTAGCCCCTCGCACCCATGGAAGTCTTCCGCGCCCCTCGCGTGACCCTGATCGCCCGGCCCGAGTTCCTCGAGCCGGAGCACCTTCGGGTGCAATGGCAGGGCAGCGCCTCCGCCGGAGAGCGCCTCGCCGAGTTCGCCGGCCGGATCTGCTACATGAGTCAGCACAACCCGGCGAACCGGTCGACGGCCGATTACCTCGAGAACATCAAGAAGCAGGGCCACGGCTCGGTGCTGGAGCACGCGGTCTACGTGCTGCTGATCGAGGGGATCTCGCGCTCCTGCTCGCACGAGCTGGTGCGACATCGCGCGGGCTTCGGCTATTCCCAGTTGTCGCAGCGCTACGTCGACGAGTCGCACGCCGCGTTTGTCGTCCCGCCGGCGATGCTGGGCGATCCGGCGCTCGAGTCGGAGTGGGAACGAGAGATGGCGGATGCCCAGGCGGCGTACGTGCGCGCGGTCGAGGCGCTGATGCAACGCTATGCGTGGATCGCGGACAAGGTGCACCGGCGCAAGGTGGCGCGCGAGGCGGCACGCAGCGTCCTTCCCAACGCCACCGAGGTGAAGATCGTCGTGTCGGCGAACGCGCGCGCGTGGCGCACGATGCTCGAGCTGCGGACCAGCGAGGGCGCGGAGCTCGAGATCCGGCGGATGGCGATCGCGTGCCTTCGCGTCCTCGAGCGCGAGGCGCCCGCGCTGTTCGCCGATTTCGAGATTTATCGCGCCGACGACAACCACGACGCCGCGCGCGTCGCGTACCACAAAGTCTGAGAGCGTGAGAGGTGAGCGGTGAGAGGTGAGACGTGAGATGTGTCGCGCGTCGACCTCTCACCGCTTACCGGTCACCGTTTTTCGCTATTGCGCATCGCTTCGGTGTTCCTTATTGTCTACTCGACAACGCGTTTCGATTCACAGACCGCCCGAGCGGCCTTTTTTGTAGGAGGTTACCCGAGACCACATGCGAATCGGTCTCGCATACAACGAAAAACCCGATTCCGCGCCCGACGCTGAATCCG
>WNEX01002871.1_pt1 | contig 12366 bp, 10 predicted proteins | sample 5399841 | NCBI WGS metagenome assembly WNEX01 (sample SAMN13153337, study PRJNA577476) | soil metagenome | isolation source: 40 cm grassland meadow soil 2 days after 1st rain plot 5 | place: USA:California | collected 2015-09-18 | reverse complement strand
GAAGGCGCTGAGGGCAGCGGCGAGGCGTACGCGATAGCTGGTGCGCAGCGCAGTGATGATGGGCGGCAGCCGCGGTCGCCACGCGCCGGCCAGGAGCAGACTCACGATCCAGCAAGCAGCGAGGACGCCCGCATCCACGACGACCACCAGGACGCCGCGCACCAGCAAGGCCCACGGATCCCGCAGGTCGACCGACAGATGGACGTGGTGCACGCCGTCCGGCAGCTCGAGGCGGCGTTCCCCCCGGGTCGACCAGCCCGTCCGCGTCCAGATCACTCGGGCGCTGGCGGCGGCCGGCGGCGGCGCGGGCGGCGAGAGGGTGATGTAGTAAGGGGGTTGGACGCGCGGCGCCCCCTGGAGGAAGCGCGCGACCCGCGCCGCGGGAATGAGCCTGGTGCGTGGTCCCACGCCCACGGTGAGCACGTCGGTGCCCGCCCCTCCGAGCGGCAGCACTAGGACGTAGTGAACGCCCGGGCTCCGATCCAGCCGCTCGACGCGCGGGCCGCGCGCCGTCTCAGGGGAGCGGACGAGGGCCGCCACCAACGACGACCGTAGGTCCACGCTCGCCAGGCGGATCTCTGCCTGGGGCTCGCCGGCGCGCGCCCACACCGCAAGACTCGCCGGGTAGTCGTCAATGGCAAGCGGCGAGGCGAGCCACCAGGCGTACAGCTCGCCGGGGGTACGAGGCGGCGGCGCGGGCGGCGCGGTTCCCAGGCGCTCGAGCAGCGACACGGCGCGGGGGTCGGGTGCGCGGCCCAGTCCCTGAGCGTCCCGCTCGGCGAGGCCGAGGCGACCTTCCACCGCCGCGCCCCAGGTGACGAGTGCAGCCGCGGTCCCGGCCACCGTCGCGATGCCGAGGACGGCCCAGCGGCGCGGCGCCGGCACGAGCACACCTACCAAGGCGGGGAGCCACACGAAGGTGTACCACTCGGGCCAGGCCCCGTAGGGACTCCACAGCCACAGCCCCGCCAGCGCGGCGCCGGCCGCCCAGACGCACGCCGCCGGGAGGGTCCAGGGCACGCGTTGCGGCTCGCTCGTGCCTCGCACCAGCGCCGCGGCGGCGAGGATCAGTGCCATCGCGGCGGTCGCGACCGCCGTCTCCCACGACATCCACAACGCGAACCCCACGCCGCCCGCCGGCGGCGCGATGCCGCGGCCGAGGTAGCGGACGAGGTACGGCGCCCCGAGCACCAGCACGGCCGCGCCGGCGACGGTCCACCAGCGCCGCGCGAGCCCTCGCCGCCACAGCGCGCTTGCGGCGCACAGCGCCACCACCCCAGCCGCGATGAGCGAGCCGGCCGACGCGCTGAACACGCCCAGCGCGGGGCGGTAGAAGGCGGCGGGCGAGAACAGCTCCGCCGTGCGCAACGACGAGCCCAGCGGCGCGCGCGCCGCGCACCAGGCCGCTGCGAGCACGACGAGCCAGCGCCAGCGCCCCGCCGGTGCGACCAGGGCGAGCAGGACGAGCGCCACCGCGAGCGCCGCGCCCCCGCGCTGCGTCGCGCCGCGCAGCGCGGCGAGCTTCGCGTCGCCCTGCGACGGCGGCACCGGCTGGACGCTGAACAGGGTGTCGCCGCGCTCGCAGGAGATCGGGCAGTAGTCGAACACGTCCGGTTCTCGCGGCGCCAGACCGGGCGTATAGAACCGCAGCGCCACCCCGTAGCCGGCCTCGAACTGCGCGCTCACCGCGCGACCTCGATCGGGCGCCGCCGGGACCGCATCGAGCAGCACGCTCCCCACCGCGCTCCCGCCGTCCAGCGTCTGGCGCCGGGCCTCGAGCGACACGTAGAATGGTGTGATGACGGCGCGCAGCTCCGCAGTGTCCCGCGCGGGAACGAATCGGTGGCGGCCCGCCCAGGCGACGGCCTCGCCGTTGGGGGCGAGGATCACGACGCCACGCTCCACGCCCGGCGTCCGCGAGCCGGACCGCACGGCGTCCCGCACGCGCTCGAACGCGGCCTGGCGGGGCAAGAGCGCGGCCGTCATGCCGCGCTCTGCCAGCCGCCGCACCTCGGCGACGGCGGCGGCCAGCGTCCCCTTCAGGGCGGAGGAATCCCGCGGCAGCCTGCCCGCGCGCACCTCGGGCCAGCAGCATTCGATCCGCTGCACCTGCAGCACGCCGCGCACCAGCGTGGCACCGACGATGAGGCAGGCGAGGGCCACCGCGGCGGGAGCCACGAGCCGGAGGGACGGGCGCCGGCGGGGGAAGGGCATCCGCACCAGGGCGAGCAGCGTGGCAACGACCCCCGCCGCGCCCGCCGCCCACGCCCAGGCCGCCGCGCTCCCGTGCAGCCACTCGGCGGCGGCGATGGCCGCGGCGCAGCCCGCGAGCGCCACGTGAGCGCGCCGCTGCACCTCAAGACCCTCGTCCCCGACGAGGTGCGCTTCATTCTTGAGCGCGATGCCCGCCTCCTCGTACCGGTGGGAACATGCGAGCAGCACGGCCCCCACCTCCCGCTTGGTTGTGACACCATCATCGTCGAGCGCCTGGCCGACGACCTGTCCGCGGCGCTCGAGATCCTCCGCGCCCCGACAATCGAATATGGGGTCAACACCGCCACCAAGCGGCCCTTCCCCGGCAACGCCTCCGTGCGCCGCAAGACGCTGCACCGCTGGATGAACGATCTGCTCGGATCCTGGGAGGAAGCCGGTGTCGAAAGCTTCATCATCCTCACCGCCCACGGCCACGACCCGCACCAGGAGGCGCTCTCCACCCTGCGCACGCGCCAGGCCCGCGTGTTCACCGTCGACGTGTTCGCCCTCGACTTCTCGGACGACCTCGAAGACGCCGACGGACCCATGCACGGCAGCGAGCTCGACACGTCCCTGCTCCTCTACCTCGCCCCGCCGCTCGTGCGCATGGAGCGCGCCCAGGACTTCGTGCTCCCGGAGAAGCAGCGCACCCGCTACCTGCGCGCGAGCGCCGGCTCCCTCCCCAAGCGCTCCCCGGGATCGCTCGGCCGGCCCTCGATCGCGACTCGGGAGAAGGGCGAGCGGCTATATAAGATGATTTACGACCGCGTCGCGACGCGAGTGCTCGGCGTACCCGTCCCGTGACCGCCGTCCTGCTGGCGCTGCTCGCGCTCCAGACCCCGGTGGACGAGGGCACGCTGGTCGTGCGGGAGGACACGGTCGAGGTCGCGCGTGAGGCGTTCCGCGTCACGGCGGTGCGCACCGGCGCCGGCGGGACCCGCTGGACGATCGCGACCACCATCCGCTACGACCGCACCCGCCCGGTGGTAGTGCTCGACCCCATCGTCGAACTCGGCGCCGATTCGAACCCGGTGAGCCTGGAATACACCGTCGCCGATCCCCGCGAGCCACTGCGGATCCTCGGCCAGCTCACGCGCGGGCGATTCGTGGTCCGGCTCCTGGGTCGCCGCACCGAGCGGGCCCGCGAGTTCCCCGCTCCACCTCCCGCGGCGGTGGTCGACGATTCGGTGTTCGCGCTCTACCTTCCCGTCGCCTGGCAGGGACGCCCCCGCCCGGTGACGGTGACGGCCGTGTTCCCTCGCGCCGGCCGGCGGGAGCTCCTCACGGTGCAGGACCTCGGCGTCCAGTCCACCACGCTGAACCGCGACCCTGCGGCGCTGCAGCACATCACGGTGACGGGGGGGGAGAACCGCCTGGTGCATCTCTGGCTCGGCGCCGACGGCCGCCTCGCGAAGATCGAAGTGCCCTCCCGACGGCTCATCGCCGAGCGGGCGCCTGCATCCTGAGGTTAGATTCGTCGCGTCTCGAAACTTGCCGCGGGCGCGTCGCGTATGAGGAAGCTCATGAAGCCTCTGCTCTTGTCCGTCGGGCTCTTCGTCTGCCCAGCCATCGCCATCTGCCAACAACCCGTCCCCGCGACCCTCTCTCTCTCCGACGCGATCGCGCTCGCCCGAGAGCACAACCCCGCCTACCGGCAGACGATCCACGACCGGTCGCCGGCGGCGTGGGGTGTCCGGAACGCCTGGTCGAGCCTGTGGCTCCCCAGCGTCACCGCCTCGGGCGGCGTGGGCTATGCGGGCCCCGGCGAGCAGAACTTCCTCACCTCGAGCTTCTCGCAGAGCGTCTCGACCTGGTCCTCGAGCTACAGCTTTCTGCTCGACTGGACCCTGAATGGGCAAACGATCAGCCAACCGGGGCTCAAGAAGGCGCAGCTCAACGCGGCTGACGCGGACGTGCGCGGCGCCGAATCGAACCTCGTGACCGCGGTGACCCAGCAGTACCTGACGGTGCTGCAGGCGCGGGACAACGCCGAAGTGGCCCGGCAACAACTGGACCACGACGAGCAGTTCCTGAAGCTGGCGCAGGCGCGCTACGAGGTCGGTCGCGCGTCCCTCATCGACGTGCGACAGGCGCAGGTGGCGCGCGGCGCGGCCGAGGTGTCGCTCTTGCGCGCGCGTACCGCCGTCCAGGTCGAGAAGCTGCGGCTGTTCCAACAGATCGGCGTGTCGGCGCCGGTAGACCTCGGAACGGTACAGCTCACCGACACGTTCACCGTCCAGACCCCGACCTGGCGGCTGAGCGACCTGCTCGGCATGGCGGAGCAGCAGAACCCCGGAGCAGCAGAACCCCTCGCTCAAGGCGCTGCGGGAGCGCGAGCGCGCCGCCGGGTGGGGCGTGAAGGCAGCCACCTCCAGCTGGGGTCCGTCGGTATCGCTGTCGGCCGGCTGGTCCGGGTTCACGCAGAAGCTGTCGGACATCAATCCCACGATCGCGGCCGCGCACGCCAGCGCGTCGGCCGACTCGACCAAGTGTGAATACGCGAACAGTGCGTGGTACAATAGCTCGTCCAGTCAGCCGCAAATGAATTGTACGCAGTATTACTTTAATCCCGCGACGGAGCAGGCGTTCCGCGACCAGAACAACCGCTATCCGTTCCACTTCACGCCGCAGCCGTTCCAGGCGCGGCTCACCTTATCGATCCCGTTGTGGGGTAACTTCCAACAACCGCTGCAGGTGTCGCAGGCCAAGGCCCAGCAGCAGGATCTGCAGGAATCGGTGCGGGCACGTGGACTGCAAGTGCAAACCGACGTCAGTCAGGCGTACCTGACGCTCCAGACGGCGTTTCAGACGATCGCCATTCAGGACACGAACCGCACCGCGGCGCGCGAGCAGCTGCAGCTGGCCACGGAGCGCTACCGCGTCGGCTCGGGGACGTTCTTCGAGCTGCTGGACGCCCAGGTGGCGGCGCTGCGCGCCGAGACCGACTATATCAACGCCGGGTACGACTACCACAAGGCGCTGGCCGCACTCGAAGCGGCGGTCGGCCGACCGCTGCGGTAACCGGAGGATCCGACTGTCATGTCCAAGCGCAGCAAACTGCTGGTGGGTGCGGGCGCCGCGGTGGTCATCCTCGGCATCGTGGTGATCAGCGCCGCCGCGCGGCGGGACCGCGGCCAGGAGGTGCGGTTCGAGACCACGGGCCGACGCGATCTCGTCGCCGCCGTGACCGCGAGCGGCAAGATCCAGCCCAAAAAGAAGGTCGACGTGTCGGCGGACATCACGGGACGCATCACGAAGATCGCAGTGCGCGAAGGCGACTTCGTGAAGCAGGGCCAGTTCCTGATCCAGATCGACCCGACGATCTACGAGGCGAACCTGCAGCAGGCCGCGGCCACGATGGCCTCGGCGCAGGCGGCGGCGGTGCAGGCCAAGGCCAACCAGGACCAGTCCGAGCGCGCCCTGCGGCGCACCAAAGAGCTCCACACGCAGAGTCCCAACTTGATCTCCACGGAGCAGCTCGAGCAGGCGCAGACGGCATTCGACATCGCCGAAGCCAACCTGAATGCGGCGCAGCACCAGGTGGATCAGGCGCGCGCCGCGGTACAGTCGGCGCGCGACAATCTCCGCAAAACCACGCTCGTCGCCCCGATGACGGGCCGGGTGACGCGGCTGGCGGTGGAGGAGGGTGAGGTAGCGGTGCCAAGCACCTTCTCGAAGGACATCGGCCTGCTGCTGACCGTCTCCGACCTGTCCGTCATCCAGGCGAAGGTGAAGGTGGACGAGACGGACGTGGTACGCGTCCACCTCGGCGACTCCGTCGAGGTCTCGATCGACGCGTTCCCCGACACCGCCTTCATCGGCCGCGTGACCAAGGTGTCCGATTCGAGTGTGCGCGACGCCACCTCGGCCGCGACCGGGCAGAACGACCGGGCCGTGGACTACGAAGTCGAAATCACGCTCGACAAGCCGCCCACCGACATCCGCCCCGATCTGTCCGCCACGGCGCGGATCGTCACCGATACGCGCAAGCACGCACTGTCGATCCCGATCATCGCGCTGACGGTGCGCGAGAACAAGACGGGGGCGACCGAGAGCCGTCCGGCGGACACGGCCGCCGCCCGAAAGAAGAAGGAGACGGAGGGCGTGTTCGTGGTGAAGGACGGCGTGGCGAACTTCCGACCGGTCAAGGTCGGCGTCGCCGGGGACGAGTACTTCGAAGTGACGGAAGGCCTGAAGCCCGGCGAGACCATCGTCGCCGGACCGTATCAGGCGATCCGCGATCTCAAGGAAGGCGCGCGAGTGCGCGCGATGAAGGCGTCGGCCGACTCCGCGAAACAGAAGACCCCGCCATGACCGCGCCCCCACTCCAGGCGTTCCGCACCGGCGATACGCCGCTGCCCGACATCGTCATCCTGACGCACAAGCTCACGCGCGCGTACGACATGGGGGGCGAGGTGGTACGCGCGCTGCAGGGCGTGAGCCTGCAGATCAAGAAGAACGAGTACGTGGCCGTGATGGGGCCGTCGGGGTCCGGCAAGTCGACGCTCATGAACCTGATCGGCTGCCTCGACACGCCCACGTCGGGTGAGTACTGGCTCAACGCCCAGAAGGTCTCCGACCTGGACGACGACGCGCTGGCCCGCATCCGCAACAAAGAGATCGGGTTCGTGTTCCAGACCTTCAACCTGCTGCCCCGCGCGACGGCGCTGCACAACGTGGAGCTGCCCCTCATTTACGCCGGGCACGGCGCGCGCGAGCGGCGCGCCCAGGCGGTGCATGCGCTCGAGCGCGTGGGGCTCGCCGACCGGATGCAGCACCGGCCCAACGAGCTGTCGGGCGGGCAGCGCCAGCGCGTGGCCATCGCGCGGGCGCTCGTCAACGAGCCCTCGATCCTGCTCGCGGACGAGCCCACCGGAAACCTCGATTCCACGACGAGCGGCGAGATCATGCAGGTGTTCGCGGCGCTGCACGGGCAGGGCCAGACGATCGTGATGGTGACGCACGAGCACGACATCGCCGCGCACGCAGCCCGCGTCGTGACCTTACGGGACGGATTGATCGCCACGGATCAGCGCCAGGCCGCCTAGATGCCGGTCTTCGAAGCGTTCCGGCTCGCCCTCCAAACCATCCGCGCACAAAAACTGAAGAGCGGCTTCTCGCTGCTCGGGGTGTTCATCGGCGTCGCCTCGCTCATCGCCGCCTGGTCGATCGTGAACGGCGTGAACCGCTACATGACCGAGAAGTTCGCCCAGACGCTGTACGGCGTGAACACATTTCAGCTGCGGCGCCGGCCGATGTTCGCGGCGAACGTGCCGGACTCGGTGTGGCGCGCGTGGCGGCGCCGCCCACGCATCAAGTTCAGCGACGCGGAGGCGGTGACGGCGGCGCTGACGATGCCCGTCGTCACGGCCTGGCAGTCGGACGATAACGGCTCCGTCTTCTACGGCGGCAAAGAAGCGCGGGACATCCAGCTCGTCGCCGCGAGCGAGCGATACTTCGAAATCAAGAACCTACGGATCGCCATCGGACGGCCCTTCACGGCCCAGGAGAATCGCTCGGGCGTCCCGGTGGCTGTCTTGGGCGACGCGGTGGCCAAGCGGCTGTTCGTCGATCGGACACCGCTGGAGCGCAGCGTGCGGATCGGCGGCATCGGGTATCGGGTGATCGGCGTGGTCGAGAAGCAGGGCAGCGTCCTGGGATTCCCGCTCGACCGCTTCGTGGTCGTGCCCGCCTTCGCACCTGCCCAGAGCCTCGTGAACCCGCCCGGCGTGGTGGACGCCCTTCTGGTGAAGGCGCGGTCCGAGGTCGAGATGCGCGAGGCCATGGAGGTGGCGGAGGGAGTCATGCGCAGCCGCCGCCACCTGCGCCCCAACCAGGACAATAATTTCGTGCTCGACACGTCCGAAGGAGTGCAGCGATTTTGGGCCGGGATCAGCCGCATTCTCGTCGTGGTCCTCCCGGGCGTGGTGATCGTGTCGCTCGTGATCGGCGGCATCGTGATCATGAACATCATGCTGATGTCCGTGGCGGAGCGCACCCGCGAGATCGGCCTGCGGAAGTCGCTCGGCGCGCGGCGCCGGGACGTGCTGCGCCAGTTCCTCGCGGAGTCGGCTGCCCTCGCCACCGTCGGCGCGGCGTTCGGCATCGTCGCCGGGATCGGACTCACCCTGCTGATCAACGCCGTAAGCCCGCTCCCCGCCTCGGTGTCACCGGCGTCGGTGGTGCTGGGCGTCATCATGGGCGCGGGCGTCGGCGTGATCGCCGGCGTTTACCCCGCCAGCCGGGCCGCGCGCCTCGACCCCATTGCGGCCCTGCGCCAGGAGTAACGCGTGACCGCCCTGTTCGAAGGCGTCGGCATCGCCCTGGCTTCGCTGCGGGCCCATAAGATGCGGGCGGCCCTCACGATCCTGGGCGTTGCCATCGGCGTCACCGTCGTGATGGTCATCGGGGCGTTGATCAGCGGGTTCAACAAGGGCATCTCAGACATGCTCGGGTCGCTCGGGCCCAAGACGTTCTGGGTGGGGCGCTATTGGGGCGGGCAGGACGAGGACCCAGAAGATCCCGATCCATGGCGGCGCCGACCCCCGGTGACCATAGCGGAAGCGAGGCGCCTGGAGGAGCTCCCGACCATCGCGTTCGTGGTCGTGGACGAGAACACCCTGGCAGACATCAACTTCGAAGGCCACACCCTGTCGGCGATCAACGTTCGGGGCCGGGATGCCGACTGGCCGATGATCGAAGGCGGACACATTCACCCCGGTCGCTCGTTCTCCCACCTCGAGGACGCCGCCAACAGCCACGTCGCGGTCGTCAACACCAAGCTCGCCGAGAACTTGTTCGGCCAACGGGACGCCATCGCGCGGCGCATCAAGATCGGCGGCGTGCCGTATGACGTGGTCGGGGTCTACGACCCCCCGCCGCGCTTGTTCGGCGACGGCGACCGACCCGAAGTGATGATTCCGCACGGCACCTTCACCAAGGATCTGCCGTACTTCCCCGGCTGGATGGACATGTTCGTGGTGCCTCAGGACTCCGTGTCCGTGGGGCGCGCCATCGACGACGTGACGATGGCGATGCGCGAGAAGCGGGGGCTTCGGCCCGGCCAGAAAAACAACTTCGACGCGATTACGCAGGACGTGTACGTCCAGGCGATCAACAGCTTCACGCTGGTAGCCCGCGTCCTGATGATCGTCCTCTCCATGGTCGGCCTGCTCGTGGGGGGCATCGGCGTGGTCGCGATCATGATGATCTCCGTCACGGAGCGCACCCGCGAGATCGGGGTGCGCAAGGCGCTGGGCGCCACGCGACGCGAGATCCTGTGGCAGTTCCTGGTCGAAGCGGCGACGCTGACGCTGGTGGGTGGCATTATCGGCATGGCGGTCGGCTGGCTCGTGTCGCTGGTCCTCGCCAAGGCTACGCCTGTGCCGTCGTATGTACCCATCGGCTCCGTGGTCCTCGCCCTCGGCTTGGCAGCCTTCACCGGCCTGTTGTTCGGCATCCTTCCCGCGAGAAAGGCCGCGCGGCTCGATCCGGTCGAGGCGCTCCGGTACGAATAGATGCCCTTCTTCGAGGCCATCCGCCTCGCCCTGCAGACCATCCGGGCGCAGAAGCTCAAGAGCACCTTCTCGATCATCGGCGTGTTCATCGGCGTGATGTTCCTCATTGCGGTCGTGTCGGTCGTACAGGGCATGAACCGTTATATGACCGACAAGTTCGCCGGCACGATCCTGGGCGTGAACACGTTCCGTTTGCGGCAGTTCCCCGACGTGCAGCTCGGCAACGTCACCGATTCGACGTGGCGGGTGTGGCGCCGCCGGCCCCGCGTGAGCTACGAGGACGCCCAGGCCGTGATGCGCGGCGTGACGGTCCCGGTGCTCGCCGCGTGGGAGTCGAGCACCCGCACCACGCTCGTGGCTGGGCGCAAGCAGGCAAAGGATGTAGCGGTCACCGCGGCGACCGAGCTCTACTTCGACATCCGCGCTCTCCCCGTCGAGCAAGGCCGCCCCTTCACGGGACAGGAAGTTCAAGCCGGAGTGCCCGTGCTCGTGCTGGGGCACGAGTTAGCCGACAAGCTGTTCGAGGGTCAGGATCCGATCGGCCGCGAGGTGCGGATTTTCGGCCTTCCTTACCGGGTGATCGGCGTGGTCGAGAAACAGGGCAACCTGTTCGGCTTGTCGCTCGACAAGTTCGCGGTGGCGCCGGCGAGCGCCCCGCTCAAGAGCTACGTCAGCGAACCGCGAGTGGTGGACGCCGTGGCGATGAAGGCACGCTCGCAGCCGGAGATGCGCGCGGCGCTGGCGCAAGCCGAGGCGATCATGCGCAGCCGGCGCCACCTGCGACCGCGCGAGCCGAACGATTTCGCGCTGGAAACCGCGGACGAGGTGCTCGATTTCTGGGGCAAGATCAGCCGCGTGTTGTTCGTCGCCCTCCCGGGCCTCGTGGCCATCTCGCTCGTCGTGGGCGGGATCGTCATCATGAACATCATGCTGATGGCGGTGGCCGAGCGGACCCGCGAGATCGGGATTCGCAAGTCGCTGGGCGCCCGGCGGCGCGACATTCTGCGACAGTTCCTGGTCGAGGCCACGACGCTCGCCACGGCGGGGGCCGCAGCGGGCGTCGTCCTGGGCATCGGACTGGCGAGCGCGGTGGCTGCGCTGACCCCGGTCCCCGCCGCGGTCGCGCCCTGGTCGATCTTGGTCGGCGTCGTGCTCGGCGCCGGCGTGGGGGTCATCGCCGGCGTGTACCCCGCGAGCCGCGCCGCGCGACTCGACCCCATCGCCGCCCTGCGACACGAGACATGACCGGGGGGGGCCTGTTCGAAGGCGTCGGCATCGCGCTCGATTCGTTGCGCGGCAACAAGCGGCGGGCGGCCTTGACGATTCTGGGCGTCGCCATTGGGGTGATGGTCGTCATGCTGATCGCCGCGATGATCAGCGGGATCAACCAGAGCGTCTCGAACGTGATCGAGTCCATTGCCCCGCGGACGTTTCTGGTGTGGCGCTTCTTCCAGGCGGGGGTGAACGTCTCGGACGGTTCCGACGAATCCAGCCCGTGGCGGCGGAACCCTGAGATCGTGGAGGTCGAGGCGGACCGGATCGCCCTGCTGCCTTCCGTGCGCTACGTCACCCGGCGCGACGAAAGCTCCGTGACCGTGGAGTACGGCGACCGACGCCTCGAATCAGTCGAGGTGTCGGGGTTGTCCGCACAATGGGTGGAGGTGAACGGCGGCGACGTCCATCCCGGGCGCACGTTCACGCGACTGGAAGATCTGGCCAACGATGCCGTGGCGGTCATCAACACGAAACTCGAGGAGCAGCTGTTCCGCGGGCGCGACCCGATCGGCCAGACGATCCATGTCGCGGGTGCCTCGTTCAAGGTGATCGGCGTCTATGTGCCGCCGCCGAACCTGTTCAGCGGTGCGACGCCCCCGTTCGTCGGCATCCCGCACGGCGCGTTCGTCAAACACGTGCCGTACGTGAGGGGATTGATGCGGCTCGCGGTCGCGCCGGCACCCGCCTACACCCAACAGGAGGCGATGGACGAGGTGGTGGCCACACTGCGCTCCCTTCGCGGGCTCAAGCCAGGGCAAGAGAACAACTTCTCGATCGTCACGCAAGACAAGCTGCTGGACTCCTGGAACAAGATCAGCGGCATGTTCTTCCTCGTGATGCTCGTGCTCTCGTCCATCGGCCTAATCGTGGGGGGCGTCGGCGTGGTCGCGATCATGATGATCTCCGTGACCGAGCGCACCCGGGAGATCGGCGTCCGCAAGGCGCTCGGAGCGACGCGGCGCGCGATCCTGTGGCAGTTCCTCGTCGAGGCCTCGACCCTCACCCTGGTGGGGGGCGCCGTCGGGATGCTCGTGGGCGGCGGCGTCACGTTCACGGTCTCCCGCCTCACGCCGATCCCGGCCCACGTCCCGCTGTGGTCGATCGTCGCTGCGCTGGGTGCGTCGGCCCTCACCGGGATCGGCTTCGGCCTGTATCCGGCCAGCAGGGCGGCGCGATTGGATCCGGTGGAAGCGCTGAGGTACGAATAGACGGGATGCGGGATGGGGGATGCGGGATGCGGCCCCGCACCCCACCCATCCCGCATCGCGCATCCCGCTATTTTGTAGTCCCATGCCCCTATTCGAGGCAATCCGGCAGGCGC
>WNEX01002007.1_pt1 | contig 12455 bp, 9 predicted proteins | sample 5399841 | NCBI WGS metagenome assembly WNEX01 (sample SAMN13153337, study PRJNA577476) | soil metagenome | isolation source: 40 cm grassland meadow soil 2 days after 1st rain plot 5 | place: USA:California | collected 2015-09-18 | reverse complement strand
CCCCATAAAACAACAGTTTTCGTGAGAACTGCCTGGCGCTCGAGTCCTCATTGTTTCAGCTGTCTCCGTGCTCTCCCAATCTGCTGGCCTCGGTCGCTTTGACGTTGCCGCTGCCACAGGAATTTTTCCTCTTCTGCCGGTTTCCGTGGGATGCTCGAAGAAAAGGCCGATTTTTGGGCCTTTGCGGGCCCTTGTGCCCTTGCGCGTGGCTTGTTGAGGCTTGTTGACTCGGGCTTCAGCCTGAATACCAGTGTCCCCTTGTGAGAAAACGGGTGGGGTCGATAATTGGAAAGGAATTGGAATACGGAACAATGAGTACTATTATAAAAGCAGAAGTACCGATTGTTCCAGAAAGGATATATGGCAGCCCAATCTCACTACCTTCCCGCTCTCCACAAGCTGTTCCGGACCCGACCTGTGGCTCTTCTCAGCGACCTTCGTAAAGCTTTGCAGACGCCCTCGCGAACAACCGTCTTCCGCGTGCTCAGTTCCGTGGGCTATCTCGCCAGCTATAGCCACGCCGGCCGCTATTACACGCTGAAACGGATCCCGCAGTTTGACCCACGAGGCCTTTGGCATTATCGCCAGATCGGCTTCTCCTCGCAGCGCACCTTACGCGCCACCCTGGTCCATTTGGTGGAAACCTCACCCGCCGGTCAGACCCATGAGGAACTCCAGGACGTGCTCCTTCTGCGCGTGCACAATACCCTGCGTCTGCTGGTGCGCGCCCGCGAACTGCAACGCAGACTATTCCAAGACGTCTACGTCTACCTCAGCGCCAAGCCGAAGCCAGCTTCCCGGCAATGGGCGGAACGACAGAAACTCGCCCCGCCACCGGCTCCCAAGGAACTGCATCCCGCTCGTGTCATCGACATTCTCGTCGATCTCCTTCATCATCCAGAAGACGAGGCGCGCGCCGTTTGCCAGCGATTGCGTGCCGGGGGGCACCCGGTCACACCCGAGCAGATCGAAACCATCTGGGCCCACTACCATCTAAAAAAAACTCCCCACGTACGCTCCAGGCACGGGAGGCCTTGAGAAGCGTCATCGCTTCTCTGGACCAGCGCTATCGCGAACAGGTGCACGAGGTGGAGACGGTTCCTCTGATCGTGCGCGAACCGCCCGAGGCCTGCGCGGTCTGTGGCGGCCGCATGAACGTACAGAAGACGATTCAGCGCTGGGGAAAAACTCTGGCTCACGGTTTGTTCCGCGTTCGGGAAACCATCTATGCCTGCGCTTCCCGCCGGAAGAAAGGCCACCGCGTCGTCACCGCGCGCTCCTCCTTTTTGGCTCAGCTGCTATTACCCCATAGCACCGTGGGGTACGACCTGCTGGTGTATGTCGGTTGTCAGCGCTTTGTGCACTATCGTCAACGCGAGGAGATTCGCGCCGAGTTGAAGGAACGGTATGGAATCGTTCTCTCCACCGGAGAAATCAGTGCTTTGGGTCGCCGCTTTCTCGTCTATCTGGAGGCCTTACACCAGAAACAGTCTCCCGCCTTGCGCGCGGCGCTGGAAGCCGACGGTGGCTGCCCGCTGCACATCGACGCCACCGGAGAAGATGGCCGAGGCACGCTGGTGACCGCTTGGGCGGGCTGGCGGGGCTGGGTTTTAAGCGCCTGGAAAGCACCTACAGAAAGGACCGAGTTTATTCTGCCCGGCATCCAGCGCGTCGCCGCCGAGTTCGGCGCCCCCTGCGCCATCCTGCGCGACCTGGGCCGAGCGATGACCGAGGCCGCTGCCCAATATGTGCAATCCCTGAAGAAGCCGATTCCCGTGCTGGCCTGTCATCAGCATTTTCTCTCCGATATCGGCAAGGACTTGCTAGAAGCAGGACACCATCAACTACGCGATGGCTTCCGCCAGATCCGCTTATTGCCGCGCCTGCGCGCCTTCGTCCGCCAGCAGGGCAGCCATCTGGGAGAATCGATCGGTAGGGGGCGAGAGGCTCTCGATCACTGGCTGGCCGCAAAAGGCCACACTCCTGCCCTTCCGAAAGGCGTCGAGGGCATCGTCGCCGTGCGCAGCATGGCGCAATGGGCATTGGACTATCACGCGGATGGACGCGGTCTGGGTTTTCCCTTCGATCTTGCCTGGCTCGATCTCTCCGCCCGCTGCCTGCATCTCTTGGCCGCCCTCCGAACTTTCCTTCGCACACCTCCGGCCGACGCCCAAGTCCTCAAAGCGCTGGAAACTCTCGAGCGCATGCTGCGCCCGCTTGAAAAGGACCAGCCTCCTTTCCTCTTGCTTCTGGAGGCTCTTTCCAAACGCGCCGATCTGTTTCACCGTCTGCGCGCGGTTCTCCGGCTCGAAGAGAAAAACCCCACGGCGAAGAAGCTCCACCAGATCCGAGCGGCGCTCCAAGGCCTCAAGGCTTCGCTGCGCAGGAAGCGCCCCGAGCGCGGGCGGGCCAAAGACACGCGCGAGGCCATCGACCTGATCCTGGAACACCTGGATCGTCATGGCCCCTATCTTTGGGGACATGCCCTCCGCCTTCCCCGGCGGGTAGGCGGAGGGATTCGCCTAGTGGCCCGCACGAACAATGGCTTGGAGTCTCTCTTCCACACCATCAAACACGGAGAACGTCGCCGCAGCGGTCGCAAAATCCTGACTCAGGATTTCGAAATCCTTCCCCCTGCGGCCGCCCTGGCAACCAATCTCCACCATGCCGATTACGTGAGCCTCCTGTGTGGTTCGCTGGACCGGCTGCCAGAAGCTTTCGCTGCACTGGACGCCCCGCATCGGTCTCGTTCGATCGCTGTCGGCGCGAAGCAAAGCAGCACGACGGTGGAAACCGCAAACCGCTTCGTTGAGCACGATAGATAAACGGTTCGTTCGCCGCCAGATCTTCGAGGACTACATTCTTGACGCCGCAAAGTGCGCTTGACCGGAAAACAGCGAAACTTCACTTCATCCAACCGATTTTTGACGCTTAGGTACCGGGGAGTAGTCTAGCAACCGCCATCCTATCATAGGCTTGCAGCCATTTCTGGCGGTGCCAAAATTTCGGTTTTCGGTCCATTCGGTCCAAAACGACAATTTTGTTGCCGAAGTTGAACCAACTTTCGGTTCTGGACTGGCTTGAACCCGCGCGGAAGCTTGAAGCCCAAGCCCGCTCTTTCGGCCCATTCCTTGCGCAACGCCCGTTCGTGTTCGGCCTTGTCGTAACGGTCGGACATCGTCTCGCCCGTACGCTCCGGCTTCCCACTCGCGTGCCCCATCCAGAACCGATAGACTCCTGGCGGGGTAGAAGTGTAGTTGCGCAAGTACGTGTTGCGAAAACGCCGGAACGCATGAGCGCCGCACTTCGGCTGCCCCAACTCTTCTAAGATCGGGTGCAGCACGCGCCGCAGGATATTCGACTGGTGAAGCTGCCGCCCGGTTCGCGTGCAAAATAGCAAACCGGACTTCCGTTCTCCAATGAACTCCTGTAGGAGGTTCGCCACCGAAGGATGCAAGTCGATCTCCCTCTCGCCGTTCCTCGTCTTGGTGTCGTGCATTTGTCCCCGCCAAGCCTTCTGGCAGATGTGGATGCACGAGCCGTCCGCCGAAACGTGTGGGATCTCGATACCGAGAGCTTCTCCGAAGCGCAACCCAGACGCTGCGCTGAGTATGAAGAGCATGCGGTGCTCGTCCCTCAATTCGCATTTCACGTCCACGTTGCGTTTGGTGTCCCTGTACGTGTACTCCCGCGCGGCCACGATGCCGCTGACAACGTCGCCCGTAAAACTCGGGGTTCTCTGTTTCCGGGGGTTGATGACCGGCATGTTGATAAAGGCATCGTTCCACTTGCGCGGATAGACTTCGTCGCCCTTCTCATTGATGACCGAGGCCACAACCATTTTTACGACGTCGGCATAGTTGCAAATCGTGGATGCGCTCAAGCCGCCTTCCACCATCTTGTTGACTAGCTTCTTGAGCGCAAGGTTATCGACCGCTTCCAAAGGCAGATCACCGAGATTGGGGTTGAGCCAATTCTTGAGGCCAGACTCCCACCCTGAAAGCGTCGACGGAGCCACGGGCTTGCTTCTCCGATTCCTCATCCCTGCGAGCCAGGTTTCCACCTGTTGCCGGAAAGTGACCACCGTAGCTTTCGACTGCGTTACGACCCTGTCGAAATACTCCTTGGTGTCCACTCCGCTAGCAGCGATGATCTCCTTGGCTTTGCGTTCCCTTTCCGACACTGAAAGTTTGCCGGGACCAGAGATCGGGCAGATTTTCGCGCGCACCCTCACCCTTTTCTCCTGTCCTGGAACATCCTTCCAGTACCGAACGACGTACCACTTACCATCTTTCTGAATACTGCCATTCTGACCAGATCGCCTTGACATGGATTTTCTTCCTATCCGTGCTGGCTTCTCTGGTGTCGCAGGCCAAATGGTAGCGTGATTCGTGCTAGGGGGCAATGGAGCGGTCGTAGGAGTAGTTTTTTCGGGGCAATCGGGAAAAAACAACACTCCGTCGGAGTCGCGTCGCTTCGTGTTGTTGGGGAGAGGCCCATAGGTTGAGTGAGCCCCGTGATATTTTCCTTGGCTCGCTTGCAAGTGCGCGAACGCCTGCAGGCGACAGCTGCATTTCGCGGCCACATAACACTCCTCGATTTGATTTGTGTTTGTGGAAAAGCGGAATGGAAAGGGTGGCCAATCAGGAATGAATAAAGGAAATGGTTAAGGGAAAATGGGTTAAGGGGCGAAAGGGCTAAGGGAATGGATTCCGCCCTGTGGTTATCGAAAGGGAAAAGGAACCGCCGAGTTGCGGCGGCAAGCTTGCCGCCGCAACTCGGCGCGCTGATGGCTCCCGTGTTTGCAGTTGCTCGGGTTCATTTTGTTTGTCTCAGGAACTCGCGGAACAGCGGGTGGTAGAGCGTGTATCGCCCTCGCCCTGCACGGATCAGGAATCCCTTGCCGGCGAGCCTTGCGAAGTATTCCCTTTGGAATTTGCCTCTGAAGTCGTGGGGTGCAAGCTCACTTTGCCCCATGATGGCGAATTGATGGATGAGATCGAGTTCCTTGGTGCTCAGTTGTGACACGTCCAGGGCGAACTTTTCGCGGCCCAGCTGATCAAATATTGCGGGCCAAGTCGGTTCGAGCGCACGCGGCTCAATTCGGCTTACCGTGGCCGATAAGTGCTTACAGACAAATGCGAGAAAGTACGGGTGGCCAAGGGTTTTTTCGTGAAGCCAACCGGCGACTGCTGCAGACGCGTGAGGCGAGAGATGTAAGGCCGAGTCCGCGTATTCTAGCGTCTCTTCGAGGGTGAACGGCTGCAAATACGGCTTCGTGTAAAACCGCACGGCGGGCTCGGCCAGAGCTTTTGTTTCGGCGAAATAGTCCGACTTGGCCGAAAAACAGATGCTGTAATTCATGCCCTCGATACCGAACGACTGGAATTGATCCCTGACTATCAATGCAAGGTCCGCTTTGCTGATGCTGGTGATGTTCTGGAAATCATCCACAAAGAAGATCGCGCCGTTTCGCCGTTCAGTCGCGCGGGCCGCAAGAAGTGGTTATGTCGATAGTATTCTTGCGAGTCTTCGATAGATTGGCTGCTGCGGTAAGCTGGTCATACAACAGCTACGCGATGCTCCAAGGCCATTGCCATCTAATGATGTGGATACACAATTCGTATAGAAAGTCAGTGAAGACGCAAGACCCTCGTAGGATTAGCCGTGCAAGACGATTCTTCCAAACCGACGATGCCCGCGGCAGCGATGAGCAGTTCGCAGGATAGCGAACGCCGCGAAGCACCGCTCCATCCCTTCATAGCTAGCGCCGAAGAGACCGACCTGGCTTCAGGAGCCCGACTGTCAGCGCGTGTTTCCGAACTGAGTCTGAAAGGGTGTTATCTCGACACGCTAAATCCCTTTCCCAAGGGTACGCGTATCAGGCTTGTGATTTTTTACGGCGGCGAGACTTTCACGGCACTTGCCACAGTGATCCACCCTCCAGCCCAACATGGGAATGGGCATCGAGTTCTCCGCTCTGGAACCGGAACAGTCGGAAGTCTTGTTGAGCTGGATCAAAGAGCTGAGCGCAAAGTAGTAGTGCCGGATCTAAGCAGGAAACCGCTAGTCATTTAGCTGGCTGGCTCCATTCATCTCCTGGATGTAGCGACACGCCGCCCACCGAGGCTCACAATCATAGAAAACACTCCAGGTTGTTGCAGAGAAGGTCTGCGGAGGCCTGTAACAGTGGACATCGTTACCGTCGGGATTTCTCGATGGTTACTCATTCGCTGCTAGCGGGTTTCCCCCACTCCTCAACCCGTACTACGAGCTGCAGGCCAACTGCAAATTTTGTGCTCTCGATGCGTTGGCAGTAAATCACGCGTGCCAGAGACGCTGTGGATTTAGTGTATCGTGCTGGCAGGACTTACCTCGACGGCGTCAGCCGAGTTCGTATACAAGTGGTTATGGTGTCGTCTCTTTTGCGCGAACATCCGCCGGTCGGCTTCGGAAAGAAGCTGTTCGGCATCCATGCCTTCTTCCGGATAATAAGCGTGACCCACACTCACAGAAAGCGCATCCGTGCCGGATATCTCGCGGCCAGCCTCGGCGGCCAACCGTTGCAAGTGGCGTATTTTGTCCTCCAGAGCTTCGGGTTTTAAACCAGAGAGAATCAGAACGAATTCGTCCCCACCCATGCGGGCCACGTAATCGTATTCGCGGCAAGTCTGCTTCAATTTCTCCGCAAAAGAGGTCAGCAGTCGGTTCCCTTGCAAGTGGCCGAACCGGTCATTGATCTGTTTGAAGCCGTCTAGGTCACAGACCAGTACGGCGAGAGACATCCGGTGACGCCGGCAACGCGCCAGTTCGCTATCGAGCTGGATAAAAAGAGAGCGAGCGTTCGGCAGACTCGTCAAATAGTCGGTCGTTGCCGTTCGCTCGGACTGCCGGTACTTCAAAGAATTTTCAAACGAGAGAGCGATTTTCGAACTGATTGCCAGCAGGATGCGGAGATGATCTCGGGTAAAGGCATCCGCTTCCGTCCGATAAAGCGCGAGAACCCCCACGACGCCATTCACGCCTTCTAAGGGAACGGCCAAGACAGACCGCAAAGAATGGCCGTTCGTGGGATCATTCAAATACTCCGACTCAGTTGCCAGATTTCCGTTCACGATCGGCTTCCGGTTCGCGGCAACCCAACCCGATACGCCTTCCCCAATCGGAATCCGAAGCGAAGAAAGGAGACGAAAATTATCACCACTCACGTGTTCGGGAACGAGCTGAATGTTTCGGACGGAATAGATTGCGATCGAGTCGTAGGGAACCAAGTGTTTCAGGCGAACTGCAAGCATGGATAGTGTTTCGTCCAGGCTGAGGGAGTTACCCAGTTCTCGAGTGAGCTCGAACAGCATTTGCATTTCATGCCGCGCCGCGGCGATGCAAGTCAGGAAATCAATCGAACTGCTCCCCGGAGTGATCGGCCCGCTATCGCTCTTTTCAAATCCCGCTCCTGGAGCTGTTCCGCTATCCACTTTGATGTTTCTGGACAGTCTGGTTTGTTCGCCACCCTTGACGTTTGCCAGAAGCTCGAGTTCGCGGTAACGCCGATGAAGCACTTCCACGACTTTTGGGTCGAAGCTCTTTCCGGCTTCTCCAACGACGTGCTCCATGGCTTTTTCCAGTGGGAGGGCCGGACGATACTGACGGTCCGATGCAAGTCCGTCGAGGCAGTCAACCACTGCGAGGATTCGCGCACCGGTCGGAATTTCTTGCCCGCGCAGTCCGCACGGATAACCATTCCCATCCCACCGCTCGTGGTGGGCGCGCACAATCGGAACGACCGGATAAGGGAATTGCACCCGCTCAAGGATTTCCGCACCAACGAGCGGATGGATCTTCATGCGCTCGAATTCTTCGGGAGTCAGCCGCCCGGGCTTGGAGATGATGTGCTCAGGGACGGCCAGCTTGCCGATATCATGAAGAACTGCGGCCGCGCGAAGAGCTTCGAGATCGGATTCCGACAGGCCCATTTCCTTTCCAATGGAAACGGCATAGACCTGCACGCGCCGAAGGTGCTCATGCGTGCTGTGATCCTTCGCCTCGATTGCGAGTGCCAGAGCTTCGATCGTTCGAAGATGGAGAGCGGCCATACCCTCGGCGTGATTACGTTCGGCTTCCAACCGGGCCAGGTAAAGACGGTACGAGCGGAAGATCAGATAGACAACCGGAAGGATCAGGAGAGAAGACTGCCAGCCCGTTTTTTTGTCGAGAAGTTCTACGATTCCCGCAATCGCGGCTCCCAGCAAATAGTAGGGGAAGGACCAAAAGTAGCACTCGGACCAAACCTTGCGTAGAGGCTTTTGCTCGGTAAGCGAAATCACGCACGCTACAGGAGCAGTGTTTAGGACGAAGAAGGTTGACGCTGCGGCGACCAGCATAAGCAGTTGGTTATTCGCAGCAATCTGGCTCACCCTCGAATGAAACAAATAATATGTGCCGGCCACGGCACTCGCCATGCTCGCAATGTTGAAAGCAACTTGGATCGGCTTTGGCCACGTCTTGGCTTTCCAGTAACACTGAATCACCGTGCCCAGAACGCCCATTAAAAGGGTTTGTGCCAGAGTCAACTCACGGACGCCGATCAGAATGAACAGAAAGATCACCGACATGGTTCCGTGCACGCCCGGAAGACTCACTTTCATCCCGGAGGCGAGAAGAGCCAGAGCGAGATAGCAGATGTAGCGTGAGGGCTCGGTCCACTCACCATGAAGAAGCCCGAGCGACAAAGACAAAAGTCCGCCAAGAAAAGTAATCCCGATGTAGACCCGAGCTTTCGTAGAGGTGGGAAGCATTAATCGCGTACCAGCGAATAGTGTTGGAGCAACCAGGCTGCCATCATCGCCCTTGGACGTTGCCCAACCGCAACTTGTTGTAAGATCACGACTTCGCATTCTGGCAGCACGTTTGCGAGGTGCGCCGCTCAATCGCCAAGCGGAGACAACTTGTCGCAGCCCTCTCGGACGCAGTCAAAGTGTCTCTGCTGTTTGCCTACGACTTCAATGGACCCCTTGGTGATTGACCATTTCCATAACGCGCCGCATCGCTGCGCTGTGGATGACGGCCGGTAATCCGAGAATCGATCCGTGACTACAACTCATACTTGTTGCTCCCAGAAATCCCGCTAAATGATCTATGGAGCGTCGAAGCTTTTCAAAGAATGTTCCGAGGAGGACAAATTGACTATGGTACTTCTGACCTGAAAATATGGCCCGAAAGTACTCTCAGAAATAGGAGCTAACCCTTTATTTCTGAACCACCTAGTCCGTGCAAAGCCCGCCCGTGAAGAGGACCGAGGGATCGGTCTGAGAAAGGCGCCTTTAGCGGTGCCACACAGACCAAGCAGGGTCTCCTCGAACGAGCTCACCCCGGCACACTCTTCCTGGACGAGATTGGCGACCTTGACGCCCGTTTGCAAGTGAAGCTGACACGAGTTTTGGATGGCACGCCGTATTACCGCCTTGGTGGGCTAAAAAAGATCTCCCCGGACGTTCGCATCGTGGCTGCCACAAATCGGGACTTGGAGAAAGATATTGAAGCGGGAAAGTTCCGCAGCGACCTCTTCCATCGGTTAAGCCAGGTTCACGTTCAAGTGCCACCCCTGCGCGACCGGCCGGAAGACATTCCCGTGCTTGCCGAGTTCTTCTTGCGCGAGCAGAACCACAATAGTGTGAGTATCGCCCCGGCCGCACTGGACGAACTTCGTAGCTTCCCGTGGCCTGGCAACGTAAGGGGACTCCGCAATGCCGTGATTCGCGCTGCGATCATGAGGTCGGGAAACGAAATCCAGCCAGAGGACTTACCGCTGGGAAGCAGAAGATCCCGCTTCAATCGGGCTCCGTCGTTACAAGTCTCGACGAGATGGAACGTCAGATGATTTTTCGGGCGTTGGATCAGACCTGCGGCCACCACGAGAAGCCGCAAAGGTGCTCGGGATTTCTCGGCGAACATTGACTCGTAAGCTGAAAAAGTATGAGGTCGCTAATGCACTTGAAGCAGTCGCCGCTGGTTGATTGCCTTCCAGCACATGCGGAAGAACGTCGGAGGAATCCACGCCGGGAAGTCCAAGGTGTGATTCTCCTGGATATCCTGAAGTCAGATTTGCGTTCTTCGCCTATTCGTGCTTCTCTCATTGACTTGAGCGCGTCGGGATTTCGCGCCTCCCATGCCTCCAAAGAGCTCTGCTCCGATCAAGAAGTTACCTTCTTCCATGATGAGGGGGAAGGCAGGGCCAGGGTCGTTTGGACTCGCATCGTTGGTCAAAGCGTGGAGAGCGGCTTCTTGATTTGTCAGGAAAAAAGGCAAGAGTAAGAACAAATTGAGGTGGCTGCCCTTCGAGAGTTCCGCCAATACTTTGGGCGTTTACATGGAAGGGCCGCCGTGGCTCCATATCCGAGGTTTTCCTTCCTTCTAAGGCTTTGCCCCGCGAATGTTGAAACCTGTTTAAGGGACATCTTGTCGTATTGGCCCTGCAGAATGCTAACCCGCAAAATCCCAAAGGATTAGCAGGCCCAAACCTTGCTTGGCGAATCGTGGTAGGTGACAAATTGTCGCAACGACCGCCGCGAGAATTCCCGTAACGCTTTCATTCTAAAGGACTCCTTTCAACACCTTAGTTGGGAGATCCAAATGCCTTAACAGCCTTAACACAATCTCAGTACACCGGCGGGAGGGTTCTGTGACCGCGACAAGACGCTCGCAGGTCGTTGCGTTCCTCTTTAGCACCATCCTGGCAGTTGGGGCTCCTTCCGCCCCCAACCCTCAGCTCGCGAAGGACCTTCACGAGCGCAATCCCAAACCCATCGACGTAATCATTCAGTTCAAACATTCTCATAAGCCGAACGACAATGATGAAGCAATTCGTGAGGCAGGTGGAGTCCTCAAGGCCGAGCTCGGTTTAATGTCTTTGTTTACCGGGTGGCGCGCCTTTAGTGAACAGGTTCTGAAAATTCTGCTGGACAAATTCCGCGACTTCGGTTACGTTAAGCTGCGAGAGTTCGAACATGGCGTGGCCGAAGAGCTTCCATCCAGCTGGCCTCATCGAAAAATTAAAGCAGAAGATCGCCTCCCTTCAGCAGCAGTGGCGCAGTACTCGCGCCGAGAATGAGCGATTGCGCAAGGAAAACGAGCAATTGCGCCAGGAGCAGGGGAGGCTTCGTGGGGAACGAGAACGGTTGCGTGAGGAAAACGAGAGGCTGAAGCGCCAACTGGAAGAAGCCCAGCGGGCCAACAAGCGACAAGCCGCACCCTTTTCCCGCGGTCAGCGGAAAGCCAACCCTAGGCCACCAGGGCGCAAGCCCGGTACCGCCTACGGCCAGCATTACCGCAAAACGATTCCGCAGCAAGTCGATCAAGTGATCGCCGTGCCGCTGCCCGCGCAATGTGGCTGCGGAGGCGCTCTGAAAGTAGAAAAAATCGAGCCGCAGTATCAACACGAGGTGGTGCGGAAGACCATCTGGAGACGCTTTGATATTGCCGTCGGTCGCTGCCGCAGATGTGGGCGACGAGTGCAAGGGCGGGATCCGCGACAGACCTCTGATGCCCTGGGAGCGGCGGCGGTGCAACTGGGTCCGGAAGCGCTGGCGTTGGCGGTGCGGATGAACAAGGGGCTGGGAATGCCGCATGGCGATGTAGCGGCTGTGTTACAGGACGGTTTTGGCTTACGCGTGCACCGCAGCACGATTTGCCGAGCGGTGGAGCGGGTGGCGCGCCGGGGCCAAGCCACCTGGCATGCGCTGCGCGAGGCGGCCCGCCGCAGCATGGTGAACGCCATCGACGAAACCGGCTGGAGGGTGGAGGCCCAACTGCGGTGGTTGTGGGTGGCGGTGAGTGAGCAGGTCACCTACTGCGACATCTTGCCAGGACGCGGCTTCGAGCAAGCGGCTTCGCTGTTAGGGGAGAATTACGACGGTTGGTTAACCCACGACGGTTGGGCGGTGTACTACAAGTTTCTCCGGGCAGGACACCAAAGTTGTATGGCGCATCTGCTGCGCCGCTGCCGGGATATGGCAGCAGTGGCCTCGGCATCGGCATCCCGCTTCCCGCTGCAAGTGAAAGCCTTATTGGAAAAAGGCTTGGTTAGAAGCCCAACTGGATCGTCTGTTGCTGCGCCCCGTTCGGGATTCCGCCAACCGCCGTTTGAAGAATCATCTTTGGCGGGAGCGGCCCTACCTGTTTACCTTTCTTTATTGTCCCGGTCTGGATGCCACCAACAATGCCGCCGAGCGGGCCTTGCGACCGCTGGTGGTGGCGCGCAAGAACTGGGGTGGGAACCGAACTCAGAAAGGAGCTCGTGCACAAGCCATACTCACCAGCATCCTGCAGACGGCCCAACAGCAAGGGAAGAAGCCGCTGGAGGTGCTGATCGCCTTACTGGTGGGGAACGACCAGGGCAAGATTCTCGACCTGGTGCCGCGCACCCGAGAAATACCTCAGGATTCTTCGCCTGCTCCTCC
>WNEX01001184.1_pt1 | contig 12512 bp, 10 predicted proteins | sample 5399841 | NCBI WGS metagenome assembly WNEX01 (sample SAMN13153337, study PRJNA577476) | soil metagenome | isolation source: 40 cm grassland meadow soil 2 days after 1st rain plot 5 | place: USA:California | collected 2015-09-18 | reverse complement strand
ACACAGACGCAAGCAGCGAGCGAATCCTCTTTGGCGCAGTTACCGCCCGTTCGACCGCGGATCACTCAGCCCATCGACAACATGCAGTTGGTTCGCCTGAACGGGAATGTCAACGCACAGGCGCGTCCGGAGTTTGATCTCGGACCGGTGGAGGACTGGCAGCCGATGAACCGCATGCTTCTGCTGCTACAGCGAAGTCCGGAACAAGAAACAGCTCTTCAGCAACTGCTGGCAGAACAACAAGCGAAAGACTCGCCGAATTTCCATAAGTGGCTGACCCCGCAACAATTCGGCGCGCAGTTCGGGCCCGCCGATGCGGACATTCAAGCGGTCACGGACTGGCTCACGAGCCAGGGGTTCCGTGGAATCAAAGTCAGCAACGGGCGGACAACCATCGAGTTTTCCGGAACCGTGGACCAGGTGCAAAATGCTTTTCACACTGAGATTCGCCGCTACTTGGTCAACGGAGAAACGCGCCAGGCCAACTCCGCGGATCCGCAAATTCCTGCCGCGTTGGCGCCGGTCGTGGCGGGAGTGGTCACTCTTCACAACTTTCCAATCCAGTCCATGAAGCGCAGTGCCGGGACGATGGTGGCGACGAAACAAAATGCCACAACTCCTCTTTTCTCCACCAACACCGGTTGCGGGCCGGCGCCGGATTTTGCCTTGCCATGTTATGTCGTTGGCCCGGCGGACTTTGCAAAGATTTACAGCCTGCCCACTGCGACGCTGAACGGCACGGGCGTGACGATTGGCATCGTGGCGGAGTCCAACGTCAATTCTCAAGACGTCGCTGCCTTCCGGGCCCTCTTCGGCCTCTCTTCTTCAACCAGTTTCACGTCCTCGAACATTATTGTGAACGGACAGGATCCCGGCTTGGATGTAGGTCGCGACGAATTGGAGGCCGATCTTGACGTGCAGGTAGCAGGTATGATCGCGCCCAGCGCCACAATCAAACTCGTAGTCTCCAAACCTACGCTGGCTGCGCATGGCGCCGACCTCTCCGCGCAGTACCTCGTGGACAACAACATCGCTGACGTCATCAGCGACAGTTTTGGCATTTGTGAGGCTGCACTGGGGACCACCGGCAATCAGTTTTACAACGCGCTCTGGGAGCAAGCCTCCGCCCAGGGAATCACGGTGGTCGTCGCGGCTGGAGACAATGGGCCGGCGGGTTGCGCGGATCCTTCGCTCCAGTCCGTCGCTCAAAGCGGATTGGCTGTAAATGGCATTGCCTCGACGCCCTTCAACGTGGCCGTCGGTGGAACCGACTTTGACGATGTAGGCAAGCAAACGAGTTTTTGGGGGAACAGCGCCGCCAACGCCCCGGTCACGCGCGAATCCGCGCTGGGTTACATTCCTGAAACCGCGTGGAACGATTCCTGCGGCGCCACCGCGACGAGCGCCAACTTAAACACCGTTTGCGCCATCTCCAGCCCGAATCCGCTGCTCAATATCGCAGCAGGCAGCGGCGGCCCTAGTTCGGTCTACGCTAAACCTTCCTGGCAAAGCGGAACGATCACACCTGCGGACGCTCACCGCGATTTGCCCGATGTTTCCCTCTTCGCGAGCGACGGCCCGCAAACCCACAGCTTTTACCTGGTTTGCGAAGCGGATGTGCCTCCCCCACCGGGCACAACTCCTCCGCCCTCCTGTGCAACATCCGGGTCCTTCAGCTTTCAAGCCGCTGGCGGTACTTCCGCCTCCGCACCGGCTTTCGCCGGAATCATGGCGCTGATCAATCAGCAGCAGAAGGCGATTACTCCAACGCTCGGCGGACGCCAAGGCAATGCCAATCCCGTTCTTTACACCGTCGCCAAGGCGGAAACTTTCGCAAGCTGCAACTCATCCACAATGCCTCTGGCGGGTTCAGCGACTTGCGTTTTTTACGATGTAACCAAAGCCAATGATTCCATCTCCGTTCCTTGCGCAGGCGCCTCTTCGCCGACTTGCAGCAGCCAGGCTGCAGGAACGAATGGTGTACTCGTGACTGCGAGCGCTTCGACTACACCCGCTTTTGCCCCCGCCGCGGGCTACGACTTGGCCACCGGGCTCGGCTCCATGAACGTGACGAACCTGGCTGCCGCCTGGAAAACGACGGTGGGTGCTTTCCAAGGTTCGGTGACCAGCTTGACGCTCAATGGCGGCGTCGCCCCCATCACCATCACTCACGGAACCGCGGTGACGGCTGCGGTCACCGTGGGGCCAGCCGTGGCTGGGACAACCATGCCGACAGGAGATGTCTCGCTGATTGTTTCCGCAGGGAATGCGGGCGGAGGCAGGGGCACCCTGAACGGCCTTAGTCCGGACGTGGCGAGTTTCACCACCACTACCTTGCCCGGAAGCAATGGAGCCAGCTACACAGTCCATGCTCACTATGCAGGGGACGGGACCTTCGCTCCCAGCGATGATCCCACGGGCGTTACGGTAACCGTCAACAAAGAAGCCAGCAATCTGCAGCTCGGCATTGTCACTCTGGACTCGGCAGGCAATCCGCTCATGACCAACGCAACAAGCTTCGTGTACGGGTCGCCATACCTTTTGCGTGTGGACGTTCTAAATAGCACCGGTACGGCCACTAATTGCCAACCATTAACGCCTGGCGGCGTGGTGACTGGCTGCGCCCGGGAAGCCACTGGAACCGTGACTCTCACCGACAATGGAAAAACTCTAGATGGTGGCACGTTCGCCTTAAACAACCAGGGAAGCACCGAGGATCATCTCATCGAACTTACCGGCGGCGCGCACACCCTCTCCGCAACCTATTCCGGAGATGTCAGCTACAACGCCCCTACAGCGCCGGTAAATGACAGCGTCACCGTGGTAGCCGCCGGGACAACCACTTCGATGAGCCCAGTCCCGGGGCCTGTGGGGACCGGCACGGGCGTCACGCTGACCGCGAACATTGCATCCACAAGCGGCAGCACGCACGGGCCAACCGGAACCGTCACCTTTTTCAATAACGGCACAACGCAGGTCGGAGGCCCGGTTACGGTCGTACCGGCTGGCGCATCCGCCGCCGGGCCTGCGGGCGGCACAGCGTCACTGCTAATCGCGTTCAGCACGGCCGGCACGGAGTCCATCACCGCAACGTATTCCGGCGACACCAACTACGCTACTTCCACCACCGCCGCACCCATCACCTTCACCGTGATTAACAATGCGTCGTTTTCCGTGTCCGGCAGTGCGACCGCCGTTGCCGCCGGCAGCAGCGCGAGTTCCACGGTCACGGTAACGCCGAACGGCGGCTTTACGGGAACCGTCAACGTGAGTTGTGATCCCAAGAGTTTGCCGCCGGGTGTAACCTGCGCTCCCGCGTCTCTGCCAATCAACGTCACCAGCACGAGTGCCGCAACAGGAACCCTGACCCTGGCCGTTGCAGCGCCTTCTTCGACGACCAGCGCTTCCCTGCTCCCCGGAGAACAGAAACTGTACTGGGCAGGATTAGCTCCTATCCTGTCGGGCCCCACTCCAGAAAATACTGGCTGGTGGGCTCTCAGCGCGTTTACCGGCTTCGCTGCCATCCTTCTCGTGCTACTCCGTGGAAGGAAACGCTATCGAACCGCTCTGGCATTCGGTTTGGCCTGTGTGCTTACCTTCATTATGGGTTGCGGCGGCGGCTCAACGGGTGGAGGCGGGGCTGCCACCACAACCACGAAGCTCACCGTCGCGAGCACCAAGGTCCCCCAAGGCACCGTGTCTTTCGGTGTGAACGTCACTTCCACCGGAAAAGCCCCTTCGGGTTCCGTGCAACTCTTTGACGGCGCAATCCGGCTGGGCGCTGCGACGGCCCTTTCCGGCGGCTCGGCGACAATCAGCATTCCCACCCTAGCCGTGGGGACTCATGCCATCAGCGCGCAATATCTGGGCGATGCATTTACGCAGACTTCCCAGAGCGGCCCGCTAAACATAGCGATAACCGGCTCGGCGACCTTTACCATCATCGCTTCGTCGGCCGCCTCCAGTGAATCGCAGACCGTCACTCTTACTATAAATTAGTCATAGGAGAGTGAAATGAACAGGCGGCTCGCATCTTGGGCCGCCTGTTTTTATCAAGGCACAAGCACACAGCGATCTGGATTTTTCTGGCTGGCGCGTCTCCGCTGTCAGGAGTCCAAACCCGGATTTCACCGGCTGCTTCAATTCACATTCGGCGGGAAAAAGATATTCCAGAACTGCGGAGCGGGGGAAAGAAACTCGACCGGCACAAGAGAGCCTTCCTGATTGAGTTGCGCTGGACGCACAACGTTGACTTCGACCTTCTGCTGGGTCTTAGGATTTTCGAGGATGAACTTTGTCCCCGCTTCCAGCCCTTGACGAAGAATGATCATGCCGCCGGTGGCGCTGACGGTGTGTGTCATTCCTTCTATGGGTTTGTCCTTGTCTTTCAGGTGCACCAAGACGGGGATGCGTAGCAGCACCCGCTGGGCGCGCCGCCGCTCCTCAGACGTAGGTTGACGTTGCAGAACAGGGCGCGCACCCGGTGTCTGGCCGGGCCTCGCATACGGCGAGGGCGTTCCAGGCTTTGCCCCGGGCACTGGTGGTTTCACAGTTCGAGTCCCCAAAAGTCCATTTCCGGCGCCACCAATTCAACGCCGTATTCCCATCCGTCGGGCCGGGACTGGCCTTTCCAGACGATAATGGCCGCGTTGCTGGAGTGCGTCGCCAGGTTGGTAAGGGCCACGCGCTGTTCGAGCCCCAAGGGATGCGGGAGAACCACCATGCAGCCATAGGGATTGATGATCCGCGTGTGGGCCTCAGCGCTCGATCGCTTGCCCGACGCTTCGTCCCATTCCAGGCGCACCGGGACACGCGAATTCATGCGCCGGCCGCGGCGCCGCTCCGAGGATTGTCCGGGCGTGCCGGCCCCAGCGTTTCTCTCATGCACTTTCGCAGGCATTCTTCCCTCTAAAACGCCATGCTAGAGTTGAGCAGCAAAAGGGTCAATGGTACGAAAATGTATGAACGCGCAAAAGAATAGCTGTCCGAAGGGACAGGTAAAATCGCTGGAATAGGACAGGCCATGAAAAACCTGATCGTCAATGCCGATGACCTGGGATGGACGGAGGGGGTCAACCGGGGTATCTTCGACGCTTTTCGCGGTGGGATTGTTACCAGCGCCACGCTGCTCGCCAACGGAACAGCCTTCGCGGAGGCCGTTAAGGCCGCGAAATCAGCGCCGGGCCTGGCTGTGGGCGTCCATTTGAACTTGAGCGACGGCGCGCCAGTCGCCGACCCGGAAAGCGTTACCAGCTTGCTCAACGACGATGGGAACTTCGCCGAGGGCCCTGAGGGCTTACTGTTGAAGCGCGCGCGCGGCGGGCTGATCCTCGACGAAGTGGAAGAAGAGTGGGACGCGCAAATTCAGAAAGTGCGCGACGCGGGCATCCGTCCTACGCATCTCGACGGTCACAAACATGTTCATATGCTACCCGGATTGTTCGAGATTGCCTTGCGGCTGGCAAAGAGGCATGGCATCGAAGCCATCCGCGTCTCCCTGGAGGAATCAAGCCTGCGCGCTGCGCTTGCTTCTGGCTCTCAACATCGCACTGGGGTCGTAATGAAGCAAGGCGTGCAGGCCCGCGGCCTTAAACTCCTCGCCCGCGACGCTCGCAAACAAGCTGCGCGCATGGGCATTGCCACCGCCGACTATTTTTGCGGCATCGCCCAAACAGGAGAGCTCACATTAGAGGGTGTCGAAAAGCTCCTTAAGAACTTTCCCGAAGGCACTACCGAGCTGATCTGCCACCCGGGATACGCCGACGAAGCTCTCCAAAAAACTGCCACGCGGCTGCAAGCCTCGCGCCAGAAAGAACTGGAGATACTTACCGACACCCGCATCCGAAATCTTGTCGCTTCTCATGGGATTCGCCTGATAGACTATGGTTCCCTGACTCAGGAAGGGTAAAGGGGTGCTGGAAGTTTCTGATGAGAAGTGATTCGCCCATCCAATTCTCGATTGTCATTCCTTTCTTCAACGAACAGGAAAACATTCCGCCTTTGTACATGAAACTCACCGAAGTGATGGTCGGAATCGGCGAACCGTATGAACTCGTGTTTGTGGATGACGGGAGCAAGGACAACTCGTACAAGGTCCTTTCGGACATCTACGAACACGACCACCGCGTCAACGTCGTCCGGCTTCGCCGCAATTTTGGACAGGCCCCCGCTCTAAAAGCCGGATTCGATTTTGCTCGCGGCGAAGTCATCATCTCCATGGACGGGGATTTGCAGCACGACCCGGATGAAATTCCGCGGTTCCTGGAAAAAATGGAAGAGGGCTACGACATCGTCAGCGGGTGGCGCGTAGAAAGGACGGACCACTGGCTCATGCGGCAACTGCCAAGCCGCGTTGCCAACAAGATGATGGCGAAGCTTTCCGGTGTAGACCTGCACGACTTCGGGACTACCTTCAAGGCGTACCGCCGGGAAGTCCTCTCGGAGATTCATTTGTACGGCGAACTTCACCGCTTCATTCCCGCCCTGGCAAGCTGGGCCGGAGCGTCTGTGGCAGAGGTTCCCATTTCGAATATCCAAAGGAAGAATGGGACCTCGAACTACGGGATTTCGCGGACCGTCCGAGTATTGCTGGATCTGCTAAGCGTCAAGTTTTTGTTGGACTACTCCACCAAGCCGCTGCAGTTCTTCGGATTGGGCGGATTATTGTGCCTGGCCGCAGGTGGTGGAATCGGTTTGTGGGTGTTCCTCCGGAAGGCGCTTTTGGACGAGGGGCTCCTGGCGAATCATGGACCGCTGATGATTCTTGGGATGGCGCTGGTGATGGGGGGGATTCAGTTTATCGCCACCGGACTGATCGGCGAGATGCTGGCGCGAACCTATTACGAGTCGCAGAACAAGTCTGTGTATACGATTCGAGAGGTCCGCAGCCGGCGTGAAGCTATGGCTGGGCGCGATGAACCTCCACGGACCGCCGGGGCTGCCGGCTGGTGATTTCTCCGAACCTGCAAATAAGATTGCGCTGATTTCAGGTTTCCATTTCATCCTAGAACCTGTTCGTGTTTCATAATTTTGAGGAGAGCTGGCGTCTTCACTCGATATGCGGCGAGAGGCCCTAAATTTTATTGCCTGCCCGAATTGCAGCAATGGATTGGCGCTTTGCGGAGAAGTCCGCGAAGAAAAAGAACACATCATGGCAGGCAAGCTCTCCTGCGCCGCATGTCAAGCGCTGTTTTCGATTTGCGATGGCGTGCCGGTTCTTTTGCCCGCAAATCTCGAAACAGTGAAACTGGAAACAGCTTCGCGCTTTGCGGAAGAATGGACGCGATGGAAGGATTTGCGCGGATATTACGAGGAAGAATTCTTTGCTTGGGTTGCGCCGGTAACCGGAGAAGATTTCAGGGGCAAGACGGTATTTGAGGGCGGCTGCGGCAAAGGACGCCATACGGCGATCGTAGCCTCACATGGCGCGCGCGCTATTGTTTCGCTTGACTTGGGAGAAAGCGCTTTTATCGCATTCGCACACACGCGCGATCTCCCGAACGCGCATGTAATCATCGGCGACTTGTTGCATCCACCCGTGCGCCCTACTTTCGACCTGGCATTTTCGGTGGGGGTTTTGCATCACTTGCCCGACCCGGCGGCAGGATTTGCCAGCCTGGCGTCCCGCGTCCGCAACGGCGGGCGCGTGTTTTTTTGGGTTTATGGATATGAAGGAAATGAGTGGATTACGCGTTACATAAACCCGATCAGGAAGGCCGTCACTTCCAAATTGCCGGCGGGGTTATTGCGAGTGCTGTGTCTCGCGCCGTCTGTGTTTTTGTGGGCCGTCATCAAGCTTTTCTACCGTCCTCGCGCAGATGGTCAAGGCCCTCAGTATCTCCCCTATGGAGATTATTTCGCTGCCATGCACAGCTACCCGTTCGACGAGATTCATGCCAACGTGTTCGACCAATTAGTGACTCCCGTGGCGTTTTACCTCAAGGAAGAGGAAGTCAGGCCGTGGCTCTCCACCGGATTGCAGGACATTCTGTTACGCTCGCACCGGGGATACAGTTGGACAGGGCTCGCGACCGTGAACAGGCACTGAAGATCTCGCTGACACCATATCCCCTTGCGCTGCGGGGAGCGCTGGGACGTGTATGCGTTAGCTAGCTTTGTGGCGGACGGGGGGTATCGTGAACCGCGAACATTTTTACGCCTTGATGAGCGGCGAAGGCACGCTCGACTACGAACTTTATTTGAACACAAAAACACTTCTCTCCTGCCAAACCAAATTTGAAGAGCTGTGCAACAAAGACGAACTCCAATTCCAGCTCGTGCACCAGATCGAGGAATTGTGGATGAAGCTGATTGCTTACACGCTTCTGGACATCGACGAATACTTGCAACAGGAAAACACCAATCGCGTCATCACGCTCTTCCGGCGTGTCCACATCGCCCAAAGGCTGATGAACGAACAACTCGCTTTGCTCGAAACCATGTCGCCCAAGGAATATCAGGAGATTCGCAAGCGCCTCGGCAACGGCAGCGGCCAGGAATCGCCCGGCTTCCGCGTTCTGCTGAAGATGTACCAGCCGCTGTGGAACTCGTTCCAGGTCCAGTACCTCGACAAACATGGACTAACTATCGAGAAAATCTACGATACTGAATATTCTCACAGCGGCGCTTATGTCGTGGCCGAAGCTCTGGCGGAGTTTGACGAGCTCTTCCAGAAATTCCGCAGCGAGCACATGCAACTCATTCACCGCACCATTGGCTTTGCCGCTAAATCGCTGAAGGGCCGGCCCGTGGAAATCCTCGAGGAAGGCATGCGGCAGAACTTCTTCCCTCAACTCTGGGAAATCCGCTCAAAAATGACCGACAAGTGGGGCGCCGAATACGGCGTAAAACGCGATCCCCTGGGCGGCCACCACTAACTTCCTAGCAAGTACCCTGGCGAACCTACTGTCTTATTCCTGCTGTTGTTCCTTTTTGTTGTGTGGAATATGCTGTGCCCAATACGCACCCATGAAAACGATTCAGATTGTTCTCGATAAGAAGCTTTTAGTCGCTACCGATCGTGCGGCGCGGCGTGCGAAGCGAAATCGTTCGGGCTTCGTACGCGACGCTTTGCGTGAACACCTTGGGAGACTGGACGTCTGCGATAAGGAAACGCGCGACCGCCAGGGCTATGCCGAGCAGACAAAGACACCAAATGAATCGGACCATTGGGAAACGGATGCTGCATGGCCGGAAGAATAGTCCAAGGGGACGTACGGCGTTAATCTCGAATGGACCACCACACACTCGCAGCCGTCAGCATCACGGGTACCTGTCTGGATGTCGTAGGCAGCCTCTACCTAGCCTATGACCTGCTGGGCGGACAGCATGGCCCTTTGCGGCTGCTTACCCGGGCCGTCACCTACTCCATGGTTTTCGTCGTCGGTTATGGCTTGGGCCTTGGGCTCTTTTTTGGCGTGCCCGCTGGCGTTGCCACCGGCATCACCATGTCGATTGAACTCAATCGCGCAGCTCGCGGACTGGATCATTACGGGTTGCCTTGGGAAGGAGTCTTTGCCGCCATCCGAGGCTTCGCTGTCGGAGCCGGGTTGTACAGCATTGTCGGCTTCGGATTCGCAGCTTCCTTCGCCGCTCTCATCACCATCGGCCAAATTCTCGCGTATTCTCGCGGCATGCGTCCCGCCCTTGATTACACCGCCTCCCGCCGTCCACGCCTGACTCGCCGTCAGTTCTGGGGAGCTATCGTCCGCACGGTTGGTTACATAGCTTCGGCTCTTGCCTGCAGCGCCTTTATCCATCACCTGGACCATCCCTGGTCGTTCGCTATTCGCGTGGGCCTAGTGACGGGAATCGTCACCGCCGTCGGAGTCACTGTGAATCCTTACATTGAATATTACGCGGACAATCTTCCCGAACGGCGGCTGGGAGCCTTCGGCATTGGACTCATCCTTTGCGGGTTTGCTTTGCAGTCTTTCCAGTATTGGCTCGCACTATTTGACGTGCGTCTGACCTAGGCCGCGGTGTTCGCCAGCGCCGCCCAAGTGGCTAAACCTTTTACTGGCGCCCGATGTGCCGATACTCTCCGCGAAAGAAAAGCAGCGGTTCCCCGCCCCGAATCTCCGCATCCTCTACTTTTCCCACGATAATGGTGTGATCCCCGGCGACGTGCGCAGTCATAACGCTACAGCTCAACTGCACAACCGTATCTTCCAGTACGGGAACCCCCTCGGTCGTCCACCGATAGCGCAAGGCCAGGCGATGTTCGGCCTCCGCGCTCTGCTCAGCCTGCGCAAAGTATTCCGACAATGCCTGTTGGTCTTGCTTCAGTACGCTGATTCCGAAACGTTTATGTTTGTCGAGCAAAGGCAGGATCTTCGCGCGTTCATCCACGCAAACCAGAATCAGCATGGGATTCAACGAAACGGACGTAAACGCATTCGCGGTCATCCCAAACACCGAACCCGGCTCGCGCTCCACGGTTACCACTGTCACGCCCGTCGCAAATTGCCCCAGGGCGTTGCGAAATTCACGCGCTGTGAGTGCGGTCGCCATGTTCTTCGAAGTTTTTGAAGATACCACACTTCACAGGCTGAGCAGAGCGTGCGCCAGCTTCCGTTTCTGTGTCAGCGTATTCATAACCGTTGGTAAGACCGCAACTTTCATCCCCAACACTTCTATCGCCTTCGCCTGCGCTTTGTCCGCAGGATCGATCACAAAAGTTCCGGTGAAATCCGTATAGAGTTTTGCCACGCCCAATGCCGTCACCTCATGGCCTAGCTGCCCCAGCATCTTGTCCGATGGACCTTTCAACGACTTGCCTCCAACAATCGGGCACACGGCAAAAACGTCCTTCTTTCGCGCGCGTAACTGCCCTCGCACTCCAGGGACAGCCAGAATCGGTCCGATGCTAATCAACGGATTGCTAGGGCAAATGATGATGCGGCCCGCTTCGCTGATCGCCTCTAACACGCCGGGCGCCGGACGCGCCGCCTCCGCTCCTCGGAATTGAATGTCTTCAATAACGGGTTCCGCGCGCCGCTTGACCAAATACTTCTGAAAATGCATCGCGCCTTCGTTCGATTCAATAATCGTGGGCACGGGATCATCCGACATCGGCAGAATCCGCGCCTTCACCCCCAGCGCCACGCGAATCGATTCCGCCGCCTCCGACAGAGTTTTCCCTTCCTCGAGCAGCGCGCTTCGATGAATGTGCGTGGCCAGGTCCCGGTCGCCCAAATTGAACCAGTTGGCGCGGCCGTAGGCCGCCAGCCTCTTTAGCGCATGGAACGTTTCCCCCCGAATCCCCCAGCCTTTGCCCGGATCGACGATTCCCGCCAGCGTATACGTCACAATGTCGAGATCCGGAGAAATTTTCAACCCGTGCAGGACAATGTCATCCCCGGTGTTGACGATGATGCTCAGCGCCGCCGGGTCCATCACCTCGTAGAGCCCAAGAAGCAGCTTCGACGCCCCGACGCCGCCGCCCAACGCGGTTATCGTGCGGCTTTTGAAAACTTTGATGGGAGCCATGAGTCGCCGTGACAAATGCGCAAAACGAATTTATCACAGCACTCGCTTAAGACAGTTGGAGGAGTGCACGCGAACGCACACTCCTCCTTTTCACCAAAGCGGGAACGCACCCACACTCGCTACTACGTTGCGGCAGTCTTCACGTAACCGTAACCGTCGCAGTAGCCGAGCCTCCGTTGCTGCTCGTCGCCGTTCCCACGTAGGCGCCCGGAGCATTGGGCACAACGAAGCTGGTGCTTTCGGGTTGGGTCTGCCCTGGCTGCAGTTGGAAGCTCCTGGTGTAAGTCGCCAGCGTGCTTCCATTGCGGATAATCGCAAGAGTCACACTGATCGTCGCTGCTTGCGTGCCGCAATTGGTCACGGCGCCGGCGACGGTCAGCGTGCTCCCCGGAGACACGGTTACACTGCTGCTGCCGTTGACCGTGAGCGTCAAAGGAGTGCACTGCGCCTGAACGGGATGGGCTGAAGCGATGATCGAAAACATTAGAACGGCGGCGATCATGAGGGTTTTACGCGTCATTTTTCTCACCTCATTCAACTAAAGTTCACCCCGTATTGAGTTCACCCCGTACTTCCAAGAGTTGCCCAACAAATATCGCCCCGCTTTTTGCCCGTCAATCCGTGCAAAATTGTAGGCTTGCGTCTTGCAGTTTTGCTTTAACGGAAAAGGTCTTCAGAGGCGGGACGGATGATGCTCGCGGCTTTTTCGGAAGCGGGCTTGTAGCGGTAACCGCGGATGAGCACTGCGGGAGTCCCTTCGGACTTGCCCATCAAGAGTCCGGCGGACGCCGCCAACTCATCCGCCACAGCGAGAACCGTTGCAGTAAGCAACTTTCCTTGCCGGTCGCGTGTGCCGCGCAAATCCAAAAGCACCGGCAAGCCGGATGCTCCGATGGCTACATTGGTCAGCCCCAAGCGCCACGGGCGGCCAAACGTATCGCTGATGATGACCGCGACGCGCTTCCCGGTCTTCCTGCGAATTTCCGTCGCCAGCCTCTCCGCGGAGCCGTCCGGATCGCGTG
>WNEX01001165.1_pt1 | contig 12625 bp, 8 predicted proteins | sample 5399841 | NCBI WGS metagenome assembly WNEX01 (sample SAMN13153337, study PRJNA577476) | soil metagenome | isolation source: 40 cm grassland meadow soil 2 days after 1st rain plot 5 | place: USA:California | collected 2015-09-18 | reverse complement strand
AACCCAAACGGCTGATGAAAGAGAAGCAACGTTGGAACGACGCCGGCGAGACCTAGAGGCGCCGTAAGAACCACCATGAACATTGCGGGGAATGACCGCACCTGGAAGATGATCACCGTGAGCATCAGCACGATCATCGCGGGAAACACGGCTGAAAGTGCCCGGTTCGCTTTTCCAGACTCTTCTATATTGCCGCCAGTTTCGATCCTGTAGCCTTCGGGCAGTTTGGCGATAATCGGCTGAATCGCTTTTTCAATCTCCGCAGAAACCTGGGGAGGCTGAAGAGACTCGTCGATGTCACTCTCCACTGTGATGGTCGGCACGCGATCGCGACGTTTGAGGATCGGATCTTCCGGACGAATCTCGATGTGGCCGATCTGGCTAAGTGGAACAGCCTTTCCCCAGTGATTCATCAGCGTCATGTCGTTCAGCTTTCTGGGATCGAAGCGGTCGGTTCCTGCACTTCGAGCGATCACCTCCGCGGTTCGAATATCTTCACGAACCTGCGTCACTGGCGCACCCGTCAGAAGAAATTGGACCTGTTCGGCAGCCTCGTGCGACGAAAGGCCGATCAGTTTTAGCCGCGCTTGGTCGAGCACAAAATGGACGGTTGGCGCGCGCTCGCCCCAATCCAGATTCACTTGTCGAGTATGGGGATTTGCCCGCATTGCAGTCTGAACCTGCGCCGCAATCGCGCGGTCCTTTTCCAGGTCGGGGCCCATGACGCGGAACGCTACCGGCCAGGGTGAATAGGGTCCAAATACAAGCTGTGAGGCGCGCACACGGGCTTCAGGCGCAAGCCCCTGCTCAACTTGTTCACGAAACCTGAGCTTCAGATGATCTCGAGCCTTCTCATTGGCCGTCAGAACAATGATCTTGGCGAAATTAGGGTTCGGGAGTTCTGGATTGTACGAAAAGAAAAAACGCGGAGCACCCGCCCCAATGTAAGTCGTAACAATCTTGGCTTCGGGCTGCAGCCGCAGCCAGTCCTCTACTTTTTTCGCACTCGCGGTGGTGGCTTCTATGCTGGTGCCTTGTGGCAGAGTCACCTCTACCAAGAGTTCAGGCCGATCGGATTGAGGGAAGAACTGCTTTTTGACAAGTCCCATGCCTGCAACTGAGACAAGAAAGGTGCCCAGAACAATGCAAGCAACCAAAACCTTCCGGCGTACCGCCCAGACGATCAGACGCCGGAGCTTCTCGTACCCGGGGGTCGCATAAATGGCTGCATGGCCACCGGACAGAGCCTTGATCTCGGGCAACATCTGCACGCCTAGATAAGGAGTAAAGGTTACGGCTACCACCCACGAGGTGAGCAGTGCAAAACCCACTACCCAGAAGATGTTTCCCGCATACTCGCCAGCACTCGATCGAGCGAACCCCACGGGCATGAGACCAATAACGGTGACAAGCGTGCCAGCAAGCATGGGAGCAGCAGTATGACTCCAGGCATACCCAGCAGCCTTTATGCGGTCCCACCCTTCTTCCATTTTGACCACCATGATCTCGATGGAGATGATCGCGTCATCAACCAGAAGGCCAAGACCGAGGATCAGAGCGCCGAGCGTTATGCGATCAAACACTCTTCCAGTGAGAAGCATGATGACGAAGACGGCCGCCAACGTCAGCGGAACGGCCGCTGCCACGACGATTCCTACCCGCCAACCGAGGCTGATAATGCTAACGATCATCACGACGGCAAGTGCGACAAAGAACTTCAGCATGAACTCATCGACTGCTTCGCGGATGTTTACTGCCTGATCCGTCACTTTGCTGAAGCTGATCCCTGCAGGCAGGTCGGCGGAAATCTTCTTTTGTTCGGCAACAAGGGCTTTGCCGAGATCCAGACCGTTCCAGCCCTCCTTCATCACGATGCTGAGAAGCAAAGCGGGCTGGCCATTATGGCGGACAAGAAAAGTCGCGGGATCTTCGTATCCGCGCTTCACATCGGCAATATCAGAGAGCTTTAGGGTGCGCCCGCCCGTCACGACTGTCGTGTCCCGAATCTTCTGCAGATCATCGAGCGCGCCATCCAGGCGAATGTAAACCTGTTGAGCTTTCGTATCGATAGATCCAGATGGGGTCACCGCATTCGCGCGAACCAGTGCATCAAAGACGTCTCGCGCGCTAACTCCTAGCGTAGCCAGTCGTTCATATGAGAACTCGACAAAAATTCGTTCCGGTCGTTCTCCAACGATGTCAACTTTCTTCACGCCGGGCACATGAAGCATCCGCTGCCGAAGAGTTTCTGCTTCGCGCGCAACCTGGCGAGGAGGCAGGTCTGGAGCCTCTACCGAGTAGAGCGCGAATGTCACATCGGAGTACTCATCATTGATGAAAGGACCGAATACACCCTGCGGCAACTTGTGTGCTTCATCGCCTAGCTTCTTGCGGGCTTGGTAAAACTCTTCCGGGACGTCCTCTGGACGAGTACTGTGCTTGAGAGTCACCATCATCAGCGCGAGGCCGGGGCGGGTGAAGGTCTCTACGCGATCGTAGTCGCGCAATTCCTGCATGCGCTTCTCCAGCGGTTCGGCAACGAGATCCTGCAGCTCCTGTGCTGTCGCACCGGGCCATACCGCTGCAACGGTAAATACCTTGATCGTGAAGGTAGGGTCTTCTGCGCGTCCTAGTTTCAGGAAGGTAAAGATGCCAGCAGCAACGATCGTAATGAGCAAGAACAGAGTGATCGCCTTTTCACGGACTGCAAGGGCGGACAGGTTGAGAAACTGCTTCGCAGCCGCATCGTTTTTTTCTGACATATGGTGCTCGCTCATCGAAGTTCTGCCTTTGCCTCGACACGCACGCGTTGGCCGTCGTGAAGGAGATGAACTCCAAGGGCTACGACTTGCTGTCCTGGGTGCAGGTTCCCGCTGATGATGGCTAGTTCTTCACCCAATTGCCGTACTTGCACCGGTTTAAACGTGACCGTGGATGTAGACGCGTTCAATAACCAGATACCAGGTCCTTTGCCTTGATCGACAATGGATGCGACCGGCACTTGCAACGTGTCAGTCTCTCCATCGCCGGAGAGGTGGACGGTAACGGTCGCTCCTAACGGAGCATTCGTGGCAGCGCCATCGAGAACATAGCGCGCCTCAAAGGTGCGGGTCTGCAGGTCAGCAGCACCGGAAAGCTGTCGCAATCGAACCGGAACTCTCGTGGTGCTGCCGTAAAGCGTTGCGTATGCCCTCGATCCTAGCTTCGGCCTCAACGTCTCGGGCAGGTTTACTGCGGCCTCTCGTTGGCCCGAATGGGCGAGCTCCACAACCGGCTGCCCGGCCATTACTACTTGTCCTGGCTCGGCCAAAGTCTCCACAACGACGCCGTCCGCGTCCGCAACAAGTTGTGAGTAGCCGCCCTCATCTCTCGCAACCTGCTCCTGAGCGGTGGCAGCAGCGAGTTCAGCTTGTGCCGCATCCGATGCGGCCTTGATCTGATCGTAGATTGAAGCAGAAACCGCACCGGTCTTGACCAAACCGCGATAGCGGGCCTCATCGGCGGCAGCTTGAACCGCCCTTGCCTTTACTGCAGTGACGGTTTCGGCTCGCGCCGTAATGGCATGGACATAGTCGGTTCGATCAATCGTCATGAGCAGTTGTCCAGCGCGGACAAACTGCCCCGTATCTACCAAGCGGCTCGTGATCTTTCCGGGAACTCGGAAACCAAGATTGCTCTGAACACGCGCTGAGACCACGCCAGTGAATGCGGGATCCGCTCCGGACGACAAACCTATTTCCACTATCCGAACCAGTTCCGGCTGTGTTCTTGGGTCTAACTCCTGCTTCTGACCGCAACCAGTCAAGCTGACTGCGAAGCCGGTAACGACCAGCACCAGGGCGGAATAACTGAAATTGATCCGATTCATATGGCAGTTCCTTTTATTTGTTGGGTTTTCGATCATGGGAGCCAGCCGCCCCCGAGAGCGCGATAAGAACCGACCGCTGCACGTGCCGCACTCTCTCGAGCTACGGCCAAGTCGTCCTTGGCCGCAAGCAATTGACGATCCGCGTCGAGCACGTCGGTCAGTCCGATGACCCCGGCGGCGTAGGACTCTTGCGACAGGTCGCGCACCCGCTGCAACTCAGCGATTTCACGAACGATTTCATTGCGGCGATTTTCCGATTGGACGAGTAGACTGAAGGCGTCTTCGACATCTTCGGCCGCGTGCAGGACGGAGCTACGATACTGGAGCAAGGCTTCGGCATTGACGCCTCGCGCTCGCTTCACTTCCGCAGCGACGGCGCCGAAATCGAAGAGTCTCCAGCGCAGACCAACAACACTGATAGGCTGAAATCCTTGCTGTTCGACGAGATGGGCGGGCGCGACCGCTTGAGACCCTACGATCCCTGAAAGCGAGAGCTTTGGATAGTAGTCGGCGAGGGCCTGGCCAATGCGAGCGTTCGAGGCAGCAACCATTCGCTCCGCAGCGATGATGTCAGGTCTCCTGCGTAATAGCTCCGTGGGCGTCCCATACCCAGAAATTTCCGGTACATCGGGAATCTCTGCGACAGGGCTCAACTCCGCTGCGTACGTTCCTGGCTGCGCGCCCATGAGGACGTCCAGCCGGTTCAGCTGTGCTTCGAGAGAGACTGTGAGCAGAGGAATCGTCGCCTTCGCTTGCGACAGCAAGGCTCGGGCCTGAGCGAGTTCGCGGTCGGAAGCTACGCCTGCATCCCTGCGCTGCTGCACTAGTTCGACGAGATGCTTGTCAGTGGCGATCTGGTCGTTTGCTAAGATCAAGCGCGCCTGCGCGCCCCGTATCTGCATATAGGCATCAGCGCCTTCCGCGGCAACCGTGACGCGAGTTCCGATATGGAGAGCTTCGGCCGCCTGAGCCTCGGCTGTAGCTGCTTGAGCTCCTTTCTTCAAACCGCCGAACAGATCTGTTTCCCAGCTGGCCATGAATCCGAGATCGTAGTAGTTCTGGTGGCGATCATAGCCGGGCAAGTGGGCGGCGGCGCGGCCCGTCATACTCTCGGTCGATTGGGAAAGTGTGGTCGTCGAAGCGTAAAGATTTCCTGATGGCAGGCGCTGCGCTCCTGCTCCTTGTGCAGCGGCACGCGCCTGTTGCACCCGCGTCATGGCAGCGGCCAGGTCAAGATTCTCGTCCAGCGCCCGCTTCACGATCCGGGTCAGCTCAGGATCACGGAAGCCCGTCCACCACTGGTCGAGAGTTGATGCCGGCAGAGAGGCGGTACGAGTTTCGATAGAGACGGCGTTGTGAAATGGCTGAAGGTTTGCCGTCGGGCGATGATATTTTGGCCCCACGGCACATCCGGTGAGGCTCGCGCCTAGCGCGAGGGCAAGGCCCATTCGCAGAGTGAACTTCCGCGCAGCGGGTGACCCTTTGTAAGACAACCTTAAGAAGTTCATTCATGTGCTCCATTCCTGCGCACCCTGCGGGTAAGCTGTTTCAAAACGTATTTCGTGAAGACGCCACAGCACCGGACCTTCACTCCCTGCTTCATCAGCTCAACAAGGACGTTTTCGCCTGCTTGGCTGATCGTCGTCAGGTTCTTCAGGTCGATGACGAGTTCGCGGCCGTTCAAATCCGAGTTGGCCATTTCGTACGCCACCTTCAGCTCGTCGGTCCACGGGCCGATAAGCTTGCCCTCAAGCACCAACCGGCGTTGATTTCGCGTTTCGACAGTCGAGATTTTCAACATGCGTCCTCACTACACAGGAAGGAACGCAAGGCGCATGCCAACCTCGGCGAGGCTGTAACTCACTGAATCTTCGCGGTGGGATTTAAATCGGCTGGGTCGAGAGTTGAGACTGTCGAAGTCAGCTTCGACAGCAGAATGATTTGGAAAGGCTAGCGCGGTTCAGGCGTACTGCCGGGGATCGATTCCGAACTTCTTCATCCGCGAGATGAGTGTCGTGCGATTGATACCCATGCGCGCGGCTGCTCCATCAGCCCCGCCGACACGACCCTTAGCTTCGGTGAGGGCACGTACGATTTCCTCCCGCTGCTTTTGGGAATATTCGTCGGAGAAGTCCTTTTTCCCGTTCAGGGCAGCGCTGATGCTTTCTTTGACGATCCGGGCAATCTCTTCCTGCGCGGGCTGGACGCCGGGAGAAGGCCGTGTGTCGGTGCCCAGTTTGCGCAGCTCCGAAAGCGGTGCTTCGAGCGACTTGCCGCGAGTCAGGATGACAGCGCGCTCTATGAAATTCTCTAACTCGCGGATATTCCCTGGCCATTCCCATGCCGCCAGGCCCTTCATCGCTGCCGCCGGGATGCTCTCGATCTTCTTTTGCATCTGCTTCGCAAACTTCTGAACGAAATGGGTTACCAGCAGCGGAATGTCTTCGCGGCGGTCTCGCAACGGCGGGATGCGGATCGGAAATACATTCAGCCGGTAAAACAAATCGCTCCGGAATTCGCGATCGGCGATCATCTTCTCCAGGTTGCGATTGGTTGCGGCAATTAGCCGAACGTTCACCCTCCGTGTATGCGTGCTGCCTAAGCGCTCGAACTCGCGCTCCTGCAAGGCACGCAGCAGCTTCGGCTGAATCTCAGTTGGAATGTCACCCACTTCATCCAGGAAAAGCGTGCCTTGGTCGGCTAATTCCATTCGACCGACTTTTTGCCTGATGGCGCCGGTGAACGCTCCCTTTTCATGCCCGAACAACTCGCTTTCCAATAGACCGGTGGGAATTGCAGCGCAATTCAGTTTTACGAAAGTGCGTTCCTTGCGGCGGCTGCGGTCATGGATTGCGCGTGCGATCAATTCTTTCCCTGTGCCAGTGTCGCCCAAAAGCAAGACTGTTGAATCGCTCGCAGCGACCGTCTCGACCAGTTGCAGGACGTGCTTGAGCGCCGCGCTCGACCCCACGATCTGCTCGAAGTTCATCTCGCTGCGTATCTCTTCTTCCAGATAGAGCTTTTCCTGCGCCAGTTTGTCCTTCAGTTCGGAGATCTCACGGTAGGCAAGGGCGTTTTCGATGGCAATTGCGATCTGGCCGGCAGCCTGACTGAGGAAGTCGACGTCTTCTGCCGTAAAGGTTCCCTCCGTTTTACGTACAATCATCAGGTCCCCCAGCGCCCGGCCGCGGCTTACGAGCGGGATAAAACAAGCGCTCTTCACGCCTTCCGCCGCTGCGAGTCTGTACCCCTCGCCGCCGCCGGGCCAACCCATCTCCTCAACCGTGGCGACTGTCGGCTTCATCGTCTCGAATGCTCGTTTGCCGGGATCGTTTTCGGCCGGAGTGATGATCAGATCCTCTTTGGCGAAGCCCTTACTGCTGGACGCATCGAACGCATATAGCTTGAACGTTCCCGCTTCGTCGCCTGGCAACCAGACACCGGCTCCGTCGCAGCGCATGAGCTCGCGAAAGTTGGCAGAAATCGCGCGCAGCACTTCGCGCAGGTCGAGATTCGAGGTGATGCGGCTTGTCAGGTTCAGGAGTAATTGCAGGCGCTCGTTTTGTCGCTCTAAGGACGCCTGTGGATCTTGCGCACGCTCGGGATCCAAATTGTCATCACCATTTCCGCTCATGTGGTTTTCGAAGAAGGCGACCCGTTATTCGACAGTGTATCTCAGAACACATGATGGAATCATCGCGCGTCAGGGCGCAGAATTTTCAGCCAGCCCGCCCGATCTCTCAAGGTAAATGACTGTCGGGAGCAGTTTCAACTTCCACAACACTGAAGCCCGGGCGAAGGTCAGAAACTGGGTAACAATCTCGCTTATGAACTGGAAGACTACTGCCGCCGGAAAGCAGCGTTTAACCGCATCTTCGAGCTCACCAACCTACGCGGATTTGATCGCTCCCATTAGCATAACTCCCTGTTTCAGTTGTGCAGCCAAAAGGGGGCGAGGCTATGCAGGACGGAAGTGTGACAGTTGAACGGAGGAAGCGAGGGCCGGACGTGTGGTGTTTCAGGTGGCGGGAAGCTGGAGCAGACGGACGCAGAATACACCGCCGTATCGTGCTCGGAACTGCCGAAGAGCTAAAAAACATTGCGTCAGCGCGCAAGATGGTGACTGGGCTGAGAAGCGAAATCAACATAAACGACGTTCGGACTAGAAGGGAATCGATCACGTTGGCCGATCTATCGCGGCACTTTCAGCAGCGAGAGCTTGCCGATCGAAATCCACACATCACGTATTCAACTAAGAAGGCATACGCGGGCTACTTGGAAAAATGGATCGAGCCTCGCTGGGGCGAGTACAGCTTGCTAGAAATTCGAGCTGTGGAAGTTGAGTCGTGGCTGAAGTCTCTGAACCGGGCTCCAGGAACGCGCTGCAAAATACGAAATGTGATGAGCCTGTTGTTCAATCACGGACGTCGTCACGACCTTTGCGACCGTAACCCCATTGAGTGGGTCCGGCAGAGCGCTAAACGTCGCACAGCGCCAGATATCCTGACCACCAATGAAGTCCAGGGATTGCTTGCAAATCTTCGCTTTAGAGAACGCACCTTGGTGCTACTTGCAGTAACCACGGGCCTCCGTAGGAGCGAGCTGTTCGCGTTGAAATGGAAAGACGTGGACTTCCAAGGTAAGCAGATCTGCGTAACGCGCTCGATCGTGCAGAACGTTATTGGCGTTTGTAAGACAGAGAGTTCACAGAAGCCTGTGCCGGCTCACGATGATCTGATGAAGGCTCTTCGCGAATGGCGTGGGCAGACGCCGTATAAATCGTCAGAAAGTTGGGTATTCGCGAGTCCGGCGAATCAGGGCCGCAGGCCTTACCTTGCACAGCAAATCATGCAGCGCCATATTCTTCCCATCGCGCGAAAGCTGGGAATCGCCAAACGAATTGGCTGGCATACTTTCCGCCACACCTATTCGACGCTGCTTCGATCTACCGGTGCAGAACTGAAGATCATGCAAGAGCTGCTGCGCCATTCGACGATTCGCGTGACTCTCGACACTTACACGCAGGCCGTCACAACGGAAAAGCGAAATGCGCAGGAGGCAGTTGTCGCGCTCTTGTTCCGAGAAAAAACGCAGGAGAAGTAAGCTCTGCTCGGAAAAACTCTATTTCCTGTACCTATTTTGTACCTTTTTGTGCCCACGCGAAAATGGGGCACTTCTGGTAAGTTCTTTAGAAAGAATGGCGGGGACGACGGGATTCGAACCCGCGGCCTCTGCCGTGACAGGGCAGCGTTCTAACCAACTGAACTACGTCCCCAGCCGTGGAATCAACAACTTACAGTAAATCGTTGCAAATAAGGCCTTTGCAAGATTTGCATACAGTGCACCGTTCGCCTGGCTTGCCTGCAGTAGCAGTCCTTCCTGGAAGAACTGCCCATAAACTGCCAGTAAAAAATAGTGCGCTCATGCGAGATTTATCCTAACACAGATGGCTGCAACAGTCGAAGGCGAGTCCGTTGAATCTTGTTTGGATTGCGAGCTTCCCAATCTTCGGAGGTGGGTTCGATTCCCATCGCCCGCTCCAAAACTTCCTGAGGCATTCGGCTCAGCGACGGCTTGGAGCACGGCTCTGGATTGAGTCTCGTTCGGCGTGGGCGTCGTCCAGAGCTGCTTCGGAGTCAGATGTTAAAGCGAATCGCGCGGCTCGTCGGTTCAACCGTGCAACCACCGGGATTGACAATTGTCGAGTTTGAATAAGATGGCTGACTGACGACCGACCGACCGAGATAGCGGGTCGTCATCCACTCCTAGTCGTGACCCGAATCGAAGCTTATCCCACAGTGCCTCGGCTAGGAGCCCACCGTGTTCAGTTCGACTCTGGAACCGTCCGGACGCGTGGCGCGTGTTGCAAGTACATTGGCGCGCTCGGCTAGTGCGCAGCCGTCGTTGGGACATCTAAAGTTATGAATGCCATGGAGCTTGGGCGACGAACCAAGTGGACCCGTGGCATGCCAGTGAACAGGAGTTGGTCGATGAATTGGTCTTTTGAAAACAAGGTAGCACTCGTGACGGGGGCAGCGTTGGGCATGGGACTGGCGACCGCGCAGGCGTTCGCCGAGGCAGGCGCGGCCGTCGTATTGGCCGACGTGAGGGAGGAGGCTGTGAAGGAGGAAGCGCAAAAGCTGGCAGCAGCTGGTCACAAGGCAAATCGCGATCCGTTGCGACGTGAGCGACGACGTGCAGGTGGAGCAGATGGTGAGCCGAACGGTCTCCGAGTTCGGCCAGCTCGACGCCGTCTTCAACAACGCAGGTGTTATGGCGCGTATCGCACCGACTGGCGACAGTAGCCGTGAGGACTGGGACCGCGTGATCGGGATTAACTTGCGCGGGGTGTGGAGCTGCATGAAATACGAATTGCGACAGATGCAACGCCAAGGCAGCGGCGCGATCGTCAACAACGCTTCGGTCGGTGCCTTGACCGGCAACCCGGGCATCGCTTCCTACATCGCTTCGAAACATGGCGTGGTTGGCCTGACGCGCACGGCTGCTCTGGAATACATCAAGCACGGCATTCGCGCGAACGCAGTCAATCCCGGCCTGATCGATACACAGGTCGCTCGCGATGTCGTCAATGGGAACGAAGAGGCGTACGACGAAATTGCAAAGCACGTTCCGATCGGACGCGCCGGTCGGCCCGATGAGATTGCCTCAGCGGTGCTCTGGCTTTGCAGCTCAGGAGCGAGCTACGTCGTTGGTCACGCCCTCACTGTCGATGGCGGAATGACGGTCGTCTAACCGCGCAGGATGTCGTGTGTCAGAGGACGAAGGTGATGCCAAAAACAAAGCACACCTTGAAATGCCATCCGAGTGCACGCTGGAAGAAGGAGATTACAAATGCGAGGAACTGTTCTATACGGACCGCGGGATGTACGTTTTGAAGATCGAGAAGAACCCCGGATTGAAAAGGCCACCGACGCCATCATCCGCCTGTCAGCCACCTGTATTTGCGGCTCGGACCTTTGGCCCTACCGCGGCATTGCGAAGGTAGCGCAACCGATGCCAATGGGGCACGAATATTGCGGCATAGTTGAAGAGGTCGGAAGAGAAGTCAGAAACATCAAGCCCGGCCAGTTCGTCGTCGGTTCATTTGCAACCTCGGACGGCACTTGCGTAATTTGCGAGGAAGGCTATCAGTCCTCGTGCGTGCACCGCGAGTTCATGAGCAGTGCTCAGGCCCCTCTGTTGCGCGTACCACTTGCCGACGGCACGTTGGTCGCAACGAGCGATCTTCCTTCTAATGAACTGATCCCCAGTCTGCTCGCGACATCTGATGTTTTGGGCACGGGTTGGTTTGCCGCCGATGCGGCGAACGTTAAACCTGGCGCGACGGTCGCGGTAGTCGGCGACGGAGCGGTTGGATTGCTTGGGGTGCTCTCCGCGAAACAAATGGGCGCAAAGCGAATCATCGCGATGAGCCGTCACGCGTCCCGCCAAAAGCTCGCTCGCGAATTTGGTGCTACCGACATTGTGACGGAGCGAGGCGATGAAGGTGTTGCGCGCATCAAGGAACTCACCGATGGAATCGGTGCCGATTCGGTCCTGGAGTGCGTCGGCACACAGGAGTCGATGATGCAAGCAATTAAATCTACGCGCCCCGGCGGTTATATCGGTTACGTCGGCGTCCCGCATGGTGTGGCGCTCGATGGCGAGATGCAGTTTTTCTCTCATGTCCACCTGCACGGTGGACCGGCGCCGGTTCGCCGCTACTTGCCTGAACTCATCAAACTCGTGTTGGGCGGAAAGATCAACCCTGGGAAAGTTTTCGATTTGACTCTTCCGCTGGATCAGGTTGCGGAGGGTTACCGGGCTATGGACGAGCGTCGTGCAATAAAAGTGCTCCTCCGCCCAGATGAAAAGAAGTGAGCGAACCACTATGAAGACGCGCAAGGAGTTTCTGTATGCGCTTGCCGTGGCATTGAGCCTGGTGCCCGGACAAACTGGAGCGCGCAATTCTTCAAGTGCGAATCTGCAGGCGGCCTCTTCTAGGAGGCAAGACATGAAGATCAAGATTACGATCGGCGGCAGAATCCTTACCGCTAGGTTGGCCGATAACGCAACCGCGCAGGATTTTGCTTCCATTCTCCCGTTGCACGTGACGATGAAGGACCTGTTCGGGCGCGAGAAATACGGCGACTTGCCCAAAGCGCTCTCCAAGAACGGTCCAACCAAGAAAACGTATGAAGTCGGCGAGATCGCTTATTGGTCTCCAGCTCAGCAGTTGGCTGTTTACTACCATCACGACGGCGAGTCGATACCTTCACCCGGCATCATCCCTATCGGAAGAATCGATGCTGGCATGGAAGCGTTCAACGTGCCGGGTTCGGTGAAGGTGACCATCGAGCTTGCCAAATAGTCCGTGGTCGATCCCGTTTTGAAGACCCAGGTGGGTAGTGACTTGAGAGCCAAAGAAAGGAGATGCTTCATGCCGAAAATGAAGGTTCTTATTCTAACGGGCGACGCAGCTGAGTCGCTTGAGGCGATGTACCCATACCAACGGCTGAAGGAAGAAGGCTACGAAGTGGAAATTGCCGCGCCGCAGAAGAAGAAGCTGCGCTTTGTAGTGCATGATTTTGAGCCGGGGTTTGAGACCTATACAGAAAAGCCAGGATACACCTGGGACGCCGATTTGAGCTTTGCCGATGTTAATCCCACCAACTACGTCGCGCTGGTGATCCCCGGCGGACGGGCTCCGGAGCACATCCGCAAGCATTCCGACTTTTTGCGAATTGTCAGACATTT
>WNEX01001157.1_pt1 | contig 12662 bp, 12 predicted proteins | sample 5399841 | NCBI WGS metagenome assembly WNEX01 (sample SAMN13153337, study PRJNA577476) | soil metagenome | isolation source: 40 cm grassland meadow soil 2 days after 1st rain plot 5 | place: USA:California | collected 2015-09-18 | reverse complement strand
GCCGTGACCGGATCGAGGCGCGACGCCGACCAAGCCGGCGCAAAACCGGAGACCAAACCGGTGAGCACCGACACGATCATGCTCGCTATTACCAGTCCGAATGAAAACTGAATTGGAAATGACGGGAAAGCCTTGCCGATCCCGAAGCACATGAAATAAGCGACCGCCAGGCCGATAAATCCGCCGAGCAGACAAAGCGCGGTCGATTCGATCAGGAACTGGAGCAGAATCGTGCGACGTCTGGCGCCGAGCGCTTTGCGTGTTCCGATTTCTTTCGTCCGCTCCTTAACGCTCACGAACGTAATGTTCATGATGCCAATCGCGCCGACGAACAGCGAAAGCCCGGTGATGAATAGACCGGCAATAGCGATGGTATTTTTCACGGGATCAAGCGTGCTCTTAAATGCTTGTTGCTCGTTAATCGAAAAATCCTCCTTCTTTTCCGGCGGCAAACCGCGCACGCGCCGCATGATTCCAGTCAGCTCATCCTTGGCCTCGGCCAGCTTGGTTTTGTCCTTCACCTTCACGCGCACATCCGATTGGCCTTGATTCTCTCCCCGCGCGTCCAATTCGTTTTTCAAACTGAAGTATTTGTTAAAGGCCGCCAACGGCATCGCGACCATCGAGTCCCAGCTGAACAATCCAAGGAAAGTTCCTTGGCGAGCGTTCACGCCAATCACTTTGAACACATGGCCATTAATAAGAACAGATTTGTCGATGGGACTTTCCGATGGAAACAAAGCGTCAGCGACGTCGTAGCCAATCACCACTACTTGCGCACCACTGCGCGACTCGATCTCGTTAAAGAACCGCCCTTCCTTGCAGTCGATTGTCGATGTGACGGTGAAATCGGACGTGGTTCCAAGTGTGAAGACATTCTCCACTTGGTTTCCGCGATATTTGATTGAGCGCATCAGACTCGATGTCGGCACTGCGACCATCAGGTTCGAATTCGGGGTCGCGGCAATCATGCGATTGATCGTCTCGGCGTATTCGGTCTGAATTTTTTTTCGGTCGCGGTAGTTCCACCAATCGTCTACCGGCTTCCACGGCCATTGCGTCACGTAAAGCACGTCATCACCAAGCACGGCCATGCTTTTATCGAAGCCGACTTGAATTCCTCCAATCGCGGTGCCCATCAGTGTGACAGCGACGATCCCAATAACGACACCGAGCGCGGTAAGGATTGACCGCGTCATGTTGGAGCGCATCTGCGCGTAAGCGATTCTCCAACTTTCTTCCAGCTCGTAGAGAAAACGTTTCATAGGCCGGTCCGGCTCGGGCTCCTAGCTGGCGACTGCCGCGTCGAGTTCAGGAATAAACCCGGCGTGATCCATTTCGATGATGCCGTCACGCAAATGAATGGTGCGACGAGCATGTGCGGCAATGTCGCGCTCGTGCGTGACCAAAATGATGGTGTGGCCGCGCTGATAAAGATCCTCGAGCAGTGCCATGATTTCCTCGCCGGTCTTTGAATCGAGATTGCCGGTGGGTTCGTCCGCCAAAATGATGGACGGATCGTTTACGAGCGCACGGGCGATTGCGACGCGCTGCCGCTGGCCGCCGGACAACTCGTTAGGCTTGTGTTGAATGCGATCGCCCAATCCGACATCGGTTAGCGCTTGCGTCGCGCGTTCCACTCGAGTTTCCGGGTCCATTCCGGCGTAAATCAAAGGCAACTCGACATTGCGCAGACTGGTCGCGCGCGCGAGCAAGTTGAACGTTTGAAAGACGAAACCGATCTCCCGATTGCGGATCGCGGCCAGCTCATCGTCGTCCATCTCGGCAACGTCCCGCCCATTGAATTCGTAACGGCCAGATGTCGGAGTATCGAGACAGCCGAGCATGTTCATCAGCGTCGATTTGCCGCTGCCGCTCGGCCCCATCACGGCGAGATATTCGTTCCGCCGAATTTGCAACGAGACGCCGCGCAACGCGCGCACGATCTCTTCGCCCATCACGTAATCCTTGGTGATGTTTTCGATGTCGATGACGACCGGGCCGGGTTGTCTGACTGATTGCCGCGCGTCCATCATTAGATCGACATCTAGCCGCGATGCATTCTACTTTATTGCTTCCTTGTCGTAAGTCACTTTCGCGCCGTCTTTGAGTTTGCGACTGATCGCGCTGTAACTGCCGGAAATCACTTCGTCGCCCGGTTGGACGCCGGTTTTGATTTCCATGTAAGTGTCGTCCGAAATTCCCGTGGTCACCTTGACCGATTGCGCTTTGCCGCCTCTTTTCAAAAACACGACCTTGGCCAGTTTTTCACGCTCTTCTCGTTGCGCGGCCTTTTCCTGACGCTCGTTCACGTAATCGGCGTTGTTGTCGCCTTTATCGCGCGCAGCGCTTTTCAATTTTTTCTTTTCTATTTCTTCCGGGCTTAAGTTGCTATCGCCGGTTCGAATGGTGACTGCCTGCATCGGCACTGCGACCGCGTCTTTCACCATGTTGGTCTCAATGTCAGCCGTGCAACTCAGACCCGGCCGCAGCAAAACATCTTCCCGTTCCAAATTGATTTTCACTTCGAAATTGGTGACTTCTTCCTGGGTGCCGCTGCCGGTCGTCTTTCCGGTGTTCCCAATTTGCGCCACCGTCCCTCTGAATTTGCGATCGCCGTAGGCGTCGATCTTCACATTCGCCTTGTCGCCGATCTTCACGTTCGGAACGTCGTTCTCGTTTACATCGATAACGGCCTGCATCCGCGAAAGATCGGCCACACGCATCACTTCAGTGCCGGCGAATTGCCCGGTGGCGACGATGCGCTCGCCCAATTTGCTGTTCAGGATCGTCACCGTTCCATTGATCGGCGAATAAACCGTGGTCTTGGAAAGCTGATCCCGCGCCTGGCTTGAGCCCGCCTGCGCCCGCTCGCTTTCGTGCAGTGAACTTTCGTAAGTATTTTTCGCAACGTCGGAAGCGGCCTGGGCGTTGTTGTATTCCTGAATGGAGATCGTCTTCTTCGCGTACATGTCCTCGGCCCGCTTAAGATCCTGTTCCGTCTTCAACATCGTCGCCTTCTGTTGAAGATTGGTCGCTTTGGCCGCGCTGATGGCTGCCTCCTGTTGCTCGAGAAGGGCTTTGTAGGAATCCGGTTTAATTTTAACGAGCAAGTCGCCCTTTTGGATCCCCATCCCGTCGGCCACAGGCAGCTCGATGATTTCACCCGCCACTTCGGGTGAAATTTTTACTTCCGTTTCCGGCTGCACCTTGCCGGTGGCGGAAACGGTCTGGAGAATCGTCTTACGCACCGCCTTTTCGGTTGTGACCGGGATCGGCTTCTCGCGCTTCGACAACAAGATTGAAACGATCAGCCAGAGCACCAAGAAACCAACGGCGCCTATAATGATTTGGCGTTTACGGGTGCTACGACGTTTCCGCGCAACTTTGGGCGCGGTTTCCGGGGCGGCTACGGCTTGATGCATACTGGGACTCAGGGGCAGGAAACGGTCAGAAGTAACCTTAGTTTAGACCTTTGCAAGCAAAACGCGTTCACAAGACCGACAATTGGATGCAGCAATCAGACCCGTTGGATTCAGCGAATTTGCTTTTAAGAACCGGACCGCTCGCGGATTCGGTTGATTGCCCATGCCGCGTGTTCTGCAATCAGAGGCTCCGAATCCAAGGCTGCTCGCTCCAAGGCCGGCAAATCTTCGCTTGTGCCGATATTACCGAGCGCGACGCAAACGTTTCGCAAAAATCCACGTCGCTTGATCCGTTTGATTGGCGAATTACGAAAAAGATCGCGGAACTCCGCCTCGTCCAGGCGCAAATAATCTCGCGGCGCATAGGCGGTCGTCGATTTTCGCGCGGCGAATGCAGATTCACGCGAGACTTTCGCAAACCGATTCCATGGGCACGCGTCCAGACAATCGTCGCAGCCGAAAATGCGGTCGCCGATCAACGGGCGAAGCTCGAGCGGAATCGAGCTTTTCAGTTCGATCGTGAGATAGGAAATGCAGCGCCGCGCATCTAATTTGTGCGGCGCTGTAATCGCGCCCGTCGGACAAGCGTTGATGCAACGCTCGCAGGTGCCGCAACGATCTCGCGCCGGGTCATCCGCCGGCAATTCGAGCGTGGTCAAAATCTCCGCCAGGAAAAACCACGTCCCGAGTTTCTCGTCGATCAGCATCGTGCTTTTGCCGTGCCAACCGATTCCAGCCTGGGCCGCATGATCACGCTCTAAAACCGGGCCGGTATCGACATAACATTTTTGCCGCCCGCCAAGGTTACGCAGGAAGATGTCGATCTTATCCAGCTTCGCCGCGATCACGTCGTGATAATCGTCGCCCCACGCGTAGCGCGCGATACGACCACGCGCTTTTTGTTCTGTGGTGGCAGGTCCGAGCCGGACAGGCAATAGCTCGGCTGCGTTTCCGTCGCCTTGAAAATAATTCAACGCCAAAATGATTATCGATTTAGCGCCCGGCAAAATCTTCTGGGGATCGCGGCGTTTCTCCGTGGCGCGCGCCATGTACTCCATCTCACCATGCGCGCCTTCATCCAACCAATCATCGAATTTGTCGGCATGGGCTGGGGCAGAACACGCGGCGACGCGACACGAATCAAAGCCGAGCTCTCGCGCAAACTGAACCAGCCGCGTCTTCACCTCATTGCCAGCCGCGCCCAAGCGTTGCGAAGGCGGGTCGATCTTAGCAGTCGCATTCATTGTCGGAGCGAACTGACTTCCTCCAGCCTGTTCAGAATTGTTTCCGCAACTTCATCATGAGTCAGCGTGGACGTATCGACCAGTAAATCTGCGGCTGCGGCATACAGCGATTCTCGCTCTCTGAATAATTTTGAAAAGACTGCGCGCGGATTCTCTTTTTGGAGCAGAGGCCGATCGTTCCGCCGCGCAGCGCGCTCAAAGAGGGTTGCCTCTTCGGCCGTGACCCAGATCACTGTCCCGAGCTGTTTCAAAAGATCGACATTCTCCGCACGAAGAACAATTCCGCCGCCGGTCACGATAATCGTCGGCCTCTCCGGCACCAATTTGCGGAGCACGTCTGTTTCTGCGATACGGAATCGTTCTTCACCGTGCTTTTCAAAAATTTTCGCGATCGGAATTCCAAATTGTGCCGCCACCATTTCATCGATGTCCAGGCGAGCCAGCCCCGTGCGTTGTTGCAGACAACGGCCGACGGAAGATTTCCCGGCTCCCATCATTCCGATGAGCACGATCGATTTGGCCGCGTTCACGGCGCAATATCTCATTAACACCCGGCTTCAGCCAGGTGACTTTGCCTCGCCGCTCTAACTAAGCCGTTTAAACGGCTTAGTTAGACAGGCACCGTTTAACACCGCGCTCAAGCGCGGTGTTAAAAAGAGTTCGGGGCGGAAAGTAGTTGCGATGACTGAATGGCCGACCAAACTCCGGTATGCCGCCGCCGAAATTTTTGGTCGCCGTCGTGATGGGGAGCAAGTCGGATTGGGAGACGATGCGACACGCCGTCGAAGCGCTCGACCAGCTCGGTGTGCCTAACGAATCGCGCGTGCTCTCGGCGCACCGTACGCCCGATGCGACCGCGGATTTCGCACGCAACGCGGCCGATCGCGGACTTCGCGTGATCATCGCCGGCGCCGGCGGCGCTGCGCACTTGGCCGGCGTGATCGCCGCACACACCGTCGTTCCGGTGCTTGGCGTTCCGATCCAGTCAAAACTTCAGGGGCTCGATTCGCTCTTGTCTACCGCGCAGATGCCGGGCGGAATTCCGGTGGGCACACTCGCGATTGGGGATGCAGGCGCAAAAAACGCCGCCCTGCTCGCAGCTGCCATTATCGCCACTAGCGATAAGAAGCTGCGCCGAAAACTGGAAGCATATCGCAAGCAGCAATCCGAGAGCGTTCTCTCCGCGAAACTGCCGAAGTGAAGACGGAAATTTCAACCGACCGCAACGCGGCGGTTGAATTGCTGCGCAACGGCGAAGCGGTCGCGTTGCCGACTGAAACCGTTTACGGGCTGGCCGCCGATGCGTTGAGCCCTATTGCGGTCACCAAAATTTTCGAAGCAAAGGGGCGTCCGCGTTTCGACCCGCTCATCGTTCATCTTCCGGATTATGATTGGTTGGAAAAAATCGCCGCGCTTCCGGCGCCTGATCGACAACTGGTTTTCCAGCTCGGCGAAAAATTCTGGCCCGGCCCATTCACAATGGTTTTGCCGAAACGAGAGATTGTTCCGGAAATCGTGACGGCGGGCCTGGACACAGTCGCAGTTCGAATCAGTGGGCATCCAGCGTTCGCCGAAATCATTCGCGCATTCGGAAAACCGCTCGCTGCGCCCAGCGCCAACCGCTTCGGTCGAATCAGTCCGACAACGGCGAAGCATGTCCTGGACGAACTCGACGGGCACATTTCGCTCATCATCGATGCAGGCCCGACCACGCATGGAATTGAATCCACGATCGTCGCAGTCCGCGACGGCAAGATCGACATCTTGCGGCGGGGACCGGTCACATCGGAACAATTATCGGCATTCGGTAAAGTCGATATTGCGAAAGAGCGGGAGAAAATTTCTGCGCCCGGACAGTTACCGTCACACTACGCGCCCAAAACACCGTTGCGCATTGTTGATGATTTAAAATTGTTCGCGCCGGAAAGGAACGAGCGTTGCGCATTGCTCGCGTGGAATCCAGTTAAGAACGACGAGCGTTTCGGTGCTGTTCGAAATTTGAGTGAGAAACAGGATCTCCGCGAAGCGGCCGCGAATTTGTTTCGCTCCTTGCGCGAGCTCGACGAGCTCGATCTCGATCTTATCGTTGCAGAACGAGTTCCTGGGCAGGGACTCGGGGCTGCGATTTTGGATCGGTTGCAGCGCGCGTCGCACGCTTAGGATCGAACGCAAGACAGGCTTGAATGAAACCTTTGAAGAGCGGGTGCGGCTTGTTCGGTTTGCTTTGAAATTCCGGGTGATATTGGCAGCCGACGAAATAAGGATGATCCCGAAGCTCAATCAATTCCGCCAGCGTGCCATCCGGAGACGTTCCGGAAATGACGAAGCCTTTTTCGTTCATCCGGTCGCGATATTTCATGTTGAACTCGTAACGGTGCCGGTGCCGCTCCATCACTTCGGGCTGGCCGTAGATTTTTTCGGCCAGCGTTCCCTTCGCGATCTTGGTCGGCCACGTTCCGAGCCGCATGCTCGCGCCTTTGCTGTGAATCTTTTCCCGCTGCTCCTCGAGCAATGAAATGATCGGGTCGGGTGTGTCCGGATCTAATTCGGTGCTATTTGCTTTTTTAATTCCACAAACGTCTCGCGCGAATTCGATCGTTGCGACCTGCATGCCAAGACAAAGCCCGAGATACGGAATCCCATTCTCGCGAGCGTAACGCGCCGCTTTAATTTTTCCTTCGACGCCGCGCTCTCCGAATCCGCCAGGAATTAAAACACCGACGACATCTTTGAGCTGGGTGCCGACGCGGTCCTGCAGCGATTCGGCATCGACCAGTTTCAAATCGATCCCACAATCCTGACTCGCGGCGGCATGAGTAAGCGATTCGTAAATGCTTTTGTAAGCGTCCTGTAAATGAATGTACTTTCCGACGACCGCGATCTTGACTCGCTTTTGCGGACTGATCACGCAATCGACAAATTTTTTCCAATTGGTCAGGTCCGGTTCCGGAGTTTTCAGTTGCAACAGATCGCAAACGAGTTTGTCCAATCCCTCTTCGTGCAACATCAACGGAACTTCATAAACCGTGTGCTCGACATCGCGCGCTTCGATCACCGCTTTTTCCGAGACGCTGCAAAACATCGACAACTTCTGTCGCAATTCGCGGTCGATCGATTTCTCGCTGCGGCAAATTAGGACCTGCGGTTGCAAACCGATCTCGCGCAATTTGGCGACACTTTGCTGCGTCGGTTTCGTTTTCAACTCCGCCGCCGCTTTGATGTAGGGAACGAGCGTGACGTGCACGTTCACCACGTTCTGACTGCCGACTTCGAGAATGAATTGCCGAATCGCTTCCAGAAACGGCAGGCCCTCGATGTCACCGGTCGTGCCGCCGATCTCGGTAATGACAACGTCATACTTCGTTTCGTCGGAGATCTCGCGGATCCGATCTTTGATCACGTCGGTGACATGGGGAATCACCTGCACCGTTTTCCCGAGGTAATCGCCGCGGCGCTCTTTTAAGATGACGCTCTCGTAAACCTGACCGCTGGTGAGATTGTTGTGGCGCGAGAGAACGCAATTGGTGAAGCGCTCGTAATGTCCGAGATCGAGATCGGTCTCGGCGCCGTCGTTCAGCACGTAAACTTCACCGTGCTGGAACGGATTCATCGTTCCAGGATCGACATTGAGATAGGGATCGAACTTTTGCAGAACGACCCTCAAACCGCGCGCTTCCAGCAGTGTCCCGAGGGAAGCAGCCGCCAAGCCTTTGCCTAACGAACTGACTACGCCGCCAGTGACGAAAATGTATTTCATCGAGAGACTCCCCGGCGTTTTGCGCGAGCCAGTTTTTGCTCGAGCGCTTTTGCGTCAGCCGGCGTGTCTACGCCAGGCGATCCATGTTTCGTGACGAGCACATGAACCTTTACACCATTTTCAAGAGCGCGCAATTGCTCGAGTGATTCTGCGCGCTCCAACGGTGTCGATTTCCACCTCACGAAATCCAACAGCGCCTTGCGGCGAAAACCATAAATACCTTGATGCCGCAGATATTTTATCGGGGCGGTGCGATTGCGAGGAAAGGGGATCGCGTAGCGCGAAAAGTAAACCGCGTTGCCGTCAAGATTGACGATTACCTTGACTTGATGCGGCGACGAAGCTTCAGCAGCGTTCCCGAACGGATGCGCGGCGGTCACGATGTCGATCGTGCGATCGGAACGCAGCGTTTCCACGAAGCGATCGAGCAGAGCCGGCTCGGTGAGCGGCTCGTCGCCCTGGATATTTATAACAAGACCAAACTGTCTGGCTTTCCGGGCCACTTCGGCAATTCGATCGGTCCCGCTTTGGTGCTTCGGCGAGGTCATCGCAACCTCCGCGCCCCAAGCGAAAGCTGCTTTGGCGATCCGCATGTCATCGGTGGCGATGATGATTGCGTCTAATTTCTTCGCCCGACGACAACGTTCCCAAACGTGTCGAAGAAGCGGTTTGTTTGCAATGAGATGCAGCGGTTTTCCCGGGAAACGCGTAGACTGCCATCGTGCCGGAATTATCCCAACAGCCTTCATTTTGTCGCCTTCAGGATGATTTCGGCGGCAGCCGGGAGATCTTCCGCCACCCAGTCGGCGCAGCTGTCGCCGGTCATTTTGGCAAAGCCGGTCCGAACGCGGATCGCGCGGACGCCGGCGTTGTGAGCGCATTCAGCGTCGATCTCCTTGTCGCCGATCAGAAAGGAATGCCCAAGATCGACATCGTGGTCGCGGGCCGCTTCAAGAACCATCCCCGGCGCCGGCTTCCGGCATTTTGAAGGCTGGCCGGGCGGATCGGGACAGAAGTAGGTCACGTCGATCAGATTGTCTCCGAGCTGGCGCGACACCTCGGCCTCCACTGCGCGATATTGCTTTTCGGTGAAAAAGCCGCGCCCGATTCCGCTTTGATTAGTGATGACGATAATTTTGTATCCGGCTTTTTTCAGCCGGCTTAATGCCGCAGCGGCTCCCTCGAAAATCTGAACTTGTTTCGGATCGGAGCAGTAATCGGCGTCGTGCATAATGGTGCCATCGCGATCGATGAACACAGCGCGGGACTTCGCCCTAGTCGAAGTCATGTTCGAAGCTCGAAATCAGTTCGTCGCGGGTTACCGTTGCCGTGCCCAGTTTTCCGACAACCACAGCGCTGGCGTGATTGGCGATTTGCGCGGCTTCGAGCGGCGTCGCGTTGCAAACCAGCGCGAGCGTGAACATCGCGATGGCGGTGTCGCCCGCGCCCGACACATCGAAAACATCTCGGGCCTTCGTCGGAATGTGATGCGGGCGTTTGCCTTTCTCGAAAAACATCATCCCATGTTCGCCGAGAGTGACGAGAAGGTATTGCACGCTCCATTTTTGAAGAAGTTCCTTTCCGGCACGGACAAGATCGACATCTTTCTTTGGCGATATCTCCAAATCGCGGCTTGGAATTCCGGCGGCGAGAAATGCTTCCGCCCGGTTTGGTTTGACGGCCGTCATTCCGCTCCAGTCGATCAGGTTGTGCGGATTCGGATCGGCCGTAACGATTTTCTTGGCCGCCCGAGCCCGACGCGCGATTTGCGAAACCAGCTCGCCGGTTAAGAACCCTTTGCCGTAATCTTCGAAGATGATCGCATCAATCTCACCCAGTCGTTTTCCGACTGCAGCCGCAACTTTCGCGACCTGCTTGGCCGACGGCGAAGCGACTTTTTCGCGGTCGACCCTTACCACCTGTTGGTGGCGGGCAATGATCCGCGTCTTAACAATGGTCTGGGACTTTTCATCTTCGAGCGAGTCCGAGATGTCGATCTTTCGCTCGGCCAAAAGTTCGCGGAGCTGTTGACCGCTCCGGTCTTTCCCGGTCAATCCGATCACTGAAACTCGATCGATAAGTTCGCGCAGATTGCGGGCGACGTTGGCGGCGCCGCCGGGAAAGAAACTTTCGCCCGTCACCTCGACCACCGGCACCGGCGCTTCCGGCGAAATCCGTCCGACCTTGCCCCAAACAAATTCGTCGAGCATCAGATCACCAATTACGAGAATGCGCTTGGACGCAGCCCGGTCGAGAATTAGGCGGAGCCTTTTTAAGTCCATAGGGCGGGCGACGTGCGATGCTCGGCAGAAGGAATATACTGGCGTGATAGGCTCAAAATAGTTAGGCGCTGGGATTTGTGTGGGGATGCAGTTCTGCTTAGAATGGCTTCATTAATCCTGAATACTAAGCCGAAATCAACAGTCGAAGCTGCCGATGATATCCTTTTCTAAAAGTTTGAAACTCAGCGTAATCGCGTTGCTTGGAGTAACGCTCTATGCTGGCGCCACGCCCGCGCCGCAACGAATCGACGTCAAGCAGATGTCGAAGAAAGTCGAAAATGTGGTGGTTCCGCTGCCAAATGAAATATTCGGCGCGCTCAATAAGCTCGGCTCGGTCAACTGGCGCGAATACGTCCGGACTGAGAAAAGCAGTAACTTCACCGAACGGCCGCGAATTGCACTCCTGCTCGGGACTGTGATTGCCGATGGATTCATCGCGGTGCAGGCGGAAGACGCTCCAGCGGTGAAGGAAATCGGGCAGCGGGTCTTGAATTTGTCCAAAGGCATTGGCGTTGGCAATTCGATCACGCCCCACGCCAAGGCGATCACTGAGGCGGCCGACAAGCGCAAATGGGAGAATGTGCGTCAGGAACTCGATCGCACTCAAAGCAGTGTCCAAGCCGCCATGAACGAAGTGCACGACGAAAAATTATCGCAGCTGGTCAGTCTCGGCGGCTGGCTTCGCGGCACTCAGGTGTTGAGCTCGGTGGTGACGAAACATTTTTCGGCCGATGGGGCCGAGTTGCTCCATCAACCCGATCTGCTTGTTCATTTTCAAACGCAACTTCAGGCAATGCCTGAATTTAATCTCCCGATCATCCGCGATATCCAGAGTGGTTTGGGCGAGGTGAAACCGCTGGTCGACGTCGGTTCGTCGCGCATTTTGCCGGAATCAGTCCGGAGGATCAACGAGATCACAACGCGGCTGGACAGCGGAATCGTGACACGGGATTGAAGGCGCTTTGATGAACCGCTTCACAAAAATCAGCTTGCAGGTGAGCCTGTGCCTGGTCGTTTGCTTTGCACTTCCGCGCGGCGCGGCCGGAACGGTAGATGACGCCCAATCGTTCGCGCTCCAAGCGGCTGAGCCTTACGTCAAGGAAGGTTTCCAAGTCCGCGAAGATTATTGGGGCGGCGATCTCGGTTCAGGCGAGAAGAAGGCCGTGCGGCAACAATTATTCAAAGGCAACGAATATTGGTTCTGGCTGGGAACGGAAGTGGAGCGTGCAAAAATCTCCGTCCACATCTACGATTCCGAAGGAAAACTGGCCGAGCAGCCGGACAGTTGGGAAAAAGGTCATTTCGCCGCTGCCCATGTGATCCCGAAAGCGACCGGCAGCTATTTCATTATCGTCGCGGTCGAAGAGTCGCCCGAGGAACGGACGCATTGGGCGCTGGTTTATGGCTTCCGCTAAATCGCGACGCGTGGTTGTCGGTTTTGTAGTTGCGCAGCCGCGCCGTAGTCCCGCCACCGCGGGGCGAAGGCGGGTCGATCTTTGATGAGCGAAACGCGCACCCTGCATTTCGAAAACGCCCGCCAACTGCAATCGCTTTACGCGAACGATCTTAAACTTTTGAAAAGCTTGGAGGATTCGCTCGGCGTCAAAGTCACCACCCGCGAAGGTTGGGTAAAACTTGAAGGCGAGCCGGAGAAAATCGACAAGGCCCAGCGCGTCTTCGATCAACTGGAAGAAGCGCAAAAGAAAGGCGTGCCCATTCAGAAACACGAATTTCAATACGCGCTCAACTCGGTCAGCGAATCGCGTGGCGACAATCTCACTGACGCCGTCTCGATGAAAATCACGACGTCGCCGCGCAAAGCGCCAATCGTTGCGCGCTCAGCCGGGCAACGCAATTACGTCGAAGCGATCGACAAGCATGACATCGTTTTCGGAATCGGGCCGGCCGGTACCGGAAAGACTTATCTCGCGGTTGCGATGGCGGTGTCTGCGCT
>WNEX01001136.1_pt1 | contig 12825 bp, 12 predicted proteins | sample 5399841 | NCBI WGS metagenome assembly WNEX01 (sample SAMN13153337, study PRJNA577476) | soil metagenome | isolation source: 40 cm grassland meadow soil 2 days after 1st rain plot 5 | place: USA:California | collected 2015-09-18 | reverse complement strand
GCAGCGCTCGTAGCTCGCGTCGGTCTCGGCCTTCGTCTCGAAGACCGGCACGGGCCACCCCTCGGCGTGCGCGACGATCGTCTCGCTGTCCCAGTAGGCGCCCTTCACGAGACGGATCTGGAGCGGAAGGTGGAGCGTGTCGCGCGACCAGTCGACCAGCAGGCGGAGGTCGGCATACGCGTCCTTGCGATAGGCCTGCACGACGCAGCCGAGCTGCGGGCCATCGGGAAACGCGGCCCCGAGCGCGCGCAGCAGCTCGAAGGTGAGGTCCTTCGCCTCGTCGTGCTCGGTATCGAGGTGGATCGTGGCTCCGGCCGCACGCGCCCGCTCGAGGACCGGCCGCAGCCGGCGCTCGGCCTCGGCGAGCCCTTGCGCTCGGGTCGGCGGCGCGAAGAGCGGCGTCAGCGCCGTTGGCTTGACCGAGACGTTGACGCGCGGCACGAGGCCCCAGGGGTCGCGCTCGAGCAGCGGCGCCGCGGGCCATGTCCGAGTCGCCGAGACGAGCGCCTCGAGCATCGCCGCCACACGCGCCGCGTAGCGGTCCGCCTCGGCTTCGGTGACGATGTGCTCGCCCAGCAGGTCGACGGTCGATGCCTCGCCGGCGCGCCACAGACGCTCGAGCCGCGGGAGCGCATCCTCGGGCGCGGCACCGACGATCAGCTGCCGCGCCATCCGCCGCACGTTGCGTCGCGCGGCCGCCGCCGAGATCCCGGCGCCGAAGGGCACGCGCTCCGTCAGCCCGAGACCGAGGCGGAGGGCGCGCGGCATCTCGACGCCGTCGAAGTACTCCTCGAGGTGCCGCAGGACGTCTGCGTCGTCGTGGCAGGCGGGAAAGACGTCGACGAAGCGGAAGAGCTGGGTCTTGAAGCGCGGATGCGCCATGGCCCACTCGAGGAGCCGCTCGCTCCACCAGCCGAGGTGGTAGACGCGCGGCTGCTCGGAGCCGGCGGCCTCGGTGATCCGGCGCGCGATCGCCTGGACGTCGCGCTCGAAGGCGTCGAGCATCCCCGGCCAGGGTAGCCGCCGCCGCGGCCCCGGACGAGCCCACTGGCAGGGGAGGGGCCAGGGGCTCGTCCGGGCACGACTGTCCGCGGACCTTCAGTGCAATGACGGTGCCCGCTCGACTTCCCGCATCGGATGATGGGAGGTACGCATGGGGCTGGGGGTTCTGCCGCAGCACCGTGGGGGAATTCTCCCAGCCGTGTGCAGCGGCGGGCCGGCGGGCGCAGGAAGGTATCAGGCCTCCCGGTTTGCCCCGGGTCCGTTCGGGTGGCGCCCGATCACGTTCATCGCGAGCGCGATCATCGAGCCGACGTCGGCGACGCTGGCGGGCAGCACCATGGTGTTGCTCTCCTTCGCCAGCTGACCGAACTGGCCGATGTACTGCTCGGCGACCCGCAGCTGCACCGCCTCGTAGCCGCCCGGCAGGTTGATCGCCTCGGCCACCTTGCGGATGCCCTCGGCGGTCGCGTCGGCGACGGCGAGGATCGCGGCCGCCTGTCCCTCGGCCTCGTTGATCTGCTGCTGCTTCTTCGCCTCGGACGCCTTGATGACCTGCTGCTTCTCGCCCTCGGCGCTGTTGATCGCGGCGTCGCGCTGGCCCTCCGAGGTGAGGATCACGGCGCGCTTCTCGCGCTCGGCCCGCATCTGCTTCTCCATGGCGGCGAGCACGTCGGCCGGCGGCGTGATGTTCTTGATCTCGTAGCGCAGCACCTTGATGCCCCACGGCTCGGTCGCCTTGTCGAGCTCGTTCACCACCTCGAGGTTGATGTGCGTGCGCTCCTCGAAGGTGCGGTCGAGCTCGATCTTGCCGATCTCGCTGCGCAGCGCCGTCTGCGCGAGCTGGGTGATCGCGAAGAGATAGTCCGCCACGCCGTAGGAGGCCCGCTCGGGATTCATCACCTTCAGGTAGAGGACGCCGTCGACGTGCACCTGGACGTTGTCCTTCGTGATGCAGATCTGCTCCGGGATATCGAGGGCATTCTCCTTGAGCGAGTGGCGGTAGCGGATCCCGTCGACGAAGGGGAGGAGGATGTGGAAGCCCGCGTCGAGCGTGGCCCGGTAGCGGCCGAGCCGCTCGACCACGAACGCGCTCTGCTGCGGCACGACGACGGCGGTACGCGAGAGGACGAAGAGGATCAGGACCGCCAGCACCAGGAAGACGATCAGCGCGCCCGACAGCATGTGCCCTCCTACTCCGGCTGAAGCCAGAGCGTCAGCCCGTCCACCCGCGTCACCCGGCCGCGCTGACCGCGGCGGAGCGCGCGCTCGCCTTCGTTGCGTGCGTTCCACGCCGTGCCGCGCAGCTCCGCCTTGCCCACCTCGCCCGGGGGCAGGTCGTCGAGGAGCACCGCCACCTGCCCGACCAGCGCGTCCACGCGCGCCGCCGCGTCGTCGCCCGTGGCCATCCGCCGCAGCAGCCGGCCGCGCAGCGGGACCAGGAACCCGATCGAGATGAGCGAGAAGAGGAACCACTGGAGCCATGCCGGCCCGGCGGCTCCGAGCCAGACGAGCGCGCCGACGGCGACGGCCCCCAGACCGAAGAAGAGGAAGAAGAAGCCGCCCGGTGTCAGCAGCTCGCACAGCACGAGCGCGAAGCCGAGCAGCACCCACAGCCACCACGCCATCCGTGGCGGCACGGATCCACAAGAAGGCGGGTAGTGTCAAATCGAGGCGGGCCGATCCCGCCGGGCGACGCTCTGCTCAGCGTGCCGGCCCCGGCCGGCAGTCGAAGCCGGCGGGCCCGAGACACAGGCACTTGTGCTCGCAGACGCCGCCCATGCAGACGTCGAGGCTGCACCCGTTCCCGTCGTCGCAGTCGGCGTCTGTCTGACACGCCTGGCCCGTCGGGCAGCCGCGGTTCGTGTCGGCACCCGGGCGGCAGGGGCACGCGTCGGCGCAGTCGTCGACGCCGTCGCCGTCGGCATCGTGGCCGCAGGGCACCGTGGCGCAGCTCGTGCAGGGCTCGCAGATGGGCCGCGGGCAGCCCTTGTTCTCCGGCGGGCCGGGGTCGCAGGGACAGCCGTCGGTGCAGTCGTCGATGCCGTCGTGATCGGCGTCGTGGCCGCACGGGCCGCCTTCAAAGACGCAGGGGCACGGACTGCACGGCGGGGGCGGCGGTGGCCCGGGACAGCCGGCCTGGTCGGACGGACCCGGTTCGCACGGGCAGCGGTCGAGGCAGTCGTCGACGCCGTCGCCGTCGGCGTCCTGGCCGCACGCGGCGCCGGCCGCGGCGCAGGTGCACGGGGTACACGTGGGCGGCGGCACGCAGTGGCATTCTGCGAGCCGCGCCTCGAGATCGGCGACGCGTACCGCGAGCGCCTGGAGCCGTGCCTCGACGGTGTCGCTACTGGTGGTCAGGTCCGCGAAGTGGCGCTCGACGAGGTCGAGGCGGGCGCGGAGGCGCGGATGTCGCCCGCCGCCGGCGGAGACGCGCACCGCGAGAAACACCGCGGCCGCCAGGAGGAGGACGAGCGCCAGCGCGGCCTTCGTGCGAGTCGTCATGCGCGCCTCCCGCGGGAACAGCCCGAGCGTAGTCGCCGCACCCGCCCGCGGTCAAGAACACTCAACCGGCCGCGCGATCGAGGCGCTCCGAGAGCTCTTGCAGCGTCCGCGTCGTCTCGGCAAGCCGGCGGCGATCGAGGCCGCGCGCAACCCGATTCGCCCAGCCGATCTGCGCCGCGTTGATCTTCGCGACGAGGGCTTCGCCATCCGGCGTCAGCTCGAGCAGCGGGGAGCTGCGGTGTGCGGGGTTCCGCGCGAACCTCGCCAGGCCCTCGGCTTCGAGCACCCCCGCCACGCGCTGCACCGCCTGGCGCGTGAGACCCATGCGCCGCGCGATCTGCGGCACCGTGCGCGTTTCGCCCCAGGCCGCGCTCAGTACCTGCCAGCGCGCCGGCGTCTGTGCGAACGGCCGCGTGAGCTTGATCCCGTGTCGCTCAAGGCTGCCATGGAAGCGAAACACCGTCAGGATGAGCTGGGTCAGCTGCTCGGCGGCCGGCGTGCGCTTCGCCATACGCTCCCTTCTCCACGTCCTCCATCCAGTCGATGATCTCGGCGATCATCCGCTCCGGGCTTCCCTCGTGGGGGAAGTGTCCTTCCCACCGGACGACGCGCGAACGATGGTTCGGAAACATCTGCTCGAACCGTCGCATGAAGCCGAGCAGCCGAACCGGGTCGTACTGCCCGTACATCAGGAGAGCCGGTCGCGATCGAAAATGTCTCCGGATGCCTTCTTCGGTGCGCTCCAGGAAATCGTCACCTCGAGCGAGCTCCCGGAGCAGGTCCAGGATGCGGTCACGCGATTCGGGCGTGGGAAACAGGGCGCGATATGTGCGACGGACTTCGCGCGGCAGGCGCCGGCGAACGGGCGCAACGGTCGACACGAGCCGCGGCAGCAGGTTGAGCCGACGGTTGAGGGCACGCACGGCGGCAGAGGTCGACACGAACCGGAGCACCGTGCGCACGAGCCGGAACTCCCGGAGCGGGAACGCGAAGGTGTCGCTCACCACGAAGGCGCCATACCGGTCGGGAGCCATGGCCGCGGCACGGAAGCCGATCGGCCCGCCCGCGTCGTGAAGCACGAGCGTGATGGCTCGGAGATCCACGGCGTCCACGAACCCGGCCACGGCACCGGCGTACTCCTCGAGCGTCAAGAGCGAGTCACTGCGGGCCACGGACAACCCGAAGCCCGGGTAGTCGAGCGCCACGCACCGGAACCGCTCGCGCAGCGCTGCGATGAACTCGCGGTACATGAAGGCCGCGGCGGGTGCGGGGTGCAGGAAGAGCAGGACAGGGCCCTTCCCCTCGTCGACGTAGTGGATGCGGTGCCCGTCGACATCCACGTAGCGGCTCTGAAACGGAAAGTGCTCGGTCGGCCAGGGTGCCCGACGTGATGCGGCGCGGTCCCACATGGGGACATGTTGCCATGACGACAATCTGTTGTCAACTACCCTGCAGGCGCCGGCTGTGCGCGTCGCCGTCCCGGCGGCCCGCCAGGGCCGGACTACCGGCTGCCGCTCGCTGCCGGCGCCGGTGTAGAATCCCACCGCCGTGCTGCCGACCCTCGTGCAGAGGTGCCGCGTCCCTCCGCGCCTCGAGGAGGTCACGACCGTCCGCGCGGAGAACGAGGTCGATCCGCGCGAGGCCGGGGTCGTCCCCGACGGGCCGGCGCGCATCTGGGCGGCGGTCGAGCGCCTCTACCGGAGCGGCATCCACCCCGCGATCCAGCTGTGCGTCCGCCGCAAGGGCCGCATCGTGATCGACCGTGCCATCGGGCACGCCAGCGGCAACGGCCCGGCCGATCCGCCCGAGGGCCCGAAGGTGCTCTGCACGCCCGAGACGCCCTTCAACATCTTCTCGGCGGCGAAGGCCGTCACCGCGATGCTGATCCACCTGCTCGACGAGCGCGATGCGCTCCGCCTCGACGACGCGGTCTCGGAGTACATCCCGGAGTTCGGGGCGCACGGGAAGTATCGCGTCACCATCCGCCACCTGCTGAGCCACCGCGCGGGGATGCCCAACCTCCCGCCCGAGGTGATGCGGCTCGAGTCCCTGGCGCAGCCGGACGAGATCGTGCGCATCTTCTGCGGCGCGCAGCTCTCCTCGCGGCCCGGCCAGCGGCTCGCCTACCACGCCATGACCGGCGGCTTCGTGCTGGGCGAGATCGTCCGCCGGGTCACCGGCCGGAGCATCCGTGCCCTGCTCGACGAGACCATCCGCCGGCCCCTGGGCTTCCGCTGGTTGCGGTACGGCGTCGACCTGCACGACGTGGACGCGGTCGCGCGCAGCTACGCGACGGGACCGCCGGTGCTCCCGCCGCTGTCGACGATCCTCTGGCGGGCGCTGGGCGTGGGATTCTACGAGGCGATCGAGCTCTCCAACGATCCCCGCTTCCTCACCGCCCTCGTGCCCGCGGGCAACCTGGTGGCAACTGCCGAGGAGGTCAGCCGCTTCTACCAGCTCCTGCTGGACGGCGGCATCCAGAACGGCGTCCGGGTCTTCGAGTCGCGAACGATCCGCCGGGCGGTCACGGAGCACTCGTACGGCGAGATCGACTTCAGCATCGGCCTGCCGCTGCGGTACGGGCTCGGCTTCATGCTGGGCGGCCGGTGGCTGAGCCTCTACGGGCCCGACACCGAGCACTGCTTCGGTCACATCGGGTTCACCAACGTCGTCACGTGGGCGGACGCCGAGCGGGAGGTGGCCGCCGCCCTGCTGACGAGCGGCAAGCCCATCCTGTACCTCGGACTCTACAACGTCTTCGACGTCCTGCGGCAGATCGGGCTCGCCTGCCCGAAGACGCGCACCCTCGAAGCCATCCTCGCCGACCGCGCGGACACCGGCGCCGCCACGAAGCAGCGGGCCAGCCAGTGACCTCCGTGGGTCATCGCGCGGGCGCGGCATCCGGGAGGGCCATCGGCGCAGGCCTCCCGTCGCGCACGCGCTTCAGCTCCTCGAGCTGGGCGCGTGCGGTGCGCTCGGCCTCGGCCTCCCGGATGTGGCCGAGCCGGCGCTCGAGCTCGCTGTCGCCGAGGTCGCGGCTCACCTGGGTCTCGGCGACGAGCCGGTTGATGTGATCGCGGACCTCCTCGAGCGCCCGGATGTCCGCATCCGTCGAGAGGCCGTTGAGCGTCGCCTGGAAGCGGAGGCGCGCCTTCGCGTTGGCCAGGCGCGCCAGCATGCGCACGCGCTCCTCGCGCAGGCGGACGATCTCCTCCTGGAAGGCGATCAGGTTGTCCTTGGCGCCCTCGGCCTCGCGGGTGAGCTCGGTGAGCTCGGCGGTGAGGCGGTCCACCTCCGCCGCCAGGACGTCGCGACGACCGATCAGCGCGAGCGCGGCGGTGTCGTCGTCGTGCTCGACCGCGATGTCGAGCTGGCGGCGGACGCGGACGAGCTCGGCCGACTCGGACGCGAGCTGCCGGGCGAGCTTGCTCCGCATGTAGAGGATGCCGGCCGCGGCGTGCCGGAGCTTCCCGTATTGCACCACGCGCTCCCCGATCGCCGCCTCGTACACGGCGTCGGGGTGGCGATGCTCGCGCCGCCCGATCCAGCGGGTGAGGAGGCCGCGCAGCAGGTTCGAGACTCTCGCGACGACGTGCATGGCGCTCTCCTTCAGGCGGGTTTCTTGCTCGCGTCCTCGGCGCTGATGCCGAGCTCGCGCATCTTCTGCTGGAGGTTCTGGCGGTGCATGCCGATGTCCTCGGCGGCCTTGGTGATGTTGCCGCCGTGGCGGCGGAGCGCGTCCAGCAGGTAGTCGCGCTCGAATGTCTCGACCACGCGCTCCTTCGCCTCGCGGAAGGATGCGGGCGGGGCGGCGGGCGACGGCGGGCTCGCGTCGGCCGGGGCGTTCGTGAAGAGATCGGTCGCGGTGATCTCCGGCCCGGGTGCCAGGAGCAGCGCCTGCTCCACCGCGGAGCGGAGCTCGCGCACGTTGCCCTTCCACGGGTGCGTCTGGCAGGCGCGCAGCGCCTCGCCGGTGAGCGGCTTCACCTCGCGCCCGAAGCGCTTGGCGGCGTCCTTCAGGAAGTGATCGATCAGGAGCGGGATGTCCTCGCGCCGCTCGGCGAGGGGCGGGATCGCGAGCTCGACGACGCGGAGCCGGTAGTAGAGGTCCTCGCGGAAGCGGCCGGCCCGCACGGCGCCCTCGAGGTCCTGATTGGTGGCGGCGATGAGGCGGACGTCGACGCGGATGGCCGTGTTGCCGCCCACCCGCTCGAACTCCTTCTCCTGGATGGCGCGCAGCAGCTTCGCCTGGGTATCGAGCGGCATGTCGCCCACCTCGTCGAGGAAGAGCGTGCCGCCGTCGGCCGCCTCGAACTTCCCCTCGCGCCGGGCGATCGCGCCGGTGAACGCGCCCCGCTCGTGGCCGAAGAGCTCGCTCTCGACGAGCTCCTGGCTGAGCGCCGCGCAGTTCATCTTGACGAGCGGCTTGGCGCGCCGCGGGCTGCGGTAGTGAAGGGCGTTCGCGACCAGCTCCTTGCCGGTCCCGCTCGCGCCGCGGATGAGCACGGTGACGTCGGTGTCGGCGATCTTGTCGATGGTCTCGAAGAGGCGGCGCATCGCCGGGCTCCGGCCGACGATCTGCTCGAAGCCGTAGACGTCCCGCATCTGGTCGAGGAGCCGGCGGTGGTCGCGCCGGAGCAGCACCGTCTCGATCACGCGGCGGACGACCACGCGCAGCTCGTCGTTGTCGAAGGGCTTCGGCACGTAGTCGGTGGCGCCGAGCTTCATCGCCTGGACGGCGATCTTCTCCGAGCCGTGGGCCGTGATCATGATGACCGCCAGGTCGGGGTCGAAGCGCCGGGCGTGCTCGAGCACCTGCATGCCGCCGACGCCGTTCATGCTGAGGTCGGTGATGACGACGTGGAAGCTCCCGGTCTCGATCTGCCGGAGCGCCTCCGCGCCGCTGACCGTCGTCTCGACGTGGTAGCCCTCCTTGGTGAGCAGCCCCTTCAAGGCGAGCAGCATCGCCTTCTCGTCGTCGACCACGAGGATGCGGCCCTGCATCTCAGCTCCTCGCCGGCAGCGGCAGCATGACCTTGAACTCGGTCCCGCGCCCGACCTCGCTCGCCACCTCGATCGCGCCCTCGTGGGCCTCGACGATCTTCTTCGAGATCGCCATCCCGAGGCCGGTGCCCTTCTCCTTGGTGGTGAAGAACGGGTTGAAGATCCGGTCGAGCTTCTCGGACGGGATGCCGCAGCCGTTGTCGCGCACCCGGACCGTGGCGAGCCCGTCGCCGTTCTCCAGGAAGAGGTCGATCCGCCGGCCCTCCGGGATGGTCGCGAGCGCATCGATCGCGTTGTCGACGAGGTTGGCGAACACCTGCCGGAGCTTCTCGGCATCGGCCTGCACGGTCGGGCCGGCGATGTAGTTGCGCGAGACCGCCACCTTCGCCGCATCGAGCTTCGCGCGCAGCTGCGTCAGCGCCGAGTCGATGACGTTCGCGAGATTGACCAGCGCGAAGCTGTAGTCCTCCTCCTTCGCGTACTTGAGGAGGTGCGAGACCCGGTGCTCGACACGCTCCAGCTCCTCGAGCGCCACCTTGGCGTACTCGACGTTCTCCACCGAGGTCGGGTCCTCGCCCATCTGCTGGACCAGGCTCTTCGCCGCGGCGATCGGGTTCCGGATCTCGTGCGCGATGCTGGACGACAGCTCGTCGATGCTCGCCTGCTTCTCGGTCTGCATGGTCGCCCGCTCGCGGCGCAGCTCGCGCTCGACCGCCGGGTCGAAGTACCGCTCGCGCACCAGGTGCGAGCCGAAGACCGCCATCCAGTGCGAGAAGAGACCGATGCCCCAGCCGAATGCGGGCCAGATGAACCACGGGTAGCGGGTGGTGAAGAGGTTGATCAGGGCGAGGAAGGCGATGACCCCGAGGTAGCTCATCAGGTGCGCGTAGAAGCCGGCCTGCGCGCCCGCGCGGCGGCGGGCCCGCCGGAGGGCCTCCTCCTCGGGGGAGAGCGACTTCGCGGGCTCGGCGGCCTGCCGCCCCCATCGCGTGGCCTCCCGCGCGGCGCGGCGGGCGGCGCGCCGCGCGTGCCGTTGCCACTGTTCGCCCCACTGTCGGTTCCACCCGTCGCCGCAGGTGTCGCCGTCGCCGATCCGCCGGCGGTAGTGCCGGAGCCGGCGATTGAAGTGGCAGAAGAGGAAGGCTGCCATCAGGAAGCCGAAGAACGGCATGGGCTCACCTCACGCGAAGGCAACGCGCGTGCCAGATTCTAGGCCGACGGCGTTGGCCGGAGAAAGTGGGCTGCGAAGCAGCGGACCGCATGACGGAACGTGCACCGCGGGGCCCCGGCTGCAGTCGGGCGGCTGCACCGGAAGCCCGGACCGCGGCGAAACGGTTCGGGATGAGCTCGGACGTGTTCTTGAGTGCGACCGCTCCGAGACTTTCTGGACGGCCCTTTGTCCGCTTCGTATCGTCGGCACTCCTCGAAGCCATTGATTCGCTATGCGGCAGAACGCCGCGTTCGGATTGCGCGGGACCGCGTACGGACGGATCAGGCCTTCCGCTATCTGTGTCCGACGAGCGCGACCGTACGGGTGCTCCGTCACCTGGGGATGATCGCGAAGCGCCCCGATCGGGACGGGCGATAGACCTCGAAGTCGCCACGATCGACCGTGAACACGGTGCGGATCTTCTCGCGCTCGGCGACGCGTACGAGCGCAGCGTCAGCCAGGTCCATCGGCCGGTCACGGTACTTTCGCATCAACTCCCGCATGCGGGGTACGTCCGCCAGGTCGAGGGTTGCCAGGAGCACCGCTCGCGTCTCCAGCATGTCCCAGAGCGCGTCCTGCGCTTCGGCGGAGTTCCCCAGGAGGTACATCGCCTCGGTGAGGGCGGGCCACACCGACACCAAGGGGCCGCGAACTCTCCGGCTCACTTCCACGCACGCCCGGTGATGCTGGTCGGAGCGGTCGAGCAGGGCGACCAACGGTCCCGCGTCAACGAGAACGCCGCTCACGTTTGCGCTCTGCCAGCAACACGGCGAAGCGCCGGCCCGTCTTTGCGGACAGGTTCAGCCCTCCGCTGTCGAAGCAACCGATGTGGTGCGCGATGGCGTCGTACACTGTCGGACCCGAGCGAGGGGCGGCTTGCTCCCGCGCGAGGGCACGGAGCGCCTCACGAAGGACATCGGACTTCGTCTGCCCGCGCGTGCGGGCCAAACGGTTCACGAGCCGCTCGGTCTCGGGATCCAGGCGAAGGCTCAGAGCCATGCGATACACACTCGTACTACGACCGCCTGCGGGGGGCAAGCCACGACTGGGGCGGGGGCGGCACGGTTGCGTTGCTCGAAAACTGAGGTGCGATTCGCTGCCCTGCACCTTGGCGGCCGGTCAAGCCGTAGGCCTTCTCGAAGCGCTCGGGGCACGCACCCTCCCGAGAGGAGTCGGGCCTGTCGGACCGAGGCCGGGAATGGGCGACGTCAGGGTCGGACAACCATACTTCGGGCGTTCATCCTGGCTATGCCCCTCCTACGCATACAACGGCTATCTCGGGAGCGGCGACCCGGCGTTCACCTCGGCGTGCGGTAACTTCGAGCTGCTGAAGTAGCTGGCCGCGCCGGTCGATCTCAGCGAGCACTCTCCCGACGACGGCGCCGCAGGCGTCGCTGGCTGGCCGGCCGCGGACGCGGGCGACGGGCACCATCCGTCCGCGTCGGCAGCCCGACGACCCGCCGGCAGAGCGACACGATCGCGGCGACGATGTCCTCCTCCGACCGCGTGACGTCCGCGACGGGCGACAGCGGGCCCACCAGGGTTTCGGCGATCACGCCAACGACCGCGGCGGCAGCCAGGTCCGCATCGTGCACCGGCATCGCGCCCGATTCGATCCCCTCCCGGAGCAGGCGGGCCATGTTCTCGCGGTAGTCGCGTCGATAGGCGAGACGCTCGGCATCGACGAGCGGGTCCACCGGCTCGTAGACGAGCGCCCAGGCGAGACGCCGGTTGCGGAGCGCGCGCCCCGCGTACGTCGCGACGACGGCCTCGAAGCGTTCCGGGACGCTTCCCGCGTGCGCCGAGGCGGCGCGCATGGCGGCCACCTCGCGCTGTGAGACGGCACGGAACACCTCGACGAACAGCTCCGCCTTCGAGGCGAAGTGCCGGTAGAGCGTGCCGGCTGCCACCCCGGCCCGCAGGGCGATCGCCCCGACCGACGCCGAGCCCCACCCGCCTTCCTGGATCACCGCCGCCGCGGCACGGAGAAGACGCTCGCGCGTGCCTTGCGCCTGGGCCTCCGCCTCCTCCGCAGGAACGCCGCTCATGTCGCCCCGGCTCCCGCCAACGCGTCGCGGAGCGTGCGATGGAAATGGCCGATGGCCCCCTCGAATCGGCCGAACTCGAGGAACTCGTTCGCGCCGCTCGCGAGTCCGCGCTGGACCGCGCACGCCATCGCGCGATCCTCGACCGCGCCCGCGTCGACGAACTCGGACGGACGCTGGCCCGCCGAGTGCCCGGCCAGGGGGCCGTCGCCGTCCTTGGTGAGCGCGTACGTGATGATGTTGGTCCGGTCGATCGCGAGCGGCTCGAGCACGACCATCGCCATGAAGGTCGGGAACGTCGCCACGATCGCGTTCGGGAAGAGGTGGTAGACGTACGTGAGCTTCCCCTCCACGCTGCGCTCCTCCGGCGGGATCGCCCGAAGCTTGTTGATGGCTCGGTACGGGAAGGTCACGCGGCTGTTCCTGCCGAACGTTTCGACGACGTTCAGATTGTCGAACTGCACGGGGTAGAACGTTGCCTGATGGGTCGAGCGGATGTGGTAGCCCTCGAGGAATCCTTCCACGACGACCTTCCAGTTGGCGGGCACGTCGCGCGCGAAGGTCCCGACCAGCCGCCGGTCGGACGGAATCAGCGGAGGGAGCGCCTCGAGACGGGCGCCTGGGGTGTCCTGGGTGACGAACACGAGGCCGCTCGTCTCCGCGGTCTCGACCGGCACCAGCCCGCGCGTGCTCTTCTCGAGTCCCGGGAACCCGTCCTCGTCCGGCACGTGGCGGAGCGCGCCATCGAGCCCGTACGTCCAGCCATGATACCGGCAGACGAATGCCTTCTCGCAGCCCGAGCCGTCGACCAGCTGGGTGCCGCGATGGCGGCAGGCGTTGCGGAACGCCCGGACGCGGCCGTCGTTGCCGCGCACGGCGAGGATCGAGATGCCCGCCGCGTCGCGCGCGACGAACGACCCGGTTTCCGGCAGTGCCGCGGATGGACAGAAGGGCGTTGGAAAACGGCGGAGCACCACCGTGAGCTCGGCCGCGAAGCGCTCCGGCGAACGGTAGTGCTCCACCGGCTCGCGCCAGACCGTCTCGCTCACGTCCGTCGTGTCG
>WNEX01002213.1_pt1 | contig 12828 bp, 7 predicted proteins | sample 5399841 | NCBI WGS metagenome assembly WNEX01 (sample SAMN13153337, study PRJNA577476) | soil metagenome | isolation source: 40 cm grassland meadow soil 2 days after 1st rain plot 5 | place: USA:California | collected 2015-09-18 | reverse complement strand
CGCTCCTTTCTCCGGCGCACGTGGAAGCTCTACAGGTATCCGCGCCTCGTCCGGCCCGCGACCCTCCTCCTCTACCTCGTCGTGAACCTCCAGTACGTCGCGACATTCCGCCGCCGACGCCGGGCGCTCCGGGCGCCGCTCCCATGATGAGCCGGTTCCCACGCCGCGCCGACGCGGTCCTGTTCCTGGCGCTCTCACTGGCGACCGTCGCGCTCTCCGCCACGGCCGTCGTGGGGTCGCTGGCCTTCGTGGGGCGCACCTTTCCCGGCTTCATCGTCTGGGACAACCTGTTCGTCGTCCCGCTCGGCCGACCGAGCTGGACGGGCATCGCGGCCGGCGTCCCGTTCCGCGGGCGGGTGAAGAGCGTGGACGGTCGGGCCGTGACGTCCCGCGCGGACGTGGAGAGGCTCGTCGGGGCCGTTCCCGCCGGTACGCCGCACGAGTTCGTCTTCGAGCGTCCCGGCCGGCGCGAGCGCCGCACCGTCGAGTCCATGGTGTTCACCGCGCGGGACTACGTCGCCACGCTCGGCGTCTACGCGTTCAACGGCCTGGCGTTCCTGGCGGTGGGGCTGGCGGTCTTCTACCTGAAGCCCGAGTCGCGGCAGAGCCGGGCGCTCCTCGCTTTCGGCGTCGTGTGGGGACTCTACCTGCTGCTCGACCTGGACCTCTTCACGGCGGGCCGCTTCGGTGCCCTGGCGCTCGTCCTCGAGGCGCTCGCGCCCGCCGCCATCCTGCACCTGGCGCTGACCGTCCCCGAGCCGCGCCCGCCGATCGCGCGCAGCGGGCGGCCGCTCGTGTGGCTCTACGCCCCGGGCCTCGCCGCGGGCCTGGCCCAGCTCTGGATGTTCCGGCGCGCGTACGCCGGCTTGCTCTTCCTGAACGAGGCTGTCTTCCTGGCGATCGCGGCGGCGTCGCTCGCGGGGATGGTCTCGGTCGCCGTCGCCACCGTCCGCGGCGGAACGCCGCTCGCGCGCCGCCGCGCCCGGGTCGTCCTGACCGGCGCGATCGTCGCGTTCCTGGCCCCGGTGCTGGGCCTCCTCGCCTTCTTCCTGTTCGGGCGGTCGGTCTCCTTCAACCTCCTCACGCTGAGCGGCTTCCTCTTCCCGCTCTCCATCGGCTACGCCATCGCGCGCCACGACCTGTTCGAGGCCGACCGGTTCGTGAAGCAGGCGCTCGTCTATGCGGTGATCACGGCGCTCGTCTCGCTGGCATACGCGGGGGCGCTGCTGGTCGCCGACGGCCTGGCCGCAGGGTTCGTGTCGTCGCGCAGCGCGGTCTTTCCGATCGCGTTCGTGCTCGTCGCGCTGGCGACGGTCGTCCCGCTGCGCGACCGTGTGCAGCGCGCGGTGGACCGCCTCTTCTACCGTGGCCGCGTCGACTACAAGGACACCGTCGCCCGGGCGAGCGAGCGCATGACGACGCTCCTCGACCGCGACGCGATCGTGCAGCACCTGCTCACCGCGCTCCGCGAGGTCCTCTTCATCGAGGGGGCGACGCTCTGGGAGCGCGAGGACGACGCCCTCGTGCGGCGCGGTGGGTCGGCCGGCGTCCGGCGCATTGCGGCCGGGGCGCCGGGGCTCGCGGTCTTCGAGGCGAGGGGCGGCGTCCTCTCGCGCGACGAGGTGGAGGAGTCCGCGCGGCTGTGGCGGCACCGGGACGCCCTGCGGGCGCTCTTCGATGCGCTCGGCGCCACACTCCTCGTTCCCCTGCTTCGCCAGGGCCGTCCCGCGGGACTGCTCGCCGTCGGCGGCAAGGCCTCCGGCCGGCCCTTCTCCGCCGACGACATGGACGTGCTCGGCACGCTCGCCAACCAGACGGCGATCGCGCTCGCCAATGCGGCGGCGCTCGAGGAGCTGCGCGAGGCTCAGGAGAGCCTCGCCCGGGCGGAGCGTCTGGCCGCCGTCGGCGAGCTGTCGGCGGCGGTGGCGCACGGCATTCGCAACCCCCTGGCGGGCATCCGCCTCGCCGCCCAGCTCGCGCTCGAGCACACCGCTCCCGAGAGCCCCGTGCACGAGAACCTGCAGGACGTCCTCCTCGAGGTGGACAAGCTCGAGGCGCACGTGCGGGGCATCCTCGACTTCACGCGACCGTTCGAGCCCAGGGTGGAGCCGACCCACCTGCCGGCGCTGATCGACGGGCTGCTGCGCACGCTGGCGCCCCGCCTGGAGGCGGGGGGCGTGACCGTCGAGCTCGACGTGCCCGCCGACCTGCCGCTCGTGCGGGCCGATCCCTCGCACCTCGGCCAGGCGCTCCAGGAGCTGGTCGTGAATGCGATCGAGGCGACGGGAGCAGGTGGCCGGATCACGATCAGCGCAGCGGCGTCGGGCAACGGACTCGGACGCGTACGCCTCGGCGTGACCGACACGGGTCCTGGCGTGGCGCCCGAGATGCGCCAGCGGATCTTCCAGCTCTTCATGACCACCAAGTCGACGGGGACGGGCGTCGGACTGGCCGTCGTGCGGAAGATCATCGAGCGCCACGGCGGAACCATCACGGTGGAAGCCGCCGAGCGGCGCGGCGCGCGCTTCGTCGTCGAGCTGCCGGCGGCGTGAGCCCGGCGGGGAGGCCGAGCCGGCGCCCCCACTCCCCCGAGCGTAGGCTTCGCCGGGCGCTCCTACGGTGCAACGACGTGCAGCTCCACGGGCGCGCTGGCGACGGCGCCGTGCAGGCGGTCGGTCACCACCACGCGCACCGGGAACGACCCGGGCGCCGGCATCCGGATCGTGCGCCGCCTCGAGAACACGCCGTCGGCTGCGGCCGCGTCGCCCAGCAGGCCCTTGTCGTTCAGCATGGCGATGCGCCGGAAACCGTGCCCTCTGTCCATCTGGGCCGTGACCCGCGTCACGGGCTCGCCGGCTGCGATGCGTGCCGTGACCGTGAGGATCAAGCTGCCGGCCGTGGCCGTATCGGGCGAGACGGACAGGTCCGACACCGCGGCCGACCCGTCGGCGAACACCGGCAAGGAGAGCCGGAGCGGGTCGGAGACGTGATCGGCGACGTCGCGCGCGGTGAGCGAGATCTCGAGGACTCCGGTCTCCGAGGGCGTCACGTCGATCGGGCCCGTGAAGACCTGTCCGGGCGGCAGGTCGAGCCCCGGCGGCGGCGGTCCCTCCTGCAGCAGCAGCGTGCCCAGGGGACTGCCGTTCAGGGTGATCGCACCGGTGACGCTCGCCGCATCGGCCTGCGGGTCGTCGACCACGGCGACCACGGTATCGTGCAGCGGATGGCCGGCGACGGCCGAGTCGGGGTGGCCGGCGAGCTCGGCGTGTGTGATGGTGGGCCGCTCGGCTGCCGCGGCGCCCGGGACGAAGCGGACCGCCAGGGTCTCGACGGGTACGCCGTCGAGGGCGACGGTGACGGTCGAGCCTGTCCCCGAGTCGCCCATGCCGCCCGCGTCGTCGAGCGTCACGTCGACGCCGTCGGCACCGGCCACGGGGACCGTCTCGCGCGTGGGATCCCCGTCGGTGTCCGGGGCGGAGATGACGAGACCCGGCCCGGCGATGAGCGTCGCCCGCGCGCCGGCGGGCGGGTCGGTCACGTTGTCGAGCGCGTCGACCGGGACGAGCCGGACGGGGACGGCCGAGCCCGGGCCGTTGTCCGGAACGTCCACCGACGACAGGTCCTCGTACAACGCGCCGCCGGCACCGCGATGGAGCGGGACCTCGGCACCCACCGGGAACCCCGTCGCCGAGGACGGACGGACGAAGCGCAGGCGCGAGAGCGGCCCGCCGTAGACCGCGACGCGGTCGATGGTGGGGCTCGAGCCGTCGGTGGCGAGCGCGAAGGGCGTCCCCAGGTCGGGGTCGTCCACCGGGGGCTCGAAGGCCGGCTCGAGCTCGATGCCGAGCCGGTGCCCGGGCTCGGCGAGCCCGCCGCGGCCGTTGGCCTCCACGACGTGGTCCGGGTCGTAGCGCGGGAAGAAGGGGAGCCGGGTCGCGACGGGCGGCCCGTCCGGCACGCTGCCGAAGAAGAAGCTCGGGCTGAAGGGCCCCACGTAGGCGAGCGCCGTCAGCACGACGTGCAGGCCGCCCGCCGACGCCGGCGCGCCCTTCCAGACGAAGAGCGTTCCCTGCGCCACGCCGTTGTGGAAGATGGCGATCTGCCGGCCGACGAGGTAGTCGGACTCCTGCAGCTCCCGCGCATCGTCGTCGGCGCCTCCGTCATCCGCGTTCGTCGGGCCGACGACGCCGTCGCCGTCGAGATCGGCGAAGGCCGCGACGAGGACCGGGATGCCGTCCATCTCGGGGCCGAGCAGCGGGTTCCCCGAAGCCGGTGTGCCGTTGCCGTCGGAGACCACGACCGTGAACGGGATGCCGCTTCCGCCGGCCATCGCGGCGCCGCCCGCGACGGCGGTGGTTGGCGAGGCGGAGGGCGGGGGGATCGAGGGGCCGACCATGATCGTCCCCGCCCGCACGACGAGGTCGACGTCGCCGACGGTGGACGAGTCGACGATGGGCGGATTGAACTTCCCGTTGGGCTGGGGAAGGATCAGGGGCGTGCCGGGAAGGATCGGGTAGGGCCGTCCGCTGGACGAGTCCACCGGGTCGTTGTCGAAGACCGGGAAGCTCGACGCCCCGGCTGGTGCCGCGAGGCCCGCAAGAAGGACGGCGGCTGCCACCCGGGCTCGTGCTCGCAGGGCGCGCATCTCAGGGAAGGGTGAAGTCGATCGGGTTGGACAGCACGGGGCTGTCGGGGAGGACGGCGTAGAGGATCGCGGTCGTCGGGCCCGCCGTGAAGCCGGCCGGCAGCGCGATGCGGATCCGATCGGTGACCAGCGTGACGATGCGAACGCCCGCGGCCGCCGCGGAGCCCTCCTGGCCGAAGGCGTCGAGCTCGTCCGCGGTGAGCTGGCCGTCGGCCAGCTCCGGACTGTCGCCGGCCACGGCGGCTCCGGGCACGCGGTAGCGCACGAACCGCGAGCCCTGGAACACGACGAGGTTGAGCGGGTAGGCGACCTGCACCGCGTTGGCGAAGTCGAACGACCCCTCGAGCGCAACGGAGCGTTGGTCACCGACGGCCGCGCCGGCGGCGGCCGAAAGCACGAGCGCGGGGCTCGTACCCGAGGCCCGCAGCCTGGCGGGCACCGCCGTCACGAGCGCGAGGGCGACCAGGAGACCGCGCCGGCGCCACCTCTGCGATCGCATCGACGTCACTCTCCGAGGCCGAACTTGCCGATCCGGTAGCGAAGGGTGTCGCGCGAGATGCCGAGCAGCCGGGCCGCCTCGCTCTGGTTGCCGCCCGCCTTCTCGAGCGCCGCGACCAGCACGGCGCGCTCCACCGCTTCGAGGGAGAGTCCGGCTTCGGGGATTTCGATGCGGATGCCACCCGAGACCTCGACGCTCACCGCCGAGCCGGCGGAGGCGCCGGCGGGCAGCGCGAGGTCCTCGGCGGGCACCAGCTCGGCGTCCGAGAAGAGCACCACGCGCTCCATCGTGTTGGCGAGCTCCCGGACGTTGCCCGGCCATGAGTAGTGGCGGAGCGCGGCCTCCGCTTCCGGCGAGAGCCTGCGCGCCGGCAGCCCGTAGCGGCGCGCCGCGTCCTCCAGCAGGTCACGGGCGATCAGCACCGCGTCCTGGTCCCGTTCCCGCAGCGGCGGGATGCGGATCACGGCCACGGAGAGCCGCTGGTAGAGGTCCTCCCGGAACTCGCCCATCCGCGTCGCGGCCTCGAGGTCGCGGCTGGTCGCCGCGATCACCTGCACGTCGACGCGGCGTTGCGTGGTCGCGCCGATCCGGCGGACGGCCTTCTCCTCGATCACCTTCAGGAACTTCGACTGGAGCGACGGCGAGATGTGGCCGATCTCGTCGAGGAGGATGGTGCCCCCGTGCGCCGTCTCGAACAGGCCGGCGCGCGCCGCCTTCGCGTCGGTGAACGCGCCCTTCTCGTGGCCGAAGAGCTCCGCCTCCACCAGGTTCTCGGGCAGCGCGGTGCAGTTCACCTCGATGAACGGCCCCTCGCGCCGCCCGCCGCCGGCATGCAGGGCGCGGGCGACGTGTCCCTTGCCGCTGCCCGTCTCGCCGAGGAGGAGCACCGTGGGGGCCGGCGCGCCGGGCCCGCCCGTCATGCGCATGACCCGCTCGACCATGCCGCGCAGGCGCTCGATGGCGGCCGACTGCCCCAGGATCTTGCACGCGGCGGCCTGCCGCTCCCGGTGATAGGAGATCTCGCGGCGCTGCCGTGCGCCCCGCAGGGCGCGATCGACCCGCAGCCGGAGCTCTTCGAGGTCGAGCGGCTTCTGCACGTAGTCCCGCGCGCCCCGCTGCATCGCCCGCACGGCCTCGGAGACGGATCCGTAGCCCGTCATCATGATCACCGGGAGCTCCGGGTCCTGCGTCAGGAGGAAATCTAGCATGTCGAGGCCGCTGCCGTCGGGGAGCCGCAGGTCGAGCAGCGCGACGTCGGGCGGCGTGTCGGCCGCGATGCCGCGCGCCTCGGCGATGCCGCCCGCATGCAGGACGTGGAAGTCGTCGCGCGAGAAGGCTCTCACGAGATTTCGGGCGAGGACGGGCTCGTCCTCGATGACGAACATGGTAGGCATCTGCAGCACTCGCTGCGGCGTTCTCTACTCGCCCGGGTGCCATCACCGCAATTTGGGAAAACCCCCTAGGCGTTTCCCCAGCCGGTCGCCGACGCCGCCCCGCCGCGGTTGAAACCACCCAGCCTGCTGCGTCGCATCACCCAGCCGCGCGCGGTGGCCGAGCGTGAAACGCTCGCGCGGACGGCGGTGCGGGGGCGGCACCGGGGTTGCTGTAGCCGCAGCGGCCGACGCCGCCCGAAGGAGATGCGCAAGATGACGTTCCGACATGAGGGCAGGATCACCCGCGGAAGCTTCCGCGGCCTCGTCGCCGCGGCGCTGCTGATGGCGGCCCCGGCCGGCGCGGTGACGTTGACCCGCGGACCATATCTGCAGCTCGAGAGCACGCACGGCGTCACCGTCGTCTGGGACACGGACGCGCCCGCGGCCTGCTCCCTCGACGTCCGGCCGGAGGGCGGGCAGCCGACGGTCATCGCGGGAAGCACGGGGACCGTCTGCGCGATCCGCGCCGACGGCCTGGTGCCGGGCACGCGATACGCCTATGCCCCGCAGGCCGACGGCGTGGCGCTCGCGGGCGAGGAGGTCTTCGAGACCGACCACCCGACCCTGCCCTTCACCTTCCTCGTGATGGGAGAGTCGGGCTGCGGCGGTTGCCTGCCCGGGCTGGCCCTGCGTAACGCCATGTATGCGACGCCCGTCGACTTCGTCCTGCACACGGGCGGCATGATCGGCGGCGGCCTCGGCGCCAACTACGACCCCGATTTCTTCACGCCATACCGCACGCTGCTCCGCCGGCTCGTCATCTGGCCCGCCATCGACAACCATGACGTCCGCGCCGACGGGGGCGCCGCCTGGCGGAGCACCTTCTACACGCCGGCCAACAACCCGGCCCGGTCCGAGAACTACTATTCCTTCGACTTCGGCAACGCGCACGTCGTGGTGCTGGACACGAATGCCAGCACCAGCCCGGGCAGCGCCGAGCACACGTTCCTCGACAACGACCTGCGCACCAGCACGGCCACCTGGAAGTTCGTCGCCTTCCACGACACCATCTATTCGAGCGGCAGCCACGGCAGCGACCTCACCGTGCGGGCGAACCTCGTCCCGCTCTTCGACAAGTACGGCGTCGACATGGTGTTCATGGGCGACGATCACGACTACGAGCGCACCAAGCCGCTGCGGAACAACGTCGCGGTCCAGCCGGGCGCCGGCACGGTGTACGTCACCACGGGCGGCGGCGGCGACCAGCTCCGCCCCGTCGGCGCGAGCAGCTTCACCGCCTACGCCGAGTCGGCCTTCCACTTCACCCGGGTGACGGTCGACGGCGGCCGGCTGATCGAGCAGATGGTGCGCGAGGACGGCGCCATCCGTGACGCCATCACGCTCGTCAAGGGCACCGCGCCGCCGCCCCGCTGCGGCGACGACCTGGTCGACCAGCCCGGCGAGCAGTGCGACGGCCTCGACCACGTGGCGTGTCCGGGGCCGTGCGCCGCGGACTGCACCTGCGCGCCGGTCTGCGGCGACGACCGCCTCGACCAGACCACCGAGGCGTGCGACGGCCACGACGACGCCGGCTGCCCCGGCCTCTGCCTTACGGACTGCCGCTGCGGCGATTCGTCGCAGGTCCTGCGCCTCGCTCCCGTCGCGGACACCTACATCCAGGCGGGCGCCCAGGCGACGGCGGATCACGGCGCGTCCGACCACGTCGACGTGGACCTGGCGCCGGCCGATATCGCCTACCTCAAGTTCGACCTCTCCGCCGTGACCCGACCCGTCGTCGCGGCGAAGCTCAAGCTTCACTGCACCAACGCCTCGAGCGACGGCGGGACGATCTACCCGGTGCCGAATTCGAGCTGGGCGGAGGGGAGCGGCGTCGGCAGCGCGAGCGGCCCCGGTCTCAAATGGTCGGACGTCGATACCAACCTCGACGGGAAGGTCGACGCGCACGATGCCTCCCCGTTCGTCCCGGACTACACGCGGCCGATCGCGTGGCTCGGCGGCGTGCTCGTCGGGCAGGACGTGAGCGTGGACGTGACGGCCGCGCTGCAGGCTGGCCCCGGCGTCTACACCTTGGCGATCAGGAACGACACGACCGCAGGGGCGACGTACGCCTCACGCGAGGATCTGAACCAGGTGGAACGGCCCGAGCTGGAGATCGAGCTGCAGGCTCCGACGACCACGACGAGCACCACGTCCACGACGACGACGTCCACCAGCAGCACGGCGCCCACGACCTCGACGAGCAGCACCACCTCCTCGACCAGCACGGTGCCGACGACGTCGACGTCGACCAGCAGCACGGCGCCCACGGTCGACCAGCAGCACGGCACCCACGACCCCGACGAGCAGCACCTCGTCCTCGACCAGCACCGTGCCGACGACGAGCTCGTCGACGACCAGCACCACCACGACGACCTCGACCACCACGAGCACCGTGGCGCAGGCCGGGGCGGTGGGGACGGTCGAGGCCGACGTGAAGGTGCACGAGCAGAATCCGGACGTCAGCTTCGGCAGCAACGCGGTGCTCGACGCGAGCGGTCAGGCGACGAAGCGGGAGCAGACGTACTTCCGGGTGAGGGTCAGCGGCGTCGGAACGCGCCCCGTGGTGTCCGCCCGCCTGCAGCTGCAGGTGGCGAGCGCTTTCAACGCCGGGGGCGATTCGGGCGGCCGCATCCATCGGATCAGCGCCTGCGGCTGGAGCGAGCTCACGACGACCTGGCGGAACCGCCCCGTGATCGACGGCGCCGTCCTCTCCACGGTGGGGCCGGTGCAGCCGGGCCAGGTCGTGACCTTCGACGTGACCTCGGCGATCACCGGGGACGGGGTCTACTGCTTCGCCCTGGACAGCACGTCGATCAACGGGGTGAAGTACAACTCCCGCGAGAGCAGCGGGCAGCGGCCCGCCGTGCTCCTCCAGGTGGCGCCGTAGCCAGGCCGCCCGCGTAGGCCGGATCACCCATCCACCCCGCGGGGTCCTCGGGCCCCGCGGGGAACCCCGTTCCGCATGCGGGAAACTCCCAATTACGCTGCTGCTGCACGCGCCGTAGCGTCCTCCTTGCAGGGATACCAAGCGCTCGCCATGCGGAACGTTCGACCTCGCGTCATTAGCTTGCAAGCTGGCAAGCTGACATGCGGTGGCATGACGAGCCGTCCACTAACCCCAGCCAGTGGAGGATTCGACATGCACACCGTAGTCCGTTTCCGCCCCGCCAGGCTGCCGCGGACGGCCAGACCCCTCGTGGCCGTCGGGCAGCGAATGAACAGCACAGCGTCACGCACCGCCATGATGCTGGCGTGCCTGATGATCGCGACGGGCAGCCCTCCCGCATGGGCAGGCCTGAAGTCGCTGAAGAGGGTGCCGATCCCCTTGCCGCCCAACCTGGGTGACTTCGTCGCGGACCGGAGCGCGGCCATCAAGCTCGGCAAGGCGCTCTTCTGGGATACGCAGGCCGGCGGCGACGGCGTGCAGGCCTGCGCCCAGTGCCACTTCCAGGCCGGCGCCGACGTCCGGGTGACGAACACGCTCAACCCGGGTGCGAACGGCGTCTTCGACACCGCCCCCGCGGGCGCCACCCTGAACGCCGGGAACTTCCCGATCAACAACGGGGACGTCGTCGGCTCCCAGGGCATCATGAAGAGCCTGTTCGTCGGCCTCAGCGGTGGCCCGGTGGACAGCTGCACGCCGCTGGCGGACGCGGTGTTCCCGGGCCTGCGGCAGGTGACGGGCCGGAACACGCCGCTCAACCTCAACGCGATCTTCAACTTCCGGAGCTTCTGGGACGGCCGCGCGAACAACGTCTTCAACGGCGTGAACCCGGCGGGGCCGACCGACCCCAACGCCCGCGTCCTGAAGGTGATCAACGGCGTGCCGACGCCGGTCGCCATCAGCCTGAAGAACGCGAGCCTCGCCTCGCAGGCCGTCGGACCACCCAACAACCGCGTCGAGATGTCCTGCGACGGTCGCAACTTCCCGCAGCTCGGCCGGAAGCTCCTCGGCCTCCCCCCGCTCGGGCAGCAGATGGTGGACCCGGCGGACAGCGCCCTCGGCGGCCTCTCCAACTTCCCCGGCCCAGGGCTCAACACGAGCTACGCGGCCCTGATCCAGGCGGCGTTCAGGCCGGAGTGGTGGAACTCGAGCGCGATCGTCAACGGCTTCAGCGTGATGGAGAACAACTTCTCCCTCTACTGGGGCCTCTCGGTCATGCTCTACAATTCCACGCAGGTCTCCGACGACACGCGCTTCGACCGGTTCATGGACGGGAACCTCCTCGCGCTCAACTCGCAGGAGCAGCAGGGGCTGGACGTCTTCCGGGGCAAGGGCCGGTGTACCGCGTGCCATGACGGCGGCCCACTCACGCGCGCCACGGTCGAGTCCTCCGACTCGACCATCCCCTCCGATTCGAAGAGGGGCTTCATCAACACGGGAGTCCGACCGGTCGCCGACGACGGCGGCGACATCCTCCAGCCGGGGCAAGCCAAGTTCAAGACGCCCGGGCTCCGCAACGTCGAGCTGACCGGCCCGTACTTCCACAATGGCGACAAGGCGACCCTGCGCCAGGTGGTCGACTTCTATGACCGGGGCGGCGACTTCCCGAATCAGTTCACGGACTCGCAGATCCGGCCCCTCGGCCTGACGGCGGCGGAGAAGGACGCGCTCGTGGCCTTCCTGCTCTCGCTCACCGATGACCGTGTCCGCTTCCAGAGAGCGCCGTTCGACCATCCGTCCTGCAACGTCCCGAACGGCCCGAACATTCCGGCCATGGGCGCCGGCGGTGCGGCGACGCCGCTCGGGACCTTCCTCGGCCTGAGCCCGTTCCAGCCGTAGCGCGACCCAGACGCGCAAGGCAGGCGCGAGGCGGGGACCCGCGAGGGCACCTCGCCTCGCGCCGCGAGCCTGCGGCAACGCTGCTCAGCTCCCGCCCGCCAGCTGAGCCAGGAGCGTCGCGTCGGTCGGGAAGGCGAGCCGCGGCGGGGACGCGGGGTCGAACCACGCGACGGCCACCGCATCGTCGCCGGCGACGGGCGTCGCGTGTGGGTCGACCAGCCGGGCGGCGAACCAGATGCCGATGGTCGGCTTCTCGGGGTCGTGGAAGTTCGATGCGACCTGCAGGACCTCGCCGACCGTCACCTCGACGCCTGCCTCCTCGCGCGCCTCCCGGGCCGCCGCCGCGCGGACGTCCTCGCCCCACTCGACGAAGCCGCACGGGAAGCACCACGCGCCGGCGCCGTGCTGACCCGGCTCCCGCTGGGCGAGGAGCACGCGCCCGGCGGCGTCGCGGACGACGGCCGCCGCGCCGACGCCCGGGTTGGCGAAGAAGACGAAGCCGCAGGCGGCGCAGGTCGGTCGCGGCCGCCCGCCACGTGCGACGGGGACGACCCGGCCGCGACACCTCGGGCACCAGGCCCAGTCGTGTCCCGGAGGCTGCACGCGTCCACTTATATGGTTGTCGCGCGCGCGGCGCACGCGCTGAGAGCGCCGCCATGCGGGCTGGCTCCTCTCGCCTCCGCGCCGGCCGGCTCAGCCGAGGAACGCGCCGCCGTCCACGTGGATCACGTGGCCGGTGACGAAGCGCGAGTCGTCGCTGGCGAGGAAGACGAAGACGGGGGCGATGTCCGACTCGGGATCCCCGAGCCGCCCGATCGGCCGCCCCTCCATGGCGCGCCGGAAGGCTCCGGGATCCCGCGCCGCCCAGTCCTGGCCGCGCTTGGTCGCCGCCGCCGGCGCGATGCAGTTGACCGTGATGCCCTCCGGCCCCCATTCGCGGGCGGCGGTGCGCGACAGCGCGACGATGCCGGCCTTGGCCGCGCCGTAGTCGCCGAGCCCCGCGTCGCCGCGCTCGGCGGTGAGCGAGACGACGTTGATGATGCGGCCCGCGCCGCGCGCCGCCATGTGCGGCCGGACCGTGCACATCGTCCACCACGCGCCCTTGACGCCGGAGACCCAGGTGCGGTCGAACTGTGCTTCGGGGATGTCCGCGAGCGGCGCCCGCGGCCCGAAGCTGTGGGCGTTGTTGACCAGCACGTCGACGCGCCCGAAGCGGCGGACGGTCTCGGCCACCATCGCCTCGACGTCGGCTTGCCGTCCGACGTCGGTCGGGAAGGCGAACGCCTCGCCGCCCGCGGCGCCGATCTCCTCCGCCGTGCGCGCTCCACGGTGCGGTTTGAGCTCGGCGATGCAGACCCGCGCGCCGTCGCGCGCGAAGGCGAGCGCGACCGCGCGTCCGATGCCCTGACCGGCGCCGGTGACGATCGCCGCCCGGCCCGCGAGCCGCCCCGTCACTCGAGCCAGCGGT
>WNEX01001134.1_pt1 | contig 12834 bp, 6 predicted proteins | sample 5399841 | NCBI WGS metagenome assembly WNEX01 (sample SAMN13153337, study PRJNA577476) | soil metagenome | isolation source: 40 cm grassland meadow soil 2 days after 1st rain plot 5 | place: USA:California | collected 2015-09-18 | reverse complement strand
GAACCAGCCTCCTCGTTGAATTCTCGGCAGGTAACGGTCTTGAGTCTGGACGTATCCACGCAGGGAAGCACTGCCGTGACGACTAATTGCCGGTGTGATTCAAGAGTTCTCGTCTTTGTACCCGAGACTGGAGCAAATTCGAATCCAGCTAGGCTACCGCTACGGAGGACAGTAGCAACGTCACTGCGCACGAGAAAGACGTCGAACATCCAATTCAATTGCAGAAACGCACTCTTAGGCGCCTTGAGTGATCCCCGCACAAGAACCGGTGAGCGCTGTGTACCGTGAATCCCGCAATGCTGGCACCAACCCTCGTATAGAGCCTCACCGTAATCAACGTCAGGATATGGGAACCCATGGTGACCTCGAGCGTAGAGGACAAAGCGCTCGCCAAGCTGAGGCGTTTCCATGCCACCTAACAATATTTATGCGACGCCTGAAGCGTCACGCTTTACTTGAAGCAGGGCACGGTACCGCGGCCAGTCGAACGTCGTCCAGGGGTCGCTCTTGCGGTCGGGCGCGACGTCGGCGTGTCCGACGATGCGGTCGGTGGACATCGAGGGATAGGCCTCGAGCAGCGCCAGCGTGAGCGATGCGAGCTGCTGGTACTGCGCGTCGGTGTAGGGCGTCTCACCCGTGCCTTCGAGCTCCACTCCGATCGAGAAGTCGTTGCACCCCGAGCGGCCACGGTACTGCGAAACGCCCGCGTGCCAGGCGCGCTCGCCGAAGGGCACGTACTGCACGATCAGCCCGTCTCGGCGGATGAGGGCATGAGCCGACAGGCGCGCCGTGGCGAGATCGCGGAAGAAGGGATGCCCAGCCGCCGGCAGCGTGCCCGTGAACAGGCGGTCGATCCACGGTCCGCCGAACTCCCCCGGGGGGAGGCTGATGCCGTGCACTATCAGGACCTCGGGCGTAGCACCTGCGGGGCGTGCGTCGAAGTTCGGGGACAGTACCTGGCGCACACCGCTGAGCAGTCCGGTGCCGGTATCGACGGTCAGAGGCACGCGGGTCGGGGCGGTGAGCATCGCTTCCCATCCTGCGGTGGTCGCGAGATCCGGACCCGCGGGATTCTGCCACAATTCCACCCATGAGCTCCGCCAACACCGCATACGTCGCGCGCGACCTCGCGCACGTGTGGCATCCGTGCACGCAGATGAAGGACCACGAGCAGCTGCCGCCGATCCCCGTGCGCCGCGGCGAGGGCGCGTGGCTCGAGGATTACGAGGGCAAGCGCTACCTCGATGCCATCAGCTCCTGGTGGGTGAATCTCTTCGGGCACGCGAATCCCCGCATCAACGCCGCGGTGCGCGCGCAGCTCGAGCAGCTCGAGCAGGTGATCCTCGCAGGCTTCACCCACGAGCCGGTGATCGCGCTCTCGGAGGAGCTCTGTGCGATCGCCCCCGCCGGCCTCACCCGCTGCTTCTATGCCGACAACGGCTCGTCCGCGGTCGAGGTGGCGGTGAAGATGAGCTTTCACTTCTGGCACAACACGGGCCGGAGCGCGAAGCGCCGCTTCCTCACCCTCTCGAATAGCTATCACGGCGAGACGCTCGGGGCGCTCGCCGTCGGCAACGTCGAGCTCTACAAGGAGATCTACCGGCCGCTGCTCATGGACGTGATCACCGTCCCCTCCCCGGACTGCTTTCAGCGCGAGCGCGGCGAGAGCCCCGCGGAGTATTCGCGCCGGCAGTTCGCGCACATGGAGGCCGCGCTCGGGAAGCACGCGCACGAGGCCTGTGCGGTGATCGTGGAGCCGCTGGTGCAGTGCGCGGGCGGCATGCGCATGTACGATCCGGTGTATCTCACGCTGCTGCGCGAGGCCTGCGACCGCCACCAGGTGCATCTCATCGCCGACGAGATCGCGGTGGGCTTCGGCCGCACCGGCACGATGTTCGCCTGCGAGCAGGCCGGGATACGCCCCGACTTCATGTGTCTGTCCAAGGGGCTCACCGGGGGCTACCTGCCGCTGTCGGCCGTGCTGACGACCGAGGCGGTGTACGCGGCGTTCTACGACGAATACGTGAAGCTCAATGCCTTCCTGCACTCGCACAGCTTCACCGGGAACCCGCTGGGGTGCGCCGCGGCGCGCGCGAGCCTGGCCATCTTCCGCGACGATCACGTGCTCGAGGCCAATCGCACGCTCGCGGCGCGCCTCGGCGAGCGGGCCGGCGCACTCGCCGATCACCCGCACGTGGCCGAGGTTCGCCAGCGCGGCATGATCCTCGCCATCGAGCTCGCCGCCGACAAGGCGAGCCGCGCGCCTTATCCCTGGCAGGAGCGCCGCGGGCTACGCGTGTATCGCCATGCCCTCACGCGGGGCGTGCTGCTGCGGCCGATCGGGAACGTCGTGTATTTCATGCCGCCCTACGTCATCACGCCCGCCGAGATCGATCTGATGGTCGAGGTGGCGCGCGAGGGCATCGAATCCGCGACATGCGACTGACGCGCGTGTACCTCGACGCGCCGCTCGAGGCCGGGGGGCGCGTCGCGCTCACCGGCAGTGCCGCGCGCCACCTCACGCGGGTGCTGCGGCTGCGGCCCGGGCAGGCGCTCACTCTATTCAATGGCGGCGGCGGAGAGTACGCGGCCACGATCGAGGCCGTGCATGGAGAGAAGGTTGCGGTCGCGGTCGGCGAGGCACAGGCGATCGAGCGCGAGTCCCCGCTGTCGCTCGCCCTCGCCCAGGGCGTCTCACGCGGCGAGCGCATGGATTTCGTCGTGCAGAAGGCGACCGAGCTCGGGGCTTCCAGCATCGTGCCGCTACTCACCGAGCGCAGCGTCGTGCGTCTCAGCGCACCGCAGGCAGCCCGCAAGCTCGAGCACTGGCGCGCCATCGCAGTTTCCGCCTGCGAGCAGAGCGGCCGCAACCGCCTGCCGAAGGTGCTGTCACTAATTCCGCTCGCTGACTTCCTCACGCAGAGTGGAAGCGGCTCGCGCCTGCTGCTATCTCCCACCGGGTCGACACGCATCCAGGACGTACCGACTCCGGTCTCTTCGGTCACCGTGCTCATCGGGCCCGAGGGTGGACTTGCCGATGCCGAGCAGTCCGCGGCGCTCGCCGCGGGCTTCACGGCGGTGCGTTTGGGGCCACGCATCCTGCGCACCGAGACCGCGGCGATCGCCGCGCTCACCGTGTTGCAACGGGAGTTCGGCGACTTATGAACACCCGGCCGCCCGCTTTGCTCAGTGCCCCGCCGCCCTCGGCGCAAGAATCCGACTCAACACGTCGGCCTTCGAGGGCTCGCGCGCCAGGTGCGGGTTGCGGAGGCCGCCGTGATAGTCGACGTGCAGCACCCGGACCAGATCCGCCGACTGCACCACGAGCTCTATGGGGCCGGAGGACTTCTCCGCCCTGACGAGCGCCTCGCGCGCGGCCTCGGCGCTCCACTTGCGCCCGCCGATCGCGATGACCCGCATGTCGGGGGCGACGCCTGCGGCAAAGACCGGCGAGTCGTGCACGACATCGCTCACCACGCCGTCGGGCTTGACCCAGAGGCCCAGCGACAGGCTCAGGTTGTCGGCCCCGTCGACCTTCTCGCGCGCGCTGAGAAAGACATTCGGCGCATCGTCATAGACGAGCTTCCAGCCGCCTCTCTCGATCCCTGCGAGTGGCGCCCGGGGCGTGATGCGGTCCACCCGGTCCGTGAGGAACGCCTCCCAGTCGAGAGGCGCCACGGCCCGGAGCGCGGCCACGACATCCGTGCGCGAATACGGCCGCACCGCCGGCGAGCGCTCCGGCCCGCCGAAGAAGCCGCCGCAGAAATCATCGAGCGAGCGCTTGCCCGAGCTCGTCTCGCGGATGAGCGTGTCCGCATCGAGCCACACGAGCAGCATCTCGTCGTAGTAGTCGCGCGCCCGGCGGATCGGCGTCCACTCCCCGGGCGCGTCGGCGTACCCGGGTTGTGCGCTCGCGGTATCGCCGAGACTGCGCCACGCGCGCCCCGGCCGGTCGACGTCGAGGCGTGAAGCCACGAAGGCGACGTACGCACGCGCCTGCTCGGGAGTGGCAAGCAGGCTCCGGGTCCTGAGCACCAGATCCCCGAGGTAGCGCGTCATGCCCTCGTACACCCACAGGAGATCGTCGACCATCGGCTGCTGGTAATTGCGCGTCGCCAGACCCACGGGACGACGGTATTTCCCGTTCCAGGAATGCACATACTCGTGAGGGACGGTGCGGTGCTCGAGGAGGCGCGCCGGATCGGTGAACAGCGCCTCGTTGTCGCGGATGTCGGTGGATTCGTGGTGCTCGAGTCCGTTCTGGTTGAGGTCGTTGCCAAGAGCGACGAGCCACACGTATTCGCGGTAGTGACCGGGCCCGAAGAGCGCCACGGCCTCGGGCACGAGCCTGCGCAGGCCCGCGAGCGTCGCCTCGCTCACGGCGAGATCGCCGGGCGCATCGGCGGCGATGCTGATGCGGGTGCTGCCCGCGCCCTCGGAGAGGGGCACGGTCCTGAAGTACTCCCCGGCCAGGATTGGCGAATCGACGAGCGTCGAGAGCGAGACGACCGGGAGGAAAAGCGTGTCGCCCTCGACCCGCTCCGGGTGGAGCGCGCCATCGAACTTCCACCCGGCGGGCAGGTGCACCTCGGCTCTGATCGGAACCGTATCCGCCGCGGCATCGTACGGATAGAGAACGAGATGGTTGAGCGGCAGGATGAGGAGGTGCGGCGTCACGTTCGGCGTGCGGCCGTAGCCGTCCGCAAACGCCTTGGGCGGCGACAGATAATCGAAGCGCACGTCGAGCGTCGCAGCTCCCCGCGGCACCTCGACCCGGAACAGAAACGCATCGAGCGGATCGCGCCGCCACGGGAGCGAAGTGCCGCCGGCGCTGATCGCGAGCGAGACCAGCTGGGTGATCGGGCCGTCAGGCGCATGCTCGCCGGGGATCCATTTCGGATAAGCGAGGGTCAGCGGCCCCGGATGGACCGGGATCAGGAGATGCGCGTGCTGGATCGCCCGCGTGACGTCACGGGCATCGACCTCGAGCGTGATGGGGGGAGGCGCGGCCACGCCCGCGGCGGCGGCGAGCAGGGCGAGCAACGCAAGGGATAGCTTGGGGTGAGTCAGGCTCATTGAAAATTCCTTCTTGTGCCTGTCGCGCGCGCCGGCCATGCCGGCACGCAAAAGCAGCTTCAGCCCGCCGGCGACCCGCGCCAGCGGCGACCCCACGCTGGCGGCGCCTAGGCGCCGATGCTGGTCTCGTCGGCGATCATCTCTTCCAGGCGCTCGAGGTCCGGCACGAGCGGCGTCTCGTTCACCATGCGGATCTGGCAGATGACCGGCATGCGCTCGGGAAAGACGCGCGAGTTGTCGGGGCGCACGACATCCGAGCTCACGCGCACCAGCTGCGGGAAACCCTGCGACACCAGAGCGAAGTGGCCGCCCTCCACGCGCGTGCCGAGCGCGTGCAGGACAACGATGCGCGTGCGGCCGCTCGCCGGCGGAATCATCTGACCGCAGGCGCCTTCGAAGGACACGAGCGGCACCGCCTTGCCGTTCCAGGGCACCGTGCCGATGTACCAGGGCGGCGCTCCGGTCATCTCCGAGGGCGTCTGGAAGCCGATCACCTCCGCGACGCAGGCGCGCGGGATGATCAGCCGCGCCTCGGTGAGCGGCACCAGGAGGCTGTAGATTTCGTTGACGCGCTCGGCCATGAATCAGTCTGACGGTACGCCTGAAGTCCGATGCCCCTCAGCCGCCGGCCGCGCCGGCGTAAGCCTGGCCCGACGCCGCGGCGCGCCGCTTCGCGACCAGAGGCGCGATCGCATCGAGCAGCTGCGCCTCCTGGTACGGCTTGCCGAGGTAGTCGTCGACGCCGAGCTCGATGGCGCGCGCGCGGTGCTTCTCTCCTACGCGCGAGGTGACCATGATGATCGGCACGTCCTTCAGGCGCGGGTCGTTGCGCACGTGCGCGGCGACCTCGTAGCCGTCCATCCGCGGCATCTCGATATCGAGCAGTATCACGTCCGGCACGTGGTCCTGCAGCAGCGCCACCGCGTCCATGCCGTCGCGCGCGGTCAGCACCCGCATGCCGTTGCGCTCGAGCAGCCGCTGGGTCACGCGGCGGACGGTGATCGAATCGTCCACCACCATGGCGAAGATGCGCCGGTCCCCGACGCGCTCCCTGGGCGCGACGGGCGCCTGGGCGCGCGCGCGCCACTCGGCACGCACCAGCGCGCCGATGTCGAGGATGATCACGATGCGGCCGTCACCGAGGATGGTCGCGCCGGAGATGCCCCGGATGCTGGATATCTGAGGTCCGACAGATTTCACCACGATCTCGCGGCTGCCGATCAGCTCGTCCGTGACGAGGCCGGTGGAGTGCTCGCCGGCGCGCACCAGCACGACCGGAATGGTGACGTCCTGCCCGGGGAGCTCGGACGGCGGCAGCCCCACGAAGCTCGCCAGGTGCTGGAAGCGGTACTTCTGCCCGCCGTAATCGAACGCCGGGGCGTCGCGCCCGAGGTGCGAAGTCACCACGGACTTGGACAGCCGCAGCACCCCCTCGACGGTGGGAAGCGGCAGCGCGTAGTACTCCTCGTCGACCCGCACCACGAGCGCGTGGCTGATCGCGAGCGTGAGGGGCAGACGGATCGTGAACACCGTGCCCTCGCCCGCCTTGGTTTCCATGTGCAGCGCGCCGCCGAGGCGCTTGATCTCGGTCGCGACCACGTCCATGCCGACGCCGCGGCCGGCCTGCTGGGTGATCGCTCCGGCGGTGGAGAAGCCGGGCTCGAGGACGAGCTGCATGGCGTCCTCGTCGGAGAGGGTCTGGCCGGAAGCGATGAGCCCGAGCGCTTCGGCCTTCTCGCGGATCGCCTTGAGGTTCATGCCACCGCCGTCGTCGGTGAGGCGCACCATGACTTCGGCGCCCTCGCGATGCAGCTCGAGGAGAATGCGCCCCGTCTCGGCCTTGCCGCGCCGCGCGCGCTCCTCGGGTTTCTCGATGCCGTGCACCACGGCGTTGCGCAGCATGTGCTCGAACGGCGGAAGCATCCGCTCGAGCACCTGGCGGTCGAGCTCGCCCGAGGCGCCCTCGATGGTGAGCTCGGCGCGCTTGCCGGTGTCGGCGGCCGCCTGGCGCACGATCCGCGCGAGGCGCTGCACGTGGCGCTGGAACGGCACCATGCGCGTGCGCATGAGCCCGTTCTGCAGCTCGGTGATGGTGCGCGCCTGCTGCTGCAGCAGGGTCTGGGTTTCTTTCGCGAGGCTCTCCAGCAGCTGCTGGATGCTCGCAACGTCGTTGGCCGTCTCGGCGAGGGCCCGCGAGTACTGCTGGATGGAGGAGTAACGATCGAGCTCGAGGGGATCGAACTGGCTGCGGTGCTGCGGGCCTTCGTCGTCGTGCTTGTGCAGAATCTGCGCCTCGGTCTCGATCTCGAGACTGCGCAGCTGCTCCTTGAGGCGCGTGACCGTGCGCGACAGCTCGCCCAGGTTGAAATCGAACGAGCCGAGCTGCTGCTCGAGGCGGGCGCGCGCAATGCTCGCTTCGCCCGAGATGTTGAGGAGCTGATCGAGGAGCTCGGCATCGACGCGCGCCATCTCCTGGCGCTCCCCGCCTGCCCCGGGCTCGCGCCCCGGCGGCACCGGTTGCGGCGGAAGGAGCCCTTCCTCGGCGTGCGGCTCGGCGGTGCGGGGGCGGATGAGCGCCGCGGCGGCGCTGACGGTCCCCGCCGGGGGCGATGCCGCCTCCGCGCTCCCGGGCGCGGACGACGGGGCGGTTTCGATCGAGGTCTCGTCCGCCCCGGGCGCCGGCTCGACGTGGACCGGCCTGCCGCGCGGCTGGGCCATCTGTACGAGCTCCGCGTTCAGCCTCCGGAGCATGGTATCGGGCTCGCCGAAGGAGTCGGACCCGGCCGATTCCGCCGCGGCCGGCGTGGCGGGCGCCGCCGCGGCTACGGCGCCCCGCTCAGGGGCGGCGTCGGGCGGACGAACCGGGGGTGGCTCGGCCGGTGTGGCGCCATCGGAGCGCGAGAGATCCTGAAGACTCGCAATCATGGCGCGCGGCGGCGCCACCGGACGGCCGTTGACGACCTGCTCGCGCATACGCGCGAGCTCATCGAGGCTCGCCTGGATCAGGTCGAATACTGCGGGCTCGGCACCGATCGTGCCGTTGTCCACCGCCAGCACGAGCGTCTCGAGCTCGTGGCTCAAGTCGCCCATGGGCGTGATCCCCGCCATGCGTGCGCCGCCCTTCAGGGTGTGCAGCGGGCGCTTGAGGGCGAGGCGAAACTCGGCGCTCCCGGGCTCCGAGCGCCAGTCGGTGAGAGCACGCTCGGACTGCTCGATGAGCTCGGTCGCCTCGTCGGTGAAGATTGCCGCCACTTCGGGGTCGAAATCGACGACCTCGTCCTCGGGCGGCGGTGGTGCGTGGCCCGCGGCCGCGGGCTCAGGCGCCGGCGGCGCGGCGCCTTCACGTGCGGTCGATGCCGCGATGCGCTGATCGAGCGCTTTGTCGGCGCGCTCGATCCGCTCGAGCAGCTGCCAGTGGCTGACGAAGTACCCCGTGGGCTCGTCCAGGTGGCTCGCGACGGACTCCATCGCGCCCATGCAGTCCGAAAGAAGCGTGAGCGCCCCGTCGGTGAGGCCGAGCCCGCTGTTGAACGCGCGGCGGAGCCAGCGATCCAGTGGCTCCGCCAGACGGATGCCGTGTCGGGCCTGCGCCATCTTGGAGCTGCCGGAGAGCGTGTGGCAGGCGCGATAAACGTCTTCGGGAAGCGGGTGCGGCTCGGGCAGCTGCGACTCGCGCTCGAGGTAGCCGCGCACCGTCGCCACGTGCGCGGCGGTCTCGCGCGCGTAGATGTCGCGCAGCGTATCGTCGGGCGGCGCCTGGCGCGCCGGCGCCTGTGCCGGGGGCGCCGCTCCCGCGCGCGCGGCGGGGCGGGCAGCCGGCGGAGCCTTCGCCGGCGCGCTACGGCGCGCAGCGGCCGTGGCCGGCCCCGCGCCCGCGCCCAGGCCGGTCTGCGTCGCGGCCGCCGCTTCCTCGTCACCCTGATCGGAGGCGCCGGGGGCGCTCACCCGGCCGCCGGCGGCCAGCGCATGCGCCCTCGTAGCGATGGCGGTGACGTCGGTGCGCGGAGCCTCCCGCGTCTGCAGCTGGGTGATGACCTCGGGGAGCGCGGCAACCCCCGCGCGCAGCGTCTCGAGTATCGCGGAGGTGCGCGTGACCGTGTTATCGAGCACCCGGTTCAGCAGGTTCTCGATCGCCCACGCGAACTCGCTCAGCTCGCGCGCGCCGACCATGCGTCCGCTTCCCTTGAGCGTGTGGAACGAGCGGCGCACGGTGATGAGCGCGTCGCGCTCGAGGGGGTCGTGGTCCCAGACGGCGAAGAAGTTCTGGATCCGGGCGAGCTCTTCCTGCGCCTCCTCGATGAAGAGCTTCATCAGCTCGGGGTCAGCGGGCTCGGCCGGTGCCGCTCCCCTCTTCGAGGGCGCGAGCGTCGGGGCCGCGGCGTCCACGGCTGCCGTGTCCGGCCGCCTGCCGGGCGGTGGCGAGACGCTGGGTATCTGCACGGTACGCGCCAGGGCGGCGGATTCGAGCGGCTCGACCGTCGGCACTCCCGGGGTCGGCTGCTGCTCGAGGGCCTGCACGCAGGCCTGGGCGTTGTCCAGCATGTACCAGGGATCCGAGCGCCCCGCCTGCAGCGTCTCCATGTAGTACTCGACGCTGACGATGGCGTCCGCCAGCCGGTCGATGTAGCCCGGCGGCAGCACGTGGATGCCCGGCTGCATCACGCGCTTGAGCTGCACGGTGATCGCCTCGATGACCTCCACCGCGCGCGCCTTGCCGAGCAGCAGCAGTCCCGCCTTGAGGCCGCGCATCAGGTCTGGCCAGCTGTCGAGACCGGCTGCGTCCAGCGTCCCGCCGACGCTCTGGGTGATGGCGTCCTTGATGCGCGCGAGGTTCACGATGCACTCGCGCAGCACCGCCGCCTGCACCTGCTGGAATTCGGTGTCCTCGGCCGCCCGCGGGAGCTCCGCGTCCTTCGGCAGGATCATGCCGACCAGGCTGTCGTCGAGCTTGTCCTCGACGCCGATCAGGGCGGCGGCGATCTCGACCAGCGTCGACTCATCGGCCTTGAGCGTGCCCTCGACGATCTTCCGTAACCGCTCGGTCTCGCTCTGCACGCTGGCGCGCAGCTCGCCGAGGCCCAGCACGCCGAGGGTGTCGCCGATCTTGCGCAGCAGCTCCACCTGGGGGCTGAGCTCCTGAGGCTGCGCGGCGCCGCGCCGCACGAAGATGTCGAGCACGTCCTTGACCTTGGAGAGGTCCTCGCGGATCGCGGCCGCCACCGTCTGCATGAGCTTCACGCTCGGCGCCGACAGGTTCTCGCGCTCCTGCTCGATGCTCTCATCGACCGGCAGCAGCTCCCTGAGGCGGAACGAGGTGCGCACCGCGCTCACGCGCGGGCCGGCGCACTCGGCGCGACCCACGTAATAGAGCAGGTTATTGAGCAGCTCGACCGGTGGAGACTGGGAGTAGCGCGCCTCGCCCTGTTCGTAGAGGCGGCGGATCTCCCGATCCCCGAGGCCCAGCAGCCGTTTCACCGACTGCCCGCTCTCGAGGCCGCTCTCCTGCAACGCCTCGATCACCGCGCCGATCACCCACCACAGCTGGAACACCGGCTGGCGGGTGGCAACCTTCTCGAGCTTGGCCGCGACGGCGGCGAGGGTCTGGAGGTTCTGCTCGACGCGCTCGCCGCGGATCCAGCCGATGAGCCCCATCTGGTAGCGCGCGCGCACCCGCCGCGCCCACTGCTCCACCGTGAGCGCCGGCTCGCCGGGAGAGGCGGCCTGCGGCTGCGCCTGCTGGTCGGACCTGAGGTTCAGCAGCAGCAGCGTCCCCTCGGACAGCAGCGCGTTACCGCGCACGGCGCGCAGGTCGTTCAGCAGCGGCAGCAGCACCAGCGCCAGATCGCGGCCCCCGGCGAGCACGCGCTCGAGATAGCTCGGCAGCTGCACCATGGCGCGCATCAGCGCATCGAGACTCTCCGCCTGGCTCTTGCGCTCGGCGTGGGTCGCCAGCAGGTACTGGGCGACGTGCTCCATCTCCTCGGCGAGGAGCGCCGCGCCGTAGATCTCGAGCAGCCGCAGCACGCCCTGCACCTGGTGCAGCTGCTGCGCGCAGGTCTCGAGCAGCTGCGCGTTGTCGGGCTGCTCGACGTAGCTCTCGAGCGCGCCGCGGGCCTCCGCCAGCGTGGCGCTGACTTCACGACCGACGAGATCGATTGTCTGGGAAGCGACTTCTGCCATGCAGCGCTCTCGCTAAGGAGTCACGAGCCGCCGAGCGCGGAAATCTGCCGCACCTTGGCGGTGGTCAGAGTCGTGTCCTCGAGGCGCCGCACCGTGCCGGTCGCGCTCGCTCGATCGCCGGCGTTGCCGGGCAGCCGGAAGCCCGCGGCGGACTTGCGCAGCCCCGCCGAGAGCTCTGCGACCTTGGCGATGGCCGTCGAGGTCGCGGTGGTCGATTCGAACGTCTGGCCGCTGATCTCCTTGAGAACCTGCATGTTGCGCGCGATGTTCTGCGCCGCGTGGGCCTGCTGGCGTGCGCTGCCGGAGATGTTCTGCACCAGGCTCGCGATCTGATTGGAGACCTGCTCGATCTCCTCGAGCGCCGCGCCGGCATTCTCGGCGAGCAGCGCGCCACCCACTACGTCCGTGGTGCTGCGCTCCATCGACACCACCGCTTCGTTCGTGTCGGTCTGGATGGTGCGCACCAGGACCTCGATTTGCTTAGTGGCGTTCGCGGCACGCTCGGCGAGCCGCTGCACCTCGTCGGCGACCACCGCGAAGCCGCGGCCCGCTTCGCCCGCCATCGAGGACTGGATCGAGGCGTTGAGCGCCAGGATGTTGGTCTGCTCGGCGATGTCGTTGATGAGCTCGACGATGTTGCCGATCTCCTGCGAGCTCTCGCCGAGACGCTTGATGCGCTTGGAAGTGTCCTGGATGGTCTCGCGTATGGTGTTCATGCCGTCGATGGTGCGGCGTACCGCATCCCCGCCCTTGTGCGCCACCTCCACCGAATGGCGCGCCACGTCCGAGGCGCGCTCGGCGTTGCCCGACACCTCCTCGACAGTGCTCGCCATGCTGGCGGCGGACTCGGTGGCCGAGGCGATCTGCTTCGACTGCGCACCGCTCGCGCGGCTCAAGTGCTGCGACAGCGCCTGCGTCTGGCGGGTTGCGCTGTCGAGCTGGATGGCCGAGCCGTTGATGGCGCTCACGAGGCCCCGCAACGCATCCACCGCGTAGTTGATCGAATCGGCGATCGCCCCGGTGATGTCTTCGGTCACCGTGGCCTGGACGGTGAGATCGCCGTCGGCGAGGCTTGAGAGCTCGTCGAGCAGGCGCAGGATCGCCTGCTGGTTCCGATCGCTCTCGCGGCGCTGCGCCTCCGCGGAGAGACGCTGGCGCTCGACCGTGCGCCGCATGCGCAGCGTCGCCCCGAGCCCCGCGAGCAGGATTCCCAGACCCGCCGCGAGCAACACGAGCGGCGCCCACGCGAGCACGCCGCCGACTGCGGCGGGCGAGGCGGTGCCCGCGAGCTCGCGCGCGTCCATCTCGATGGCGCGCGAGGCGGTCCGGGCCGCCGGCAACGCGGGCGCGGCCGCCACGGCGCGCCGCACCGCGGCGGAGAGGTCGGTGTAGATCCCATCGAGCGCCTTCAGGTGCCGGGCGGGCTCAGGCGCGGTCACGCGCGGGAGCGCGAGCGCGGAATTCCCGCCCATCAGCCCCGTGATCACCTGGCCCAGGTAGTCCGAGCCCTCGGCGATGCGCTGCGCCGCCTGTCCCGCATCGCCGGTGCCCTGGGTGAGCGCGGTCACGTCGAGCTGC
>WNEX01002432.1_pt1 | contig 12835 bp, 10 predicted proteins | sample 5399841 | NCBI WGS metagenome assembly WNEX01 (sample SAMN13153337, study PRJNA577476) | soil metagenome | isolation source: 40 cm grassland meadow soil 2 days after 1st rain plot 5 | place: USA:California | collected 2015-09-18 | reverse complement strand
CTCGTGCAGAAGCAAATCGCCGTAACCGAGAATGGTGGTGAGAAAATTGTTGAAATCGTGGGCGACCCCGGCGGCAAGTTGCCCGAACGCTTCCATTTTTTGAGAGCGGCAGAGCTGATCCTGCAATTGTTTGCGGGCAGTGACATCCATGAGCGAACCGATCAGACGCTGGGCTGTGCCGTCGTGGGCACGTAAAATCAGCGCGCGCTCCAGGACATTGATGTAATTGCCATCCGCGCGGCGGAAGCGATATTCGCCGCTCCAGTGGTCGGACGAACCGGCAAACGTGTCGCGAATCGAGGAAGCGATACGAGCGCGATCAGCGGGGTGAAGATTCTTTTGCCAGAAACCGATGTCGTTGCACGCAGTGGTTGACGGCTCGTACCCGAGGAGACGTTCCAAGCCCTGCGGCCACGAGAGCCCATTGCTTCTTACATCCCAATCCCGAACTGCATCGTTCGTAGCCCGGGCAACAATCGCAAAATAATCATCGCGCGATGGCGAATGACTTTCAGATACGGAGTGAGCGGTTTTGTTTTCATGAGAGATCTGCTCAAGATGAGGTGCGACGACCAAATCGAGCAAAGGCGATTGAATCGGCGTTTTTGTGGTCTGATCTTCTTTGTCCAATCGCATGCGTCACAACAATCAAGCCGTGATTTTTAAGAGCTAGTTCCATGCCTCTGAAATTTTCGCCCGTGATTGTGTGCGCGGCCTTTTATCAAGTCGCGGTCAGGACGAAAAATTATCTATTTCTGCCTCGCCGGAAGTGGCGCGACCGAGACCGCGGCGACGCTCAGATCGTGGCCGGGTTCATGCAATCTGCTAAAATTTGAGTTGATCTCCGCCGCGAGAACGGATGTTCGAAATGGATGAGAGATCTGCGCGGAATCCTGGCGCCGTCCATCGACCTTGAATGAGAGCCGGACGAATTTTGTTTCCACGCCTAACATCGATAATTTGAAGAGACGCTTGTGAGCAAACGGGACGATGCCGTCCACTTCAGTCCACTTGGGGCTGTCCGCGGGCAGCTGTGAATCGGAAACTGCGATTCGGAGTTCGCCGCAGGCATCTGCGTTTTCGTTCAGAAAGGTGAAACGGTCCCGCGGTGCATTGTTTGGCAGTTCGATGATGAACGTCGTTTCGCCTTCTTTTAGAACACAGCTGATAGTGTCAGTATCGACGAAGGCCGCGGTTTGTTTGTAATGCGCGGGATGGGTCGCGGTTAAGGAAGAAAATTGCCCGTCCGGTGCGATATATTCGATTTGGGCGCTGTTCTTCGCCGGGCCGCCCGCGTAGCCAGAGTGATTTGCAGCTAGAAATCCGAGAAAAGTGAGGGCGGGAAGACGCCGGAAGATCCTGGCCCACCGAGGTTTAATTCGCCGGCAAGCGCAACGCATGTGAACAATACCAGCTTAGAGTGGGCCAAGGGCGGAAATTTGCGGCTAAACCCACGCCATGACGCCGGGTGAGGTTTTGCGCGGGTGTTTTCAACGAAACCCTGTAAAAATTCTGATTTCTCTTGCTTCAGCGGAGTGTTTTCTCGTAAAACATACGACCGAAAAAAACGGATAACGAGATAAGAAAATAGGATCTTGGACGGAGGGCGAGCGTTTAAGAAGCGTTGCGTTACCCGCTTGGGATTTCGACGGTATTACAACTGCTTGAGCCTTTAATCTGATCAACCTGCCTATGAGTCGTCGTCTTATCTCCTTGCACCGCCGTCACTTGCGGAAATCGGTCACGCTTTTGTTCGTGACGTCGATGTTGGTGGCGACGGCGGGTGTTTATGCGCAGGACGCGGTGCGCCCGTCATTGGCCGGCCAGGAGGCTTCGGATGCCCGGGAGCAGGATGTTTCCCGCATCCCGTATAATTTACTGTTGGGTCCAGTTCGATTTCGAGTGGGTGCAACCGTCGGCGTCGAGTACAACGACAACATCAACTATGCCGACGATGGCACTGCTGTGATCCCCAACCCGACTGGTCCTGGTTTCATCACTATAAGATCCAATTCGCAAGATGATGTCATCGTTACTCCTAATCTGACGCTCGACGCCATCTGGCCCGTAACCCAACTGAACACCTTGCGTCTCGATCTCGGTATCGGCTACGCCTTTTATCTCGATCATTCCAAGAACGACACCGATTATATATTGGTCGCGCCGAAGTCGCAGATCGCGTTCGACATTTTCGTGAGCGACTTCCGCATCAACATTCATGATCGGATGCAACTCCAACAGGATCCGATTCAGGAAGGGGCGTTGAGCAATGTGGTGAATTACGGCCGTTTTGAAAACACCGCCGGCCTCTCCGTCCTGTGGGATCTAAACAAGCTGCTCCTTCAGGTCGGTTACGATCATTACAACTTCGTATCCACGACTAACAGGTTCGATTATTTGAATCGCAATTCGGAAATCGTCCAGGGTTCGGCGGCTTTTATCGTCAATCCGACGATCACGGTTGGTGCAGAAGGCAACGCTGTCTTTACCCGCTATGACCAAAGCATTCTCAATGACAATAAAGACTACAGCGTGGGTGGATTCGTTGAACTTGCGTTGACGAATAACTTGAAAGTGCGCGCGGCCGGCGGCTATCAGTGGATCGATTTCGACCACAACTTCGTCAACTTTCGCTTCGGCCCATTTGTTTTCGCGGTCCCCGATCACAAGGACCTGCAGGATTATTATGTGAACGGACTAATTAGCCACCGCATCAACGCACAGCTCAGCCAAACGGTGAGTGCCGGTCACGAAAATCAGCTCGGTATCAACTCAAACTACATCACGCTGAATTACGTTCGGCATACCCTGACTTGGAATCTGATCCGCAACACTCTGCTTTCGACTGAGTTCTTTTTTGAAGACGCTGAAGAATCGGGCGGTTTCGCCGGGGTTTTCAGTCCAGTTCCATTGGGCACAGGCGAGCATTTTCATCGGATCGGCGGCGCGATTACCCTCGGCTATCAGTTGACGCCGCACGTTACTCTCGGCGTCCGCTATCAGGGCACGAGCAAAGACTCCAACTTGTTGTTGCGCGATTACAACCAGAACCGCATTTCTGTCGACGGCACTTACAGTTTCTAAACAGCGCAAAAGGGGTAAATTGGGGTTTAACATGAGAGTCTGGTTGTATCCATTCGTCGGCGCCGTCTGCCTTTTTCTGACTAACCCGATATTCGCTCAAGACGCGACCAGTCCAGCGCCGGCGGCGCCAAAGCCGCCTTCATCCGACGGGCCCTCAACTGCGACCAGTACGGTGATGCGGACAAACTCGATGACCGTGCTGGATGACAAAAAGAAACTTGGATCCAACGACTACGTGAGCTTCCGAGTCGTCGAAGATCGGGATAACGAATCCCAGCGATTGCGCGTCAACGATAACGGCGAGCTAGAGGTCCCTTATGTCGGACTCGTGCCGGCTCGAGGTAAATCGTGCAAAGAACTGGCCTACACGATTAAATCGTTGCTGGAAAAAGAATATTATTATCACGCCACGGTCATCCTGGCGGTAGATCGGGTGAGCGAAAAATCCCGCGGCCGGATTTATGTCTATGGCGCAGTCAAAGCGCAGGGACCGCAGGAAATTCCGCCAGACGAGAGTTACACGGTGAGCAAAGCGATTATTAAGGCGGGCGGATTTGGTGACTTCGCCAACAAGCGCAAGGTAAAGCTGACTCGCAAAACCGGTCAGGAGTCCACTGTCGATCTTAAGCGCGTCATCGAAGAAGGGCACACTGATGAAGACTTGGAGCTTGGGCCCGACGACCAGATCTACGTGCCGCAGCGCTTGATTAACATGTAATATGCAAGCCGCGCCAGCCGGTAAAAATCTTTCTACTTCTTGGTCTACCGCTTTTATCACGCGGCTGCACCGCTACAAATCACTTTTTCTACGGCGCTGGTGGATTCCGGTCCTAACCACCTGCCTCGGATTATTTGTTGAGGCGTTTCTCATTTACCAGATGCCGCCTTCCTACCTTTCGGCCAGTAAAATGATGCTGGCAGGAAAGTTGAACATCGCGCAGGGCGCGGTTTACAGCGAGGACAGCGTCAATTTTTACGGGACACAAATTCAATTGATGCAGAGCGCGGAAGTGAGACGTAGCGCTGAATCGCTCGTTCGTTCCGCGCACCCTGAATTGCAGCCGGTTCCGGTTGAAATCACGGTCTTGCAAAAGCCGCGCACTTCCATTTTTGACCTGGCTGCGGTTGGCAGCGCGCCCGAGTACACCCAGGCCTATCTGAATGCAGTCATGCAGAAGTATCTCGATTTCAAACGCGGAATGCGCGTCATGCAGAAGTATCTCGATTTCAAACGCGGAATGCGCGAGGACCGCGGCCACGAAATTACGACCGGAATTACCGAGCAGCTCATTCAGGTCGAAAAAGATTTGCGGAACGGCGAAGATGAAATGCTCGAGTTCCAGAAGCAAAACAACATTGGCTTCATTCAAGAACAGGGGAACAGTGCCGCCCAGTATTTGGTCAAATTGAATCAGCAGTACGCTCAGCTTAAAACTGAGTACGACTTGCTCAACCTGCTCGATCTCGACCAAAACCTCGACCGCGCCCAAAACAAAACCGAGGCGGCATCTGGTCAAGGTTCTGACAATCAGGGTATGCCGTTTTCGGACGTTGGACCGGAGGGCGATTACTTAAAGGCGAAGCAACAGATCCAGCTTCTGAAAGCCGAACGCGAAACCTTGGCCAAAGATTTGCGGCCGAATCATCCCAAGATCCTCAAGCTCAACGATGAAATCACGAAACAGGACAAGCTAATCCAGCTTTTCCGTGCTGACGCTCTTGAAAAATTAAAGACGCGCCGCGAATCCATTGGCAAGCAGATGGAAAACCTCCAGGCCAACATCAAGGAATGGGAGGCGAAGGCACTCGATCTCAGTCAGCGGCTTGCCCAGTTTAATCGGATCAAGGGAAAAGTGGATCGCCTGAAAACGCTATACGATCGGCTCACCACTAATCTCAAGGACATTGACGTTTCCCAGGTAACCGGTAGCGAAGATCAGGTATCGATAATGGAAATGGCAACCCCACCGATTTCGGTCCGTCCCGGATTGATCAAGAGCCTGCTCATCGGCTTCGGCATTGGCGCGCTCGCGGGACTGGCCATTCTCATTCTGCTCGATCGCATCGACGACCGGATGGCCTCCTTCAGCGAATTTCAACATTACTTTTCCGAGAACATTCTTGGCCAGATTCCCAAAGAAAAAACGAAGGGCAAAGTGGACCTGCTTCAACCGGACGACGCGCGCCATGTCTTTGCTGAGTCGTATCGGAATATTCGCTCGTCCATTTTCTTCATGCCTTACGACGGCCCGCGGCCAAAAAGCTTTTTGGTCACGAGCGCAGTCCCGAGCGAAGGCAAGTCAACTCTTTCGGCAAATCTTGCCATTACCATGGCGCTCTCCGGTGCCCGCACATTGTTGATCGATTGCGATCTGCGCCGGGGAGCATTGCGCGAGACATTCGGAATTTCGTCAAAGATTGGTTTCTCCGAAGTCCTGAAGCAGGAAGTAAATTGGCGCGAAGTCGTCGTGCCGACCGCCTATGAGACGCTTTTCGTGTTGCCGCGAGGGAAGACTTTGTCCCAGCCGAGCGAACATCTCTTGCGCGATTCGACCGAAGCGCTCTTAAAGGAAATCTATCAGCATTACGATTACATCATCATCGATAGCTCGCCCGTTCTCGCGGCGGACGACACCACCAGCCTCGCGCCGAAAATCGATGCCACCATCTTTGTCGTTCGGCTTTCCTATACTTCGGCTCGTCTCACTAAGAAAGCGCTCGAGCTTCTCTACGGCCGGCAAGTCAATATTCCCGGAGTCATTTTGAATTTCGTCGATACTTCGCTGCCGGAGTACTATTACTATCAATACTCCGAATATTACTCGACACCGACGAGCGTCCCTGACGGCGAAGCAGTCGCCCCCGTCCGTCGGCAGCGATCCAAGCCGATGGAGACGACATAGGCGGCATCGTTCGATTACGTCGCCGCGTTCGAGGAGTTAGATCAGCATCCAGCGTTTCGACGGAAACGAACTGGCGTGCAGATTCCTCTTGGCACTTGGGTAGCTCATTGCTCTCTTGAACACGTAATTCGCCCATGAGCTTCCTCGTCCCGGTCTCCCCGCCTCTTTTGGACGAAGGCTCGACTCCGATTCTAAGGCGAGCGTTCGACCACGCCCGGCGCATCGGCAATTACGCGCTGGTGCAGGCCACCGTCCAACTGATTGCTTTTTCGAGTGGAATTCTTCTCGTCCGCTGGCTGCCGCAACATGAGTACGCATTCTACACCATCGCCAACGCCATGCAGGCCGCACTCATGTTGCTGGCCGACATCGGCATCAGCGTGGGTTTGGTCTCTATCGGTGGCCGCGTTTGGCAAGATCGACATCGTTTCGGTGAATTGATCAATACCGGCCTGGCCGTGCGCAGAAAACTCGCCGCGGCCAGCGTCATTATCGTTGCCCCGATCTTGTATGCGATGTTGACCAAGAACGGCGCCTCGTCGGTCTACACGCTGCTGTTGATCGCGTTCGTTCTCGCCGGATTTTCCATCCAGCTTTCGGTCGATGTCTTCAGCGTGGTGCCACGCCTCCATTCGGATATTGGCCGGATTCAAAAGATCGATTTCACCTGCGCAATCTTTCGCCTGCTGCTGATTCTGGGCCTGGTTTATTTTTTCGCCACTGCCGGACTCGCCGTCGCTATCGCCAGCGCCGCTTTTCTTTTGCAATATTTCCTGCTCCGCGCCTACGCCGCGAAAGTCGTCGATCTCAAGGCGAATGAGAATGCCGACGATCGACGCGAAATCGTGCGACTAATCAAAAAGCTCGCCGCGAATTCGCTGTTCTATTGTTTTCAGGGACAGATCACAGTGTTCCTGATCAGTTTTTTCGGGCGTCATGCTGCATCAGTTGCGGAAGTGGGAGCGCTCGGACGTCTCGCCATGATTTTCACGGTGCTGATGAATATACTGACAAATATCTTCGTACCCGCTTTCGCCCGGTGCCACGACAAGCGAAAATTGCATTGGCTTTATATTGGAATTGTCGGCGCAGTGATTCTGTTCAGCTCGGCTGTGATCGCTGGTGCGGCCTTCTTTCCGGAACAGTTCCTTTTTGTTCTCGGCCATCGTTACGCGCATTTGCATCGCGAACTTCTTTTAATGGTTGGCGTCGCGGTAGTTTCGGCGTTGAGCGGGACCCTTTGGCTGCTCAATGCTTCCAAAGCATGGATCACCGGAGCGTGGCTTTATATTCCTTTAACTTTGGCCACGCAGGTCGCCCTCATTCCGTTCACCGATTTTTCCAGTGTCCCGGGCGTTCTCATCTTTAATCTGATATCGGCGGCGCCGAGTGTGCTTCTCAACCTGGCTCTGAGTTACCGCGGCTTCCGCACTTTCGCTCCAGTGACGGGATGAACGTGGCCTACCATTCCGCGCGGCTCGAAGGAAAAATCGCCCGTACCCTCTATTACGCGGCACTGCCGCTGATCGTCCGTTACCCCGCGCGCATCGTCCGCGAACTTCCCTTGGACGTATTTGCCTATTCTGGAGAGAACACGCTTCCAGAACAGGTTGCTTCGATTCGCTCGTTTCTTGCTCACGCCGGCCGGCCGAAACAATTCACCGTCGTTTCCGACGGATCTTATACTGCTGCGAGCATCGAGTTATTGGAAAACATCGACCGCTGCGTGCGTGTCAAAAAAACGCCGCCAATTTTGCCGTCAGGATTGCCAGATACGATTCAATCTTATCTCCGGGAGCATCCCACCGGTAAACAACTTGCCCTTCTAATGTCGCTTCCAACAAATGGCCCGACTCTTTACACCGATTCTGATGTTCTTTTTTTTCCGGAAGCGCGTGAGCTCGCAAATCTGTCCCAAAGCGCGGCGTTTCCTGCGTTTTATCTGGCCGATTATCACTTCTCCGGCGATGAACGTCTCCTTCTCGATCCGGCAGAAAAACAAAATCCAACCAACACCGGCTTCGTTCTCTTGTTTCGAAAACTGGATTGGTCGCTTGGCTTGGAGCGATTACGAATGTTGAGCGGTCCGCCAAATTTTTTCACCAATCAAACCGTGACCCATTTATGTATGCACGCGAACGGCGCGGTCGCGCTCGACCCGGGGAAGTTCGTTTTGCAATTGGATGATCAATTTATTTACCGCGATCGATATGCCAGTCAGTCGCTCGCTATCCGGCATTACGTCAATCCGGTGCGACATAAATTTTGGACTGCCTTGGCCCATCGATCTTCTCAGTAAACAAATCGTGGAAAAATCGCTTCGCATTCTCGGCATTGTGAATCTTCCGTGGGACCCGCGGTTGGGCGCTGCTCGCGTGTGGCTGGAACTGTCCGAGCAATGGAAAAAAGCCGGCCACAAAATTGATAAATTTTGTCTCAGCGACGCGTTTCCGAAGCCGACGCGTTCGCGCGCTCTTTCGGCCTGGCGGCAAGCGATCTTTCCATATCGGGCCGCTCGTTACGTTCGGCGCCATGTTCGAAAATACGATGTGATCGACTGTTTGATCGGCACGCTTCCGTTCTCGAAAAAATCCCTCCGCTTCAATGGCCTTTTGGTCGGACGCTCGATCGGATTGTATCTGGCTTACGATGAATTCATCCGGTTTAGTCGGCATCAATGGCCGGACCAGCCGCGCGGAAAATTTCTTGGCCGGCTCTTTTACACGTTTACGTCCTGGCTGCTCCGGCGCCACGCTGACCGCGCAGTGGTTCATTGCGATTTGTTGAATGTTCCGAACGAGGAAGAAAAGCGATCCCTTGAACAATGTTCCGCTTCCGCGCAGGTCATTGTTCTGCCTTATGGCTTAAACGAAACCGAGCGCGCCGGCCTCGCTGACGCTGCCCGATCAGCATCGGAACGTTTGGCCCGAAAAGAAATTTGCTTCTTGGGGATGTGGAGCGTGCGGAAAGGTTCACGCGATTGGCCGGAAACTGTGCGCGGCATCTTGGATTCGGTGCCATCCGCGCGATTCGCATTCCTCGGCACCATGACAGATGAACAAACAGTCCTCCATGATCTGCGGATTTCGTCGAATGAATCGATTCGCTGTCTAACAAGTTACGATCCTAAGGAACTTCCACATTTGATCGCCAGCTGCGCGGTGGGACTTTTTCCAAGTTACATTGAAGGATTCGGTCTCTCGGTACTCGAGCAACTCGCCTGCGGTATTCCTACGATCGCCTACGATGTGCCTGGCCCCCGACACATTTTGAATACCAGCGCCGCTGAGCTTTTGGTTCCGGTCGGAAACGTGAACGCGATGACAGATCGCGCGTTGGAAATTTTGCGGATGAACGAGAGTGATTACAGCACGCTTTCCGGCAAATGCCGCCAAATAGCCCAACAATTCCGCTGGAAGCAGATCGCCTCTGATACGATTCGGGAGTACACCATCGCACTTGCCCGGCAAAAATCGGGAAATCACGCGCGCCCAGCGCCAACCGTTTCCGTTTGAGCACGCTTCTCCAAATTGTTCCCAACTTTCCTGGCGGAATCGACGGCGTCGGAGATTACGCCCTGACCGTCGCAAAGAAACTCTACGACCGGTTCGGTTATGAAACGGTTTTCGCGAGCAAACGGTTCGACCGAGAACCGGGGTCAACCAGTCCTTCTGTAGCCGGTTTCGATGTTTTATCTCTCAATCGTTTGCTTGATGAGCCGGAGCAAAAATACGAGCACGTGCTTCTGCATTACGTGAATTACGGGTTCCAAAAGCGTGGCATCCCGTTTCGTCTATTGTCGATCTTGCGAGCGTTACGCAAACAGCATCGCGGAAAATTGGTGACGATTTTTCACGAGCTCTACGCGTCGGGACCGCTCTGGACGAGCGCGTTTTGGTTGCGGCCGGTCCAAATCCATCTGGCAAAATCGGTCGCTTGCTTGTCGGACGAATGCATTGTCAGCAGCGACAATTTCTTCTCTGAACTGAAGCGCATGGTTCCCGATGCTCGCGTTCAGCTGCATCCTGTGCCGTCGGGATTGGAAGAGCCGTCCCTTTCTCCGAATCAAATTGTTCATCGCGATCCGCATCGGTGGGCGATCGTTGGCGGCACAGCGTTGGTTCAACGTTCACTGCGATCGTTTCGTCGACTCATCCGTCGCATTCCTGATTCGATTGCTCCGCGCACCTTGTTTGTCCTCGGTGGCAACGAAAATCCGGTCACACGCTCGTTGCTGGTCGATCTTGCAGTTCAATCGGACTACCGTCCTCGCATCGCCGCGATCGAGGCGTCGGAAATTTTCCGGACCTGTTCCTTCGCCTGGTTCGATTATTTTCACCGCCCTAACGTCGAGACCTCGGTTATTTTGAAATCGAGCGCTTTCGCGGCGGCTTGCGCGCACGCCGTCATTCCGGTTTTTCCGCATCGTGGCTCAGTGATCTCGCTCGGCAGCGATCGCTTGCCCGGTCCGTTTTTTGTTGAGCCAGATCGCTGCGAAATTCCTGACGCGCACAAGCGCGCCAAAATCGCTTCTGACATTTATGATTGGTATCAACGGCACTCTTCTTCGGAATCCCTGGTCCAAGCCATCGCGAAGATATTTGGTTTGAACCGTGCTCAATGAATCAGAATTCCGAACGGCCGATCGAATTGGTCGCAATCATCAATTCGTTTAATCGGCGATCACTCTTGGAGCGCGCGCTCGGCTCGCTAACGGAGGCGCTGCGGAGCGCACGATTTCCTTCGGCGGTCATTGTTTTTGAAGCCGGTTCGAACGACGGCAGCTCCGAATTTCTCAACGCGTGGCGCGAAAATCATTCTGGGGAGAATTTTTTCGTGATCAAAGCTTCCTCGGATCGTCGCTCGTTTAGCGATGGCGTGAACATCGGGTGCGCCGAGGCGATTGCGCGCTTTCCACAGTGTCGCTGGCTTTTGCTTTATGAAACGGACAATTGCCTGACAAATCCCGAACCGTTGGAGAAAGGCATGTCACTTCTGAAACGGGAGGCGCAGCTTGCCGCCGCTGGTTTCACCGTAAAACGACATGACGGCAAGTTCTATGGTTACGGAATGCGCTTTCCGACCGCTTTATCATTCGTGCTCGGACAAAATCTCGCAGCGCGATTGAATCTGCACGCTCCTAACAATTCCGCCTGGCACCTCAGTGACGGAATTCGCTGGCGGACGTGCGATGTGGTTTTTACCAGCCCACTCTTGGTTCGCCGCAAGGCTTGGGAACAGAGCGGTGGGTTGGACGCCACAAATTTCCCCTTTTCCGATACCGACCTTGATTGGGCCTGGCGTTGCGCCAAGCTCGGTTGGAAAATGGCGATCATCGCTTCCGACCACGTCGTCCATGATAATCTCGAGCAACTCTCCGCCTGGTCGGCCAATCGTGCGCTCGATTTCCATCGCAATCGCTTCCGGCTTTTGAAGCGACACCGCGGCAAACACGCCGGTCTGCTCAAACCGTTCCTGTTTCTGCGACATTGCCTGGAAACGACGATTCTCGCGCGCGCGTCTGCAGCGGATCCAATTGCGAAAGATAAGCTCGCGAAACGCAAACAAATGTTGCGAACCGTCTGGAACGACTATTCCTAGCGCGTCGACATCGCGCACAGTTTTGAAAATTCTTCTCTCGTCTTATCTCTTTCATCCGAGCGTCGGCGGAATCGAGTCCGTCTCAAAAATCCTGGCTGAAGAATTCGCGACTGCCGGCAACGAAGTTCACGTCATTACGCAAACGCCCGGAGATCACGTTCGCGAAGGGAATTATCGAGTGAGCAGGAGACCTTCAATCGCGAAACTGATTGGACTGCTTCGCTGGAGTGATTTGTTTTTTCAGAACAACATCAGCCTGCGCAGTTTGCTTCCGGCACTGGTCTTGCGAAAACCAACACTCGTTGTTCATCAGGCCTGGCTAAAAAACGCGCGTGGCGGCGTCGGCTGGAACAATCGCATCAAGCGAGCAGTTCTTCGCTCTGTTACCAATGTCGCGATCAGTAAAGCGGTGGCCGACAGCATCAGCGGACATTCGTTTGTCATCGGCAATCCCTATGACGAACGGGTCTTTCGATTGATACCGAGCGTCACGCGCGACAGAGACTTTGTCTTCGTTGGGCGACTCGTCTCCGACAAAGGGGCCGATTTGCTTTTGCACGCACTCAAGCTTTTGCAGAACGACAATTTACTGCCCAACTTGACGATCATCGGCACCGGCCCGGCAGAACAAAATCTGCGAAGACTCGCAACCGAACTTGCTTTGGATCGACAAGTAACTTTCGCCGGCCAAAGATCTGGAGCGGCTCTGGCTAAGATTTTGAATCGACATCGCGTGCTGGTCGTTCCGTCACGCTGGGCTGAGCCATTTGGGATCGTGGCGTTGGAGGGAATCGCATGTGGCTGCGTCGTCGTCGGCTCGGAAAAAGGCGGATTAAAGGAAGCAATCGGCCCGTGCGGGCTAACTTTCGAAAATGAAAACGTCCCCGCGCTGGCTGAGCAATTGAAACGTCTGCTCAGCGACCTGAATTTGCAGACGAGCCTTCGGCAACACGCCGCCGAGCATCTGGCAAAGTTTCAGGCCGACGCCGTCGCCTCGGCCTACCTTCGATTGATGCGAAAGATGCTCGCATGATTTTACTTTCTCATCCGACCGGCAACGAATTTGTCCGCGCCACGCTCGACGCTTTCGATCGCGCCGGAATCCTGTGCGAATTCTGGACGACCCTGAGCTGGAATTCCAAATCGCCGATCAATCTCGCTCTGCCGCGGCGGCTCCGCGAAATTTTACAGCGCCGTTCCTTTCCAGCGACAATTCGAGCGCGCACGCGCACCATTCCTCGGCGGGA
>WNEX01001171.1_pt1 | contig 12835 bp, 10 predicted proteins | sample 5399841 | NCBI WGS metagenome assembly WNEX01 (sample SAMN13153337, study PRJNA577476) | soil metagenome | isolation source: 40 cm grassland meadow soil 2 days after 1st rain plot 5 | place: USA:California | collected 2015-09-18 | reverse complement strand
CTCGCTCTTGGGCGGCCTGCGCGCGAGCGCTCAGATGATCTCGTACGAGATCGCCCTGGGCATGAGCACGGTCGCGGTGCTGTTGCTCGTGGGGAACGTGACGCTGACGGACGTGATCGCGAAGCAGTCGCAGTCGCTGTTCACGTGGAACGTGTTCCCGCTGTTCCTCGCGTTGTTCATTTTTATCGTGGCCGCATTCGCCGAGACGAATCGGCTGCCGTTCGACCTGCCCGAGGCAGAAGGCGAGCTGATCGCCGGCTACCACACCGAGTACAGCGCGATGAAGTTCTCGATGTTTTACATCGCAGAGTACTCGAACATGGTGACGGCGTCGGCGCTCGTGACGACCCTGTTCTTCGGCGGGTACGACATTCCGTTCACGCACTGGGACAACGCGCCACCCTGGACCGTGGTGAAGCTGCTGGCCACGCTCGCGATGTTCTCGCTCAAGGTCGGTTTCTTCCTGTTCCTCTTCATCTGGGTGCGCTGGACCCTGCCGCGCTTCCGCTACGATCAGCTGATGGCGTTGGGCTGGAAGGTCATGCTGCCCCTCGCGCTGGGCTATGTGACGGTCATCGCAACCGCGATCTGGTTCCTGCACGACCAGCTCGGCTGGACGTACGACACCCGGTTCGCCCTCGCGCTGTTCGGGCTGAACCTGTTGCTCGCGGTCCCGCTGTTCTTCGTGCTCGACCGCGGCCACATCATCGCCGGCTCGGTGGTGGAAGAAGGGGGACGGGCCTGATGGCGATCGGGGTGAAGGTGATGAAGCGGCCTGGGGCGGAGGTCTCCTATCTGCGCGCCACACTCAAGGGCATGGCGCTCACGTTGAGCCACCTGTGGCGGCCCAAGGTGACCATGCAGTATCCGGAGGAAAAGAGCAGCAAGGACTGGACGCTCGCGCCGCGCTGGCGCGGCACGCACCGCATGCTCACCGATGCGCAAGGACGGGCCAAGTGCGTCGCGTGCGGCCTGTGCCCCCAGATCTGCCCGGCGAACTGCATCAAGCTCGTGCCGGGCGAAGACGAGCAGGGCAACCGCTATCCGCTGATCTACGAGATCGACGAGTTCCGCTGCGTGTTTTGCGGCTACTGCCAGGAGGTATGCCCCGAGGAGGCGATCCACGTGGGCGTGCACTACGAGAACTCGGAGTACTCGCGGGACCGGTTCGTGTACGACCTCGAGCGGCTGTGCGCGCAAACGCACCCCGTCTCGACCCTGTGGGATCCCTCCGACCCGAAGGGCGAGTAGGCCGTGGACGGGACCCTGGTCATCTTCTGGGCGTTCGCCGGACTGGCCATCCTGAGCGCCCTGTCCTGCATCACGCGTCGCAGTCCCGTGGCCAGCGCCCTGTGGCTGGTCGTCACGCTGTTCTCGCTCGCGGCGCTGTTCGTCCTGCTCGATGCGCAGTTCATCGCCGTGCTCCAGGTGCTGGTGTACGCCGGCGCCATCATGGTGCTGTTCCTGTTCGTGATCATGCTGCTCAATCTCGGCCGGCCGGGACCCACGGACCTGAAGGGTCCGGCGGGCCTCGGGGTAGGCGTGCTGCTCGCCGGGCTCCTCCTCGTGCAGCTGCTCGGGCTGCGCCGGGTGGCGCCGCCCCCGGGGATGGCGCTCGCGCCGGGGGCCGTGGCGCGCGCCGCGGCGGAGCAGGGGATGGTGCCGGCCGTGGCGCGGCCGTTGTTCGGCGCCTACCTCGTGCCCTTCGAGATCACGAGCATCCTGCTGCTCGCCGCGATCGTCGGCGCCGTCGTGCTCGCCAAGCGGAAGCTCTGATGCTCCTCGGGCCGTCGCTGGCGGTGTCGGCCGTGCTGTTCGCGCTGGGGGTCGCCGGCGTGCTGCTGCGGCGCAACGCCATCGTCATCTTCATGTGCGTCGAGCTGATGCTCAATGCCGTGAACCTGACGTTCGTCGCGCTGGCCCAGCAGCTCGGCGTGGCGGGTCAGATCTTCGTCTTCTTCGTGATGGCCGTCGCGGCGGCCGAGGCGGGCGTCGGGCTCGCGATCATGCTCGCGATCTACCGCCACCGGCAGACGGTCAATCTACAGAACATCAACCTGCTCAAGGGCTGATGCCCGCGCCGCCCCTGTCCCTGCTTTGGGTGGTGCCGGCGCTGCCGCTCGCGGGCTTCGTCGTGAACGGCGCCCTCGCGCTCACCCGGCCGACGGCCAAGCGCGCGGTGTCGATCGTGGGCGTCGGCACGCTCGCGCTGGCGTTCGCCGCGGCCGCCCTGGCGGTGGCCGAGCTCGCGCGCCAACACGCGACGGCGCCGCTCGTGTTCCACTACTGGGAATGGCTCCCGGTGGGCGACCTGCAGGTCGGGTTCGCGCTCCAGCTCGATCAGCTCGCGGCCGTGATGATCCTCGTCGTGACCGGCGTCGGCGCCTTGATCCACGTCTTCAGCGTCGGCTACATGTACGACGACCCGGGGTACGCGCGCTACTTCGCCTACTTGAACCTGTTCGTGTTCTTCATGCTGATGCTGGTGCTGGGCGCGAGCTTCCCGGTGATGTTCGTCGGCTGGGAAGGGGTCGGGCTCTGCTCCTATCTGCTCATCGGCTTCTGGTTCAACGAGCAGATCAACGCCGACGCGGGCAAGAAGGCGTTCATCGTCAACCGGATCGGGGACTTCGGGTTCCTGGTGGCGATGTTCCTCATCTTCACGCACCTGGGATCGCTCGACTTCGAGACGGTCTTCACCAAGGCGCCCGCCGCTCTCCTGCCCGGTGGGGCGGCGGCCACCGCGATCACACTCTTCTTGTTCCTCGGCTGCACCGGTAAATCGGCCCAGATCCCTCTGTATATCTGGCTCCCCGACGCCATGCAGGGCCCGACTCCCGTCTCGGCACTGATCCACGCGGCCACCATGGTGACGGCGGGCGTTTATCTGGTGGCGCGGTGTGGCGTGCTGTTCGCGCTCTCGCCGCTCGGCAGCGCGGTCGTCGCCGGGATCGGCGCGCTCACCGCGCTGTTCGCGGCCACGATCGCGCTCAAGCAGTGGGACATCAAACGGGTGCTCGCGTACTCCACGGTCTCCCAGCTCGGCTACATGTTCGTCGCCGTCGGCACCGGCGCGTATGCGGCCGGCATGTTCCACCTCGTCACCCACGCCTTCTTCAAGGCGCTGCTGTTCCTCGGCTCGGGAAGCGTGATCCACGCCGTCCATCACGCCTTGCATGCGACCCATACGCACGAGGACGCACAGGACATGCGCAACATGGGCGGGCTGGCCCGCTACATGCCGTGGACCGCGGCGCTCATGTGGATTGCCACGCTCGCGATCGCGGGGATTCCGCCGTTCGCCGGATTCTTTTCCAAGGACGAAATTCTCGGAGCGGCGTTCGCCGAAGCGGCCGTGCACCCCCTGTGGTATGCCTTCTGGGCCATGGGCATCGCGGCCGCCCTCCTCACGGCGTTCTACATGACCCGGCTGATGCTCTACACCTTCCACGGCCCGAACCGCACCGGCGAGCACGCGCGCGACCACCTGCACGAGGCGCCGCCCGTCATGACGGGACCGCTGGTCGTGCTCGGGCTGCTGACCGTGACCGGCGGCGCCCTCAACGTCCCGCAGCTGTTCGGCGGCCACGCCTTCCTCGAGCACTGGCTCGAACCGGTGACGAGCGTCGCCCAACGCCTTCGGCCCGTGGTCGAGCTCGCGTCGTCAACCGAGTGGGCCCTGGTAGCAGGCGCGGTCCTGGTCGCTGCGTTGGGCATCTTCGGCGCGTTCCGCCTGCTCAAGCCGGAAGCACTCGTGCCGGCGCGACTCGCGCCGCCCGAGACCGGCCTGGCCCGACTGCTCTGGAAGAAGTGGTACGTGGACGAGCTGTACGACGCGATCATCGTGCGACCGGTGATGTGGCTCTCGCGTGAAGTGCTCTGGAAGATCGTCGACGCGCGAATCGTGGACGGCCTGCTCGTGAACGGTACCGCCGCCGCATCGCGGGCCGTCGGGTGGTTGGGGAGCCGGCTGCAGACGGGCGAAGTGGGTGTGTACGTGGTCTTGTTCGTCATCGGCGTCCTGGCCGTGGTCGGCGCGGCGGTGCGGTAGCCCATGTACCGCCAATGGGTGCTCACCGCGCTGCTCGCGTGGCCCGCGCTCGCCGCCCTCGTCGTGATGGTCGCGCCGGCGCGCTGGGCCAAGCACGTCGCGCTCGCGGCCAGCCTGGTCGAGTTCGCGATCTCGGTGCCCTTGTGGTGGACGTTCGCGCCGGCGGGCGGCTTCCAGTTCATCCTCGATGCGTCGTGGATCCCGAGCTGGGGAATTCGCTACACGGTCGGCGTGGACGGGATCTCGCTGTTTATGGTCCTGCTGACGACGTTCTTGGTCCCGCTGTCGGTGCTCGGCAGCTACGCCTACATCACGACGCGCGAGCGTGGCTTTTATGCGCTGATGCTCGTGCTCACAACGGGCATGATCGGGGTGTTCGTGGCCCTCGACCTGTTCCTCTTTTACGTGATGTGGGAAGTCATGCTCATTCCCATGTACTTCATCATCGGGGTGTGGGGCGGGGAGCGCCGTCTGTACGCGGCCATCAAGTTCTTCGTGTACACCTTCTTTGGCTCGCTCCTCATGCTGGTGGCGATCCTCGCGCTCGTCTCGATCGTTGGCCAGCGCACCGGGGTGTACTCGTTTTCCTACACCCACCTGACGACGCACAGCGGCGGACTCGGGCCCCTCGCGTTCTGGCTGTTCGGCGCCTTCTTCCTCGCGTTCGCGATCAAGGTGCCGATGTTCCCGTTCCACACCTGGCTTCCCGACGCACACGTGGAAGCGCCCACGGCCGGGTCGGTGTTGCTCGCGGGCGTCCTGCTCAAGATGGGGACCTACGGGTTCCTGCGGTTTGCGCTGCCCCTGTTCCCGGCCGTGGCCCTGCATCCGGCGGTGCAACGGGTCATCGTGGCGCTTTCGCTGATCGGCATCCTGTACGGCGGCGTGGTGGCGATGGTCCAGCCCGATTTCAAGAAGCTGATCGCGTACTCATCGGTCGCGCACCTCGGCTTCGTGATGCTCGGCATCTGGGCCCTGACGCTCCAGAGCGTGCAGGGCGCGCTCCTGGTGATGATCAACCACGGCATCTCGACCGGCGCGCTGTTCTTCCTGGCCGGCATGCTGTACGAGCGGCGCCATTCGCGCCTCATCGAAGCGTTCGGCGGCATCGCGAAGGTCGTGCCCCTGCTCGCGGCGGTGCTCACGATCGTCTCGCTGTCCTCGATCGGACTGCCGGCCACGAACGGGTTCGTCGGCGAATTCCTGGTGCTGCTCGGGACGTTCCGGACGTATCCCGTCGCGGCCACGATCGCGACGGCGGGCGTCATCGTCGCCGCGATGTACCTGCTCCCGGCGCTGCAGCGCGTGATTTTCAATCCACTCGACAAGAGCGTGAACGAGAAGCTCGCGGACCTGTCGCCGCGCGAGATCGCGGTGCTCGTGCCGTTGCTCGCCTGCATCATATGGATCGGGGTGTACCCGAAGCCCATCCTCCAGCGGATGGAGCCGAGCGCCCAGCAGCTGATTCAATCGGTGCGGGTCAACGCGGCTTCGTCCACGGCGGCCCGGTGAGCCTCGACCTCGCGAACACACGCGACCTGCTGCGGGCCTTACTGCCCGAGCTGACGCTCACCCTGGTGGGAATGGTGCTGCTGCTCGTGATCGCGTGGCGGCACCGTACGGCCGCCGACCTGCGGGTCGCGGGGTGGGTCACCCTGGCGGGGCTCGCGGCGGCGGGAGTGGCGGCGTGGTGGCTGTGGTGGCACACGGCGCGCGCGATCGGGGCCCCGGCCATGATCGCGGTCGACGACTTCCGGTTCGTCGCGGACTGGCTGCTCCTCGGGACCGCGGGCCTGACCGTGCTGGTGTCGTTCGACTACCTCGAGCGCGAGCGCTTGCTCGTCCCCGAGTACCACGCCCTGCTGCTCTTCGCCACCTTGGGGATGATGTTCATGGTCGGCGGCGAGGATCTGATGGTGGTGTTCCTCGGGCTGGAGCTGATGTCGGTGGCGGTCTACGCGCTCGCCGGCATCAACCGTCACAGCGCTGCCGCCGCCGAGGCAGCCCTCAAGTATTTCCTCCTGGGCGCGTTCGCCTCGGGCTTCCTGCTCTACGGGATCGCGCTGGTGTACGGCGCGACCGCGACGACCAACCTCAGTCAGATCGGCGCGCAGGTCCGGACCTTGGGGCTGGACGAGAGTCCGATGCTGCTGATCGGCCTCGGGCTGCTGCTGGTGGGGTTCGGGTTCAAGGTGGCGGCCGTTCCGTTCCACATGTGGGCGCCCGACGTGTACGACGGCTCGCCGACCCCGGTCACCGGCTACATGGCGACGGCGGTAAAGGCCGCGGCGTTCGCGGCGCTGTTGCGCGTCCTGGGCGAAGCATTCGGGGGGGTTCCAGCGTGGCACCAGATCGTGTGGTGGCTCGCCGTCGCCACCATGGTGGTGGGAAACCTGGTCGCGCTGGCCCAACGGACCGTGAAGCGGATGCTCGCCTACTCGTCGATCGCTCACGCCGGATATCTGCTCGTCGCCGTCGCCACGGGGACGACCGCCGGCTCGGCGGCCTTCATCTTTTATTTGGTCGCCTACACGCTGACGACGCTCGCCGCCTTCGCACTCCTGGCCGCCAAGGGGCGGGATGGGGAGCGCGACGTGCGGATCGACGACCTCGCCGGGCTCGGGACCAGCCGACCGTGGTTGGCGTTCGCGCTCGCGGTCTGCATGCTGTCCCTGCTAGGCTTCCCCGGGACGGCGGGGTTCATCGGCAAGTGGTACATCCTCGTCGCCGCCACGGCGGCGGGGCAGCTCCCGCTCGCCGCGATTCTCGTCCTTACGAGCGTGATCTCGGCAGGCTACTATCTCCCGGTGATTATGGCGATGTACATGCAGCCCGAGCCGTTCGAGCAGGCCCACACGGGCATGCGCATCGGTCGGCTGGGTGGCGCCGTGGTGGCGGTGTCGGTCGCCGGCTTGCTCGTGCTCGGCATTCGCCCAAACCGCCTGCTCGACCTCGCGAAAACGAGCGGCGACGGGTTGCGCCCCGTGCCGGCGGTCACCACCACCGCGCCGCCGGCGACCGGTCGCTGACGCCGGCAGCCCCCCATGAAGCTCCCTACAGCCATTTTTCGCGAGTACGACATCCGCGGCACCGTGGGCGACCAGCTCACGGCGGAGGTCGGGCGCGCCATCGGGCAAGCGGTCGCGACGCTCGCGTGGGAGCGCCTGGGGCGCGCACCCCGGCTGGCCGTGGGGCGGGACAACCGCCCCTCCGGACCCGCGCTCACGCACGGCCTGCTCTCCGGCATCGAGGCCGTGGGCGGCCACGGCGTGGAGGTGGGCGAGCTGCCGACGCCGGCGCTCTACTTCGCGACCCACGTGCTCAACGTGGACGGCGGCGTCCAGGTGACCGGCTCGCACAATCCGCCGGAGTTCAACGGCTTCAAGCTCGTGCTCGGTGGCGAAGCGGTTGCCGGCCCCGACATCCAGGGCCTTCGACGCCTCATCGAAGAGGGACGCACCCCCGGTCGTCCCGGGGGCGGGCGCAGTGAGGACGGCTCGGTGTTGCCGCGCTATCGCGATGCCATCGTGCAGCGCAACGGCCCGCTCCCGCGCAAGGTCAAGGTCGTCGTGGATTGCGGCAATGGCGTCTCGAGCCTCATCGCGGTGGACACCCTCGAGCGCCTCGGCGCCGAAGTCGTTCCGCTGTTCTGCGAGTCCGACGGTACGTTCCCCAATCATCACCCTGATCCGTCGGCGCTGGAGAACCTGCGCGACCTGCAGGCGGCCGTCCGCCGCGATGGCGGCGAGTTGGGGATCGCCTTCGACGGCGACGGCGACCGCATCGGCGCGGTAGACGATCGGGGTCGCCCCGTGTTCGGCGATCAGCTGCTCGTGTTGCTCGGCCGCGACCTGGCGCGCCGCATGGGTCCGGGCCACGCGGTGATCTTCGACGTGAAGTGCTCTGAAGTGCTGCCGCGCGAGCTCGCGCGGGCGGGCCTCGTGCCCACGATGTGGAAGACCGGCCACTCCCTCATCAAGCAAAAGATGAAAGAGACCCGCGCACCGCTCGCGGGCGAGATGAGCGGGCACATGTTCTTCGGGGGCGACTGGTACGGCTTCGACGACGCGCTGTTCGCCGCCGCACGCTTGCTGCGGTACGTGGCGGACCAGGGAGGGCCCCTCTCGCGGTTGCTCGCCGACCTTCCCGTCACGGTCGCCACCCCGGAACTGCGTGTCGACTGCGCCGACGACCGCAAATTCGAGATCGTGCAGCGCGCCGCCAAGCACTTCGCCTCGAAATACCCGGTGTCCACCCTCGACGGCGTCCGCATCACCTTCGCGCAAGGGTGGGGACTGCTGCGCGCGTCGAACACGCAGCCGGTGCTGGTGCTCCGCTTCGAAGCGGCCAGCGAGTCGGCGCTCGCCTCCTACCGGACCGAAGTCGAGAGCTGGCTCGCCGCGCAGAGCCCGGGCGCGTGAAGCCCGTCGTCCGCCGCCGGGCACTGCTCGTCGGAGTCGGACTGTTGGTCGCGGTGCTCGTGGGCGGGCGCTGGCTCGCCTTGGAGACGGCCGAGCGCGCCTGGGGGGCAAGCCTGCCCGGCGGCAGCGCGTATCTCACGACCCGCGACTTTGCCCGGCTGGTGTCGGGGCTACTGCTCGTCGGGGCGATCGCCTGGGGCACGGCGAATCTCCTCTTCGTGTACCGTTCCATCGGCTCCATGCAGCTGTCTCGCCGGCTCGGCGACCTGGAGATCGTCGAGGCGGTCCCGCAACCGCTGCTGCTCGCCGGCACGGTCGCCTGCGGCCTGGCCTTCGGGTTCCTCCTCTCACTTGGCACGGGAGACTGGTGGATGGCGGCGGCGCTCGCGTCACGCCCGCCGACCTTCGGTGTCACGGACCCCGTCCTCCACCAGGACCTCGGCTACTACCTGGGACAGCTGCCTTGGACTGAACGGCTGCGAGAGCTCGCGCTGGTAGCGGTGGGCTCCGCCAGCGTCGTGGTCGCGCTGTTGTACGTGGGGATCGGCTCGCTGCGCTTCCGTCGTTGGCTGCCCTATGCCAACGCACACGCCCGCGCGCACCTCGGCGTACTGCTCGCGTTGCTCGCCCTCACGCTCACGTGGGGTGCCTGGCTCGACCCGGCCGAGTCCGTCGCGGGACTGCACGGGACTCTCACGGGTCGCACGCTCGACGTACGTCTCGCCGCCGCGCCGGTGGTCGCGGGCGTAGGCATCGCGGCCACGGTCGTGACCCTCGTGTGGGGCCTGCGCGAGAGACCGATGCTGCTGGTCGTGGCCTGGAGTGCGCTGCTCGTGGCGTCGCTGTTGGGATTCGCCGTCATTCCCGCCTCGCTCTCGAGCGCTGGGCCCGATGAGCGAGCCGCCACCGATCGTGACACCGCCCTGGCGGGCGAGCGGCGGCGGCTCGAAGGGCTCGCGTTCGGCCTCACGACGCTGACGGACAGCGCGCCGCCGGGATTTCCGGACCTCGACGCGGCCACCACGGCCGTGCCGATCTGGGACGCTGAGCGGGTCCTGGCGAAGGCCGCGACACGACGCGACCTCGTCCGCTCGCCGGGGACGCCCGCGGCGGCGGGCCTGTCGCCCCACTCCTTCGGCGCCGGAAGATCCACCTGGATCGTGGCGCTCAGACCCGACCGCGACAGCGCCGCGCTGCAACAGCCGCCACCGGGCTGGGCCGCGGTGCACCGCGGCCCGTCGGCCCGCGTCGGGCGGCCGGTCGCGGCGGTGGAGGACGACACCCTGCTCGCGTTTGCGCCGGTCGCGACGCGTGACTCCACGACTTGGTTCGGCCCGCGCTTCATGGATTTCGCGGTCGCCACCCCCGACAGCTGGCCGGCGCTCCGCCACGCGGGAATCCCGCTGGCGGGGTGGTGGCAGCGAACCGCCCTCGCCTGGGCTCTCCAAAGCCCCGCGCTGGCCCGCCGAGAGACCGACGGCCTCGTGCTGTTGTGGCGACGGGACGTTCCGGAGCGCCTCGGGCGGCTCGCACCGTTCGCCTCGTTCGCCGACGCCGTACCCGTGGTGGCCGACAGCGCCCTGTGGTGGGTGGCGTACGGCTACTTCGAAGGGGACGGGTTTCCGCTGGCCCGTCCGGTGGTCGTGGCCGCGGGCGATTCGCTGCGCTACCTGCGCGCCGGTCTGCTCGGGACTGTGAACGCCGCCAACGGTGACACGCGGCTGTACCTCGCGCCGGGTGCCGACTCGCTGGCCGCCGCGTGGGCGAAGCTCCTCGCGCCCCTGATCCGACCACTCGACAGCCTGCCGCGGGCCCTGCGCGCGCAGCTCCCGTTCCCCGTGCGAGCCTTCCGCGCGGCGACGGCGCTCGTGGAGCGCTGGCGCACCGAGACCGCGGCGTGGAGCGCGCAACCGAGGGAGCCGTTCGAGATCGTCGCGCCGAGCGCCGACGGGGCGACGGACGCCCCGCGCGTCTGGATGGGTCAGTCGTTCGAAGCCGGAACCACGTTCGCCGCGCTCGTGGCGGCGACGATGGCACTCCACGGGCCTCGCGTGTTCGTGTGGCGCCCCAAACCGGCCCCCCGCCTGCCGCCAGTGCTCGTCGGGTCCCCCAACACGACGGCGCCCGGCGTGCCCCGCCTCTGGAACGTGGCCCGCGCCCTCTTCTTCGAGCAGGCGCTGTTCAGCCAGTCGGCCGCCGGAGGTCCACCCACCGGCATCGACACGGTGTTTCTTTCCTGGGGGGAGCACCGGGGCCAGGGCAGGAGCACGGCGGCCGCACTCCGGAGCCTGTTTTCCTCGGGTGGCGAGGCGCGCGCGCCCGCCGACACGGCGCTCGCGGCGCGGTGGCGACGGGCGCAGCAGCTCGCCGCACAGGCCGACGCGGCCCTCGCCGCCGGCGACCTGGAGAGCTTCGGCCGCTTGTATGGCCAGTTGAAAGAGCTGCTCGGCCTGGGGCGCCGCAAGCTTGCTCCCACCCCCGAGCGCCGCTAGGTTGCGCCGCCGTGAACGCTCCTCCCGGTACCATCGTCGTCGCGCTCGGCGGTAACGCCGTGGCCCCGCCGGGGGAGCGGCCCACCATCTCCAATCAGTTCCGCCACACGCGGGCGAGCCTGGCGCCGATCGTGGACCTGGCGCGTCAGGGATGGCACATCGCGCTGGTCCACGGCAACGGCCCGCAGGTGGGAGACGAGCTGGCCCGGAACGAAATCGCGGCCGACCAGGTCGAGCCGCTGCCCCTGGGCGTGCTCGTCGCCGCGACCGCCGGCTGGATGGGCTATATGATCCAGCAGTCGCTGCAGAACGCGCTCGCGCGGGCCGGGGTCACACGCCAGGTCGTCACGTTGATCACCCAGACCCTGTGCGATCCACATGACCCGAATCTGCGCAGTCCCACAAAGCCGATCGGCCACGCGCTCGATCCCGTGCGGGTGGCACGACTCCAGGCGCGAGGCGTTCCTGTAAAGGAAGAGCAGCGGGGCAGCTGGCGCCGGCTCGCGCCGAGCCCGAGGCCCAGCGCCGTGGTCGAGCGGGAGATGATTCACCACCTCGTCGCCGCGGGGCACATCGTGGTGGCGTGTGGCGGCGGCGGGCCGCCCGTGTACGACGATCCGACGCTCCGCCTCGAGGGGCTGGACGCCGTGGCCGACAAGGACCGGGTGGCGGCGATCCTCGGGCGGGAGATCGCGGCCGACGTGCTCCTGATCCTCACGAACGTGGACGCCGTGTACCACGCCTATGGTACGCCGCAACAGAAAGCGATCCGCTGCCTGACCCTCGCCCAAGCGGATCACCTGCTCGCCGGAAAGGAGCTCGGCACCGGCAGCATGCGTCCGAAGGTCGAAGCCGCAGCCGCCTTCGTCCGCGCGGGCGAGGGCGGGCGGGGCCACCGCGCCATCATCGCCGAGCTGGCGCAGGGGCTCGCCGCGTTGCAGGGCGAAGCCGGCACCACCATCACGAGGGACTCAGTGTGAATCTCCACGAATACCAGGCGCGCGACATCTTGCGGCGGCAGGGCATCCCGGTGCCGCCCGGGGAGGTCGCCACGACGGCCGCCGAGGCTCGCGCGATCGCCCTGCGCCTCGGCGGCGGCCGCGTCGTCGTCAAAGCCCAGGTACACGCCGGCGGGCGGGGCAAGGCCGGCGGCGTGAAGCTCGCCGCGAACGCGGACGAGGCCGCGGCGCACGCCGCCAAGATCCTGGGCATGACCATCAAGGGCCTCCCGGTGCGCAAGGTGCTCGTGGCGCCCGCGGCCGATATCGCCTCGGAGAGCTACGTGGGCATCATCGTCGACCGAACGTCCCAGCGCCCCGTGCTGATGGTGAGCGCCGCCGGCGGCATCGACATCGAGGAGGTGGCCGCCAAGACACCGGAGAAGATTCATCGGCTGGCGGTGGACCCGCGCTATGGCCTGCTCGCGCATCAAGCGCTGGGCCTCGCGTTGAAGTTGTACCGCGACATGGCGCAGGCGCGCGCCGCGGCGGACATACATCATGCAACGACTGTATGCGGCCTTTTACGCCGTGGGCGCCTCCCTGGCGGAGATCAATCCCCTCGTGACGACGCGCGACGGCGCCGTCGCCGCCCTCGACGCGAAGATCGTGATCGACGACAACGAGCTCGACCGCCATCCCGAAATCGCGGCGCTGCGCGACACGAGCGCCGAAGCACCCTCCGAAGTGACCGCACGGGAGGCGGGGCTCACCTTCATCAAGCTCGACGGCAACGTGGGCTGCTGCGTGAACGGAGCCGGGCTCGCGATGGCGACGATGGATCTCGTGAAGTACTACGGCGGCGAGCCCGCCAACTTCCTCGACATCGGTGGGAGCTCGAACCCGCAGAAGGTCGTCAGCGCCCTCCAGATC
>WNEX01001128.1_pt1 | contig 12851 bp, 9 predicted proteins | sample 5399841 | NCBI WGS metagenome assembly WNEX01 (sample SAMN13153337, study PRJNA577476) | soil metagenome | isolation source: 40 cm grassland meadow soil 2 days after 1st rain plot 5 | place: USA:California | collected 2015-09-18 | reverse complement strand
TAATCGCCATCGAGCGACGCCAGAATCTGCGCAAAAAGAATTGGCGCAGATTCTGGCGTCGCTCGATGGCGATTATGGAAAAGGGAAGTGGTGCGCGGAAGGCGAAAAAGGAAAGTGCCTGGACGTGACAGCGGTAGAAAAATTGATGGCCGAGAGCCGCGACGCGGACAAGTTGAAGCGCGCCTGGGTAGGATGGCATGCGATTGGCGCGCCCATGCGGAGGCGATACGCGCGGATGGTCGAGTTGGGAAACGCGGGCGCGCGCGAGTTGGGTTACGCGGACGTAGGAGCGCTGTGGCGTTCGAACTATGACATGCGGCCGGATGACTTTGCGAAGGAAGAGGACCGGCTGTGGGAACAGTTGAAGCCTTTGTATTTGTCGCTGCACGCGTATGTGCGTGGGCAACTTCGCAAGAAGTATGGAAACGAATTGGTGCCGGCGAACGGGCCGATCCCGGCGCATTTGCTGGGAAATATCTGGAGCCAGGAGTGGAACAACATTTATCCGCTCATGGATTCGCCGAAACCGCAGCAGAGCTACGACTTGACGAAGATCCTGCAGGAGCGGAAGACCGATGCGCGGGGCATGGTGAAGTACGGCGAGAATTTCTTTACATCGCTGGGATTTGCGCCGCTGCCCGCTACGTTTTGGGAACGGTCGCTCTTTACCAAACCGGCGGACCGGGACGTGGTGTGCCACGCGAGCGCCTGGGACGTGGATTTCAAAGAAGATCTGCGGATCAAGATGTGCATTCAGATTCGCGAAGAGGATTTTCGGGTCATTCACCACGAACTGGGGCACAACTTTTATCAGCGCGCGTACATGAATCAGCCGGGGCTGTTTCAGGGCAGCGCGAATGATGGGTTTCACGAAGCGGTGGGCGATACCATCGCGCTTTCGGTCACGCCGGAGTATTTGAAGAAAATCGGGTTGATCGAGGCTGTGCCTCCAGCCTCGGGCGATATTGATTACTTGCTTCAACAGGCGCTGGAGAAAGTGGCGTTCCTCCCTTTTGGTTTGCTGGTGGACAAATGGCGCTGGGAAGTTTTTTCGGGGCAGGTGAAGCCGGCGGATTACAACAGTGCGTGGTGGGAGCTGCGGAGAAAATATCAGGGCGTTGCGCCACCGGTGGAGAGGACGGAAGCGGATTTTGATCCAGGCGCGAAATATCATATTCCGTCCAACACGCCCTATGCACGGTATTTCCTGGCTAGGATTTTGCAATTCCAGTTTCACCGCGCTCTGTGTAAGGAAGCAGGAATTACGGGGCCGCTACATCGGTGCTCGATCTATGGGAACAAAGTCGCAGGAGAGAGGCTGAACCAGATGCTCTCGATGGGGCAGAGCAGGCCGTGGCAGGAAGCGCTGGAGGCGTTGACAGGACAGAAGCAGATGGACGCAACGGCGCTGGCGGATTATTTCGCGCCGCTAAAGACCTGGCTGGACGAACAAAACAAGGCCAAGGGGTATGCGGTGGGGTGGTGAGAAAGTAGTTCTTCGCTTTTAGTTTTAAGTGAAAACCAAGGGAAGAGACGAATAGAACTTGTGGCAAGGGATCGCAATTGTGCGCCCTTAAAAGCATGTGGCGCCAAGATTTCTCGGCGACCGGTCTGACAACCTGCTTTTCCCCCTTCCTAGTGACAACTGACCACTGAGAACCGTTAACTTCCCTCAGGCGAGGGGGCCGGGATGCTTGAGGTAGCGGTCGATGACGGCGTCGGCGGTACGGTAAACGAACGCGAGAATTGTGGGCGTGGGATTGGCGGAAGCGTTTTGTGGAAACGTGGAGCCGCCAAGGATGAACAGGTTTGGCAGTTGCCAGTGCTGAAGATAGGGAGAGACCACAGAATGAGCGGGAGAATCTCCCATGATCGTGCCGCCTTGAATGTGGGTCGAATTGTAATGGACGGCATCATACGAGCGAAGGCCAGGGAAAGGATTAATTTCGCGCGCACGCATGGCGCGGGCTACCTCGACAGCCTTCGGCGTGGCGAACTCAACCATTTCGCGCTCGTTGTCGCGCCAGTCGAGTGTTAGGCGAAGGAGCGGATCGCCCAGCGCGTCTTTGTAAACGGGGTCAAGGTCCATGAAATTAGACTTGTAGGCGAGGTGTTCCCCTGCAAAGCCAATCGTTGCAGTCCGGTCATAGTAAGAAACTGAAGCTTTCTTCCATTCTGCTCCCCAGGTGGCTTTGATGGAATTTGGCAGCACACCAAATGCCGCAATAGGCTGAAAGCCGTAACAGCGCGCCGCAAAATAACCGCCGCGAATGAAGTTGAGTCCGCAACGATCAAGATCGTCGCGGTCGAAATCACTGAACAGAATCCCTGCGGAGCCGGAGCCCATGAAGCGGTTGAGCGGCTGATCGAAGAATGCGGTTGCAGCTCCAACGCTGACCTGGTGCGTGAGATTGCTGCCGACCGTGCCGCGGCCTGTGGAAGGATCATACGGTTCGCCGATGCGGGAGAGCAGGAGAAGACGAGTGTTGTTGAGCGTCCAGGAGGCGAGAAATACGAGAGATGCGGGCTGGAAGACTTCCTGACCCGAAGAATCAACGTACGTCACTCCTCGAGCGACCGATTTAGGGGTCGATTCAAAAAGTATGCGGCGAACCCAAGCGCCAGTTCGCAGCGAAACGTTCTTGCGTTTTTGAATGACCGGTAATAGGAGGTTGGTGGGCTGCGCCTTCGCGCCTACCATGCAGCCAAAGCGGCCGCAAAACCCACAGTAGGTGCAGCCACCCCGTGAAATGCCGTCAGGATTCGTGTAGGCCTGACTTATGTTCGCGGATGGCGCGGCGTAGGGGTGATATCCGAGCGATTTTGCGGCGTCGCGGAACAAAGCCGCGAAGTAAGGGACCTTCGTTGGTGGAGTCGGGTATTCCTCGCTGCGCCAACCTTCAAAAATATTGCCTTCGTCGATGAGTTTGCCACGGATGTTGCCCGCTCGCCCCGAACTACCAAGGAGTTTATCCATGCGGGTGTAGTAGGGCTCGATTTCATCATAGGTGATGCCCCAATCGCGAACGGCGTGGTCCTGGGGCAGCGCGTTGGCGCCGTATCTTTCGCTAGTTTTAGTGAGCAGCTCAAAACAATCGGGGAGGTAGCGAGGAACCTGGGCGTTCCAATGCTCGCCGGAACCGCCAACGCCGCTGCCCGACTGGAAGGCTCCATGCTGGCGAAGCGGCAGAGCACGCCGCGTGACGTCGTGCCGGAACGTGACCGTTTCCTTGGAGAGATCCAACATCATGCGGAGGCGAATGGCGTAATCAAGTTCGTCCATGTCAGTCGCGTAATCCGCGGGCTCGCGGGACGGGCCGCGCTCCAGGACGACGATGTTCAGGGAAGTGCGCGAGCCGAGCTCTTTTGCCATGAGCAGTCCAGCCCACCCCCCGCCAACGATGACGGCGTCGACAGCGAGAAGCGTCCTCATGATTCGTCCTCGCTAGGGCGGACCTTTGAGCCAGTGGTTTGGCCAAGACTCATGGGTTTGGGGCGAAATGGTTTGCCGTAATACTTGTCGACTTCGTCGAAATTGCTCATTCGCGGGCCGGGGAAGCCGACGAGCTGCCAGCCAATCATGTCGGCGTTTCCGCCGTGCATAGGATCACAGAACATGCCCTCGATCGTGTTTCGCCGGAGAAGAGAAAAGAAGACAGTGGATTCAATTTTGTGCAGAGCTTCGTCTTGGGCGGCGGCGGAAAGGAGATGAAAGCCCCGCAGGCTCGTCAGACCATTGCGATAAATTTGCCGCGGCGTGGCGCTCCCCTGGTAGCCGAGTTCGCGGGGGGCATCTTCAAATGGCGGCTGGGTGTAGCGAAAGCGGTCCCGGCCGTAAGGGCCCGCAAGTTGACGGTCGATAAAAATGGCCACGCCGGCTTCTCGCGCGCCTGGGTCGGCGTCGTCGGAAGGGAATATGCGAGATGCAGCCGCAGCGACGATGAGGGCTTCCGTTTCTGTAAAAAAACGCAGGGGGACACGAACCAACTTATGCTGGGCCGCGAGGAGAGTGGCTTTGCGGTCGAGAGAATAAACGAGGAGGCCCCCGAGAGTCGCGGCGGAAAGCGTGAGAAAATGGCGGCGGCGCATGTGCGGGAGTGTAACAGAGGAAAGCGGGCGCAGCACGCACGGAGAGGAGCACAACGATCCGTGGTATAAAAAGCATTTAGGTTGAGTATAGGAAAAACAGATGGTGGAAGGGGACCGGTCGTGGAATTCGCGTTTACGGAGGAACAGCAGCAACTCCAAAGGAGCGTGCGAGAGTTTGCGGAAGGCGAAATCGCGCCCCACGTGATGGAGTGGGACGAGGCTTCGCATTTCCCAATGGAGATTATGCCGAAGCTCGCGGAAATGGGGTTGCTGGGAGTGATTTTTCCGGAAGAATATGGCGGGGCGGGACTGGGTTACATCGAATACGCTCTCGCGATTGAGGAGTTGGCGCGGGTGGACGGCTCGGTAGGACTGATCGTTGCGGCGCACAATTCGCTGTGCGCCAACCACATTTTCAAATTTGGAACTGAAGCGCAGAAAAAGAAATACCTTGTGCCGCTGGCCTCGGGGAAGGCGATTGGGGCGTGGTCCCTGACCGAGCCGGAAGCCGGCTCAGACGCGGGTGGAACACGAACGACCGCAGTGCGCAATGGCAAATGCTGGGTACTGAACGGTGCGAAGACCTTCACAACGAACGGCCACTACGCGAATTATTGCGTGGCCATGGCGGTGACAGATAAATCGAAAGGATCGCACGGGATCAGCGCGTTTATTTTGGAAAAAGGGATTCCCGGCTTCAAACCGGGGAAAAAGGAAAATAAGCTGGGGATGCGCGCAAGCGACACTTCCGAAGTGATTTTCAGCGATTGCCATGTCCCGCGGGAAAATTTGCTCGGACCGGAAGGCGAAGGATTCACGGGCAGCTTGAAGATTCTGGATGGCGGGCGCATTTCCATTGCGGCGTTGGGTCTGGGCATGGCGCAGGGCGCGCTCGAAGCGGCGACGAAATACGCAAAGCAGCGGAAACAGTTTGGGCAGGCCATCAGCGAGTTTCAATCCGTGCAATTCAAGCTGGCGGATATGGCCACGCAAGTGGAAGCAGCGCGATTGCTCGTTTATCAGGCTGCGTGGCTCGCAGACAAGAAAGATGTGCGATTTACGCGGGAGTCGAGCATGGCCAAGCTCTTTGCCAGCGAAGTGGCCGTGCGCGTGGCTAACGAATGCGTTCAGATTCACGGCGGATACGGATTCATTAAGGACTACCCAGCCGAGAAATACTATCGCGACGTGAAGCTGTGCACGATTGGCGAAGGCACCAGCGAGATTCAGCGCCTGGTCATTGCGCGTCAACTCCTCGGTAAGAAATAATAGGCGAGTGCATTCTGCCTTTCCGATGAGCTCCACAGGACAACCGTGACCGTGCCCAGTGCCCCGACTGCGGCCATTGAGAAATGGGCCGAACAAGTGCGCACGGGCGACGTGCGCGCAGTGTCCCGCGCAATCACGGCGATTGAAAATCATGCGCCGGAAGCGGAAGAATTGTTGCGGCTGCTGTTTCCGCATACAGGACAGGCATATCTTACGGGCGTAACCGGGGCGCCGGGAACCGGGAAGAGCACTCTGGTGGACCGCTTAGCGGCGTACCACAGGAAGAATCGCGAACAAGTGGGCGTGATTGCGGTGGATCCGACGAGCCCGTATTCCGGCGGAGCCATTCTGGGCGACCGGATTCGCATGCAGGGACACGCGGGGGACTCCGGCACTTTCATTCGCTCGATGGCCACCCGCGGATTTCTTGGCGGGCTGGCGCGCGCTACGGCAGAAGTGGCGCTGCTGCTGGATGCCGCGGGGAAGAGGCACGTTCTCATCGAAACCGTCGGCGTGGGACAGGATGAAATTGACATCGTGCGGCTCGCGGATTGCGTGCTCGTCGTGATGGTGCCGGGGCTCGGCGACGATATTCAAAACATGAAAGCCGGGTTGATGGAGATTGGCGACATTTTTGTGCTGAACAAAGCGGATCGCGAAGGCGCGGATCGCCTGGAGCAGCAATTGCTCGCCATGCTTTCGCTGGTGATGCCCCGCGACGGGTGGCATCCGCCCGTGCTTCGTACGGTAGCAACGGAGAACAAAGGGGTCGAAGAGCTGGCGCTGACGGTAAAGAAATTTGAGAAGCATTTTGAAGCGGGCGGGGAGCGCAAGCGCAAGCACGTGGAGCATTGGAAGAACCGGCTAGTAGAATTGCTGGAATCCCGGCTGGTTGAGCGTGCGTTGGGCGGAGCCAGCGGCGAAGCGCGGTTGACGGAGCTGGCTGAAGAAGTAGCTGAGCGGAAGAAAGACCCGTTTACAGCAGTGAACGAGATTTTGAAGCGCAGCGGGCTTGATCGTTAGGAGAGAAAACGGAATGGCGGCGAAGAAATCGCGCAAAGGGAAAAGCAAAGAAAGCACAGCGCAGGCGAGCATTGGCATCATCGGCGGGAGCGGTCTCTATTCAATGAGCGGGCTGACGGACACGCGAGAAGTTCGCATCAAGACGCCGTTCGGCGATCCCTCCGATATCGTTGTGTTGGGGACATTGGAAAGCAAGCGTGTGGCGTTTCTGGCACGCCACGGACGCGGCCACCGCATTCTGCCGAGTGAAATTAATTACCGGGCGAACATCTATGCCATGAAACTGCTGGGAGCGGAGCGGATTATTTCCGTGAGCGCGGTGGGCTCGCTCAAAGAGGATTTGCGGCCGGGAGAATTTCTTGTGCCGGACCAGTTTTTTGACCGCACCAAAAACCGCTCATCAACGTTTTTTGGAGATGGTCTTGTCGCGCATGTGGCGTTTGCCCATCCCACGTGCGGGGAATTATCCAATGTGCTTGCGGACGCGTGCGTGCACGAAGCTGTGAAGGTGCATCGTCGCGGCGCGTACATCTGCATCGAAGGGCCGCAGTTCTCGACGCTGGCGGAAGCAGAGGTCAATCGCCAATTGCGATTCGACGTGATTGGCATGACCAACCTGACGGAAGCCAAGCTGGCTCGCGAGGCGGAGATTTGCTACGCCACCATCGCCATGATCACAGACTACGACTGTTGGCACCCGGACCATGAATCGGTGACTGCGGCGCAGATTATCGCGACGCTGAGTCAAAACGCGGAGAATGCCCAGAAGGTGCTGCGCGCGGCAGTCCGCGGAGTTCCTGCTGGTCGCAGCTGCAAGTGCGGAGCAGCGCTGAAACACTCGCTGGTTACGGATATGAAGCTTGTCCCCACGGCCACCAAGAAGCGGCTGGCGGCCATCATTGGCAAATACATTTCATAGGAGAGATGCATGCCCTTACTCGTTGTGGGGTCGGTTGCGTTCGATGCCCTGGAAAGCCCTTATGGAAAGGTGGACCGCGCTGTTGGCGGGGCGGCTACGTACTTTGCCGTGGCTGCTAGCTTTTTCACTCATGTGAATCTCGTGGGAATCGTCGGCGACGACTTCACAGAGGTTGACGCGCAGATTTTTCACGGACGGACGATTAATCTGGATGGATTGGAACGCGCTCCGGGGAAGACCTTTTTCTGGGCAGGGCGTTATTCGCAAAATTTGAACGAACGCGTGACCCTGGCGACGGATTTAAACGTCTTCGCGGAGTTCAAGCCGCTGCTCCCGGAGAAATACCGCAGCTCAGAATATGTTTTCCTCGCGAATATTGCTCCGGCCTTGCAATGCGATGTGCTGCACCAGGTCAAGAAAAAACCCAAACTCGCGGCAATGGACACCATGAATTACTGGATCGAACGAACCAACGCCGAATTGCGCGAGACGCTGAAGCACGTGGACATCCTGATGATCAATGACTCGGAGACGCGGGAACTCTCGAATGAACATAACCTCCTGCGCGCCGCGAAGCATATTTTCAAGATGGGGCCGAGCATCCTGGTGGTGAAGCGCGGAGAGTATGGGGCGATGATGGTGGACCATCGCGGAGTGTTTTGCGTCCCCGCGTTTCCTCTCGAAGAGCCGCATGATCCCACGGGAGCAGGGGACAGCTTCGCGGGGGGATTCATGGGCTATCTTGCCGGAAGCAAGGACAAGAGCGATGCGTCACTGCGGCGGGCCATGGTTTACGGCTCCGTGCTCGGCAGTTTCGCGGTGGAGAAATTCGGATTAGACCGCCTGCGGCACCTCAAGCGCGGCGAGATACACGCCAGAGCACGCCACTTTGCGAAACTGACGCAATTCAAATTGTAACTCGATTAAAATCTCCCAAAGGCGCGCCGGGGCGCCAGAGTCATGTTCTCCCTTCGTGAAATCTTTCTGCGGTTGACAGTGGCCGCTGTGCTGGGCGCCATCATCGGCATCGAGCGCGAACTGCGCCGCCGCCCCGCAGGCATCCGGACCAGCTGTTTTGTTTGCTTGGCCACCGCGCTGTTCACGATTCTCTCCGCAGAACTCGCCCGCTTGTTCGGAGACACCAGTGGCACGCGCATCGCTTCCAACATCGTGCAGGGCATCGGCTTCTTGGGTGCTGGAGCCATTTTGAAGGAGGCAGGCGGCCGGGTTGGGATGACCACGGCCGCGACGATTTTTGTGGAAGCGGCGATCGGCATGGCTGCCGGCGGCGGACTCTTTAAGGTAGCCACATTCGCGACGGGGCTCGTGCTTTTTGGGCTGGTTTGTCTGGGATGGGCCGCGCAGCGGTTCGACTTGAAGTGCCACCCAATGGTTTTTCGATTCACCACGAGTCATGCGGAAAATGTCGCCGCGGAAGTGCAACGTTTGATGGCCGAGTTAAAATTGTCGATGCAGCATTTTCGCGTATCCATGGCAGGAAGCACCTCAATTGTAGAATTTGAGTCCATCGTAAGCCATAACCAACAAGAGAAAATTGTCGCGCAGCTGAGCCGCCAAGGAGTGATTACGGAAGTGACGCCAGGCGAGGGTCTTCACGAATGACAATTTCCAGTGGGAATCCGCGAAAACCAAAAGCACTGAAGTCTGGTTCCCGGCTGGGAGTGTTTGCTCCCGCTTCGCCGGCGGATTCGGTGGAAATGATCGCAGGACTTGCGGAGTTGAAGCGGCAAGGCTTTCAGGTGGTGTCCAATCAAGACAGCAAAGCTGAAGGCTATTTTGCCGGCACGCCTTTGGACCGCATGAACGGATTCCTCTCAGGCATCCAGTCGCAACAAATCGATGGGCTGGTGGCGATGCGCGGAGGGTACGGCTCGAATTATTTGCTGGAATTCGATCTGGAAAAGAATTTAGAAAAGGCAAAAAGTGTAATCGGGTTCAGCGACCTGACCACGCTGCAAATCTATCTCTGGCAAAAATGTGGCTGGGTGACGTTCTACGGCCCTATGGTGGCAGGGGGTATCAACGCAGGCGCAGGCGCGGCGAAAGGCTATGATGAAAATTCCTTCCTGCAAGCCATCGGAAAAGCCGAGGGGGGATGGAAGTTGCGCTTGAAGGGCGAACCCGTGCTGACGGGACAGTCGATCGGCAGAGTTCTGGGCGGATGCATGACTTTGGTCGAAGCCACGATTGGCACGCCATGGGAATTGGATACGAAAGATTCGATTCTCCTTTTGGAAGATCGCGCGATGAAGCCGTATCAAGTGGACCGCGTGCTGATGCATCTGAAGCAAGCGGGAAAGTTTGAAGGCGTCAAGGGAATCGTGCTAGGGGAATTCCCTGAAAGCGCGCCGGCCGTGGCTGGAGCCCCAACCGTGAAGGAAGTTTGCGCACGCATCCTGCGCCCCTTGGGGATTCCGATTGTCTTTGGCGCGCCTGTGGGACACACGCCGCGGCCCATGCTGACGATTCCGCTGGGCATCAAGGCGCGCTTGCACGCGGACGGAGAAGGAACGTTGGAATATCTTGAATCGGCGGTGGGTACTTGAAAGAAACAAAGCATGTTCATGTGATTGGAATTGGCGGCTCGGCGATGTCGCCGCTGGCAGGGATGCTGCGGGAGCACGGTTTTCGTGTGACCGGCTCGGATTCTGGAGTCTATCCGCCGGCATCGACTCTGCTGGAGAGTTTGGGGATTTCGTTCTACCACTCGTTTGATGCCGCGCATTTGCAGCCCGCGCCCGACCTGGCAGTGATTGGAAATGTCATCGCGCGAGGGAATCCGGAACTGGAAGAAGTTTTGGACCGAAGAATTGCGTACCGTTCGTTGCCGGAAATGTTGGAGGAGGTTTTTCTTCCTGGAAAACATTCCATCGTCGTGAGCGGAACGCACGGAAAAACCACGACGACCGCGATGCTGGCGTGGATTTTCCAAACAGCGGGCAAGCGGCCAAATTTTCTGGTCGGCGGCGTGGCTGAGAATTTTGGCAAGAGCTACGGGTTGGGCGGAGGCGAAGAGTTCATCCTCGAAGGCGACGAATACGAAACGGCATTCTGGGACCGCGGGCCGAAATTTTTTCATTATCACCCGGACGATTTGATCGTCACGTCACTGGAATACGACCACGCGGATATTTACCCGGACTTTGAAACTTACCAACTGGCGTTTCGGCGGTTGGTAAATCTTGTGCCGCGGCGCGGCCGCGTGGTGATTTGGGGAGACACGGAAGAGTCGGGACCGTCGCTGCGCCGTGCGGCGGAAAAGGCGTTTTGTCCTGTGGAGACTTATGGTTTCAGCGCGGGAAATGATTGGGTGGCGAAACAATTTGCTGTGGAAGGCGAATTGATGCGTTTCGGCGTTGAACACGGCGGAACGGCATTTGGCGAGTTTTCTCTGACGGCAACCGGCAAGCACAATGCGTTAAACGCCATGGCGACAATAGCCGTTGCGCACGGACGCGGAATCAGCGCGCAGAAAATTGCTGAGGCGCTGGCGACATTTCGCAGTGTGAAGCGCCGAATGGACGTGAAAGGCGAGGTTGCGGGCATCCTGGTGGTGGATGACTTTGCCCACCATCCCACGGCCGTGAAGGCTACGATTGAAGCGGCGCGGGCGCGCTGGCCAAGGAGGCGGCTGTGGGCGATCCTGGAGCCGCGTTCCAATTCCATGCGCCGCAAAGTGTTCCAGGAAGCGTTGCCGAAAGCTCTGGCCTTGGGGGATCGCGTCATCCTGGGCGGCGTTTACCGCGCTCAGCAGTTGGGCGACGAAAACCGCATGGATCCAGAAACAGTAGCGTCCGATGTTCGCAAACTGGGAAAAGACGCGCGCGTCTTTCCGAGTTCCGATGCCATTGCGGAGCATCTTGCGAGCGAAGCCAAGCCTGGCGACCTGCTGCTGATTATGTCGAACGGCAGCTTCGACGGTTTGTGCGAAAAACTCCTCAAGAAGCTGAGCTCGGCCGGCGCGGTTCCCAGCGAGGCAAAAGCCCGGTGAGCCTTCCCGCTTCTGCGAGACGGTTGGCACGCCCTTTCCTCATCCTCTTTTTGAGTTCCTTCGCGTTCAGCCCGACCACCAAGGCCACGATTCAGTACAGCGTCTCGCTCGAACACCCTGAACAACATTTGTTCCACGTGGCGATGACGATTCCCGATGTCAAAGGCGAGGTAACCCTTCAGATGGCGGCGTGGAATGCACTCTATCAAATTCGCGATTTCAGCGCGCACGTCCAGCAAGTAGAAGCCTTCGTTGGGACTGAGAAAGCGCCGATCCAAAAGTTAGACAAGCTGACGTGGCACGTTCAAGCGAATGGTACGGTTACGGTTCGCTACGCAACGTATTGGGATGAGGCCGGCCCGTTTGCAACGCAACTCAACAGCGAGCATGCATTCATCAATCCCGCGATGATCTTGCTTTACATCCAGGATCGCCGCCTGGAATCCGTTTCCGTTTCCGTGAACGAGCTTCCCCCGGACTGGAATGTGGAGTCAGCCGCAGCCATCGTCAGGAACTTCTTCGGCAGCACGCGCGCGATTGTTATTCAAAGCCCCAGCTATGACGCCCTCGCTGACAGCCCCATCGAAATCGGGAAGTTTCAGGAATTCGACTTGCCTGGCGTTTCGCCGCACGTGACCGTTGTGGTCCACGGCGAAAAATGGAGAAAGAAGCAGATCGAAGAAGAGCTGAAGCGGATTTGCGAGTATGAAATTAAGTTGATGGAAGGTGCGCCGTTTGATCACTACACATTTATCCTGCACATCGGAAGAGGCGCCGGCGGCGGTGGCATGGAGCATTCGTACTCAACGGCCATCGGCGTGCCATCGGATGAGTATTTGGCCGGCGTGGCCGCGCATGAGTTTTTCCATTTATGGAACGTGAAGCGCATCCGGCCGGCCACGCTCGAGCCCGTGGATTACACCAAAGAGCAGTACACGCGCGCGCTGTGGTTCGCGGAAGGCGTAACGAACACCTACGGATCGTACACGCTGGTGCGCAGCGGTATTTGGAACAAAGACCGGTTTTATGAGGACCTGGGCCAACAGATCACCGAACTCGAAAGCCGTCCCGCGAATCGCTGGCAAAGCGCGGAGCAATCGAGCCTGGATGCATGGCTTGAAAAATATCAGCTCTACAATCAGCCGGATTACAGCGTTTCGTATTACACAAAGGGACAAGTGCTGGGCGATTTGCTGGACATTTTGATTCGCGACCGCACCAACAACGCGAAGAGCCTCGACGACGTGCTTCGCGCTATGAACAAGGATCTTGCCAAGCAAGGCAAGCTTTATCGCGACAGCTTGGACGTGCGTCTTACGGCGGAGAAAATTGCCGGCGGCTCCTTCGAGGACTTTTTCCAGAAGTATGTCGCCGGGATAGAGCCCTTTCCGTATCAGCAAGTCCTGGGCCTCGCTGGGCTGGAATTGCGCACCACCGAACAGCGCCGCGCTGCACTTGGTTTTGCGGGCGAGCGGGAGGCGAGCGGCGTATTTATCGTGAGAGCTGTCGACGCCGACGGCCCTGCAGCCACGGCAGGAT
>WNEX01002181.1_pt1 | contig 12897 bp, 12 predicted proteins | sample 5399841 | NCBI WGS metagenome assembly WNEX01 (sample SAMN13153337, study PRJNA577476) | soil metagenome | isolation source: 40 cm grassland meadow soil 2 days after 1st rain plot 5 | place: USA:California | collected 2015-09-18 | reverse complement strand
TGCTGCAAAACCTCAGGAAGGTGCTGACGCGCTGAACTGAACGCGGAAGTCGGAACGCGGAACAGCAATGGAATGTCGTGCCGCAGCACGGGGCCTACATTGATGTTCCGCGTTCCGACTTCCGCGTTCCGCGTTCATTCCGAATAGGGTACTTCGACCGTCGTGCCGTCCTTGGCCACCGTGGTGCCAGGAAACACCGTTCGCGCTTCGTTCACCAGCTCCTCCGCGCTGATCGAATAGCGCGCCGACACGTGGCTCAACACGAGCCGCTTGGCGTGCGCCGCCAGCGCGACCTGCGCCGCCTCACGCGCGGTCGAATGCCCCGTCTCCTTCGCCCGGTCCTTCTCCTCCTCCCCGAACGTCGCCTCGTGTATCAATAGATCGGCCCCCTGCGCGGCGGCCACGACCGACGCGCACGGGCGAGTGTCGCCGGTGAAGACCACCGATCGCCCCGGACGGGGCGGACCGACCAGGCCTTCTGGTCCGACCGTCCGACCGTCCGGCAGTCCGACCGTTTCACCCTTCGCGAGCTTGCCCCAAAGGGGGCCCTCCGGGATCCCCGCCGCCTTGGCTTTCTCGGCGTCGAACCGCCCGCGCCGCTCGTGCTCCTTCAGCGCGTACCCGACGGACCCGCCCCCGTGCTCCGTGGCAAAAACGAGAATGGCGTACTCTTCCCCCTTCCCCCTTCCCCGGCTTTCTACCGTGTCTCCAGCCTTTACTTCGCGGATCTCGACCTCAAACGGGACTCTCTCGACCCCGAGTTGGATCGCCTGGCCGAGCAGCTTCTTTGCGCCACGAGGACCGTACAACGTGATCGGCTCGGCTCGGGCCTGCAGCCCGAGCGTGCGGATCAGCCCGATCACGCCGAGGAAGTGGTCGGCGTGGAAATGGGTGAAGAAGATCTCCGAGAGCGCGAAGCTCACCCCGTAGCGCAGCATCTGGCGCTGGGTGCCTTCGCCGCACTCGAACAGCAGCGTCTCACCCTCGCGCACGAGAGCCAAGGCAGAGACGTTGCGCTCTACCGTAGGCCTAGCGGCTGACGTGCCAAGGAAAGTGACGGCAAGCATGGCGGGGAATATAGGGCCGCCCTAGAACACTTTGACGTTTATGTACCTCCCGGGCCGTTCCCTGAGGTCCGTGAGGAGGGCCGTCAGGGACGTGAGCGTGGCATTCAGGTTCTTATACAGCATCGTGTCGCTCGCCATCTTCCCAAGCGTCCCCTCGCCCTTGTCCATCTTGTCGAGCACGCGCTTGAGCGACCCGGTGGCGTCGGCGAGGCGGCTGGTGAGCTGGGTGAGATTGGCGCTCAGCGTGTCGAGCCGCGCGCCCGACTTCTCGACCTTGGACGCGCCCAAGAGCGTGTCGAGCCGCTGCATCACTCGCTGCAGCGCCGCGAGGGTCTGCTGCGTCTGCGTAATGGCCGGGCCGTTGGCGGCGTCGGTGAGCGCCTTCATGCCGCGCTGTGTCGCCATCAGCGTATTATGGATGTCGCTCGCCAGCTCGCTCGCGTTCAAGCCCTTGTTCACGTTCGCGATCAGCTCGTTGGCGCTGGTGGCGGCGCGCGACGCGACGTCGGCGAACTGCTCCTCGGTCACGCCTTTGATGTGGGCGCCGGTCACGAGCAGCGTGTCGTTGATGCCGGGGTTGTAATCGACGAACTTGGCACCCAGGAAGTCGGCCGAGGCGACCGCGGCGGTGGCGTCCTGGTGCGGTCGCACCTCCGGGTCGAGCTGCAGCGTCACCGTCACCCGCCCCACCCGGTCGAGCCGCACGCGGGCCACGCGCCCCTTCTTCACGCCCGACACCCGCACCGGGTCGCCTTCCTTGAGACCGCTCACGTTCTTGAACTCGACCGCGATCGGCACCCCCTTCGAGGTGATCGAGCGGCCGGTGAGCCAGAACATGAAGACGGTGAAGGCGATCAGGCCCGCCACGACGAGCGCCCCGACGCCCACTTCCTCTTTGTAGCTAAGCTCCATGCTTTTCCTGCCCCTCGCTTTGGATCAAGCTCATTTCGAGATCGCGCTCGAGGAACTGCTGCACCGCCGCGTCGCGTGAGGCGAGGATCTGCTCGGCGGTCCCCACGGCGCGGATCTTGGCCTGCCACAACAGCGCCACCCGGTCCGCCACGCGGAACGACCCGCGCACATCGTGCGACACGACCACGCTCGTCACCCCCAGCTCGTCGCGCAGCCGCTCGACCAGGCCGTCGATCACGTCGGCGTTCACCGGGTCGAGCCCCGATGTGGGCTCGTCGTACAGCAGATACTTGGGCTTCCCCGCGATCGCCCGCGCGATGCCCACACGCTTCCGCATCCCGCCCGACAGCTCGGCCGGGTACTTGTCGGCCACGTCGGGCGCCAGGTTCACGAGCCGCAGGCACTCCTTCACCCGCTCCCGGCAGTACGCCTCGTCCCGGTGCTGGTCCTCGTCGGTGATGCCGAGGCGGATGTTCTCCGCCACCGTGTCGGAGTCGAACAGCGCGCCGTACTGGAACACGTAGCCGACGCGGCTGCGCAGCTGCTGCAGCTCGGCGCGCTTGAGCTTGGGGACGTGCAGCCCGTCCACGATCACGTCCCCGGAGTCGGGCTTCAGCAGCCCGTTGATTGTCTTCAAGGTGACGCTCTTACCCACGCCGGACGGCCCGAGCAGCGCCACCGTCTCGCCGTCCTGCACGTCGAGGCTCACGCCGTCCAGGACTACGTTGTCGAGGAAGCGCTTGGAGATGTTGAGGAGTTGGATCATTTCACGCCGAGCAACAGCTTCGTGATCACCGCGTCGAGCAGCAGGATGCTCACCGACGCCGACACGACCGCCGTCGTGGTCGCCCGCCCCACCCCCTCGGCGCCCTGCTGGGTGTGATAGCCGATGTAGCAGGGGATGAGCGTGACCGCGCCCGCGAAGCAGTAGCTCTTGATGAGCGAGTACCACAGGTCCAGGGGCCGGAAGAAGTAGCGCGCGCCGTACTCGAAATCGGCGTAGGTCAGGCCGAGCGAGCCCTTGGCCGTCAGGTAGCCGACGACGATCCCGGTCGCGTTCGCGAACATGGTGAGCGCCGGGATCACCAGGATCCCGGCGATGACCCGGGGCAGCAGCAGGTGGGTGATGGGCGAGCGCCCCAGGCTCTCGAGCGCGTCGATCTGCTCGGTGACGCGCATCGTGCCGAGCTCAGCGGCGTAGCGCGCGCCGATCCGGCCCGCGAGGATCAGGGCCGTGAGCACGGGGCCGAGCTCCAGGATCATCGACTCCGAGATCACGGCTCCGGCATAGTAGAGCGGCAGCGTGCCGGTGAATTGGTAGCCCGTCTGCAGGCTCGTCACCGCGCCCGCGAACCCCGCGACCAGCAGCACGATGAACAGGCTGCCGTAGCCGATGTGGGTCGCCTGCTCGAGGGTGCGAGGGATGTAGACGCGCCACTCCGCCAACCCGCGCAGCAGGTCGACCAGGAGGTAGGTGAACCGCCCCGCGTTGCCGAGGACGTGCTGGGCCGGGCGGCGTCCCCACCGCCCGAAATACCGCACGAGGTCCAGCGCGCCGGCTACGGCCGCCATGGCCTGTCCATGGGCTGTATCTTGGGGAGCCATGGCTCGTTCGTCCACCCCACCTCGCAGCCCGAACCCCTCTTGTGGTCATCATCCATGACCCCTCTCGCACTCATCATCCCTTGACCCCCTCCCATGGTCCTCTCCCCCTGTCCCCCTCTCCACAACGTGGAGAGGGGGAACGACACACGAGACGTCGTGCCCCCTCGCCCGAAGGGAGAGGGGGACAGGGGGTGAGGACCACAGCGGCGCAGCGTCGTCACTTTACTCGACGCCTCCTCACCTGGTACGCCCGCGCGGCGCGCGACCTGCCGTGGCGCCGCACCCGCGATCCGTATCGCGTGCTCGTGTCCGAGGTCATGCTGCAGCAGACGCAGGTGAGCCGGGTGCGCGAGTATTATCCGCGCTTCCTCGAGCGGTTTCCGGATCTCAGGAGCCTGGCGCGGGCGAAACCGCGCGCGGTGAGGGAGGCTTGGGACGGGCTGGGATATTATGCGCGGGCGAGGAACCTCCATCAGCTCGCGAAAAGCGTTGCCGGGAGAGGCGTTACCGACAAAGGCGTTGCCGGAGACAGCGTTGCCGAGTTGCCGGAGGATCCGGAAGAGCTGATCAAGCTCCCGGGGATCGGCCGGTACACCGCCGGTGCGGTGGCGAGCTTCGCGTACGAGAAGCCGGTGCCCGCCGTGGACACGAACGTCGCGAGAGTACTCAGCCGGGTCTTCTTCGGAAACAGCCGGCAACGCCTCTCCGGCAACCGGCAACGCCGAATCTGGTCGCTGGCAGCAGCACTCATCCCGAAAGACGGCAAGCGCGCCTGGAAATTCAATCAGGCGTTGATGGAACTGGGGGCGCTGGTCTGCGTGGCGCGGAAACCAAAGTGCGCGCAGTGTCCAGTGAGACCGGATTGTAAGACAGGAAGGGCCCCTTGATGCAGACGCGCTGGCTATCGCTGGGACTGTTGGTCGCCATCATCGGCCCTGCCTGCAAGCGGCAGGAGGCCCGCGATGATAGGGCTCCGGCTCCCTCCCCGCCGTCTCCCGCAGTCACCCCCACGCCACCGAGCGTCGACACCGCCGCATCAGGGTGGGACTCCCCGGAAACGATTCGGTTGGCGGGCCTGCACTACACTGCTCCGACTCGAGTCTTCGGCGCCCTCGGTGTCGCGTTGCGCGAGGGATATTTCGACAGCATCGGACCGGGTTATAAGATCGGGACGTTCGTAGATGGGCGATATCGCGGGGCCGATCTGGTCTCGGCTCAGTGGCGAACGGACGAGCCCTGCAAGGGCGAGGGATGTGACGACCCCATGTATCTCAGATTCGTCAGAGTCAAGGACGAGCTCGTTTTCCTCCCTCGAAACTCAGATGGCGGTTTGTATGTCGAGGAAGTGAAACAGAAGTTGCAGCTCTGGACAGGCGCATTTTCGCCAGCGGGTCTCACCCTCGTCGCTGATTCGCAGTTCGCGGTGCGAGCGTTCCTGCCAGCCGACACGATACTGCACGATTCTGAGACCTTCCGGCTGGTTGCTCGCCGCTGCCACCGCGACTCGCTAAGGGTCGCTTTTCGTCACCCGATTTTTCAGGAGGTCCGCTTCGACGGGCAACTGTTCTATGTGACCCGTCCGGACGGAAGTTGCCTGACATTCGAGTATGTGCCCTACTTCTCCGAGAAGGAGATCGTCTGGGACAGCCCGCCCAAAGAGCCGAACCGAAGCGGGTATGCATGGAAGCAGGACGCCCGGTTCGGGCATCTCGAACTGCGCTACGATCCGTTCGTTGCCGCCGGCGTCGTCCAGGTCGATCGAGATGCAAGAGTCGCCGGCCATACGCAACGCGGTGAACCCGTTTACGAGCTGAAGGATCCCAATCACCCGCTTCTCAAGGAGTTCTACCGGGATTACGCGGCCGATGTCGCGAAGGCGGAGAGGCGCGATGAGAATGCGCCCGGCGTCCGACCGTACGAGCAATTTCTGGCTGCGAGACCGATCTTCCTCTGGCGTGACCCGTTCGGACGTCTCATGCGCTTTACCAACAATGATTTCCTGCCCGTGTACATGGCCGAGCCCGTCATCTACGTCTACCCGACCAATGCACAGCGGGTGCGCGTCGAAGCCAACCCGCTCTACGCCATCCGGACCTCCATACCGCCCTACCGCGCCGGTTGGGACGTGTTGGCACTGCCGTCCGGAGAGTTGACCCGCGTTGCGGATCGGAAGACGTACTCATACCTCTTCTGGGAAGGGCTGTCCTCCATCTCTCCTATGCGGCAGGAAGGATTCGTGGTGCCGCAAGCGGAGGTCGCGGGCTTCTTCGAGCAGATGCTGCCGAGGCTCGGACTCGATGAGCGGGAGAGCAGGGACTTTCGGGAGGCGTGGCTGCGCCGATTCCACGAGGCGCCCTATTACTTCATAACGTTTCTGCCTCGAGAGACGATCGATCGACTCGCGCCGTTGGTCGTGACTCCCCAACCGGACGCCGTTATTCGAGTGCTCATGGATTTCCGGCCCTTGTGGACAAGAGAGCCGGTCACGGCGCCGGACCTTCCCACGCCTCCCGCGCGACGGGGGTTCACCGTCGTGGAGTGGGGAGGGTTGCTGCGGTGAAGGCGACCGAACTTCGCGACCGCCTCCAGTCTGCCTTAGGTGACGCCTACCGCATCGAGCAGGAGCTCGGCGGCGGTGGGATGAGTCGTGTGTTCCTGGCCGAAGAAGTGCGGCTCTCTCGCCAAGTGGTGGTGAAGGTGCTGCCGCCCGAGCTGGCGGCGGGCGTGAGCGCGGACCGCTTCGAGCGCGAGATCCAACTCGCCGCCAAGCTACAGCACCCTCACATCGTCCCGCTGCTCACCGCCGCAGCCCGGGGCGACCTGCTCTACTACGTGATGCCGCACATCGCGGGCGAGTCGCTGCGCGCCCGCATCGCCCACGAGCGCGCGCTGCCGATCGGCGAGACGGTGCGCATCCTGCGCGACGTGTGCGATGCTCTCGCCTACGCCCACGGGCATGGGGTCGTGCATCGCGATGTGAAGCCCGACAACGTACTGCTCTCGGGCAAGCACGCGCTCGTGACCGACTTCGGCGTCGCTAAAGCCGTCTCGAGCTCGAGCGGCGCCGGCACGCTCACGTCGCTCGGCATGGCCCTCGGCACCCCCGCCTACATGGCTCCCGAGCAGGCCGCGGGTGACCCCACCGTCGATCACCGCGCCGACCTGTACGCCGTCGGGGCGCTCGGCTACGAGCTGCTCGCCGGCCGTACGCCGTTCGGCGGGCTGTCGCCCCAGGGCATGCTCGCGGCCCAGGTGACGGCCACCCCGGACCCCGTGACCCAGCACCGCGACAGCGTTCCGCCGGCGCTCGCCGCGCTCATCATGCGCTGTCTCGCCAAGCATCCGGCCGATCGCCCCCAGAGCGCGGAAGAGCTGCTCGGCCAGCTCGAAGCGATGGCCACGCCGACGGGAGGCACGCTGCCCGAGCAGACGACGGTCTCGTCCGGTACGGCGGCCGCCCTGCGGCGGTCGCACCCCGTGCGCGTCGCCGCGTTGTTCGGTCTCGCCGCCGTCGGCGTGCTGGCCCTCGCGCGCCTGCTGGTGCGGCTGCTCGGCCTGCCGGACTGGGCGTTCGCAGGCGCCGTAGGACTCGCGGCCGCGGGCCTCCCCGTCGTGCTGTGGACGGGCGTGATCGAGCGGCGCCGGGCGCTGGCGCGCACCACCGGTCGGTCGGCGGCAGGCGCGGGCGTGCACCGCTGGTTCACGTGGCGCCGAGCGCTGGTCTCCGGCGCGACCGCGTTCGGGCTCCTGGGACTCGGCACGGCCGTCTACATGGCGATGCGGCTACTCGGCATCGGACCGGTAGGGACCCTGGTCGCGAGCGGCGTGCTGGCGCAGCGGGACCGCCTGGTGCTGGCCGACTTCGAGAACCGCACGCCGGACTCGACGCTCGGGCCCTCGCTCACCGAGGCGCTCCGCGTAGACCTGGCGCAATCGCGCGTCGTGCGGTTGCTCGACGCGGCGGCGGTCGGCCAGGCGCTCGGCCGCATGGGCAAGCGGCCCGGGATGGCGCTCGACGTCGCCCTGGCGCGCGAGCTCGCCGAGCGCGAGGGGGCCAAGGCGGTGGTGCACGGGCAGATCGCAGCCGTGGGGCGCGGTTATGTGCTCTCCGCCGAGCTCGTCTCAGCACCTGACGGCGCCACGCTCGTCGCCCTGCGGGAAGACGCCAAGGACGACGGCGCGATCATCGCTGCCGTGGACCGGCTCTCGGCGAGGCTGCGCGAGCGGATCGGCGAGTCGCTCCGGGCGATCCGCGCGAGCGAGCCGCTGGAACAGGTCACCACAGGGTCGCTCGAAGCGCTGCGCAAATACTCGCAGGCCCTGAAGGCCAACGACGCCGGGCAATTCGCTCGGGCGGTCTCGCTGCTCGAGGAGGCCATCAGCCTGGACACCACGTTCGCGATGGCGTACCGCAAGCTCGCGGTCGTGCTGACCAATACCGATGCTGCACCCTCACGCATCGCCGAGGCCGCTGCGAAAGCGTTCCGGCATCGCGACCGGCTCACGCCGCTCGAGCGCTACCTGGCCGAGGGGTTCTACTACTATCGGGCCGAGTTCGACCTCTCGAAGGTGGAGAGCGCGTACCGGTCGGCGCTCGAGCTTGATCCCGAGAACTACGTGGCGCTCAACAATCTAGCGCTCGCGCTGAGCACGACGCGCAGGTTCGCCGAGGCCGAATCCCTGACTCTGCGTGGGATCGCGGTCGTCCCCAACGCAACCTTGTACGTCAATGCGACCCAGGCGCAGATCGCGCAGGGTAAGCTCGCCGAGGCGGCGCGCACCGTAGAATCGTTCGCCGGGAAGGCACCTCAGAACCCCCTCGCGTTCTATCTGCGCGCGGGTCTCGCGGGAGCGCGCCGAGACTTCGACAGCGCCGAAGCCATCGTCCGGGCGGAGGCGCAGCTGGTACCGGACCCGGCGCTTCAGGAGCAAACGGCCTACGTCCTGGCCCACCTCAGCCTGGTGCGCGGGAGGCTCGCCGATGCCGAGCGCCACGCACAGACGGCTCTTGATCTGAGCGAGCAGCGCGGGCTGCCGGGATCCTCGGTTGGCTACGCGGTGATGCTCTCCATGATCGAGCTACATTACCGGAACGCGCCGGACGCCGCACGGCGCCTGGTGGAGGAAGCCCTCCGCCGCCATCCCCTGGCATCCATTCCCGCAGCGGATCGGCCGTACCTGCTCCTGGCGTGGTTCTACGCGGAAGCGGGGCCGCCGGAGCGGGCGAGGCAGCTCCTCGCCGAGTACGACGCGACCGTCCCCGACGCATTCCGGCGGCGCCAGCCCTTCCGCCACGCCGCAGCGGCCGCCGTGGCGCTCGCGGAAGGCCGGGTCCAGGACGCGATCAGCGGGTACCGCGCCTGGTACGCGGATGACAACTGCGCCGTGTGCGGGCTATTCGAGCTGGGGCGCGCGTACGAGCGGGCGGGCGAGCGCGACTCGGCGCTCGCCGTTTACGAGCGCGCGGTCACGACGCCCGGCCTCGTGCGCCTGTTCGAAGAGGCCGCGACCCTGGGCCCCACCTACAAGCGCCTCGGCGAGCTGTACGAGGAGCGCGGGCAGCTCGACAAGGCGCGCGACTATTACGGCCGATTCGTGGACTTGTGGAAGAACGCCGATCCGGAGCTGCAGCCGATGGTTCGTGACGTCAAGCGGCGGTTGGCGAGGCTGACCGCCGAGGGGGCGAAATAACGGCCCCCGCCCTTCCCCGGCCTCTTACCCTCTGCCAAGCGTCGCCGCGAACATTGCGACGAGGCCCAACGCGCCAGCGATCGACGCCGCGAGGATCTGCCGCTTTCTCAGCCGGTTGAAGGCTTCGGGGAGCTCGCCTCTCGTGTCCGGCTCGAGCCGCGCCAGCTTCGCCGCCGTGGGCACGCTGATCGCGACCGCCGCGATGGCGCCCACGAGGCCGGAGCCCATCATCAGACCCATCCAGGGGGGCACTGCCCCCTGCTTCATGTATGGCCCCGCGAGGGCGAAGCCGCTCAGCACGACCGCCAGCGCGCCCGGCGCCACGAGCAGCCGCTGCATCGCGCCGATCAGCTTGTAGCCCGCGAGCCGCTCGCCGGCCGCGAAGCGCTTCGCCGTCACCCCCGCCACCATGGTCGCGATGCCGCCGCCCAGCCAGAGCGTGAAGCCCAAGACGTGCACCAGGAGCCACAATCCTCGCATGTCTACCCCCTCACGACCTCGGGAACCGGCTGCCGGCCGGCATAACCGGCTTCCAGCTCGTGCCAGTGCTCGATCCTGTCCTCGCCCACTTTCCAACACCAGAAGATCTCCTTGCCGTCGAGCTTGCCGTAGAAGTCCACCAGTCCCTGCTCGAACCCCTTGAACACGCAGCCGATCTGCTCGAGTTCGAGCAGGTAGTCGTTGATCTGCCTGGCCACCGTCTCGACCTGGTGACGCAGATCCAGCTGCTCGCGCGACTCGCCCCAATCGGGCTTCGCCTGCGCGGCGACGAGCTCGTAGCGGGACACGAGATCGCGCCATTGGGGGTGCAGCGCGACGATGTCGGCGACGATCCGCTTCACGAGGGGAAGCGTTTTGTTGGCTTCGGCGAGGGTGAAAAGCTTCCTGGGCACAGGGATAATCTACTAGGTGCTGAGTGGACAGTAAGTTGCTAAGGGTGCTCAGGCGCGGAGTGGTGAACAGAATTGAGGAGTCAGCGAAAATACGGCTGCTGCCGCGTGAAAAGGGACGACTACATGCGGCTCGAAAGGATGGCGACTGAGGCGGCGAAAAGCGTCTGGGGCCTGCTTCGCAAGCTCAACGACACCGCCACGCGCCACCCTACCCCCTGACCTCTGAGAACCACTGTGCGCCTCAGCACCTTAGCCACTTACTGCCCGTCTTCGAACTATCCTCGGTGCTCGTCTTCGCATCTAATTCTCGCACCGCGCTACCCTGTCGCCTAGTCCCTGTTCGCCACTACGCGCCTCAGCACCTCAGCCACTTACTGCCCGCCTTCGCACCTTATTCTCGCACTATAACTATGCCCTGTATGAACTCCGGATGCGGAATAAACCCCACTACTCGTTTGTTGCCGTCGACTACCACGATCGTCGACCTGATGTGCGCATCCGTCTCTTCCAGCTGCTCGATCTTGAACCCCGTCAGCTCGGTCTCCGGCGTGACGACCACCGTATCGCGCCGCGCGTGCACCTGGGCAGAGCACTCCTTCGGATCGTGCCCCGCCGCCACGCACTGCGTGACGATGTCGCGGTCGGAGATGGTACCGAGGTAGCGACGGTCTTTGGGGTTATCCACCACCGGCACGACGGAGATGTCCTTGGCGCGCATCAACAGCGCCACTTCGGCGCTGGTGGCGCCGGCGGCGGCGACGAACGGCTCAGGAATCATGATTTCGCGGGCGAGCATGGGTGGTAATGTATCAGCCGCGGGCGGTCTTGACCTCATCTTGACGGAGGCGTTCCCCAACGAGGTGGACCGCGTCCTCATGAGCCATCCCGCGGTATTCGAGTCGGCGACCATCGAGCTCCCGAAGAGCGCAGCCCTCAAGGTGCTGCGCCGGTCGCGGCAGCCTGCGTGAGGGCCTGCTTGGTCGCCCGGTACCCCGCCTCGAGGTAGCGACCCGCCGCGGCGACGGCGAACGTTGCTTCTCGCTCAGCCACCGGCCGCACCACGACCAGTTTCGCAGCCTGTGGGGGCCAGTCCGCGATCTGCCGCTCGACCTGGGCAGCCATCATGACGCGGATGGCTTCGCCGTGGGCGCGAATCAAAGGCGGGGGAAGACGGGGGAAGGCCGGGGAAGGCGAGGGAGGTGGCTCGTCGAAGCCGGGTCCCACGTGGATGGCGATGACCAGGTCGGCGGGGATCTTGCTCGCGAGCTCGAGGCCGAGCACGGCGCGCAGGCCGCCGTCGGCGAGCCGACGACCATCGATCCGCGCCGGCGGAAAGTAGAGCGGCAGGGCGCACGAGGCGTACAGCGCGTCGTGCAGTGGCACGTCGACGCGACCGCCCGCGCCGAACAGCAGCAGCTCACCTGAATCCAGGTCAGTGGCCGTGAGCGTGAAGGGAGTCTGCAGCGCCTCGAACCGCGTCGCCGGTACGAGCCGCTCGATCGCGCGACGCAGGCCGTCGGGCTTGAACAGGTTTGCGGCGAAGACGCCCTTGACGAGCGCGAGCGGATCGATCGGCGCGACATCGCGCCGCGACAGCGAGCGGGCGGCGATCACGACCTCGTCGTATGTCGCGCCGCTCGCCAATGCGGCGCCGATCACCGCGCCCATGGAAGTGCCGACGATGTGAGCGATCTCGAGCCCCGCCTCGCGCATCGCTCGCCACGCACCGGCGCAGGCGAGGCTCTTCGCCCCGCCACCGCCGAACACCGCCACCGCGTTCGACTTCATTCTCCGCGCCCTTCATCGTATCTCCGATCCATGACCCGCGTAGCGCGCCGCTTCGCCGCCCGGTCATACCGCCGCTTCTCGTCGGGCGTCTCCGGCACGATCGGGGGGACCGCGCTCGGGCGGCCCTTGGCGTCGAGCGCGACGTACGTGACATAGCACGAGTTGGTGTGTCGCTTCTCGCCCGTGAGCACGTTCTCGGCGATGATCTTGACCCCCACCTCCATCGACGTGCGTCCCGCGAAGTTGACGCGCGTATACGCCGTGAGCAGCTCGCCCACGTGGATCGGCTCCCGGAAGTCGACCTTGTCGACCGACACCGTGACGCACGGCTTGCCGGCGTGGCGGATGGCGGCGACCGCGGCCACGCGGTCCACCAGCGCCAGGACCACGCCGCCGAACACGTTGCCCATGATGTTGGCGTGCTGCGGCATCATCAGCTCCGACATCACGGTCTCCGATTCGCGGGGGTGCTTGGCGTGCATCAGTAGTCGACCGGCCGCAGGTAGAACTCGCCGATCGCCGTCTGCGACATCACCGCCACCGTCGGGAGGCGGCGCTTCCAGTGGGTCGACTCGAGGCGTCCCTGCACCTTCGCCACCTCGTCCGAGGTGAAGCCGTGCGCCACCACTTCCTCGGCCTTCATGCCCCGGATCAAGTAGTAGAGGATCCGGTCGACCTTGTCGTAGCTGATGCCGTAGTCGCCCTCCGTGGTCTGGCCCGGGACGAGGTCGGGGGTGGGCGGCTTGGCGAGGATCACCTCGGGGACGCCGACGTGACGTGCCAGGGCGCGCACCTGCGTCTTGAACAGGTCGCCCAGCGGGTTCACGGGCGGGGTGTCGTCGGCGTGCCAGGTGAAGTAGCCGAGCAGCCGCTCCGACTTGTTGCTGGTGCCGATCGGCAGGGCTTTGTGCATCGCCGAGAGATCGAACAGCACGATCATG
>WNEX01002734.1_pt1 | contig 12965 bp, 12 predicted proteins | sample 5399841 | NCBI WGS metagenome assembly WNEX01 (sample SAMN13153337, study PRJNA577476) | soil metagenome | isolation source: 40 cm grassland meadow soil 2 days after 1st rain plot 5 | place: USA:California | collected 2015-09-18 | reverse complement strand
TGGTTCGACTCGCGTGAGGTGATCGCGTACGGGCTGGTCAGTGCGGTGTCGCTGATCTGGTTCGTGTGGCACGAGCTGACCACCGAGCACCCGGTGGTCGATCTGCGGATCCTCAAGAGCCGCCAGCTCGCCGTCGGCGTGGTGTTCGGCGGCGTCCTGGGGATCTGCCTGTACGCCACCGTGTTCGTGCTGCCGGTGTACCTCCAGAACCTGCAGAACTTCACGGCGGAGCAGACCGGGTTCGTGATTCTACCGGGGGCGCTGGCGAGCGCGTTCACCATGGCGACGATGGGCCGCACCACCGGGAAATTCGACGCGCGCCTGTCGATCGTGGCCGGCGTGGCGATCTTCGGGCTGGCGATGTGGAAGCACGCGCATTTCACGACGGACAGCGGCATGAGCGATTTCTTCTGGCCGCTCATTTTCCGCGGCGTGGGACTGGGATTGATCTTCGTACCGCTCACCAACCTCGCGCTCGCCGACCTGCCGATGAGCAAGATCCCGAATGGCACCGGCCTGTTCAACTTGCTGCGACAGCTTGGCGGCAGCGTTGGGATCGCCATCTCGGCGACGCTGGTGCAGCGGTTCACGGCGATTCATCGGGCGGACCTGATCGCCAACGTGACGCAGTACAGCGAAGCGACGCGCGAGCGGCTGGGCGGTATCATGGCGCGGCTCGTCGCGACGGGTACGCCCGCCCCGCTGGCTCAGTCGAAGGCCTTGATGATCGTGAACGGCCAGGTGACTCGCCAGGCGATGATGCTGTCGTTCGAGCAGCTGTTCCTGCTGTTCGGGGCCTGCTTCGTGCTGTCGCTGCCGCTGCTCCTGCTGATGCACAAGAGCAAGGGCATGCCGGGCGGGGCGGCGGCGGCGCATTGACGAGATCGTTACACCACGCCACGACGCCACGTTGTACGATGGGTGAGAGGGAGGACATGTGAGCAAGACAACCAAGGTGGGCGTGGGAGATCGGGCCCCGGACTTTACCTTGCCCGATCAGACCGGCACGCCGGTACGGCTGCGTGATCTGGTGGGCCGGAAGACCGTGGTGCTGTACTTCTACCCGAAGGATCAGACGCCGGGATGCACGGTCGAGGCGCGCGCGTTCCGCGACAGCTACGACGCGTTCACGGCGGCGGGGGCGGAGGTGATCGGCGTGAGCGCCGATTCCGTGGCATCGCACCGCCGCTTCGCGGCCAAACAGGGGTTGCCGTTCCTGCTGCTCTCCGACCGGGACGGGACGGTGCGCGAGCTGTACGGCGTCGAAAAGACGCTGGGTCTGTTACCCGGCCGGGTGACGTACGTGATCGACCGGGACGGTGTGGTGCGCCACGTGTACTCGTCGCAGCTGCGCGTCATGCGCCACAGCCGCGAGTCGCTCGCGGTGGCGCGGGCCCTGCGGGCGGCGCCGGCCCGGGCCTAGCCGACCTCCGCCATCGCGGCGGTGACGAGGAGCGCTCGGACGATGCCGAGCGCTCCTTCGACGTTCTCGTACCACTCGGTCGTGAGGTGAGCATCGCCGGCCTTGCCCCCGGCTCCCAGGGCGATCGCCGGGATGCCGAGGGCGATCGGCGCGTTCGCATCGGTGGACGCGCTGGCGAGCTCGGCGTCCCGGCCGAGCGCGCGATTGGCGGCGATCGCCGCCTGCACCAGAGGATGGGTGCGGGGGGTGATGCCGCAGGGGCGGTCGCCCACGAGCTGCACCTCCACGCGTAGCGGCGGCGTGCCCGCGGAGCGGCTGCGGTTCTCGTCGTCTGCGGCGCGCTCGAGCGCCGCCCGGACGGTGACGTCGAGCTGCGCCAGGGCGCGCGGATCCTCGCTCCGCAAGTCCATGTCGAGCCAGGCCTCCTGCGGGATCGAGTTGAGGCCGGTGCCCCCCCCGAGGCCCACTACGGCGCACGTGGTCCGGGGGGCAGTCGCGATGGGGAGATCGGCGAGCAGGGCGGTGGCGCGTCCGACGGCGTTGGCGGGGTTGGCGACGCCGAAGGCGGCCCAGGAATGGCCGCCCGGTCCCCGGAACGTGACGTGATAACGCTTGGACCCGAGCGCGCGGTGGATGACGCGCTCGAGCCCGGCCCCGTCCAGGGCGATGAAGGCGACGGGTAGGGGCGCAGCATTCGGTAGGGGCGCAGCATGCTGCGCCCCTACATCGTGCCTCCCGTTCAACAGGTATTTCACCCCGCGTAGATCCCCCGAGCCTTCCTCGCCGACTGTGGCGGCGAACAGGATGGGCCGAGCCGTCGTGACGCCGGTCGCGACCAGCGCCTCCGCCACCGCCACCAGCGCGGCGAGTCCGCGGGCGTTGTCCGAGATGCCGGGACCTTCCAGCCGCTGGCCGTGGCGCGTCACGCGCACGTCCACCTCGGGACCGAACACGGTATCGAGATGCGCGGCGAGGACCACGGGCGCAGGTAGGGGCGCAGCATGCTGCGCCCCTACGGCAGGCCCTTCTCTATTCCTTGCGTACCATCCGCGCACGTTGCCAGCGTGGTCGAGCCCGACATCCGTGAGCCCCACCTCGCGGAACAGTTCCGCGACCCGCGCGCCGCGCGCTGCCTCGGCGCCGGTCGGCGCCGGTGTGGCGGAGAGCGCGGCCTGGCGCGCCAGGGTCCGCTCGTCGGCGCGCTCGACGTGACGTCGGGCGGCCCGGATGCGCTCGTGCGCGAGCAGGCGCGAGAGGGTGTGCTCCACGGCCTTCACACTAACCCGCTTGACGGTGGGGGGCGAGAGGGTGACACTAGTTCATGGATGAGCGCGAGCTGATCTACGACTGGAATCGTGCGGGGGGCGCGACGTCGTTCGACTGGACGCGCGCCCGCGTCGACCTGAACGACGAGACGCTGCGCGACGGCCTGCAATCCCCCTCCGTCCGCGATCCCGCGCTCGACGTCAAGAAGCGCCTGCTGCACCTCATGGCCGACCTGGGTATCGTGGCCGCCGACATCGGGTTGCCGGGAGCCGGCCCGCGCGTGGTGGAGCAGGTGCGGGCGCTCGCGATGGAGATCCGCGACGCCAAGCTGCCCGTCGCCCCGAACTGCGCGGCGCGCACCGTGATCGCGGACATCGAGCCGATCGTGCGGGTGGCGGACGAGGTCGGGATCACGATCGAGGCCGCGACGTTCATCGGATCGTCCCCCATCCGGCAGTACGCCGAAGACTGGACCCTGGACCGGATCCTCCAGTCCACCGAGGAAGCCGTCACGTACGCCGTGAAACACGGCCTGCCGGTGATGTACGTGACCGAAGACACCACCCGGGCCAAGCCCGACGCGCTCAAGGCGCTGTACGGCGCGGCTATTGCGTGCGGGGCGACGCGGATCTGCTTGGCGGACACGGTCGGACACGCAACACCCGACGGCGTGAAAGCGTTGGTGAAGTTCGTCAAGGAAGACATCGTCAAGGAGCACCGTGTGGCGATCGACTGGCACGGGCACCGCGACCGCGGGATGGGCCTGACCAATTGCCTCGCCGCGATCGAGGCCGGTGTGGACCGCGTGCACGGCACGGCGCTCGGCGTGGGGGAGCGCGTCGGCAACGCCGAGATGGACCTACTGATCGTGAATCTCAGGCTGCTGGGCGCCCACCGGCACGACATCACCAAGTTGCCCGAGTACTGCCGGCTCGTCGCCGACGCGGTGGGCGTGCCGATCCCCGTGAATTACCCGGTGATGGGCGGAGACGCGTTCCGCACCGGGACCGGTGTGCACGCGGCGGCGATCATCAAGGCCAAGAAAAAGGGCCATGCCTGGCTCGCCGATCGCGTGTACAGCTCCGTTCCGGCACAGGAGTTCGGCCTCGAGCAGAAGATCGAGATCTCGCCCGTCTCGGGACTCTCCAACGTGAAGTACTGGCTCGAGACGCACGGCTACGACCCCGAGGACGAGGCCCAGTGCCGGGTGCTGTTCGAGGCCGCGAAACGAACCGACCGCGTGCTGTCGGACGACGAGTGTCTCCGGCTGTTGAGGCAGGCGGTATGGCGGTAGGGCCGTTCCGCGAAATCGAGCGGGCCTACTTCGACTTGCGCTGGCACCTGGACCCCGTTGCGGCCACACAGGCGGGTGTGCGGACGTACGACGAGCGCTACGGGCGGTTCAGCGCGGTCGCGCTGGCGCCGCATTTGGCCGCGCTCAAGTCCCTCGGCACCGCCCTCGAAGAGACCACGACGCCCGAGCTCGAGGACGAGATCGACCGCACCGCGCTGTTGAACGACGTGCGGGTGCTGCTGCGGCGGTTCGAGCGCGAGCGGCCCCAGACAAAGAACCCTGCGTTCTGGCTGTCGCACCTGCTCGGCGGGCTGCATTTCCTGCTGGGCCGGCGGGACCGTCCGCCCGTCGAGCGGGCGCGGGCGTTGGCCGGCCGACTGGAAGACGTGCCGGCGCTGCTCGACGACGCGCGCGGCACGCTGGTCGCGCCGGTGCGCGTGTTCGTGGAGACGGCGCTGCGCGTCAACGAGGGCGGGTTGGTGCTGGTGCGCGACGTGGCAACCGCGCTCTCGGAGGTGCCGCCCGCCGATGCGCAGCGCCTGGCGGCCGCGGCGGAGGGTGCGGCGGCGGCACTGGCGAGCTTCGCGCACGACCTCGAGCACTGGCTGGAATCGGCGTCGGACCGGTTCGCCCTGGGCGAGGACGATTTCAACTTCCATCTGCACTACGAGCACGCGCTGCGCGACACCGCTCCCGAGCTGTGGCGCTACGGCATGCACCTGAAGGAAGAGCTCGAGGCCGACCTGGCGCGTCGGGCCGCGCGCCTGAACGGAGGCCGCGGCAAGGCCTGGCAGGACGTCGCCGACAGGCTGCGCACCGACCACCCGCCCGCGGCGGCGCTGGTGGCATCGTACGCCGAGGAGATGCGACGCGCGCGTGACTTCGTGGCGACGCGCGGCCTGGCGGCCATTCCCGAAGCGCCGCTCGACGTCGTGCCGACGCCCTATTCGAGCGACCGCACGGGTTGGTTCTACGTGACGATCCCCGATCCCCGGCTGCCGGCCGCGGCGCAGGAGCGCATCCTGCGCGACCACTGCCGCCACGAGCTGGCGGCCACGGCGCTGCACGAGGGTTATCCCGGCCATCACCTGCAGCTGGTACACGCGCAGGCGCAAGGCTCCGATACGCGCAAGAACGTGTGGACCCCGCTTACCGTCGAGGGGTGGGCGCTGTACTGCGAGGACATGATGGGCGAGGAGGGGTTCTACCGCTCAGAGGAGGAAGCGTTCTTCCAGCGCGTCCATCTGCTGTGGCGGGCGACGCGCGTGCTGCTCGATGTCGGCTTGCACACCCGGGGCATGACGTTCGAGCAGGCAGTGAATCAGTTCGTCACTGAGCTGCACGTGGATCGCGCCAATGCGGAAGCGGAGGTGCGTCGCTATTGCGCCGAGCCCGCTCAGCCGCTGTGCTACGCCGTGGGGCGTCGTGAGATCCTCGAGCTGCGCAAGGACTTCCAGGCGGCGCGTGGGACGAAGTTCACGCTGCGTGCCTTCCACGACGCGCTGCTGCGCTATGGCGGCCTGCCAGTCACCTTGATCCGCTGGGGCCTGGGTCTGAATGAACACTAGGGGCTCGGGGTTCGGGGGTCGGGGTTCGGATCGTTCGCCTCTCCGAGTCCCGAGCCCCGAACCCCGAACCCCCGACCGGCTCCCGCGTCAGGTCAAGCTGTTCGGCTGGGTCTCACTCCTGAACGACTTCGCGAGCGAGATGATCTACCCGCTGCTCCCGGCGTTCGTCACCGGGGTGCTGGGTGGGGGCCCGCAGGCCTTGGGGGCGCTCGACGGGGCCGCGGAGTTCGCGGCGGCGGTCGTGAAGCTCGGGGCGGGCCGGTTGGCCGATCGGACGAGCCGGCGTGGGCCCCTCATCGTGCTCGGCTACTTGATCGCCGTCGTGGTGCGTCCCGTCATCGCGGTCACCGGGGCGGCGTGGCAGGTGATCGGGCTGCGCGTGGTGGACCGGCTGGGCAAGGGACTGCGCACGCCGCCGCGCGACGCGTTGATCGCCGACGCGACTCCGGCGGACCTCGTGGGCCGGGCCTTCGGGCTGCAGCGCGGCATGGACCACGCGGGCGCGGTGTTGGGGCCGATTGTCGCCTGGTGGCTGCTCGCGTCGGGGAGCGCGGGGCTGCGAACGGTGATTGGGGCGAGCATTGTGCCGGGCGTGTTGGTGCTGTTGCTGGCGAGTAGGGCGGTGAAGGGGGGAGCGGCAACGGGCGGCATGGGGCGGCAACAGGCGGCAATTCCATCCGAGCCAATGCCGCCCTCTGCCGCCCGTTACCGCCCTGTGCCGCCCGCTCTTCTCGCCATCTCATTCTTCTATCTCCTCCGCATGCCCGACACGTTGATCATCCTGCGCTCACAGCAGCTGGGCGTGCCGGTGGCGGTGGTTCCGCTCTTGTGGGCCGCGGTGCACGTCGTGCGGTCGACGTCGAGCTTTGCGGGTGGGGCGGCGAGCGACCGGCTTGGGCCTGGGCAGACGATGTGGCTGGGGTGGCTCGCCTACGCGATCCTCGCGGTGGGGATGGCGCGCGCCGGCACGGCAGCCGCGGCGTGGGGATGGTTCCTCGGCTTGGGCCTGGTGGCGGGGCTGACCGAGAGCCCGGAGCGATCACTGGTGGCGCGACTCGCGGGGGCTCACCGGGGGAGCGGGTTCGGGGTGTATCACGGCGTGACGGGCTTCGCGGCGCTGGTGGGAGGCGTGGCGCTGGGTGCGGTATTCCAGCGGTACGGGGCGGGGCCGGCGTTTCTGGCGAGCGCGGCAGGAGGGCTGGGGCTTGTGCTTGGGTGGCCCGTTCTGGCGCGGGCGGGTGTCTGGCGGTGGCGGGGAGTTAGGTGAGCCGGAGAACCCCGAGCAATGTCGCGACCAGCGTTACCCACAACAACACCGTGAGGCGCGTCAGGCGGCCCTCGACCATGCCAATGCGCCCGATGAGGCCGCCCTCGAGCACGCCGATCCTCGCCAGCAGCCGCCCTTCCAGCATCGCGAGCCCGGCGTGTAGCTCCGCTTTTACTTCCGCGATACGTTGCTCCAGTTTCGCGTCCAGTTGGGCTGTGCGCTGCTCGATCTTGGCGTCCAGTTGGGCTGTGCGCTGCTCGATCTTGGCGTCCAGTTCGGCGGTACGTTGCTCGAGCTTCGCGTCGAGCTCGGCGGCACGCTGCTCGAGCTTCGCATCGAACCGCGCGAAGTTCAGCTCGTTCAGCTCCCGAAGCTCGCCCCGATAGGTTGCATCCACCTGATTGAACCAATCCACGAGCTCGTTGGTGAGCTCGTCGCCGAACCTCTCGTAACATGCGGGACAGTTTCGCCGTGACGGGCATGGAGCATGCTCCAGGTCGATCGCAGCGATACGATAAGGTACGCTCGGCCACTGGGGACAATCAAATCCTCGCATGAGGATGCCGTTCTTTGCGACACGTCCCAGCCGCCTCAGCGCTCCTGCCCGTGGTGATCGCGGTCATCACCGTCTTCGGCCTGTTCGCGCTCTCCCTCGGGCCCCGAGTGTAGATTGAAGCGACCATGCGCACCACGCTGCTCCTCGGAGTCCTCGGCGCCGCATTCGCCGCCTGCGGCGGCGGCGTCATGGGCGGTGGTGCCGACCCCGGGGCGGGTCCGGGCGAGCCCCACGACGTCGCGTCCGTGCGACTGTTCGACTCGACGGGTGGCGAGCTGACGTTTCACATGCCGCTGTTCGACAGTGTCCAGCTGCGGGTCGTCGTCCGCATGTACGCCGCCAACGGTCGCTACCTCACGAGCGTCACCGGCGGGCAAGACATGCAGTTCACGTTCGCCCCGGAGGGGTTGGCGTCGTCCACGCCCGTCACTGGACAGCCGTTGGCTCGGGACGTCCTCACGGTCGCTCCGCCGGGAACGGGTGGCACCCTCGACGTCACCCTACATTTTCCCGCCGACACCTCCACCAAGACCTTTCGGGGCTTTGAAGTCCTGGTACACTGACGCCGCGGCGGTCGCGGTCGTCATCACCGTGCTCGCGAGCGCTTCACCCGTGTCCGGTTACGCGCAGCACGAGCACGAGCGCGAGCAGGGGACGTTGGGAATCCCCTCCACGCGCATGGGGTCGGGCACCGCGTGGCTCCCCGACGCCGCGCCGCTGCCGGGTTATCACGCGTCCGCGGGCCGCTGGACGGTGATGGTCCACGGAAACGTCTTTCTGCAATACGACCGGCAATTCGGTACTCGGGCGGATGACCAGCTCGGCAGCGTCAACTGGCTGATGGCGGTGGCGGGGCGTCCTGCCGTGGGTGGGACGCTGCGGTTCCGCGCGATGGTGAGCGCCGAACCGTGGACGGTCACCGCGCGCGGATATCCGCAGCTGCTCCAGGTCGCCGAGCCCTACAGGGGAGGCATCGTCACGGACCGGCAGCATCCCCACGACGTCGTGTCGGAGGCCGCCGTCATGTACGAGCACACGGTGGGCACCAGGGTCGCCGGATCGCTCTACGCCGCTCTGGTAGGGGAACCCGCCCTCGGCCCTGTGACCTATCTGCATCGTCCCTCGGCCGCGTTCGATCCCGTCACGCCGCTCGGGCATCATTCCCAGGACGTCACACATACCAGCTTTGGGGTCGTGACGGTGGGTGTCTTCACGCGCAGCCTGCGGGTCGAGGCGTCGTCCTTCAACGGCGCGCACCCGGACGAGGACCGCACCAACTTCGACGCCGTGCGGCTCGACTCGTATGCGACGCGCGTGAGCTGGAATCCGGGCGCCGAGTGGAGCGCGGCGGCCTGGTTCGGACATCTCGCGGCATCGGGCGGCGCGCACGTGCACGATGCGCTCGATCGGTTCGGCGCCTCCGTGGTGCGCACGCATGGGTCCTGGTCGACGGCGCTGGTGTACGGCGCCGATCTAGCGGCCGGCGCAGGACATCCCCTGAACACCCTCTTGCTCGAGACGACAATCGAGCTGAACGAGGTCAATGCGGTGTACGGCCGGGCGGAGTACGTGCGGCGCACGGCCGCCGACCTGGCACTGATCGGATCGGTGAGCCGGGAGCTCGATATCGGCGCCGTGTCGGTCGGGTACGAGCGCCGGGTCTGGCGCCGCGCTCCCGTCGCCGCCGGCCTGGGCGCGCGGGGCACACTCAACTTGGTCCCCGAAGAGCTGCGCCTCTTCTATGGGAGCCGCACTCCGGCCGGCCTGGTGGCGTACCTGCAGCTGCGGCCCAACGCGCGCATGTAGTTGCCCCGATCCAGGGGGGCTGAGCGGCGACAGTCGCTGCTACTCGAGCTCGTCAGCCTCGCGGTCCACGTCGCCCAGTGGCGTGCGGGTCGCCATCCAGATGTCGAACCCACCGAGATTGGGCTTACGATTCATACCCGAAATGAACAGCAGCGTGCGACCGTCGAACGACAGGTTTGGGTGAAACTCGTTGAACTGAGAGTTCACCGGCGCTCCCAGGTTCACGGGTGTGGACCAGGCGTCGTGGACGCTCGGGCGCGTGGACGTCCAAATGTCGAAGCCGGTGCTACCGGGGCGCCGCGAGTCGAAGAAGATCTCCCGTCCATCGGCGCGCACCGAGACATGGTTGTCCTCGACACTCGAGTTGAGCTCCGGAACCGGCATCGCCGGCCCCCGAGGCGTGCCACGCCGATCGACCGGCACCGAATAGATGTCACTTTCGAGCGGGGTCGCTCCCCGATCGAAGAACAGGACGGCCGTTCCATCTGCTCCGCGCCGTAGGTAGCTCGGTCCTTCTTCTGAGGCCGTCGTGTTCACGTTCGGGCCGAGATTGACCGGAGCATCCCAGACCACGGCGTGCTTGCGGTGGGCGCGCCGCGCAACGTAGATGTCGCGCTGTCCGCCGGCACCCTCGAACCTGTAGAAGAACAGCAGGCGCCCGTCGGGAGATAACGCAGGTCCCGCCTCATTGGCCGGTGTATTGACCGGTGATCCCAGATTCACGGGATTGTCCCAAGGGCTCTCGCGGGAGGCGCGCCGGGCGACCCAGAGGTCGAAGGTATCCTGGCAACCGTCCGGCGTGTCGTTGCCGAGCCCACCTTGTCTGTTCGATATGAAGTACAGTGCGAGCTGGTCCCGTGAGAGAGTTGGGGTCTGGTCTTGGCACGGAGAATTGATGGGTGCGTCGAGATGCACCGCCGTGGACCAGTCGGAGAAGCGGGGCGGATCGCCCGCGGCGTGCCGCGACGCGAGCAGGCTGGGGCGGGGCTCCGAGGGTAGCGTCCCGATGGAGTCGTTCCGACAGCCTGCCAGGGCGAGTGCGACGAACAGCAAGGCATGCTCATGGTGTTGAGGGCGCATGGGACCTCCTCCTAGTGTCCGCTCGGCGTGCGGGTGGACATCCAGATATCGTTGCCGAGACTACCCGACCGATCGGACGCGAACATGAGCGTCCGACCGTCGAACGAGAGACTCGGCTGAAGCTCGGCGGCCGACGTGTTGACGAGAGTTCCAACGTTCTCAGGGGCGGACCAGCGCTCGTGCACGCTTCGACGCGTTGACATCCAGAGATCGGCGCGGGTGCCGACGCCGCCGGGGCGGTTCGACTGGAAGATGATCTCTCGCCCGTCGGCGCGCAGTGTCGGCGCGACGTCGTTGATTCCGGCAAGGCTAAGCTCAGACACCAGCACGGCTGGTCCGCGAGTTTCACCGTTCCGCGTGACCGTGGCCGCGTATATGTCGAAGCGACTCGAGCCGGGCTCGTTTCTGCAGAAGTACAGGGTGACCTCGTCGTCGGCCGCGCTTTGGAGGTAGAACGGGTGATCCTCGTTGGCCGCCGTGTTGACGTCGGGACCGAGCGGCACGGCGGGGCCCCAGCCGAAGTCGTCTTTCGCGTTGGAGCGACGCGCCACGAAGATGTCGCTGGTCCCGGGAAAATGACTCGCGCCGCAGTCAATACAGCGCGAAAAGAACAACAGGTGGCCGTCCCGTGAGAGAGCGGGCGCCCCGACCGCCTGCGTCGGCCCAAGGCCGCCTTCAAAATCGTCCGGCACCAACTGCAGCTTGACTGGAGTTTGCCATGGACACTCACGGCAGTCGCGGTGTGAGGCCCAGATGCCGTACCCGCCTGGCCGATCCGACGTGAAGTAGAGGCTCAACTCATCGGGCGAAAGCGTTGGGTCCTGGTCGAGGCCATCGGAGTTGACGACCGGTCCCAGGTTCACAGGGTAGGACCACCCGGAAAACCCCGCCCCGGCGTCATCCGCATGCAGCGAAGCGAGAACTATGCGGTCGCCGAGCTGGGACGGTGTCCCCGTGGAGTCGCCGCGGCAGCCCGCAGCCGCGAGTGCGACAAGCAACAGGGTGGATCTTAGATGGGGTCTCACAGTCCCTCCCTAGGCTAATGCGGTTCTTCGACTCGCGTGCACGTGGTGACCCAGATGTCGAACATGTCGCTGACGTTGCTGGACCGCAGTGCCGAGGCGAAGTACGGTGTGGTGCCGTCGAACGAGAGCGCCATCGTCGGCTTCATGCCGTGACGCGAGGAGGTCCGACGTGGTCGCCGGAGGCGGGCGTGCCGATGGCTTCGTCGCGGCAGCCTGCGGCCGGTATGGCAGCGAGCAGGCCCAACAAGCAGGACAGCGCTCTCACACAACCCCCCACCGAAGTGTGGAGAGAAGCTGCGACTAGGCGGTCAAGTACCGGCCACGTGATCCGCCAGACCGACCAATCGAGAGAAGGGGGTTAGCGCGGGGGGCCGGCGTCCCGGCTTCCGCTCAGGGTCCATCGGCCCCTTTGGCGGTGCGCCCGCACGCCAATCGCCAGTGAGAGCGTCTCGAATTGTGCGGCACGTGCCGCGGCGTCCGAGAAATGGAATCGCTCAATGCGATAGACGAGCGTGAGCGCGAGGGGCGACCCGGCAGGTGTTACCGTCGCACCGGCCTCACCGCCCACGCCGAAGGTGGGCGCCGTCTCGTTTTTCAGGCGGACCACAGGCAGATACGTGAGAGCAGCAAAGGTGCTCACCGCCGGCGTCCCGAGATCGCGCGCCACCCTGGCCCCCGCGCCCATCATGTCCCACCGTTCGTAGCCAGCCGCGGAGCTGAGCGCCCGTGCTGTGTACCGAGCCCCCACGGCGAGCCACGGGGCGAGGTGGAACAGACCACCCAGGCCTACCTCGCCGAGACTGGTCGCGGGAATAGCGCTCGACGGCGTGCCGTTCACTTGGCCCCGCGTGCCGTTCGCGGTCAGCGAGAACCGACCAGCCTCGATGCCTACGCCGAGGCCGGCCCACACGCCGTCCATCCGCGTCGTCATGCCAGACACCCGTGCGCTGCTGTTGGGTACGGCGACCAGCGCCTGTACGGAGACCGCCTGTGCGGCCAGCGCCGCAGGAACGGAAAGGGCCGTGGCGACGAACACTGTGACGCGAAACAGCTTCGCGCAGGCGGCATGTAGCGGTGACGCGCTCATGGCTCCCGAGTGGCGCGGAGGCGGAACGGCGCGGCCCGCAGGATCGCCGTGTTGCGGGCAGCGATGACGCGGTTCTCGGTTTGCCATTGGATGCGCGCTACCTCGTTGTATGTCACATTCTCGGGGAGAGGTGTCGAGGAGCGTCGGAGCGCAATGCTGGTGACCGAGACCGACCCGGCGATTGCCCATGCCGCCGGCGGCACCGAGTGCCCGCTCAGACTGCGATCGTTCAGCGCGACCGGCACCGCGAGCGCGAGGACACCGAGTCCCAGACCTTCGAGAATTGTCCGGCGGGTAGGGCCTCCGCTCAATGTCTCGGGTCGAAAGATGGCGGGTCGGAGCGCCTTCTGTGGAATCGTATCGACCGGCAGCCGCTCGACTCTCAGCTGCAACAGATCGCTCGAGCCCGGTTCTGAGGGCGCGACTTCTCCGATGATCGCGTACTCGCCGGTCGGCCACGCACCTCCCTGGGAGAGGGCTGCTGGAACCCGCGCGGTCGCGATGCTGTCCACAAGCAGCGTTGCCACGAGCGAATCGCGAGGCCTGGGCTGAACCAGACGCAGGCTGAGCCGGACCATACCAGGCCGGCCAAC